>JACCDS010365061.1_pt1 | contig 69722 bp, 64 predicted proteins | sample 7446441 | NCBI WGS metagenome assembly JACCDS01 (sample SAMN15323445, study PRJNA562643) | freshwater metagenome | isolation source: river surface water | place: USA:Blue River Watershed | collected 2017-08-17
CTACTAGGAAACCAAACCCAGGCCCCACGGCCTGGGTTTTTTCATTGGTAGCCGAGCCAAGCTCGCGTGAGCGAGGGATACCAATGAAAAAACGTCGCGACGGAGTCGCGGGTTTGGTTTTCTAGTCAGCACACCCCAAAAGCGGTCCGCCGCGCGAATGCGCGGCAATTTGGCCCCGATTTACACGCCAATATATAATTTGCTCAACCACAACGTTTGAACATTAAAGTCCTTTGTAAAAGCCTAAATAAAAAATGTTAACTTTAGACATCATTGGGCAAATTCCCCGCTAAACGTGTCAACTATGAAACGTACCACTCAATTACTTGGAATAGCAATACTCCTGATTGCTTTCGCTTTTACCCCAACCCCTAAGAAAATCGTCGTCATTGACGTAGGCCATGGCGGCAACGATTCAGGAGCTCAAGTAGGGTCAGCCCTCGAAAAAGAGGTTGTAATGAGCGTTGCACTCAAAGTTCAAGAGCTTAATACCAATTCGAATATTAAAATTATCCTAAGTCGAGATCAGGACCAATTCAAGTCTCTTTCTGAGCGAACTCAATTTATCAACAGTCTGAATCCTGACCTTGTTATTTCTCTGCACGCTGGTATTTCGAACAACCCACAATTATCTGGTACTGATATTTTCATCAGCAACCAAAACATTAAAAAGAATCAATCAGGTGCCCTAGCCCTAAATCTGCTTTACAGCATTAACAGCGAAAAAGTAGAGATTAAAAAAGCCGATTTCTATGTGCTTAAAAATTCATTAGCTCCTGCTGCCCTTGTTGAATTAGGGTTATTAAGTAATAATGAGGACCGCACATACCTGACCAGCGAAGCAGGGCAAAAGGAATTGGCACAATCCATTCTTAACGCCATAGACACCGAGAGCAAGGAATAATTTTGATTTCGAAGTGTTCAACTTAAGCCAGTCTTTACGACTGGTTTTTTTGTTCTCAAAACGAACTTAGCCCCATGCCCACCACCGACGAACGCATTGCTGCCATGACCCTCGCCTCGGTCTATCCGCACTACCGAGCGAAACTCGAGCGCAAGGGAGTCGACCCAGGCCTCACGGACAATGCCATACGGTGGCTAACCCAGTGCGCGCCGAACCACCTCCAAATGTGGCTCAACGAAAAATGGACGTTTGCGCAAATTTTTGACTCCGTCCAACTGCACCCCAACGCATCACTCATTAAGGGCGTGATCTGCGGATGGCGGGTAGAGGAAATTGAGAATCCGCTTTCGCAAAAGGTGCGCTACCTCGACAAGCTCATCGACGAACTGGCGAAGGGGCGCGCGCCCGAAAAAGTGTTCCGCACCGCTTAGGCGCGCAACGCCACCGATTCCTGTTCCACAATTTCAACGGGCATGGAGACGTGCTCCGTTCCGCCCTCTTGAGTGCGAACGCGCGAAACCATCAGCCCCGCGAGCCAACCCATGTCGTAGCCCGAGGTTTTGACATAGCTAATGCTCGGAACAGACACCATTGGAAACTTTCCGTCGCTAACACCCAGCACCGACACGTCTTCTGGGATTCGAAGGCCCATGCGCTGAAGGTAGCGCATGCTGTGCGCGAGAAGTTCATCAGACATGGCAAACAATGCAGAAGGCCGCCCCTCGGCCCGCGAAAACTGCTTGGCAAGCAGCAATTCTAGTTCCCCAACTTGCTCGACGTGAATCACGTTGGGCGACTTTTGGCTGCCTGCGAACTGAGCTACGCCCGCGCGAAAGCCCGCCTCCCGCTCTTGGGTAAGCCGCCAATTGCAGCTTCCGAGGATCGCGACCAGGTCGCGATGTCCCTTAGCGACCAAATAGCGCACCGCTTGGTAGCCCGCTTGATAGCCGTCAAATCGCACGCTGTGGAGCTGGGTGTCGTCTGCCGTTTTGTCAATTAATATGCACGGAACCTCATTCTGAATCAACGGCTTCAAATGATCCAAACCCACTGAAGTTGAGGCGAGCGACAGCAGCACCCCCTCGACCTGCAGGTCAACGCACTGCTGCACGACTTCGGCCTCAAGTTCGCTACGGTCCTGGGTCAAGAAAATTTGGAGCATCCGGCCCGACTGGCGCAAGGAAGCGCTCAGGCCGGCGATCAGCGAGGGCGAAAAGTAGTCGTTGACTTCAGGCAAAATCAGCGCAACGATGCCCGAATGCTGCTGGCGAAAGCCACGGGCTAAGAGATTTGCCCGGTACCCCAACTGGGACGCGGCCTCAGCTACTCGATTCTTGGTTTGTGCGCTGATGTCGGGGTGATCCGACAGCGCTCGGGAGACGGTCGAGATGGACAAGCTCAGCACCCGAGCAATGTCTTTGATGGTGGTTCTGCGGTTCACGGTAGCGATTCTTGAGCCCTAAGTTATCAACAACAAACATTCCCGCAAACGTTTGCACTTAAGCGACCCCATTCGTCGCTTTAAATCATTTAATACAATTGTGTTGCCAAAACACTTTATTCACCTAACACGACTTGGCATGAACAAAACAACCACCAAATTAATCGGCACATTGTGCGCCCTCGGAGTTCCGGCTTTGAGCGCGTTTGCGGCAAATTCCGCAGCAATGCAGTCCGATACTACCCTGAGCGCTGGCCTGAACGAGGTCGTCATTACGGGGGTAACTAGCGAATCGAGCAAGCTCAAATCAAGTGTAAGCATTACCACTTTGAAGCCGAGCAGCATCGAGCAAGCAACGCCGAGAACTACCGCAGAAATCTTCCGCAGCATCCCCGGTATCCGCTCGGAATCGTCGGGCGGCGAGGGCAACACCAACATCACCGTGCGCGGGGTACCCATTTCGGCGGGCGGTTCCAAATACCTGCAGCTTCAAGAAGACGGACTCCCCGTGTTCTTGTTTGGCGATATGGCCTTTGCCACATCCGACATCTTCCTGCGTTTCGATCAATCGGTTGACCGCATCGAAGCCATTCGCGGGGGTTCAGCGTCTACCATGGCGTCGAACTCTCCTGCCGGTATCATCAACTTCGTCAGCAAGACGGGCAGCAAAGAAGGCGGAAGCATTAGCAGCACCTTCGGCTTGGACTACGACCAGTTCCGCACCGACTTTGACTTCGGAACCCCGTTGACCAAAGACGTTAGCCTTCACGTAGGCGGATTCTTCCGCAACGGAGAGGGTCCGCGCAAAACCGGCTTCAACGCCAACAACGGCGGCCAAATCAAAGCCAACATGACCAAGCGCTTTGAGAACGGCTACGCCCGCGTCTACTTTAAGCACCTTAACGACCGCACCGCGGCCTACATGCCTCAACCCATGCAGGTTACGGGAACCAACGCCGCACCGATTTGGGAAGGCATTGGCGACTTCAGCGCGAACCAAGACGCTTTGCACAGCGTATTCTTGAGCAGCAACTACGGTATTGGCGGCAACGGCGAGCGCCGCATCGTCGACGTGGCCGACGGTATGCATCCGAAGTCGACGGCGGTAGGAACCGAATTCGTCTACAACCTTGAGAACGGTTGGCGCGCCGAAAGCCGCAGCCGCTGGGCCAGCAATTCCGGCCGCTTCGTGGCTCCGTTTACCGCCGCTGTAGGAACGACCGACGCCATGCTTACCACGGTGGGTGGCGCCATTGGCCGCGACCTGACCGGAGCTACCCTGACCCGCGCCAGCAACGGCAGCGCCTTCACTGACGGCCTCGCTCAAGTGGTTCACATTTTTGATACCGAACTCGAGAACTTTAACACCATGGTGAGCGACAACAACTTGTCGAAAACCTTTGGCAACTTGAAAGTTAAACTCGGCTACTACCGCGCCCTTCAAGACGTCAACATGTCGTGGCTGTGGAACTCCTACCTGACCGAAATCAAAGGTGGCGGACAAGCGTCTCCCTTGGACATCACGATGGCCGACGGAACCAAAATCTCCGAGAGCGGACAGTACGCCTACGGTGTACCCGTGTGGGGCAACTGCTGCCAGGTCAAGTACAACTCGGCTTACAGCGTTTCTGCTCCCTACGCCGCGTTTGTGTACGAAGCCAGCGATAAAATCACGGTCGACGCCAGCGTTCGCCAAGACAACGGTCGCGTGCGCGGAGTCGGATTCGGAACCAAAGTGGGCGAGCTCGACGTCAACAACGACGGCGTAATTTCAGCCCTTGAAGAGGCCGTTGCCGTCGTCGACAACGCCCAAAAGAATCCGGTGAACTACAACTACGGCTACCTGTCGTACTCGGTGGGCGCCAACTACCTGCTCGGCAGCAACCAGTCAGCCTACGCCCGCTACAGCCGTGGCGGTGCCGCCAAGGCCGACCGCGCCGTGTGGCCCGCTGCTTCGCACCTGTCGCTGGGCAACCCCAAAGACATGATCAACCAAGCTGAATTGGGCTGGAAGCGCAGCTTCTCCAACGCCATTCTGTACGTAACCGGTTTCTACGCCGCTACGACGGAAGAAGGCGGATTTGAAGCCACGACCCAGCGCGTCATCGAGAACGACTACACGGCCTACGGTCTTGAAGTTGAGGGCGCTTACCGCAAAGGCAACTTTGACCTTCGCGGCGCCGCCACCTACACTAAGGCCGACATCACCACGCTCAACGCCGACGGAACCCAGGGAGCCAACTACGGCAACACGCCGCGCCGTCAGCCCGGCTTGATGTACAGCATCATGCCCTCGTACACCGTGGGCAAGCACATGCTCGGACTGAGCGCCATCGGCCAAACCAAAGCCTACGCCCAAGACAACAACGCGCTGGTTATGCCGGGCTACATGGTCCTCAACGGATTTGTGTCGTTCAACCTCGGCAAAGGCCTCGACTTTGGAATCAACGGCAACAACTTGCTGAATGCCATCGGCATCACAGAGTCTGAAGAAGGTTCTATGGTGGACGGACAGGTGAACTACCTGCGTGCGCGCTCGATCACGGGCCGCTCGATCTCCGCGTCACTGCGCTACCGTTTCTAAGAGCTTTGGCCCGCCCCGCGGGCCAAAGTTTACCTTTACCGGGGGAATGAAGCGCAGCTTCATTCCCCCGTTCTTCTACCCCCACTACCCCATGAACCTCCGCAAAACATTTGGCGACATTTGGACCATGAACTTTGGATTCTTCGGCATCCAGTTCAGCTTCGGCTTACAGCAGTCCAACATGAGCCCTATCTACCAATACTTGGGGGCCGACGAAGGATCGCTCCCGATGCTTTGGCTCGCGGGGCCCGTGACCGGCCTACTGGTGCAGCCCGTCATTGGCGCCTTGAGCGACGAAACCTGGAGTCCGCGTTGGGGACGCCGAAAGCCCTACATCCTCGTCGGCGCGCTCATCGCCAGCCTTGGACTGATCCTAATGCCCTTCTCGCAAACGCTTTGGATGGCGGCGAGCCTGCTTTGGATCCTCGACGCCGCCAACAACATGGCCATGGAGCCCTACCGCGCCTTTGTTTCTGACGAACTCACCGCGGAACAGCAGCCCACCGGATTTTTAATGCAGAGCTTTTTTACAGGTCTCGGCATCACCCTGGCCAACTTCACCCCGGCCATCCTCATCACCTTGGGTCTTGTGGGGCTCAACGACCAGTTCGCCAACGGAATCCCCGCGACCACCTACTGGGCTTTTGGCATCGGCGCCTTCGCCTCCATCGCCACGGTGCTCTACAGCATGGGGCGCACCCGTGAGCATGCCCCCACTGCCGAGCAGCTAGAGCAAATCACCGCCCGCAAATCCAGCGGAAGCATTGTGGCCCGCTCCCTGCGCGAAATCACCGAATCCCTTCGCGAAATGCCTTTGGGTATGAAGCGCTTGATTCCCGTCAAATTTTTCACGTGGTACGCTATGTTTTGCTACTGGCAGTACGTTACCTCGGCCCTAGCCAAGTCGCAGTTTCAGACCAGCGACGTCCACAGCGAGGGCTTTCGGGCCGCGCAGGTGCTCACGGGCCAACTCAACGGAACCTACAACATCGTGACCTTTGCGCTGGCCTTCGCGCTGGTGCCGCTGGCCCGTCGCTGGGGCGCCGCGTGGGTGCATGCCTTGGCGCTGACCTTGGGCGGACTGGGCATCCTCCTCATTCCCTACCTGAGCGCGAGCGATTCCGCACTTTTTGGACTGCCCAGCATCTACCTCTACACCGTGGGCCTCGGAATCGCCTGGGCCTCGATCATGGCCATGCCCTACCAAATGCTGGCGGCGTCGGTTCCCAAAGAGCGGACCGGCGTGTTCATGGGCATTTTTAACATGTTCATCGTGATTCCGATGATGATTCAAATCGGAACCATGCAGTGGTTTGTCTTCGATTTACTGGGCGAAGACAGCCGGCAGGTGCTGAATTTGGGCGGAATTTTTCTGCTGCTCGGCGCCCTGTTTAGCCTACGTTTGATTCCTCGATTTATGCCCGATGTACGCTAAGCTGCTTCACTACGCTTCTGAGGCGCAACAGATTCTGTACCAGGCCCAATCGGAACTGGGCACCAAGGCCTCGGTGGCCCACATGGCCAACTACCAGGCGGTTTTTTGCCGCGATGCCGTGGTGGTCGGACTCCTGGGCATCGACGAGGGCGACCCCGTGTTAATCGACGGTCTGGTGCGCAGCCTGACGACCCTGCGCAACCACCAGGGACCGCAGGGCCAAATTCCGTCTAATGTGCGCCTCGAGGGAGGCCATACGTCGGTGAGTTTTGGAAAGCTTTCGCCCAAGCTCGACTCGGTTTCGTGGTACCTGTTGGGCTGCGCCCGCCTCGTGTCGGCAGGCCACAGCAACCCGGCCCTTTGGCTCCCCAGCGTGCGCGCGGCCGCTGACCTGCTTGAGGCCCTCGAATACAACCAGCGCCACCTGCTGTACGTTCCGCGGGGCGGAAACTGGGCCGACGAGTACCTGACCGAAGGCTACACGCTTTTTGACCAAGCGCTGCGGTGCTGGGCGCTCCGCGAAGCGGCCAACGCATTCCAGCAACCCCGCTGGGCCGCCAAGTCGGAGCAGATCGCGCACTTGATTCTCAGCCACTACCCGCTCGAAAACGGACTGTTTGCCTCTTCGCTTTTGCCTGGAGCCGTCGATCGCCGGGTAGACCTGGCGGCGCACTGCATGCTCGGAATGGCCTTGGGGCCCTCCAACCCGTCGGTCCACCGAGCGCTCGCGGTTCTCCACGAAACGACGTTGGGCGCTGGGGCGCTTCCGCCCGCTTTTTGGCCCATCATCCAGCCCGACGATCCCCGCTGGCCCGAACTCGAGGGTTTTCACCTTTTTGGCATGAAAAACCGGCCGCACCACTACCACAACGGCGGAATTTGGTGGGTTTGGCTGGGGTTCCTTGGCCAATCGCTGCGCCGCCACGGGATCCAAACAACCACCCTAACCGCGGCGGCAGAGGGACTTTTGCAGCGCTTCGCGGCGTTTGACTTTGAGGAATACGTGAATTCCGATTCCCTCGAACCCGGCGGAACGCCCAAACTTTGCTTTACGGCTGCGGGAATCCGTATGCTTCACCACGTGACCCAGAACTCCCTGTGAACGAGCCCCTCGAAATTCACCCCTCGGCCCAGCGTGCAGCCGTGGCACTCTGCGATGCGCTGGCCATTGCTGCCGGCTCGCGCTACGTGATTGCGGTCGGCGGCGAGTCTGGAAGCGGAAAATCCACCACAGCCCTAGCCCTCAAGGCCGAGTTCGAAGATCGAGGGATGCGGGCCGAAGTTCTCCACATGGACGGATACTTCAAGCTGCCTCCGCGCGAAAACCACCAAGCGCGGCTCGACTCCTTGGACTGGGTGGGGCTTAACGAAGTACGTCTGGATCTGCTTCAAGACCACCTCGATGCATTTCGACACGGGGCATCACGCATCTTGGTGCCCGAGGTGGACTACTTCGCCAACGAGCTTTCGGTGCGCGAGCTCGACCTCAGCGACGTCGACGTGCTCATCGCCGAGGGAACCTACACGCTCTACCTCACCGGGCTTGACGCCGGAATTTTTATGCCCACCACCTACCAGCAGACCCGCGCGGTTCGCATGAAGCGGGTGCGGGAACCTTACGACCCATTTGTTGAACGGGTGCTGCACCTCGAGCACGCGTTGGTACGAGCTAGCGCCCCACGGGCCAACTGGGTGGTTCACCCCGACTTTAGCGTTGAAGCCTTCACGCCGTCGCTTCCGCACTAAAAAGGCACATTCGGTTGCCCAGTTCGCCACATTTGTGCACCTTTAGCTTATGAACCGAGCGCTTATTGAACGCGGACTGATGCTGATCGGTGCCGCCTTATTGGTGCTTTTTGTGCTGAGCTTTAGCGTCTCGGCACTCGAAGCATGGAACGACGAAATTCGGCTTGCCACGGTAGGCGCCGTGGTGCTCTACGGAGCTTACAGCTTTTGGGGTCAGCCGCGCGAAGTCCAGGATTTAGCTCCGCAACCCAACGACGCGCTGAAGCGCGAAAACGAGCAGCTGCGCAACCGCGTGGCCGAACTGGAACAGGCCTTGAGGGATGCCCACGAACGCGCGAACTGATCGAGCAGGCATAAAAAAAGCCCGCCGCATGCGCGGCGGGCCTCCCGACGGTGTAGCCCTGGCAGGAATCGAACCTGCATCTTAGGCTCCGGAAACCCACATACTATCCATTGTACTACAGAGCCGTCCTAAAGCCGGGCGCTGGGCGCTCCTGCTCGGGGCGGCAAAGGTACAATACCGCTCGAGAGAATGATTCCTGCCCCAACCTAGATCAAGGTGGTCCAACACTGCAGCATCACCCATAAAAAAACCCAGGCAGTTTCTGCCTGGGTTCCGCGCCAAACTGGCGAAAAATGAAGGACCGAAACCTACTGCTTGGCGAAGCTGAACTCGAGGTTGAGCGTGCCCTCAGCCGGGGTCGTAATGTCGGTTGTCGTGCGCAGGCGAATAGCCGTTTCAAGAATGCTCAGCACCTCGTAGCGGGTAATCGTTCCGTCGGTTGCGGTAATAATCACCGAATCGGGCGCCACGCCGTTGCCTGATTTGGCGAGCCAGGTTCCGTTGCCCGACTGCTGCCAGGGGAACGGAATGGTAAGCGCTCCGGCCACTACTTCAAGCTCCGCGTCAATGGCGTAGTTCACGCTGTTGGGCTCCTGAACCATGGTGAAGAGCGACGTCGCCGCGATGGTCTTGTCGCTCGCCACGATGGGCGTAACCCCGATGGTCGGAATGTTCACGGTACCGGCAGCCGTGATGTCGTTCACCAGCCAGGTGCCTTCAAGCTTGTCGGCGAGGGTCGGCTCCTTTTTGCACGAAGCCAAAGCGAGGGCGGACACCGCCACGAGAAGTAGTTTTTTCATAGGCCTAATGTAGCAAAAAGTTGGCTTGCAAACTGAACATGCGCGGCTCGGCCAGCAGTGCGGGGCGCGGACTCACCACGCGGTTGGTCAGGTTCGTAACCGCCGCAACAACGGTCCACCGATCGCTGGCCTTGAACTGCAGGCGGGCGTCGGCGACAAAGTCTCCGCCCGAAGTGAAGTAGCGCGAATCTGCCACCCCCGGCACATAAATGGCGACCAGGGGCGAGGTGAAAATGCCGTCGATGTTCTCCATGAAGCTGTTGGCGCGAATGCTGATCGCACCCGTCACGCGGCGCCAGGTGTAGGCGAGGTCAGCCTTGCCCACGTGGCGGTACCGGTACTTGAGCACCTTGCTGCTCGGGTCCAACGACGTCGAGGTGTAGGTCAGTGCGGAGCCTGCGGCATCCGAGGCATAGACCTTTTCAGGATCAAGAGCGACCGGCTGCGCATAGGTGTACGAAACCAAGGCCTGAAGGGTGCCGGGTCCGAGCTTGGCTTCGCCCACCGCGGTGGCCTCGAGGCCCTGAATGCGGGTGGGGCCGACGTTGAGTGAGGTAAATCCGAAGTTGGCTAAGCCCGCGTTGGGCACGTTGGCCCACTGGCCAAAGCTGAATTCGAGCATGTCGCGAAACTCGGTGCGGAACAGGGCCAGGTCGGCGTAGCCCTTGAGCCCTCCGCGTCCCTTAAATGCTTGCCGCAGGGCGAGTTCAGCCGTCCAGCCCTGCTCGGGCTTGAGTCCGGGCCGTGGAAAAACCTGAAGCACGCCCGCCGCAGAGGCACTGTACAACTCCGCGATTGAAGGGTAGCGAAAGCCCTGGGCCCACGAGGCGCGCAGGTGGGTGGCGCGTCCGAGGGCGCGGTGGGCTCCGGCCCGCAAAACCGGCCGCTTGAACGCCTCGAGGTCGTCAATGGCAAACGCTTCGTAGCGCAGGCCCACGTGGGCATCCCAGCGGGCGCGGGTGTAGTCGACTTGAAGGAGCCCGCCCAGATTGGCGCTGCGGTGGTCGCCCGAAAAGAGCGGCGAGGTCATTTGGCTGGCCGACCCCTGAAGGCCCGCTGTGACCGCCCAATTACCCCGGTAGGCCTGGGCGAGGTATTCGCCGAGCAGCTGCTGCGACGTGTTGGAGTAGTCGTTGCTGTCCAAGAAGCTTTTGGTGTCGATGCCCAGGGCGCGCAGGCGCAGGGTGTGCTTGATTCCGTCGCCCCGCACAATTAGGTGGCCGGCCAAAGCGCCAATGCGGCTGTCGGTCTTGGTCGCCGACGAGTCGAGCGGCGTGTAGCCGTAGCGAAAATCTTCCCAGAGCAGGGCGGAACGGCTGCTGCGGTCGAGGTACTGCGCGTTGAGGCCCCATTCCGTGCGGGCATTGGGGCGAAACCGGTACTTGGCGTGCAGGCGGCCGCTGGTTTCGCCAACGCCGTACTGGTAGCCTTGGTCGCCAAAGGCCTGACCGTGCACCACCCAGCCGTGGCGGCCGGTGGAATCGCTTCCGCTGGCGGCGAAGCGCAGGGCTCCGCGGCCGCGCGGACTGTCGTACCACCGCAGGCCCAGTCGGGGCGGTTGGCCGTAGGATTCCGCTAACGTGCTCACCATGACGCGCGGTTTGGCCGAGGGTTCCCACGTGCGCAGGTGAATGACGCCGTTGAGCGCCGACGAGCCGTACAGCGACGAGGACGCGCCTTTTACCACTTCGACTTGGTCCAGGGCCTCCATCGGAAGCGCGGACCACTGCACCCCGCCGGCGTCGGGGCTTAGGGCCGGAAGGTCGTCGACCAAGACCAGCACGCGGGACCCGCTGCCCAGCGACCATCCGCTGCCCGCGCGGATGTTGGCCTGGCCGTCTTGCATGGTTACCCCCGGAGCCATTTGAAGCGTTTGCTCGATGCGGCCGTTGGGTTTTTCAAGGGCCAAGCGGCTCGGCAGCACGTCCACCGACACGTAGGTGGCCGCCAAGTTGGTCGCGTTGCGGCTTACCGTCACGACGGTCTCGTCGAGGGTAATGAGGCTGTCCTTTGGTGCGGCGTTCGGGCGCTGCTGGGCGGCGAGTTGGCCAACGTTTAACGCGGCTACGGTGAATAAAATAATTCGGCGCATTGCAGGTGTTGTGGCTAAGTTTACCAAAGTATGAAAACGGTTTGGATTACCGGCGCTTCGTCGGGTTTTGGAGCGGCCAGCGTGCGCTGGTTTGCCGAGCGCGGATGGCGCGTGGGGGCGTGGGCCCGCCGGGGCGATCGCTTGGCCCAGCTGCGCGACGAGGTATTGGCGGCGGTCCCCGAAGCGGAACTTTGGTTCGACACGGTCGACGTGCGCGACGCTGCGGCCGTGCAGTCCGCATGGGACCGTCGGCCCTTTGCCGAGGTCGACGTGCTCGTCAACAACGCCGGGCTCGCGCGCGGACGCGAGTCCATCGAAGAAGGTTCGCTGCAGGACTGGGACGAAATGATCGACACCAACCTCAAAGGCCTGCTGTACGTTACTCGAGCAGTCGCCCCAAGCATGGTGGCCCGAGGCCACGGTCACATCATCAACATCGGCAGCTTGGCAGGCCGCGAGGCGTACCCGGGCGGAAACGTTTACGGCGCCTCGAAATTCGCCGTCGACGGACTAACGGACGGAATGCGCCTCGACCTCACCCCCAAGGGCATCAAAGTCAGCCAAATCGCCCCCGGGCTGGCCGACACCGAATTTTCCTCGGTGCGCTTTCACGGGGACCGCGCCAAGGCCGACTCGGTGTACTCGGGCATGCAGCCTTTGCGCCCCGAAGACGTCGCCGAAGTCATCGGCTATGTTGCCACCGCCCCCTCGCACGTCAATCTGGCTGACGTGCTGCTGATGCCCTCCGCCCAAGCTTCGTCAACCCTCGTTCGCCGTTCATGAACCCCATTATTCGCCTCCCACTGCAGCTTTTGAGCATCGGATTTCTGCTCTTGGGCGTTAAAGTCTATGCCTACTTCAGCACGCACTCCATCGCCATTTTGTCGGACGTGCTCGAGTCCACCGTACACCTTTTGGCCGGAGCCCTTACCATCTTCAGCGTGTGGTACGCCCGCCAGCCCCGCGACGCCTCGCACCCCTACGGACACGGCAAAATCGAATTCATTTCGGCGGCATTTGAAGGCCTGCTCATGGCCATTACCGCGCTTGGAATCTTCTATCAGGCCATCATGCACCTCGCCGAGGGCAAAATGCCCGAGCACCTGAGTACTGGGCTCATTCTTACCCTCGCGGCCGGAATGGTAAACGGCGGTATCGGTCTGGTCTACAAGCGCATGGGCCGCAAGCAGCTTTCGGTGGCATTCACCGCCGAGGGCGAACATCTGCTTTCGGATTTTTACTCGTCTGTGGGCGTAACTCTGGGACTCGGGCTGGTGCTCTGGACCGGAATTCCGTGGATCGACCCCGCCATCGGCTTGGTCATGGGCGGAATCGTGGGCTACCAGAGCTTTTCGGTCCTGCGAAAGGCCCTTGCCGGCCTCATGGACGCGGCCGACGTCAACGTGCTCGAAAAGGTGGTGGCAACGCTTGACCAGCAGCGCAAACTGGAGTGGATTGACGTGCACCACTTTCGCTTGGTCCACTACGGCGGGCAGTACCACGTCGACGCGCACCTTACCCTGCCCCACTACTGGGACCTGCAGCGCGTTCACGACGAAGTCGACGCGATGGAAGAGTTAATTTCGAGCACTTTTGAGCACGAAGTCGAATTTTCGGTTCACGCGGACCCCTGCGTTCCCGATTCCTGCTCGCTTTGCCAGGTCGCCGATTGCGGAGTTCGGGGCCACGCCTTCGAACGCACGATTCCCTGGACCGTCGATAACGTGCTGGTCAACGGCAAGCACAGTTTGACCCGTACCGACTTATGAGTTCCGCCCTCGAACGCCTGCTTCGCTACGTTCAGATTGACACGCAGAGCGATCCGCACTCGACCGCGTCGCCCACCACCGAGAAGCAAAAAGACTTGGGGCGCCTGCTCGTGGCTGAGCTCCATGCTTTGGGCCTCCGCGACGCCGAGCTCGACGAACACGGCTACGTTTATGCTGCACTGGCGGCGACGACCGACCGCGGCGTGCCGGTCATTTGCTGGTGCGCCCACATGGACACGTCGCCTGAGGCGCCGGGAGCCGGGGTACAGCCGATGGTGCACCGCGGCTACGACGGAGGAGTGATTCACCTGCCCCACGAAGGCATCGTGCTGGACCCGGCGGAGCATCCGGATTTGCGGGATCAGGTAGGTTCCGCCATCGTAACGGCCGACGGCCGCACCCTGCTCGGCGCCGACAACAAAGCGGGTATTGCCGAAATAATGGCCGCCGTGGAATACCTCGCCGCGCACCCCGAGGTGGCCCACGGCACGATTAAAATCCTATTTACCCCCGACGAAGAGGTCGGTCGCGGAACCGCCCACCTCGACCTCGCCCGACTGGGCGCCGAATTCGCCTACACCGTCGACGGCGAGCGCCGCGGAACCCTTGAGGACGAGACCTTTAGCGCTGACGGCGCCGTACTCACGTTTACCGGCGCGAACACCCACCCCGGTTTTGCCAAAGGCAAAATGGTCAATGCGCTCAAAGGCGCCGGGGACCTACTCAACCGCCTTCCGCACGACTGGAGCCCCGAGGGCACCGACGGAACCGATGGATTCGTGCACCCCTACGAGGTAAAGGGTAGCGTGGAGTCCGCGCAGATTCACTTCATTTTGCGCAGCTTTCGCTCCGCCGACCTGGCGACTTATGCCGAGCGCCTCCGCAGCCTAGCAGCCGAAGTGTGCGCCGAGCGTCCGGGACTGGAATACTCGCTCGACGTGCGCGAACAGTACCGCAACATGAAGGAAGTGCTGGACCGCCACCCCGAGGTGGCCAACCACGCCGAAACGGCCATGCGCCGAGCCGGACTCACCCCCCAACGCGGCCGAATCCGCGGCGGAACCGACGGCAGCCAGCTCAGCTTCATGGGCCTGCCTACGGTCAACCTATTCGCGGGCGAGCACGCCTTTCACAGCCGCTACGAATGGGTCAGCGAGGCCGACATGGAGTACGCGGTCCAAACGCTCATCGAACTAGCCCAAGTCTGGGCGGAAGCCAGAAACTAGAAACGAGCAACTTGCTACTTGCTACGTGCGGCGGAGCGCCCAAGCGTCCAGCGAGTAGCCGCCGGCTCCCAGAAGCATCGTCGCTAAGAACGGAATCGCAAAGAGCAGCGAGTGCTCCTTGTCGCCCAAGGCGTCGGCCCAGTGGGCCCCAAAGGCAGCCACAAGCATGGTGAAGGCGGCGGGGGCCGCAAACCAACGGGTTTTGAAGCCGACAATCAAGGCCAGCGGAGCGACGAATTCGCCAAATACCGCCAGGGCGAGGCTGAGTTCGGGCCCCAGGCCGGCAAAGTCGTAAAACTGAATTTCGCCCCCGGCGAGCAGCTTGAGCAGCTTCGGGTACCCGTGGGTGAGCATGAGGGCGGCCGGACCGATGCGCAGCAGGGCGAGTCCGAGATCGTTGAAAAATTCGCGGTTCATGGGGTCCAAGTTACGTGAGGGTGAAGATTTAGCGTATCATGACCTAAAGCACCCAATAGTTCGTGAAATTTTTCGTACTTGGGGGTATGAAGTTGATTCCCAAAGGCTTTGGCGACTGCTCGCCCCGCAGTCCACTCCACGTGCGCCACATCCTGCGCGACGGCCAACTGATTCCGTGGACCGGCCCGGTTCTACCTGTCGAATCACCGCTGTGCGACCCTGTCACCGGGCAGCGCTACGAACTCGGAAGCCTACCGCGAATGGATTCCGAAGCGGGAATTAAAGCGCTTGAATCGGCAGAGCGCGCCTTTAACCAAGGTCTAGGCGAATGGCCTTCGGCTTCATCCGCGCAACGTATTGACGCCGTAGAGCGTTTTATCGAGTCGATGCTCGCCGTGCGGAGCGAAGTGGTCGACTTGCTGATGTGGGAAATTGGTAAACCCGAGGCCGATGCGGCCAAAGAATTTGACCGAACCGTAGACTATCTGCGCGACACGATACAAAGCGTCAAAGAAATGGATCGAAACGCCATTCGCTTTGGCGAAGATTCCGGATTTGTGGCTCAAGTTCGCCGCGTACCGTTGGGGGTTTCGCTCATTATGGGACCCTATAATTATCCGCTAAATGAAACGTTTACTACGCTCTTCCCCGCCCTGCTGATGGGAAACACCGTAGTGTTCAAGCCAGCTAAGTACGGGGTGTTGCTCGTTGCTCCGCTGCTGCAGGCGTTTTGCCATTGTTTTCCGCCAGGAGTAGTCAATATTCTGTTTGGCAAAGGGCGCGAAACCGTCAGCGACATCATGGCCTCAGGCAAGATTTCGGTGCTCTCGTTTATCGGAACCAACCAAGGTGCCAACGATCTTAAGCGGTTGCACCCGCACAGCCACCGCTTGCGCGCCGTGTTGGGCCTCGATGCCAAAAATCCGGGAATCATCCTTGCTGACGCAGACCTCAACTTAGCAGTGAATCAAACACTTGCGGGAGCACTCAGCTTCAACGGCCAGCGGTGCACAGCACTCAAAATTCAGTGGGTGCACCGAAGCCTTCACGACGCCTTTGTAGCTCAATTCGTCGAAGGAGTAGAACAGCTTCAGTGGGGTGGTCCGTGGGATTCAGGGGTGAAAATCACAGCACTTCCGGAGCACGGAAAAACAGACTACCTGCAAGCCTTGGTGGACGATGCACTCGCGCACGGCGCACAGATTGCCAATCCAAGCGGAGGGCAGCGTTCCGCCACATTTTACAGCCCCACGGTGCTCGTAGGAGTGACCTCAGCCATGCGAATCTACCACGAAGAGCAGTTTGGCCCGATTGTACCTGTGGTGGCATTTGACGACGTTGCCGAGCCTCAGAACTACCTCATTCAGTCTCCTTTCGGTCAGCAGGTGAGCATTTTTGGCCGAGATCCCAAAGTGATTGGTCCGCTCGTCGACGCCTGCGCACACCAGGTCGGACGCATCAACCTCAATGCCCAAGCACAGCGGGGACCGGACGCGTTTCCGTTCACAGGCCGCAAGGATTCGGCCGAAGGCACCCTCAGCGTGCACGACGCGCTGCGCGCATTCTCGATCCGGAGCATGGTTGCCTTCCCCGCAACTTCCGCTAACAAAGAAGTGGTTTCAAGCGTTTTGCGCGAACGGACCAGCAGCTTCTTATCTACCGACTTTTACTTGTGACTGTCGACGCCTACCTCGAATCCCTTCCTGAAGTCCAGCGCCAGCGCGCCGAGGCGCTCCGCGACCTGATTCAGCGCACCGCCCCTGAGGCCGTAGAATATTTTGGCTACGGAATGCCGGGGTACAAGCTGGATGGCAAACCGCTGGTCTACTTCGCGGCCTTCAAAAACCACTTGGGGGTCTATGCCCTTCCGGCGGCCCATGCCGAATTCGCCGCGGAACTTGCCCGCTTCAAGCAGGGAAAGGGTTCGGTGCAGTTTCCGTGGGCTGAGCCGCTGCCGCTGGAGCTTATTGGGCGCATGGTCCGCTTCAATATCGCCCGCCGCGAAGCGCCCTAAACCTACCCGATTTTTCGGTACCTTAGGGCTATGCGTACCCTACTTACCACCCTTTTTGCGGCTGCGACCTTGAGCGGAGCCTTCGGCCAAGGCATTGTGTTTGAGACCGATTGGACCAAAGCACTCGAGCGGGCCAAGGCCGAAAAAAAACCCATGCTCATTGACTTTTACACCGACTGGTGCGGATGGTGCAAAGTCCAAGACACCACCACATGGAAGGACCTCAACGTGGCCCGCTTTGCCAACAACTACCTGGTTCCGGTGAAGCTCGACGCCGAGCGCGAGGGCGGTGCGGCCGCCGTTCGGTTCCGCCCCACCGGCTACCCGACCGTGGTCCTTTACGACCCCAACAGCACCCCCCAGCGGGCCGCCTACTACGTGGGCTACAACGCTGATGCAGCCAAGTATTTGGAGCAAATTAAGGCGGACGCCTACAGCAGCAACGGCGCCATTGGGTTCATGCCCGACCAGGCCAGCCCCGAGTTTCCGGACTTTGTTCGCAGCCGCTACAGCAAGCAGCGGGTGAAGGCTCCCGCCCCTGAAGTCGTAGAGGCTTGGCTTGCGGAGCATCCCGACGCGCCTACCGAAGTGCAGTGGGCGGTGCTATCGCTTGCAAACCTGACCACAGAACGAGCCGACGCCGTGGTGGCCGACGCGAGCCGCTGGAAAACGTTTGCGGGGGAGTCCGCGTGGAACGGCTTCATCGAAAACCAGATTTTCAAACGCGTCATGGCGGCGCCGACCCAAATAGAGCTGTCCGCCGCACTCCAGTTTGCGGCCAAGCACGGCGGACCCAACATCGACCCAACCCAACTTGCGGCGCAGTGGGGAGCGCGCAAAAAAGACTGGGCCTACCTGCTGCTCTTGCTCAATTCTGACTGGGGCGCCAAGCTCGAGCTCGCGCAGCTCAACAGCCTGCTTTGGCCGATCGCCGAGACTGAGGGCATCGACACCGAACTGGCGCTGAGGGCTGCCCATTTCATGGCGGCGAAGCTTACGGGCAACGCAGACCCGAGCTTCCGCGACACCTATGCGTGGCTGCTGTTCCGCGCCGGCAAAACCAAAGAGGCTAAGGCGCAGGCCAAGCAAGCCATCGCCGAATCGGGCGGCAAGCTGGATTCGAGCGAAGAACTTTTGGCTAAGATGAAATGAACACGCGCTTTTTCTTAGGGGTGTTTGCCGTTGCGGGATCGGTCGCTTTTGCCCAAGCGCCGCAGAACGCCTTGGCATTTGACAAAGTAGACGATTACGTGTCAGTCGCCAACGCCTCCAACCTCATCGCAGGCAAGACGACGATGTCGCTGACCGCGTGGGTCTACCCAACCAATGCCAACCCGGGTTGGCCAGCCTTTGACGGGATTTTGGGAATTCGAAACGACGCAAACGCTGACTTTTACATGCTCCAGTTGAGCGGAACGCAGTACGAACTTCGGTTTCGCAACAGCAGCGGAACCCCCTACACGATTACGTCTCCCAGCGTCAGCCTCAACGAATGGCAGCACTTGGCCCTTGTGTACGACGGCAGTACCCTTAAATTCTACAAAAACGGCTCCCTGCAGTCGAGCATCTCCGCAACCGGATCAATTAGCACCACCGGCCTTCCGCTCAATATGGGCCGCCTTCCATTCAGCACTTCGACCACGTTTTACTACAGCGGACGACTCGACGACGTGGCCCTTTGGGGCTCGGCCCTTAGCGCGAGCGATGTGCTTTGCTTGACCGCTGATGATGTAGACCCGGCCGCTTCTGGCCTCCTCGCCTACTACCCGTTTAATGCGGGCGTTGCCGGCGGGGCGAATTCAAGCATAACTCAGCTTGCCGCAGCCACAGGCAGTACGCCCGCGGTGATCAGCAACATGAGCATGTCGGGGTCCAACTCCAACTTGGTGGCAGGCATAGGCGACTGGGGCTACCTAACGGGGGCCGTCTGCGGCGGATCGAGCTTTTCGTTGGGCGGACAAACGTTTTCCACACCGGGGTCCTACTTGGTAGCCGTGTCCACCGCCACGTCGTGTGATTCAGTAGTTGAATTAGTCCTCAGCGCGGACTCGGTCAACTTCTCCTTAAGCGCAACGCCCGTCGCCTGCAAGGGGCGCGCCACGGGTTCCGCAACGGCTGCGCCGATTGGAACCGGTCCCTTCACGTATGCATGGAACACCGTACCCGTGCAAACGAGCGCCACCGCAACGGGCCTCGCCGCCGGAAGCTACCAGTGCACCGTAACCAACGCCACCGGGTGCAGCGCTACGCAAACGGTGACCGTGACCGAACCCGCAACCGGCCTTGATCCGGTCGCCACCTGGAACAACGGTAGCTTGACGGCGACCCACAACGGCGGAACTTCCACACTCTACCAGTGGGTAAGCTGCCCCAACTTTACCGCGTTGGCCAACCAAACCAATCCGGCCTTTAGTCCGCTTCAAAACGGCACCTACGCCGTAATCGTCACCGACGGGGCCTGTTCCGACACCTCAGACTGCGTGACCGTCAGCAACATTGGCATGGACGAGTCGCTCATTCGCCGCATCAAGGTGCATCCGAACCCCGCTCGCGACGAAGTGCACGTTGCCGGGCTTCCTGCCCACACGGCCGTGCAGGTATTCCTCATTCACGGACCACTCGCAGCCACCATGGTTACGGACGATCGCGGCAGCCTTGAATGGTCCGTTCGCGATTGGCCCGCAGGCTGCTACCTCCTTCACGCAAATGCTCAGGGGGTTGGTCGGCTCGTGGTCACCCACTAGTCTGCGGTCAAACCTTGCCGAGTCATACCCGCTTGCCTAAGGCATCAATTCCCCGCCCAGGGGGTGCCAAAAAGGCCGACGGCCAATTCGCCCCAGACCAGAACGAGCAAAAAGAGCACGGCGGCCAGCGCGATGAGGCGGGTTCGGCGGTTGCGCAGTCGGCTCCAAATGAGGTCGCTGACGAAGGCGGTTCCGCCCAGCAGCACCGCGGCCACGACGAAATCAAACGGGCTCCAGCGCACCTCGTCGGTGAACAGCATGGCAACGGCGGGAAGCAGGAGCAGGGCAGCAACGCCCAAAAAGAGGTAGGTACGGCGGTTCATGTCAGGATGTTTAGGGGTTAACGCAAAGAAATGCGCTTTAGCGCCTGCCGACCGAGGAGCGCGCTGTACCTTCGGGCCGGCTGCGCCAGCGCGCACCCCTTTTGCGCCACCGACCAACTGCCCCTAGATGAAGCTCGCCTCCTTCGCCGGTACCGTTTCCCGTGCCTTTGCCCAGATTCCGGGCGGATTTTATGTCGCTAAGCTGCTCAAGAACCTTTTTCATTCCGGGCTTAAGCACCAAGCGGGCTTCACTACCTACCGTTCCGCCGGCATGACCTTTCGGGTTGAGCTGTCGACCAACCTCGGCGCCAAGATGTTTTGGCGCGGAGCCCACTCGTGGCCACCCATTTTTGTGCTGCAGCGCTACGTCAAGCCGGGTTTTACCTGCGTCGACTTGGGCGCCAACCAAGGCGAGTACACCCTGTGGATGAGCAAGCTGGCGGGTCTTGGTGGCGAGGTTCACTCGTTTGAACCCTCGAATAAAATGCTGGAGCAGCTGCGTGCTACGCTGGCCCTGAATTCCGCCCAAGCGCAGAACGTCACGGTACATCCGTTTGGCCTGAGCGACGCCAACGCGACCGTAGAGCTCTTTTTGCCCCAGGCGGGCAGCGCCGCCCACAACGAAGGAGCGGCTACGGTGTTCCGCTCGAGTACTGCCGACGAATCGCTGGGGTCTATCGAGCTTCGCAACGCAGGAGAAGCCTTGCAGTCCGCCACCGCGCGCAAGCTCGACTTTATCAAAATCGACATCGAAGGCTCGGAACTTCGGGCACTCCGCGGCATGCGGGAACGCTTGGAGCGCGATCGCCCGCTGATTTTGATTGAAATTAACCGGACCGCCCTCGAGCTCGCCGAAACCAGCCCGCGCGAACTTGCAACGTTCTTGACCGACCTGGGGTACCGGCTAAACCTTATCGGTACGCGCGGACGCCTGATGCCCTACTCCGCCGAACGGGCCAACGAGTTTGACGACGTCAACGTACTCGCCATCTAGCACTTCGAGCCTGAGGCGCAAACAATTAGGCCGGTTTAGGGGTTAACCAACGGTACCCCAATGAAGCCCAAAATCGTGTGGACCCTCGCAGCCCTTGGCGCCGCAACCCTCATCGGGGTGGCCGCCTACAGCCTCTCGTCGCCCGGAATCGAAACCCCCGAATACCGCGTTCTACGCACCTTCGATAAGGTCGAAATCCGATACTACCCTTCGATGGTGGTGGCGCGTACTCCCGTGAACTCGGCGTCGTTTGACCAGTCAGGCTCCAACGGGTTTCGCGAAATCGCGGGCTACATTTTTGGCGGAAACGCCCGCAACCAAAAAATCGCCATGACCGCACCGGTGGTCATGAACTTGAGCGATTCCGCCACCATGTACTTTGTGATGCCTAAGGAATATGCGGCAACCGACCTCCCGCAACCGAATTCGGGCCGCGTGGTCGTGGCCGAAGAAGCCCCCAAAGTGCTGGCCGTGCTGCGCTACGGTGGCTTCACCAACGACCGCGAAATCAGCGCCAAATGCAGCGAGTTGGGCGAAACCCTAGCGCTCCAAGGCCTGCAGCCCGAGGGCGCCTTTATGTACATGGGCTACAACGCCCCCTGGGACGTCGTCAACCGCCGCAACGAGGTGGCCGTGGCCATTCAGTGGCCGACGGAGGTGCGTTAGGTAGCGTTTTTTAAACTCCTACTTATTTAGTCGGAATTTAATACCTTCGCGGTATGAATTCCTCGTCGTGCACCCACCTGATTGTCGGCGGCGGCCTGAGCGGCAGCCTCGCCTTGATTGAATTGCTTCGCACCCAGCCGAACCCCATGTCGGTGGTCCTGCTCGAAGAAAATCCGCACCGACTGTTCAAAGGAAAGGCCTATTCGGCAGAGGTTTCGGAGCAAATTCTCAACGTTCCGGCCGACCACATGAGCGCGTATGCCGACCAACCCCTGCACCTGGTCGAGTGGCTGAAGGCGCGCGGATTTACGTTCGAGCCCAGCGACTTTATTCCGCGCCAACTTTTTGGCCGCTACCTCGCCGAAACCGTGCACGATGCCCTCGGCGCCCACCCGCAGCACCGCGTTCAGTTTGTGCTTGAACGGCTCGAAGACGTGACGTTATCAGGCGACCAATTCATTGCGCACACCGCGAACCACGAGGTGCGCGCGCAGCACGTTTGGATCGCCACCGGCAACTTCAGCCCCGCCGATCTGGTGACCGAGCCCGGTGTGGTTCGGCACCCCAACTACCTAGGCGATCCTTGGCGGGGCGCGGGGCTTAAAATGATTCCGCGCGACGCCACGGTGCTGCTGGTCGGAACCGGCCTTACCATGGTCGACCAAGTGCTCGCCCTTCAGGCCCAAGGGCACCGAGGGCAGATTCACGCGCTTTCACGGCGCGGAATGTACCCGCAGCCGCACCAACCCAGCCCCGCCTATGCGTGGTTTGCTGAGCATGCCCACCAGAAGTGGAGTCCGCTGGACCTGTTCCGGCTCGTGCGGACCGAAGCCGCTCGCGCCGCCCAGCAGGGTACGCCCTGGACCTCAGTGGTCAACGACCTCAGGACCTACACACCGGGCATTTGGCAGCAGTGGAACCTCGAGCAGCGCCGCCAGTTCTTGAGGCACCTCAGGCCCTACTGGGAGGTGCACCGCCACCGCCTGCCCGCCGCCAGCATTGACGCCCTCCACGAGCTCGAGCGCTCTGGGCAGCTCACGCGCTACGCAGCCCGCCTTCGCGATGTCGCTCCGATCCAATCGGGTTTTGACGTTCAGCTTTCTGCCCGCGGAACATCTGTGCCCCTCACGCTGCGCGTGGATTGGTTGATCAACTGCACGGGCCCGCAGTCCTTCGCCAAAAAGCTCGACCTTCCTTGGCTTCAAAGCGGATTTGAGCACGGGCTGCTCGCTCCCGATCCGCTCGCCTTAGGCATCCAGCGCGGACCTCGATCCACCGAGCGCCTGCACCTCATTGGGCCGCCCCGCAAGGGCAGCGCCTGGGAAAGCACCGCGCTGCGCGAAATCCGCCAGCAGGTTGGCGAGGAGGTGGCGCTCGTGCCGCCGAACTAAATTCCGGTTTCGTGCCCTTCCGCTGCGAAAAGTGCTCCTTTACCTAGGGCTATCTGCGCGGAATCACGATTTGCAGCGATCACGCGCCGCCGTACACCGGGCACTCACTCCATAATTTTTGCAAATTAAGGTCATTAATTAACTAAAATCATTCAAGTTAGGCTCAAGTTATTGAAGCCATTCACGTGGATTACAACGCATTGAGGCGCTTCCCGTTAACTTTAGATTGATTTTGTATTCATTTTGCACCACCAAGCACCCTGATGACCTCCCCTTTTAACCCGTACTCAAGGGGTTTCTTCACCTACTTTTTAGTAATCCTGCTCGCAAGTGTTACTCCCGTTTGTGCACAAAAATTGAGTCCATTTTTTTGGTTTCCTCAGGCCGCTACACCTGAGTCTTACCGGCTACCAGAAGAGGAGTGGATCAAGCGTGCTGCTGCGCTTGACTTAGCCCCTTCCCTGACCGAACGTAAGGTATCCGAGGCTCGGCTACACAGCCAATATGCGAAGCAATCAGCCATTTTAAACGGCAGTTTGTCGTTTGACCATCCGCTGGCGACGTACCTAACTGAAATAAAAAACTACGTGCTTCGCGACAATCCCGGTTTGCGAGATAGCATTACCGTTACCGTAGAAGTCACCCCAAATCCCGGAGCCTACATGAGCATCACTGGGGAATTGCGCTTCACGACCGGCCTGTTCAATCGCTGCCACACGGAGGCGCAAATCGCGGGAATTGTTGCCCACGAAGTAATCCACCTCCGCGAAAAACACAGTGAGAACGCCATTCGTTCCCCCTTTGGCACCAACGATTCTGATGTGGTTCAACTCGCCAGCCTTTCTACGCGGTACAGCCACCGCCGAGAACTTGAAGCCGACTCCAAAGCCCTCGAATCCTTCATGCAGCAATCCGACTACCAGCTCGAAGACGTTGCGGCCATTTTTGACATTCTCGCCTACAGCTACCTTCCTTTATTCGACGAGCCGATTCCCTATGAGCGGCTTTTTTCCGATTGCTACGCCCCCGTGGCGAACAGCTTTATTGAGTCACCGCGGCCGATTACGCCCAAAGAAAAGCTTGACGACTCGCGCTCCTCACACCCCAATGCATACCGCAGGCAAGTAGCGTACCTAAAAAAACTGGAAGAGTCTAACTACACATTAGGCAGCGGAAAATTGTTTGTGCTCAAAAGCGCCTCCGAATTCAAATCGCTTCAAGCCCAACTGCAGTACGAAGAACGCTACATGCAAGCGGTCAACCATAATTACTTGCACGTACTATTTGATGAATTGCTCACCTCGAATGGGGCACCAACTATCCTTAAAGTCCATTCACTATGGGCATTGACGACTTTGCGGAACGACCAACTGTACGACCGCGAATTGGGCGTTTTTTCTGATTACGAAGGGGAACTTTCCACTCTCTATTGGTTCATGCGGACCATTCCAAAAAAAGACCTCACGCTTTTGGCGTACCGTCACGCATTCGAAGCAAAAAAAGTATTCCCTGAAAGTCAACTAATCGATCGGGTGCTGCTCAGTTTGGCCCACCAAGCCTCTAAGCTGAACTCCGTCACCGAGCTCGACTGGTCCAACCCGGCCCTCTGCGGAATTTCAGATACCGCCGGGTTTAAGCAATCATTCAACGAAGGCGTAGCTCGTGCCGCGGAGAGCGCCTATTTTTCGAAAGCCCCAGACGTCAGCGACTTGAAGTCAGCCGCAAAACGCAGCGTCACCCCTGGCGCCTCCACCTTACTTCCGGTCCAGATTTATCTGAGGTCGTACGGACTTCCAGATCCCAAACAAATGAACAAGTACCGCGTCAATATTGAAGCCTACTTAACCAAAAAATTGACCCCCGAAATACCCGGAACCTTGTTTCCACACGAGGCCACTCGCCTTGAGCCAAATCCTCAATTAAGAAACCAAGTTTGGGCTATGGAATACTTCTTTTTTGATGTCATCCAAATGGCCAATTGGAACTCCGCCGTCTCCCTATTCACCGACGAAGTGAGTTATTGGGAAGGTCGAATTACTACCGATCGACTTTCTCGAATTTCAGCCTTGTCTGAGCCGCGACGGCTCGCTTTGCTCACAATCGACCTGAAATCGCAACGCGCCGTAGACGCGGTGATTTCTGAATACTACCCTAGTTATGGGAGAACGCGCAAGCTGGCCGATTATTGGCTTCAATCCTTGACTTTGGAACCCTAATTTCTGCAACCTCAAATAGAACGAACATGAGCATTCGCCCCTTACTTCTCGTACCCGTCGTCCTTTTCTTGGGCTCCTGCGCAACCTACTTTAAGACCCAGCAGTACGTCCAACTTCAAATCGATTCCGATGTGCCAATGGACGTGTGGAACAACGATGAAGTCCTTGGCAGTACCGATGAATACCTAAAAGTGTTTAAGTACGGATCGCGCAAATTTGAATGGTACCTCAAAGTTGAAAACACCGTGGTGGATACGGTCCATTTGCGCCGAAGGCTTCCCGTTTACAACAAGGCCGTACTGGGTGCCGTCGCGGTAGTCCCTCTGTACACCGCAAATAAGTTGAGAGAAGTCGACAACACCATACCGTTTGGCACAGCCTATGTGGTCGGTGCGGCTCCGCTGCTTTTAATCGCAGGGGTTGACCGGCTCTTTGACCCCACCCCGTGGGACCTTCCTGCCGCTTCAGTTTCGAGCCACACCTTGCCGGCACACAAAGTGGAACAGTACCAAAAGCTCATTGCCGAAGTCAACGAAGCCGATCGAAAGGCAAACGAGCGTGTGCCTGCGTCGGAACTCACCACAGTTGATTATCTGCCTCAAGCGTTGCGAGCCAAATTTGGACTTTCTGCAATTCCGCTTTCGGCGCCGTCGGCTACCAATGCGGGTTCCGCCGACCTTGCTGCTGGAACACCGGGATCAACTGCTGCTTCAGGCCCAGAGGTCCGGGTCCAACTCAAAAACACGGGCACTGCCTCGATCCGCGTTTATGCTTCGGTTGAAAAAAGTTGGGTCGTGCGCGGGCAATCTACGCTCGACATTGACGCTCCCTCCGGCGCCAAACTTTTCCTCGCAAAGAGCAGCCGACCCCTGGTGCTCGAGGCCATTGCCGTAGTTCCGAAATCGGGCGAACCGCAACTTATCATTGACCTTGTTCAAGCCAAATCAGCGTGGTAAATCTCAAATGCTTTCGTCCAGCCGTTCTCCTCGCTGGTGTTCTTCTCGTGACCAACGCAGCACCGATTTGGGGTCAACTCTCGCTCCGTCAGGTGCGTGCATACAACGTTAATGGCCCCGACACAGCCTTCTTCTACTCCGCGGCAACTGAAGAGTTCTCTCCTTATTTTTCTGCGACACTCTACGCTGCCATGCGCTACACGCGCCCCATACGGCGTTTGTCCCTCGGTGTACGCAGCGCGTATTCCCATCTAAATAAATGGTTTGTATTTAGCAATCTCGAGTACGCCAGCGGCATATCCTTAGAATTCCCTGACGGCGTTGCAGGTTTCAATGGGTCCGCCGTTTGGGCAAAAACCTACAAGCGCACGCTTAAGCCGGGTCAAGGAACAATGAATCTTTCCAGAAGCACCGACCGCATACATTTCTTGATGACCTACGAAAGCGAACGGCAAAAATTCTCAACTTGGCGAATTGGCCTGGCGCAAGAGGCCAACCCCAGAGGGGGATATAATCTCGACGGATCACCAAGTAAAGTCCTCGGGTACCGCTACCAAGCCTTGCGTTTGGGTTTTGGCAAGGTCACGACGGAGAGTGTTGTTTACCAGCTCAAACGAAATGAAGGCAAGACGTCTCAAGTGGAAATGGGCACCACCTATTTAGACGTTTTGATTCCTTTGGCAAGTCAAATACGGTACTACAATGATGTTCCACCTAACATCTTAGAGGACCCGATAAATTTTGCCCCAGGCGTTGAAGTTGGTGCGTTGTGGAACAAATCACGTCAAGGTGTTAAGTCGAACCACACGAGCATCGACATTTTTGCAGGCATTCACGGGGTGTACTACCCCAACGCATTAGCCTTTTACATCGGACTTCGCGCAAGCAGTATCGGAACCGCTCGCCACGGAAAAAATCCGCACCAATTTGCCGTAAAGTAGTTACGACTTATTCTTAAGACCCCAATAAAATCAAGGCTAATGATCACTATTCCTCAATCGCGCACCTTCCCTAGGTTGCACCACCAGGTACTTCTTCTAGTTGCGCTGCTCTTCGCGAGTTCGCACGCGTTCGCGCAATCTATCGTACTTGAAGAGCGCATTGCCTTTCCTACGAAGAGTATTCCTAAGGGCCACATTATTCAGGCAGTCCATACCGGAAAGCTCGATAGTACGAACGTTCACATCTCGCTATCGACAAGCTTTACTAAGGGTCAAAACGACCAGAGCGTGGAAAGCACCAAGTTCTACGGTCGTTTTAACGCAGCCGAACTGAGTTGCGACTCTATTGAACAAATTAATAATTTAATTTTCAAGGCCTTAGGTACAAAAGTGTATCCCGCAGGAATGACCGTTCTTCCCGAACAAGTAGCCTACATTTTTACGCAGTACGACGACAAAAAGAACACCTTTTCACTTTATGTGGTGGGAATTTCTAAAAAAGAACGCCGTTCCGATATCAACGTGCAAAAACTCTTCGAAGCCATCGTTGCCAATCCGAACCAAATTAGCTACCGAATGACCCAATCTGGGGGGAATTTGGGGTTAGTTTTTATGCAGCTCGAAGACAAAGAAAACCACCGGGCCACCTTGCAATGGCAGATTTACGACGGCGACCTCAAGCCGGTATATCAACGTTCTGAAAAGCTCAACTTCGGGGGTGGCTCCGTAGGACTCCTCGATTTTAGTCTCTCTCCCGAGCTCGTGTGCCTCACCACTATTAAGCACCAAAATTCTAAAACCACACAGGACGCCATCGACTACTATGTAGTGTCCAAAGAACGGACCTCCGTTTATCAAGGGATGGCCATCGCGCTCCGCAAACGGGACGCCACGGGTACCTGGATTCGGTACTATTCTGATTCGGCCTGTTTTGAACTAGGCGGACTGTTGGCCCCCTCGAACAAGCGCATACCCGAGCACGCCTTTCACTACCGCATTCCGTTACAGCGCGTAGACTTAATCCGTGGCGGTCGATTTGACCTACCCGCAGAATGGGTTCGTGCTTGGAAAAACGACACGCGCGAGTTCGCATTCCGATACTTTCGCATGCCCACCACGAACTTCAAATTTGACCCCTACAAAAAAGGTACGCTTGCCGTGGTTTATGGTTTTGAGGGCGGATACAACAACGAACCCTTTCAATCGGACTTATTGGTTCTGGAAACAACTCCTGCTGGAGTCGTAGGGGGCGCCCGAACCGAGCGAAACTTAATTGTGAATAAAATAAACTCAGGCTTTGGCTACCTAAAATCAACGACCTTGGGCAACGTTCTCGTTTCTGCTGGATTTACCGCTCTTGAACCAGGCAGTAAAACACCCGTTCGTTCCACCGGTCCGCGTTTAGTGCAGGTCGCTCCCGACGCAAACTTTCAGCCCTTCATGCTTCCGGAGCCCAGCGACAACATCGGATTATATTTCTACGAAGGTCTAGAGCAGATTGGCGAAGATCGATTCATCTTACCGTACCGAACGTCAAAAGGACTATCCATCGCCATATACCGAATTAAGCCCTAACGCAATTTGCACCTCCTGCGATTTCCAATTAGCGCTCGTACCCTAAAGGCCAACCGTTACCTGGTTCTTGACTACGCTGCTACGCGAAATCGCAAGCTTAACATTGAACTTCAGCATCCCGTGAAAGGAATTATTAGCCTTCTCGCCCTTGCATGTGCACTGAATGCGTTTGCGCAGGTCGATCCTAACGATATGAATGACGGGTTACCCGCTTTTAAGATCGACTCGGTAGAACAACGCCCAATTTGGCCCGGCTGCGAGGAACTCACTTCTGAAGACGAGCGTTTTAAGTGCTTCAACTACCAAATGATACGCTACATCCAGCAGAACTTCACTTTGCCCAGCGCAAAAAACCGCAAAGAGGAGTTGGAACGAACGGGGAAAGTCTACGTTCAGTTCATTATCGAAAAAAACGGACGCGTTAATGAGGCAAAAATCATTCGGGGAGTGCACCCCGACGTTGACCAAGAGGCCCAACGCATGGTCGAGAGCATTCCAAAAATGGCCGATCCAGCACGGGTCAATGGTAAACCCGTTCGCATGCTCTATACCTTACCTATTAAGGTCCAGTACAGGTAAGTCGGTTGCCCATCTTTTGGGTTCCAGAGCCGTCGAATCGATGCTTATTATTCCTGTGACTTGGAAACTACCGCAAAGAAAAAATGCTGTTATCGGTGGTCGCCGATCAGGGGAGATATCGCGAATTCATTTAACTGAAAACTGCCGACGGATCTCATTTTACGGTGTAAATTCAGTGATTATGAAATTGATTACAAGTGCTTTGAAGCATGTCGCAACCGTATGGGGAGGGCTTTTGGTGGGTACATTATGGAGTCAGACGATCACGGCACAGACTTCAACGATTTATCGCTTAAAGGATTTTGACTACCCCGGAGAGAGCGGGATTCAAAACTTCTAGCCTTAAAAAATCTGGTTATAAGTTAGATAAACTCTGAACAAGTCCCACTTTTGAAAACAGCAAGTTGGAATTTTGGACGTTTCCAGCAGACATCTACAGTGAAATTGTATACGACCCTCCCAAATCGTTTGCCGCACTCCGCCCAAAATTCGCACTCAGCCCCCAAGAAAAGTGCAATTGTCACTTTCTCGCCCGCACTATGCTCAAAGTTTGCTCCAACTTTTGCTCAGTCAGAGCAATTTAACCTCATATGAGGCCATCAAGAATTCAACCTAACACGTTGATAATCATTAAGTAGCAGCCCCGAGCGGAATCGAACCGCTATCAAACGTTTAGGAAACGCTTATTCTATCCGTTGAACTACGGGGCCAAGGGCCGCAAAATTAACCCTTGAGGGCTGCGCAGCCCTGCTCCGTGGCGAGAACGTGCTACATTCGCTGCATGCGAACACCCCTCATGATTCTGGCCATGACCCTGTCGGTGGCGACGGCTTGGGCCCAGCAGCAGCGCTCCGCACCCAAAAAAAATAAGGTTCCGCAAGCGTTTGAAACGGTTTTTGAACGCAGCAACGGCCTGGAATCGCCGACCTACCTCGAGATGATGGACTACTACCGCAGGCTGGTGGACGCCTACCCCGCGGTGCTCAAGCTGATTGAAGTGGGTCCGACCGACGCCTACTACCCGCTGCACCTGGTGCTGGTTAGCCCCGAGGGCAAATTGGATCCGGAACAATGGGCCGCCGAAGGCAAAATGCCGGTGCTGATTAACAACGGAATCCATCCGGGCGAGCCCGACGGCATCGACGCAAGCATGATGCTCGTGCGCGACGTGGCGCAGGGCCGGGTGAAGCTGCCGGCGAATGTGGTGCTGGCGGTGGTTCCGTGCTTCAACATTGGCGGAATGCTGCAGCGCAGCCCCTACCACCGGGTGGACCAGGACGGTCCGCGCGAATTTGGCGCCCGCGGAAACAGCCAAAACCTGGACCTCAACCGCGACTTTATGAAAGCCGACGCAGCCGAGACCCGCAGCCTGATTCGCGCCATCGAGTGGGTGAATCCGCTGGTGCTGATCGACAACCACGTGAGCAACGGCGCCGACTACCAGCACGTGATGACCCTTTTGAGCACCCAGCCCGAGAAGCTGGGCGGAGCCATGGGAAACCTGCTGCGCCATCAGCTCGAGCCTGAGGTCTACCGCCGGATGAAGAATGCGGGATTCCCAATGGTTCCGTACGTGAACCACTGGGGCACTACGCCCGAAAAGGGCTGGGACGCCTACCTCGAGGGTCCGCGCTACCTCAGCGGTTATGGCGCGGTGCGCAACATCTACAGCTTTGTGCCCGAAACCCACATGCTCAAGCCCTTTGCCGACCGGGTGCGCGCGACCTACGCCCTGAACGTGGCCCTGATCGAAACGTTTGCGGCGCAGCGCGGGGCAGCGGTTGATGCCCAGTCCGCCCAACGGGCAGCCGAGGCCCAGGCGACGCGCCTCCCCGTGGCCTGGACGATTGACACGACGCAGGTGAACCGGGTTCCGTTTTTGGGATACCAACGCGGCACCAAGCCCTCAGAGGTCAGCGGTCAGCCCCGACTTTTTTACGACCGCAGCAAGCCCTACGAGGTGAATGTGGCCTACCGCGACGTGGCCATTGCGACCCAGTGGGCCGACGTGCCGCAAGCATATATCATTCCGCGCGGATGGACCGAGGCCTGGGAGCGCTTGACGGCGCACGGAATCCGCTACGGCGAGCTCACCCGCGACACGACGCTGCGCGTGGAAGTGACCTACATCGAGGGCTACAAGGCCTCGCCGCAACCCTACGAGGGGCATTCTGCGCTGCGCGGAATTCAAACGCGCCGCGACACCCTCGACGTGAAGTTTTTGGCGGGCGACTATTGGGTTCCGAGCGCGCAGCCGATGCGCCGATACCTCGCCGAGGCGCTCGAGGCGGACGCCCCCGACGGGCTGCTGGCCTGGGGATTTTTTAATGCCGTGCTGCAGCAAAAAGAGGGATTCAGCGGGTACGTGTTTGAAGACACCGCGGCCAAGCTGCTGCGGGAGCGTCCGGCCCTCAAGGCGGCGTTCGAAGCCAAAAAGGCGTCAGACCCCGAATTCGCCGGCAACGGCGACGCCCAGCTCAACTGGATTTTTCAGCAAACCGAGTACTACGAGCTGAGGCACCGCAGGTATCCGGTGTACAAACTGTTTTAAACCAGTCCTGGCAAACGTTTAACGCACCGTCGCACCCACCGGCAGGTCGCCGTCGGGCTGCACAAAGGCCAGCTTGCCCGTTTCGGGGTTGTCGGCCATCAGGATCATGCCTTGCGACTCGATTCCGCGCATCGCCCGCGGAGCGAGGTTGGCCAGCAAGATCACGCGGCGTCCTACCACCTCTTCGGGGCTGAAGTGCTCGGCGATTCCGCTCAGCACCGTGCGGCGGTCGAGGCCCGTGTCGAGCGTGAGCTTGAGGAGGCGGTCCGCCTTAGGGACCCGCTCAGCCTCAAGAACTTGGGCCACGCGAAGGTCGAGCGGCGCGAACTGGTCGTAGGTGATTTCGGGCGCTAAGGGCGCCAGTGCGGAGTCTTCAGATTCAGTCACGGCAGGAGTGTTTGCGGCAGACGCAGCCTGCAGCTTGGCGCGCTGCGCCTCGACCTGCTCGTCTTCGATTTTTTGAAAAAGTAAGCTGGGCTCTCCGAGCGCGGAACCCACGGCGATCCACGGTCCTTCGCCATCCAGGTCGGCCCACTTCAGGGCAGGCGCTCCGCCGAGCATGGCGCGGATGCGGTCCGCGGTAAACGGCATAAACGCTTCAAATGCGGTCGCCAGGGCCGCCACAAGCTGGGTCGCGACGCCCAAAATGGCTGCAGCCCGCTCGGGGTCGGTCTTTACCACCTGCCAGGGGGCCTCGTCGGCAAGGTACTTGTTGCCCACGCGGGCCAAATCCATCGCGTGACCAAGGGCCTCGCGGAACTTAAACGCTTCAAGCGCTTCAGCCACCATGGCGGATTGGGCCGCCACCGCGCCCAACGCCTCGCGGTCCTGGGGGAGGGTACCGGCCGCAGGCACGGTTCCGCCACAAAATTTGTGGTTGAGCACCATCACGCGGTTGACGAGGTTGCCCAGCACGGCGACGAGCTCTGAATTGTTGCGCTGCTGAAAGTCGGCCCAGGTGAAGTCGTTGTCTTTGGTCTCCGGCATCGTGGCGGTGAGCACGTAGCGCAGCACATCCTGCTGGCCCGGGAAATCCGCCAAGTATTCGTGCAGCCACACGGCCCAGTTGCGCGAAGTCGAAAGCTTTTGGCCCTCGAGGTTCAAAAATTCGTTGGCCGGAACCTGGTCGGGCAAAATGTATCCGCCGTGCTGCATCAAAATGGCGGGAAAAATCACGCAGTGAAAGACGATGTTGTCCTTGCCGATAAAGTGAACGAGGCGGGTCGACGGGTCCTTCCACCAGGTTTCCCAATCGGCGCCTTTGAGCTCCTGGGTGGCGGTGATGTAGCCCAAGGGGGCGTCAAACCAAACGTAGAGCACCTTGCCGTCGGCACCTTCGACCGGAACGGGTACGCCCCAATCCAAGTCGCGCGTCATCGAGCGGGGCTGCAGTCCGTCGCCGGCGTCAAGCCAGCTCAGGGTTTGGCCGTACACGTTGGGCTTCCACTCGGGGTGCGAGGTGATGTAGCGGCGCAGGTCGTCCGAAAGCTTGTCGAGGGGCAAAAACCAGTTGGTGGTGGGTTTGAGCACGGGCGTGGCACCGCTCAGCGTCGACCGCGGATTGATCAGGTCGGTCGGACTCAGCGTGGCTCCGCACTTCTCACACTGGTCGCCGTAGGCGGAATCGTGGCTGCAGCGCGGACAGGTTCCGACAATGTAGCGGTCGGCCAAAAACTGCTGGGCTTCGGGGTCGAAGTACTGGTCGGTCTGGCGCGACTCAAACACGCCCTTTTCGTACAGGGTTTTGAAAAAGTCCGACGCCACCTGCTTGTGGCGGTCGCTGCTGGTGCGCGAATAGTGGTCAAATGCGATGCCGAAGTCCGCCAAGGCGTCGCGCATCATGGCGTGGTAGCGGTCGACGATTTCGCGCGGACTTACTCCCTCCTTGCGCGCCTTCATGGTGATGGCCATTCCGTGCTCGTCAGACCCGCAAACGAAGGCGACTTCTTCGCCTTTTAAGCGCTTAAAACGAACATAAACATCTGAGGGCAGGTAGCAACCCGCCAAGTGGCCCAAATGGATGGGACCGTTTGCGTACGGCAGTGCGGCCGTGACTAAAGTGCGCTTGAATTCCGACGCCATATCTGCAAAGGTAAACTACCTTGGGGGCCGCTATGCTGCGCATTCCCGCCTTCCTCAAGCCCGGCGATCAGATCGCCCTTATCAGTCCGAGCCGTTTTGCGGAACCCGAGCAAATCGCTTCCGCCCAAACGTTTGCCACAGCCCACGGTTGGGAACTTGTTTTGGCCCCCGGCCTGGGCAATTCTGACGGGCAATTGGGCGGAACCGACGACGCCCGCGCCGCCCAAATAAACTGGGCGTTGGCGCAGCCTTCGGTGCGGGCGCTCTGGGGCGTTCGGGGCGGCTACGGAGCGGTGCGGGCCGTCGACCGCATCGACTGGACCCTGCTCGACCGCGACCCTAAATGGCTCGTAGGCTTCAGCGACTTCACCGTCCTGCTGGGCGAATCCTACGTGCGGGGCGTCGCCTCGATGCACGGCCCCATGGCGATCCAGTTGGCGCGAAATGCTTCGCCGGACTCGTTTCAAGCACTTGCCGACGCGTGGAACGGATCGCCTTGGACCCTCAGCGGCCGCACCGATTCAGGAGATATGAGCGTGCGCGCCCCCCTTGTTGGCGGAAACCTTTCCGTGCTCTACAGCCTGTTGGGTTCGCGGAGTTTTCCCGACCTGCGCGGCTGCATCCTTGCCCTTGAGGACCTCGACGAGTACCACTACCACCTCGACCGCATGATGCAGGGCCTGCGCCGAGCGGGCGTGTTTGACGGGGTCCTCGCCGTGGTGGCCGGAGACTTCAGCGACCTCAAAGACCACGAGCGCCCCTTCGGCCGAACCTGGCCCCAAATCCTGCGGGAAGCGGTGCCGGCTGAAATTCCGGTCGTCGAACAGTTTGGATTTGGCCACGAGAACCGTAATCTTACGTTTATCCACGGCTTGCCCCACGCGCTGGAGGCAACTTTGGGGCATGCCACACTCCGACCCCTTTTACCCTAGCGCCGCCGTACCCGCCAATTCGTTGGTGCGGGCCTTGGCCCCCGCCGCCCGCCGCTCCCGCGGACTTGATGCCGAAGACGCCGCCCTCGCCCACTACGCTGCTCTTGGTTACTCGCTCCTGGCGCGCAACTGGCGCCATCGGAGGTTTGAAGTAGACCTGATTTTGGCCTCACCCGACGGCTCGACCTTCGTTGCTGCCGAAGTTAAGTTCCAGTCCCGGTTAACCGATTTTGCTCCGTGGAACCGTCCGCAACTCCTGCGAATTCAGCGCGCGGCCGCAGCCTTTGGGCGCCACCATCACCACCACGGGTCCTGGCGAATCGACCTTGTGCGCTGCCACGGGAGCCCAGCCCGCGTGGTGGAGGTTCGAGAAAACGGGTGGGTCAGTATTTAGCTACCAGTTGCTAGTCGCTAGTTGCTAGCCAACACGCTAATTTGCCAAAACACTACCTTTGCATTGTGAATTCACGCAAACCACGGCCCAGCGGCGCACCAGGTGCGTCCAAGCCCAAGCCCGCTGCGAAGCGGCCTGCCGCCCGAAGTGAACGTCCTGACTCTGAGGGGTCTGCTGACGCTCCGCGCCGCGCATCCGCCCGCCCCAGCAACCGCAGTATGGACCGCGCTCCGCGCGAAGACCGTCCCTACGGCGACCGCCCAAGCCGTCCGAGCCAGCCCGGAGGCGCCTTCAAAACCTTCGGTCCGAAAAAAGAATTCCGCGCCAACGACGCCCGCGGCGCCCGTCCAAGCCGACCCGCCGGACCCCGCACCAGCGAACCCTCAAGCCACGCGGGGCAGGCCGGGCAAGCACCCCACGAACCGTGGAACATGGAAGGCCTTGGCCCCAAGCACTTTAACGGCGAAGGACGCGTGCACCCCAAGTACGGAGCCGACGGACGCGAGCGCAAGTCGGGATTCGCAAACACCGGCTACCGCAAGCAACCCACGGGCCGTCCGAAATTCAAGACCGCTGAGGAGTACGCGCCCGACAGCGACACGATGCGCCTTAACCGCTACCTGGCACATGCCGGAATTTGTTCGCGCCGCGAGGCCGACGACTTAATCAGCCAAGGCCTCGTCACGGTGAACGGCCAAGTCGTTACGGAGATGGGCCACAAAGTGGGTCCCGGCGACGACGTGCGCTACGCGGGCGAACGCCTCAAAAGCGAACGCAAAGTGTACGTACTTCTCAACAAACCCAAGGGCTTTATCACCACGGTGGACGACGAACGCGCCCGCAAAACGGTGATGGACCTGGTAGCCAACGCCTGCCGCGAGCGCATTTACCCGGTCGGCCGTCTGGACCGTGCCACCACCGGGGTGCTGCTGCTCACCAACGACGGCGCGATGGCTAAGAAGCTCACGCATCCGAGCCACGGCGCCAAGAAAATTTATCAGGTTACCCTCGACAAACCCTTCACGCCGGCCGACATGGACCGCCTGAAGCGCGGAATCAAACTCGACGACGGCCCCGCCCAGGTGGACCAGATTGAGTTTCCGGATCCCGAAAACCTCTACGAAGTGGGCGTCGAGATTCACATTGGACGAAACCGTATCGTGCGCCGCATGTTTGGCGCCCTCGGTTATGAAGTGGTCAAACTGGACCGCACGGTTTTTGCGGGACTCACCAAGAAGAACCTTTCGCGCGGGCAGTACCGATTGCTCAACGAGAAAGAAATTGCCTTCCTGAAAATCCAGCAGTAAATGCGCCGCGCCCTCCGAATCCTCCTCTGGGTCCTGGCTGTCCTCACGGCGGCCCTGGGCGGATTGGCCGGCTACGTGTATACCCACCAAGATGAACTCAAGGCCGCGATGCTTTCGGCGGTCAACGAACGACTCAGCAGCCCGGTCCAAATCGGCGCCCTCGAGGTGGACCTCTGGGGACGCTTTCCCGACGTGTCGCTGCGCTTTGACGAGGTGCTCATTCCCGACCCGCAGATTCCGAGCGACAGCTTGGCTTATGCGGCGTCGATTTATGCGCAATTTGACCTGATTAAGGCCGTGCGCGGAACCTACATTTTGCAGCGCATCACCCTTAAGGACGGACGGCTCAAGCTTCGTTGGAACGAAGACGGAACCAACAACTACGGCATTTTTAAAGAGGATTCCAGCAAGACGGCTCAGGCTGCCGTGCAGCTTGACGGCGTCACCGTCCTCAACACCTGGGTGACCTTGAGCGGACACGGAACTCCGCCCTGGAAGCAGCGCTTTTTGGCCGAACGGGTGCGCGCCCGCGGCAGCCTGGACGCCGACGCCTTCGCGGCCGAACTCGACTGGGAACTGCGCATTCCCGACCTCGCCGCCCAACCGGTTCGGGTCGAAGGAACAGCCGAAATGAACGGCTCCAACGGGCAATTTGCCGTGCCCCGAGGCGAACTCAACATCGCCGGATGGCAGCTCAACCTAAGCGGCCAACTTCGCGACGGCCAAGGCGCGTGGTCCCTGTCGGCCAACGACCTCGACGTTGCCAAGGTCATTGCGCTGATTCCCGCTGAGCTGCTTCCCGACCCCGAAACGATTCAGCTCGGAGGTTCTGCCAACCTGAAGGCCAAGGTGGTCACCACCGCCCAAGGGAGCCGCGTCGTCGCCGATGCCCAATGGTCCGAGGGGCGCCTCACTTCGGGTGCGTTTGACTTCAGCGGAATTTCGGCGAGCGTCCACCTCGACAACGGTGCTCGGGCCCGCACGGCGAGCACTGAGTTCCACATTGACGTCGCCAAAGCCCAAGGTTCAACCAGCCACGTTTCGGGACAGTTTCGCCTGCGGAACCTCGACGCGCCCGAACTGAGCTTTGCCGGCACCGTCGACCTCGAACTCGCTGAATTCCTGCGCTGGATCGAGATCAGCACCTGGAACGAAGCCGGTGGCCGCGCCCGGGGCAGCCTCGGCTTTAAGCATACCTACCCCAGCTTGGAGGCCCTTGGCCAAACCGGCGTTTGGGGCGGATTTTGGTCGGGAACCCTCAACCTCAGCCCCGGCACCTGGCGCGCCCAAGGTACCGACATGGCCGTGATCGTCTCGGGCGGTCAGCTCCAGCTCGACGGACACGACCTCAACCTCTCGTCGGTCCCCGTGAAGCTCGGATCATCAGACCTCACCCTGAGCGGACGCGTGCGAAACGCCCTGAACGACGAGGGAATCGCCTACGATCTGCAGGTACGCTCGAAGCAGCTGATGGTCAGCGAACTCATGGATTCCGAAATCTGGAACGGCGACTGGACCGGGCCCGACGACCCCAACGACCCCGAGTTTAACGATCCGTACCGCGTCGAGCTGCGCGCGGGCCGCCTCCACTACGACGACCTGCACCTGGCCGACGTTCAGGCCGAAATGGTAGGGCGCGGACTCAATTTTAGCGTGCAGCGGGCCCTCGCAAGCCTTGGCGGTGGCCAAATTCGCGGCAGCGGCGAATGGACCGCAGCCCAACCCGACGGCGGTCACCTTAAAACCCAACTGCAGCTGCAGCGCGTGCGCATCAACACCCTGCTCCGCGAAGTCAACAACTTCAATCAAAGCAGCCTAACCGCTGATAACGTCGACGGAATTCTCGACGCCAACGTCAGCCTGCAGCTGGACTTTGACGAAAACTACGACTGGATGCCCGCAAGCCTCATCGCCGAAGTGCAGTTTAACCTCGAAAACGGCCGCCTCCGCAACGTCGATGCCCTGCAGCAGCTGGCGCGCTTCGCCGAAGTCGATGCCCTTAAAGACGTGCGCTTTGCTCCGGTCCGCAACACTATTTATGTTTCGCAGCAGCGCGTACTGATACCCGAAATGCTCCTCGAAAACAACGCCCTGCAGCTCAAGGTTGCGGGCACCCACGGCTTTGACCAAGTAGTCGACTACCGCTTTCAGCTTCAGCTCAGGGAACTCCTCGGCGCCAACAAACCCAAGCCCAGCCGAGCCGTCGATGCCTACATCACCGAGGAGTCCACGCGCGGACCCGTTTGGGTACCAATTCGCGCCACCGGCCCCATCGACAAGCTCAACATTAAACTCGACGGGCAATCGCTCAAATCCGACGTCAAAGCCAGCGTAAAGCAGGACTGGGAAAAGCAGGCCAGCGAAATCAAAAACGCAGTCAAACCCGCAGAATACCAAACAGTTGCCCCTGAAAAAAAGTACCAGTTTGAGTGGACCGACGGGGACGAAGACACCAGCCGTTCGATCAATGAGCCGGATCGTTCGCGCACCCAATTCCCCCGACTTCGTCGCAAGGGCGGCGGAGGCTAAAAAATGCGTATATATTTGTTTTTGTTATGCGCCGTATTCTCGTTGTTCTGTTGCTGGCCCTCGCGCCCACTGTTTTTGGTCAAACCGGTCCCAATCCGACCGAGGTTTGTGGCGTATTTGCGCCCAACGCCTTCACTCCGAACCGCGACAACACCAACGATTTATTTGGCGTCATCGTATCGGAGGCCTGCGAAATGGTTACCTACCAACTTCGCGTGTTTGACCGCTACGGACGGCTGGTGTACGAGTGCTCCGACCCTCGCGACCGCTGGGACGGCAACTACAACGGCCGCGCCATGAAAGAGGGAACCTACCTCTGGCAGCTGAACGCCACCTACATCGACCCCGACGGCACGAACCAGGTTCGCTTAGCCGAGCAAGGTTCGGTAGTCCTTATCCGCTAATCCCATGGCGTCCAGGCTGCTAAGCCTAATTATCCTCACCTTTTTTTGGAGCTTTTCGCCGGCGGAACTCGATCCCGCCCTGTCCGTCCAGTGCCGCGTCGACGCTTCGGAATGGTCCAAGCGCGCTAAAAATTCCGCGTGGCTCATCTCGCTGCGCCGCGCCGACGGAACCCCCATCGAAGAGCTCGTTATTGCCGCCACCCGCAACCCCCAAGTTCTCGAACTGGGCGAGCGGCGCCCAGGAACCTACGTCGTGGCCGCCTACTTTGACACCAACGGCAACCGCAAGCTCGACCGCGGCGTGTTCTCCAACCCCACCGAGCCCTACGCCTTCAGCAACAACGCCCGCAACCGCTTCAGCGAACCCGACCTCAGTGCCCAGCGCTTCACGCACCCGGGCGCCCTGCAAAGGCTAGAGCTAAAGCCCGCGTTTTAAGCAGCTAGTTGCTAGGTGCTCGCTAAAAACGAATTAACCACCTCCTGAAATGCCTTGGGCTGCTCGGCGTGCACCCAGTGGCCGGCACCCGCAATGCTCTCGAGCTGGGCAGCCGGAAAATGGTTTAGGATTCCCGGCCAATCCTCGTCGCGCACGTAGTTGCTGGCCAGTCCGCGCACAAAAAGCGTCGCGCCGACGTACTGATCCAAGCTGCCCAGGGGCTTGCCGATGCGGTCCATGCTGGCTTCGAGCACGGGGAGGTTGCACTTCCACCCCAACTGCTTTTCGTCGGTCCACTCCAAGTTTTTAAGCAGAAATTGGCGGATGCCCCAGTCGCTCAACTGAGCTTCAAGGGCACGGTCGGCCTCCGTTCGCGAGCCGAGGCGGCTCAGGTCGAGTCCGCGCATCGCGTCTAAAATGAACTGGTGGTGCGGGGGGTAGGCGCGCGGACCAATGTCGACCACGACCAGCCGCTCCACCATGCTGGGGTAGCGCACGGCGAGTTCCATGGCCACTTTACCGCCCATGCTGTGGCCGAGCCAGGCAATGGGGCGCCCCGAAGCGTGGTCCTCGGCGTAGGCCAGCGCATCTTCGACCATCTCAGGGTAGCTGTGGCTGGCGGTGTGCGGGGAACGGCCGTGGTTGCGTTGGTCGATCAGGTGCACCTCCATGCCTAAGTCGGCCCACGCGCGGGCGTGGCTCGCCCAGTTGTCGCCCATGCCGAGAAACCCGTGAAGGACCATCAGGGGGCGACCGCCCGTACCGATGATTTTAGATGAAAGCGTTACTGAGGCCATGGGTCAAAGGTACCGAAGTCAGGAGCGGCGCTGGGCTCCGAGCTCCAGTTGGTAGCGGTAGCGCTGGATGCTGTTCTCGAGTCCGAGGTAAAGGGCATCGGCGATCAGGGCGTGGCCGATCGACACTTCGTCGAGTTCGGGGAGCGATTCGGCAAAAAACGCCAAGTTTTCGGCGTTAAGGTCGTGGCCAGCGTTAATTCCGAGGCCCAAGGAATGGGCCTGCGCTGCCGACTCCGCATAGGGCGCCACGCTCGCGGCGCGCACGCGGTCAAACGAGGCCTTGTCGCCCTGGGCACGAAGCCGCAAGGCTGCCTCGTAGCCTTGGGCATAGGCCTCGGTGTACAGCTCGATGCGGTCGGCCCCTACGGCACGCGCGCCCTCAATGCGGACCGCGTCGCACTCTATAAAGAGCGAAGTGCGGATGCCGGCGGCGCGGAATTCCGCCACGACCTCGCGAAGGAGGCCGGCGTGCGCCACGGTATCCCATCCCGCGTTGGAAGTTAGCACGTCGGGGCCGTCGGGCACCAGGGTCACTTGCTCCGGGCGGCAATCTAAGACCAAGTCGACGAAGGAACGGCTGGGGTAGCCCTCGATGTTGTACTCGGTCGTCACCACCGACCGCAGGGCGCGGGCGTCGGCGTAGCGAATGTGGCGTTCGTCCGGGCGCGGATGCACGGTAATGCCTTGCGCGCCAAACTCTTGAGCCCTCCGGGCGGCCTCGAGCACGTCGGGCACGCTTCCGCCGCGGCTGTTGCGCAGCGTGGCGACTTTGTTAATGTTAACCGACAAGCGGGCGGGTTGGAGGACAGCCATAAGACAAACGTTGCTAAAGGTTTCGCAAAGGTCGCGTAGCCGTTTAAAAATCCTACCTTACGTTTGACCCATGTTTTGGGAGGAATTGCTGCAAACGGAGCGACCTGAGGGTCTGCGATTCTGGCCGGTGGCCGACGCTGACGGTCGCTACGCCGGAATGGCCGGACGCGACGGCGTTTGCGTGGCGCAGCAGCCCTGCACCACCGAGCAGCACGCCCTCGAGGCCCTGAAGGTCCTCGCCGAAACCCATTTTGATTCGGTTGCCGTAGTCGACCTGGACGGACACTTGCTCGGAGGCCTAAGCGCGGACCGCCTCACGGCGTGGATGGGCGCCCAGTGGTGCTTTCAGCTGCCGGGCAGCAGCGTGTGGCTCCAAAGTGCCCAGTCCATGATGAGCAGCTGGATTCAAGCCCTCGAAGAAGAAGGCTACCGGGTTGTGGCGCTGGCGACCGACTTCGACCCATCCGCCTCGCTGTTTGGCACCTGGATTCGCCTGGATCAGCCCGACCCCACGGCTGCCGTCGAAACCCTCGAACGCCTCGGAGCCACCGTTTTGGGCTCCTACCCCCCCGGACGCCGGCACAACGACGCCCAGGACAATCTTGACCACCTCATTCACTACCTGAACCTCTAGACCATGGCCCGCATTGCAATCTACGGAAAACGCGTGCCCGACGAGGCGCAGCCCTTTGTGGAGCGGACCTTGACTTCGCTGAGCCAGGAAGGTTGCGAGGTCCACATGTACCGCGGATTCCAAAACCGCCTGAACGAAGCTTGGAACCTCGGGCTCGACTACCCCGAATACACTTCGGCGGAGGCCCTGCAGGAGCTCAATCCCGACTTTTTGCTCGTCATTGGCGGCGACGGCACGCTGCTCGACGCCACGTCGCAGGTGGGGCGCAGCGGAATTCCGCTCATTGGCCTCAACACCGGCCGGCTTGGATTCTTGGCCAACATCACCCGCGACGAGGCCCCGACGGCCCTCAAACGCATTTTGCAGGGCGAATTCCGCATCGAAGAGCGCTACACGCTTCAAGCGTCGACCGACGGACCCGAGCTGCTCGACCCCAATTTCGCCCTCAACGAAATCGCGGTGAGCCGCAAAGGCACCACCAGCATGATATCGGTCCACGTGCACCTCGACGGGCAGTTTCTCAACACCTACTGGGCCGACGGGCTGCTCATCAGCACCCCGACGGGCTCAACGGGCTACAATTTGAGCTGCGGCGGACCGATATTGATGCCCCTGTCGCCCAACTTCATCTTGACGCCCATTGCGCCGCACAATTTAACGGTGCGTCCGCTCGTTATTCCCAACGATGGCGTACTGGAACTCCGCATTGAGGCGCGCGAAGGCAACTTTTTGTGTTCGCTGGATTCGCGCGTCTTCACGCTCGACGTCGAAACCACCCTGCGCATCAAGCAGGCCGACTTCAAGTTTCGCCTGGTGCAAACCGAGGAGCACAACTTCCCTACCACGCTGCGCAACAAGCTCTTATGGGGGCTTGATCGGCGCAATTAGGCCCCGCCAAAGCACGTATCTTTGCGGCCCTATGCCGCGCAGCATTCTTTTTGCCATTCTGTTGGCCCCCCTGGCGCTCGCCGGGCAGCACAGCCAGGACCTCACGATTTCGTGGGGCGGAATGGGTCTGCGCGGCGACGTCGGTCCCACCTGGGGCGCCCCGAGCCAGGGCCCGTCGTGGGCGCTGGGGTACCGCTACCAGGGCCACCCGCACTACGCGCTGCGGCTGCTGGGCGAACGGGGGCAGTTTCGCGCTTCAGACGTTCAGAGCGGCCGAGCGGACCGCGAGGCCCGCGGAATCACCGTCCGCACCCAAACCCAAAGCTTTTGGGCCCTGGGTGAAGTAAGCTTTTTGCCGCTGCGCATCCCCTCATTTCGGTTTCAGCACAGCCCCTACCTGTTTGGCGGCATCGGCGTCACCCAATACAACCCGCAGGGGCAGTACCAGGGGGAATGGCTGGACCTGCGTCCGCTCGGAACCGAGGGCCAAGGCCTGGAGGGTTCGGGAACCACCCTGTACGGAACACGCGCCGTGAGCGTTCCGCTCGGACTCGGCTGGCGGGCACACCTCGGCCCCTGGCTGACCGCACAGGCCGAAGCGCAGTGGACCTGGATCCAGAGCGACTACGTCGACGACGTGTCGGGAAACTACGCCGACGTGAGCGCCCTTCGCGAAGCACGAGGCGACGCCGCGGCCTACTTCGCCGACCCCACCGCGCGCGGCCTAACTGGGTACGCCCGTGGACAATCGAACCAAAACGACGGCTTGATTCGCGTCAATGTGGGTTTAGGTTTGCACCTAGAGAAATTTTGGGAAACTTGCGCCGCCTTTCTTAACTGATGAAGACTATTCCGCAGCACGTCGCGATCATTATGGACGGCAACGGCCGTTGGGCCAAGAAGCAGGGTTTTGCCACCCGGGTGCGCGGCCACGAGCTCGGCGTAGAGGCCCTGCGCCGCGCCGCCACCAACGCGGCCGAGCTCGGTATTCGCTACCTCACCGTCTACGCCTTTTCTGAAGAAAACTGGCAGCGTCCGAAGGTCGAAGTCGACGCGCTCATGAACATTTTGATGACCAGCTTGAGCAAGGAGCTTCCGGTGCTGCAAGAAAACCAAATTCGCCTCAACGCCATTGGCAATCTTGACACCCTGCCCTCTAAAGCGCGCGCGCAGCTCGACGCCACCCGTGCGGCCACCGCGGGCAACACCCGAATGGTGCTTACCCTGGCCCTGAGCTACGGCAGCCGCCAAGAGCTGACCGCGGCAGTTCAAGACCTCGCCCGCCGTTCCGCCAACGGCGAGCTTCAGCCTGAGGCCATCAGCGAGGCCGACATCGCGCAGTCGCTGTGGACCCGCGACCTTCCCGATCCCGATTTGGTGATTCGAACCAGCGGCGAGCAGCGCATCTCCAACTTCTTGCTTTGGCAAATTTCCTATGCCGAATTGGTGTTCTTGCCCGTACTTTGGCCTGATTTTTCGAAGGACGACCTGGTCGCCGCGCTCGAGCAGTATGCTGGGCGCGAACGGCGCCTCGGCAAAACCAGCGAACAACTTAACGCATGAACCGCTACTGTACCCTCGCCCTGATCGCCCTGTTTGGCTTGGCGCGCCCCGCGTGGGCCCAAATGCCGGCATCGCCGAGCGTCGAGGTCACCGCGGGAATTGATTACGAAGTAGGCGGAATCCTGGTTACCGGCGCTGACGAGCTCGATCCGGCCATGGTCACGCTGCTGAGCGGACTGCGCGTGGGCGACGTCGTGCAGTTTCCTTCAGAAAAGATTGCCGACGCGGTGCGCAACCTTTGGAAGCAAGAGCTGTTTGAAGACATCCAGCTCTACATCACGGCCCGCAACGGTGGCGTGGTCTACCTTGAGTTCCGCCTTAAGACCCTGCCCAAGCTCAGCAAGTACTACTTCACCGGACTCAGCAAAGCCCGTCAGGACGCGCTTCGCGAAAAACTGGGGCTGAGCCGCGGAACCATTGTGTCGCAAAACCTAATTCGCACGACCGAATCGACCATTCGCAAGCACTTCATCGAGAAGGGGTACCCCGACGTCAAGGCCAAGGTGACGCCCATCGCCGACACCGGGTTCGCGCAAGCGGTCGTGCTGCACCTCGACGTCGAAACGGGTCCGCGCCTGCGCATCGACGACATTGTATTTGAGGGCAACCAGCAGTTGAGCAGCGCCAAGCTCCGCCGCGCCATGGACGAGCTGCACCGCATGCGCTGGTGGAACATTTTTCAGTCGGCGAAGTACCTCGAAGAAAAACTCGACGGCGAGCGCGCCCTCATCGTAGAGGCCTACAACCACGCCGGATTCCGCGACGCCCGCATCGTGCGCGACACGGTCTACCGCGTCGACGTCAAAGACAAGCCCCGGATTCGCATTGCGTTTACCGTCGAAGAGGGCCGCCCCTACTACTACCGCAGCGTGCGCTTTTTGGGCAATTCCAAGTACGACAACGCTACCCTTCAGAGCATTTTAAAGATCGAGGCCGGCGACAAGTACGACTCGAAGCTGCTGGGCACCCGCGTGAACGGCGACCCCAACGGGAACGACATTTCGTCGCTGTACTTGAACAACGGCTACCTGTTCAGCAACGTGATTCCGGTTGAAGTGCGCGTGGCCAACGACTCCATCGACCTTGAGATTCGCATTCGCGAAGGCCGCCCCGCCACGGTGCGCAAGGTGACGGTGATGGGCAACGACCGCACCAACGACCACGTGATTTACCGCGAAATCCGCACCCGCCCCGGCGATTTGTTTTCAAAAGCCGACATTCAGCGCACCATTCGCGAGCTGGGTCAGCTGGGCTACTTTGATCCGCGGTCCATCAACATCACGCCGAATCCCGATCCGGTAACGGGTTCGGTAGACCTCGAATACACGGTCACCGAGCAGTCCACCAGCCAGCTCGAACTGCAGGGCGGATGGGGCGCAAACATGGTCATCGGCACGGCAGGCCTGAATTTCAACAACTTCAGCGCGCGCAACCTGTTCAACAAGCAGGCATGGCGTCCACTGCCGTCGGGCGACGGGCAGACCATCAACATTCGGGCCCAGAGCAACGGAACCTTTTTCTCCTCCTACAACTTCAGCTTTACCGAGCCCTGGTTGGGCGGCAAAAAACCCAATTCAATCACGTTCTCGGCCTACCATAACCGCATGAACGCGACGGGACGCACCGACAGTACGGCCCAGCGCATTAGCATTACGGGCGTTACGCTGGGGCAGGGACTCCGCCTGAAGTGGCCCGACGACTACTTCACACTGTACCACGCGATCGAGTACCGCCGCTTCGACATCAACAACTACCCGTTTGGCACGGCCATGTTCAAGACGGGCATTGCCAACTCGGTGGCCTACACCTTCAGCCTTCGCCGCGACAACCGCGACCTGCCGATTTTTCCGACGCGCGGATCGAGCTTGTCGTTCAACATGGAGCTGACGCCGCCGCTGTCGCTGCTCGACGGACGCGACTACAGCAAGCTGACGACCAACGAGAAGTACCGCTTTATTGAGTACCACAAATTCAAGTTTTCGGGCGACTACTACATGCAGCTCGCCAAGAATTTGGTGGCCCGTTCTTATGGCGAGTTTGGGTTTTTGGGCTCCTACAACAAGGACTACGGGCTGCCGCCGTTCGAGCGCTTTTATTTGGGCGGAGACGGACTTCAGAACTTCGTGCTCGACGGCCGCGAAATCGTAGGCCTGCGCGGCTACACCAACTTCAGCCTCACGCCTCCAGGTGGCGGCGCTCTGTACACCAAGTTCACGTCGGAGCTGCGCTACTTGATTTCACCAAGCCCGACGGCGCAGATTTTTGCCCTTGCCTTTTTGGAGGCCGGCAACAACTACAGCAACTTCGCAGATTTTCGTCCGTTTGAACTCAAGCGGAGCGCCGGCGTAGGCCTTCGCATCTTCATGCCCATGTTTGGCCTTCTGGGCGTCGACCTCGGACACGGTTTTGACCCGATGCCCGGCAAGGTGGTCCCGTCAGGATGGCAAACGCACTTCGTTTTAGGTCAGCAGTTTTAAGTAGCATGCGCCGCCTCCTTCTCCTCGTTTTGGTCGCCGCGTCGGCCGCCGCCTTTGGTCAGCGCATCGGGTACGTCGACACTCAGGTGCTGCTCAAAAAGCACCCCATGTATGTTCAGGCTCAGGCCGAGGTCGAGCGCCTTAACGCCCAGTGGCTGGGCGAAGTGCAGTCGCTTTTTGACGACGCTGAAGCGCTGCGCGGACAGCTCGAAGCCGAACGCGTTCTTCTGACCGTAGGCATGGCCGCCGAGCGCGAAAAGACCATTTCTACTACGATCGACAGCGCCAAGGCTCGCCAGGTACGCTACTTCGCCCCCGACGGTCAGCTCTTTTCGAAGCGCGAAGAACTGATTGCTCCGATCCAAGCCCAAGTGGCTGCCGCGATTCGCGAGGTGGCCCGACGCAAAAAACTCGACGTCGTGCTCGACAAGGGCAGCAACCTCGCCGTCGTGTACGCCAACGAATCATTAGACATCACCAACGAAGTCCTGCAGCAGCTTGGCTTCTAACATCCTACCTTTGAACTCATGAAGAAGATTGCCCTCGTACTCGCCCTCGCCATGGCCAGCGCCGCCAGCGCCCAGTCGGTTATTGCCCACGTGAATGTGGACAGCCTGCTCGTGCAGATGCCCGAATACAAAAAAGCCCAAGAAGCCCTGCAGGCTGAGCAAGCCAAGTTTGAGTCCGAGGCCAAAGAGATGAACGCCGAGCTCGAAAAAGGCGCCCAAGCCCTTCAGGCCAACGCCGCGACGTGGACTGAACTCCGCCAGCGGCAAGAGCAAACCCGCCTTCAGGAGATGTACAACAACATCCAAGAGTACATGCAGGGTGCCCAAGGCCAGCTTCAGCAAAAAGAAGTAGAGTTGATCACCCCAGTGCTCGAAAAACTTCAGGCAGCGATCAACGCCGTGGCCGAGACCAAAAAGGTTTCGTACGTGCTCGACGCTTCGCAGAGCAAAGGCCAGGTGATTTACGCCAAGGGCGGAATCAACCTCGGAGCCGACGTTCGCGCCTACTTGGCCAAGTAATGCCAGCCGCTGTTGACGGGCCCATTGGGCTCTTTGACTCCGGGGTTGGCGGCCTTACCGTCGCCCGCGCTTTAGCCGATCGCCTTCCCGGTGAGCGGCTTCTTTATTTTGGCGATACCGCCCACCTTCCCTACGGAGATAAGTCGCCCGAAGCCATTCGCGGCTACAGCCTGTCGATTGCCCAACACCTCGTAGACCTCGGAGCCAAAGCCATCGTGATCGCCTGCAATTCAGCGTCTTCGGTGGCCTACGACGCCTTGGTGGACGCCCTGAGCGTACCCGTGTTTAACGTAATTGATCCGGTAGTGTCCGAGGTGGCACGCCTCAAGGTGAAGCGGGTCGGAATCTGGGGCACCAAAGCCACCATTAAGTCGGGCGTGTTCCCTGCCAAGCTCGCGGCGCAGGCCCCCGATGCGGCCGTGCGCGCGTGGGCTACGCCCCTGCTGGTTCCGGTAATTGAAGAGAACATTTTGCACGGACCCATTTTGGACGCGGTAATTGACGGCTACGCCCGCCCCACGTTAGCCGAAGACGTTACTGCCCTCGTGCTCGCCTGCACCCACTACCCCATCGTCGCGGCGCAAATTGGCCAGCGCATGGGCGCGAACGTCGCCCTGCTGTCTACGCCAGAAATCGTGGCGGAACACGTGGCCTCAGCCCTGGGCGACCGCGGGCTGCTGCATACCGCTGCGCCGAAGGCTCCGCACGAATTCATGGTCAGCGACTACACGCCTGCGTTTGAAGCGATTGCGCAGCAGTTTTTTGGCGAGGCCATCGCGCTCCGCGAAGACCACCTGTGGGGCTAGGCAGGGCGCTGGGCAACCACCCGGCGGTACTGAATTTCGCCAGTTCTTAAGCGCTCGTACAGCTGCGAACCCACGTTGCCGGCGAACTCGGTGAAGATTCCGCGCAACCAAAACGGTACCCGCTTGCGAATCAGCGCTTTTTTGGTGGGTTCGTCGCGCTCAATGGCGGAAAGGACCTGCGGGGTAATGTCGGAATCTTCGCAGACCACCAATCCCGCCTCGGAGAGCCATTGGTGCAGCAGGTCCCAGTTCCAGGCAGCGCGCACGTCGACGAGAAACAGCTGTCCGCCCGGTCGAAGTACGCGGGCAACCTCGCGTAAAAACAGGGCTTGGTCGCGGTAGGCATGGCACGACTCCACGTTGAGGACGACGTCAAACGTCGCGCCGTCAAAGGGCATGTCCATGCTGTTGCCCTCGAGGTAGCGGACTGGGGCTCCCGCGTGGTTTTTATAGCAAAAAGCGATCGCCGAAGACGCAAAATCCAATCCCGTGGCCGCGGCGGGGTGCATCGTTTCGGCGACGTGGCGAAGTCCGCCCCCGCGACCCGAACCCACCTCGAGCACGTCCTTGCCCGCAATCGGCGCACGGGCCGCGAGGTAGTGGTACATGGCCCGAGATCGCCACTGAAACTGCTGCTCGTCAAGGGTTCCGAATTGGTAGCGTTCCGCATCGGTTGGTTCGTACCCGTAGTTCATGAACCACCAGTCCGCGTCCGGTAGGAGTCGAGGAAAAGACTCGTACGCGAGCTTCCAGAGGCGTTCGCGGAGTGCGGGCATGCGAACAACCCGGAATAGTAGGGTTCCAAAGGCCATTTTAATCAGATTTTGCAGAAAGATACACCCTTCTCAGCAGCAGTCGACTGGGAATCAAGGGTCTTAGGTACGTGAACACCCAACGGTGGAGCCTACCCGGAATGCGATCCAGTTGGGGACGGCGGTGCAGCATAAGCAGTTCGCGCACCACCACGTCTACTTCGAGCACGCCCCGAATACGCTTGCTGCGCGCGAGCCGACCGCTGTGCTGACGAAACTGGGTGCGAACCGGCGGAGGAGCCAAACTCGAAACCCGCGCCCAGGGCGCATCCACCGCGAGCTCCGCATGCACCGACTTCGCCAGCCCACTCACAAAATGCTTGCTCGCCGCATAAAGGGCCATTCCAGGCGTAGCCGATAGGCCGGCAAGCGATGACAGCAAAATCAAGTGCTGCGGGGTCTGGCGGTTCATGGCCTCTGCGGCAAAAACCTTGGTAATCGCATAGGTCGCCCCCACGTTTAGGGCGACTAAGCGCTGGTCCGCGTCGTGGCTTGACGCCCAAAACGCTTGCATGATTCCGACCCCCGCGCTGTGTATCGTCAACTCGGGAAGCAGGGCTCGGTACACGCGCGCAAATGCTTCGCCTACCTCAGGACTGCAGAGGTCCAGTTCGGCATGCTGGTAGTTCGGATGGCGGAGGTCAGAAGCCTCACGGTCGATACCGGTCACGGCCCACCCTTGAGCGAGTAAGGCCTCCGCGGTGGCCCGACCAATTCCATGCGTTGATCCGGTGATAATCGCTTGTTTGGGTTTCATTGCGGAAACCTAGAACTTCTAACGGGGGATGCCGAGGCAGAATTAGCCTGCCTGACGATCCTTTTTGGCGGATTTTGCTAACCCAGGTCGGCCGCGATCTTCGCCGACAGCAGGCAGAGCGGAATACCTCCGCCGGGATGCGCACTTCCGCCCACAAAAAAGAGGTTGGGAATCTGGCGGTGGAAGTTGGGGTGGCGCAAAAAGGCGGCCATCGCGTTGTTGCTCGAGGCTCCGTATAGGGCGCCGCGGTCGCTGCCCGTGCGCGACTGAATCGTCGGCGGGTCGAGCACCTCTTCGACCTCGATGAACGGCGCCACGTCGACGCCCAGCGCCCGCTCGATCTTGGCCAGCACCGAAGCCCTCGCAGTCACCCGCCAGGCGTCCCAATCTTGGCCGTAGTCCGCTGGTGCGTTAATCATCACAAACCAGTTTTCGCCTCCCGCCGGAGCCTCGCCCTCGAGGTCCTTGGACGTGATGTGAATGTAGACCGTCGGGTCGCCGTGCAGGGTTTTGCGCTCAAAGAGGTCGCGAAACTCCGCCTCGTAGTCGTTGGCAAACAAAATGTTGTGCAGGTCGAGCTCGCGGAACTCGCGGCGCACTCCCCAATAGAAAATCAGGGCCGACGACGAGCGCTCCTGGCTTAGGGTTTTCTCGGGCGCTTTGAGGTCGGGCAGCAGGCGGCGGTAGGTCGGCGTGACGTCCATGTTGCTCACCACCACGTCGGCGGCCAGGTCCGCTCCGCCCACGCGAAGCCCCGTGGCCCGACGGTCCGCCACGAGAATGCGTTCGACGCGCTCGCCGTAGCGAAACTGAACCCCCTGGCGCTCAGCCAGGGCCACAAGCGACTCGGTGATCGCGACCATTCCGCCGAAGGGAACAAAAGTTCCGAAGCCGAATTCGAGGTGCGGAATCATCGCCAGCGTGCCCGGAGCCTGGTAGGGCGACGAACCGTTGTAGGTAGCAAAGCGGTCAAAGAGCTGGACCAATTTGGGGCTTCGAAAGCGTCGAGCGTGCACCTGGTGCATGGTCTGCGTCAGCTTCAGGCTGGGCAACGCAGCCAAGGCCGGCAGCGCGTCGCGCCGCAGGTAGGTCGAGGCCTTGTGCAGGGAGCGCTCCAAAAAAAGTCCTTTGGTGGCCTCGTACTGGCGGCGAGCCAGGTCGAGGTGGGCGCGCACATGGGCCGCAGGCTCGCCCAGAACGCGCTCGGCTTCGGCGGCAAACGCAGCGGGATCGCTGTGGGCGGTCAGGCGGGTGCCGTCGTCCCAGAAGTAGCGGCACTCCTCGGTCTTTTTGAGGTAGTTGAAGTGGTCGCGCGGATTCTCGCCGCAAAGCGTGAAGAGTTCGTCGACCAAAAACGGCAGGGTGAAGAGCGAAGGACCCGCGTCAAAACGGTATTCGCCCAGCTGGAACTGGCTGAGCTTGCCGCCCGGGTAGGGGTTGGCCTCGTGGACGTGCACCGCGTAGCCCTTGCGGGCCCAGCGAATGGCCGAGGCGATTCCGGCGATTCCGGCGCCGACTATGCGCGCGGTGGGTTGCTTTGCTTCCATTGGTCGATGGCGCGGCGGACGCTGCCGTGCTCCAGTAGCAACGCGCGGGCCTCGGAATCGTTCAGTCCGGTGCCCTCGGCGACCATGCGGGTGCCGCGCTCCACGAGTTTGTGGTTGCTCAGCTGCATGTCGACCATGCGCGAGCCTTTGACGCGGCCCAGGCGAATCATCACCGTGGTGGTCAGCATGTTGAGCAGCAGCTTTTGGGCGGTGCCCGACTTCATGCGGGTGCTTCCGGTCACGAATTCGGGACCCACCACCGCGACGACGGGGTATTCGGCGGCGGCGGCCACGGCGGAATCAGGGTTGCACACAATGCAGCCCGTCAGGCAACCGGCGGCGCGGGCCTGCTCGAGTCCGCCCACCACGTAGGGGGTGCGGCCGCTGGCGGCGATTCCGACTACCGTGTCGAGGGGCTCGATGCGATGCTCCTGCAGGTCAACCCAAGCCTGTTCGGGGTCGTCTTCAGCAAATTCAACGGCCTTGCGAATCGCGCCGTCGCCCCCGGCGATGATGCCGACGACCATTCCGTGCGGAACCCCATAGGTCGGCGGGCATTCCGAGGCGTCGACGATGCCCAGGCGGCCCGAGGTTCCGGCCCCGATGTAAAAGAGGCGTCCGCCCTGCTGCATGCGCGGCACAAGCTGTTCGACCAGGGCCTCGAGCGCCGGAATGGCCTCGCCCACGGCCTCGGGCACGCGGCGGTCTTCAGCGTTGATGCCCTCGAGCAGCTGGCGCACCGTCCAGGTCTCAAGGTGGTCGTGGTTGCTGGGGCTTTCGGTGATCATGGGTATAAATCTAGTGCTTGTGCAGCACCGCCACGTAGTAGCCGTCGCTGTGCGGGTGTTCGGGGCTGATGCGGACTTCTTGGCGGAGCGTGTACGCGCCTTGCTGCTCGTCCAGAAACCGGCGCACCTGGTCCTCGTTTTCGCTGCGCAAAATGCTGCAGGTGGCGTACACGAGGGTTCCGCCCGATTGAAGCGCTTCAGAATAGCTGCTGAGGATGCTGTACTGGGTCTCGCGGGTGCGCTCGAGGTGCTCGGGCTGCAGCTTCCACTTGGTGTCGACGTCGCGGCGAATCACGCCGGTTCCGCTGCAGGGCACATCCAAGAGCATTTTGTTGGCCCACCCAGAATGGCGCTGAACGTCGCGGGGCGAGCGAATGAGCTCGGTGCGAAGTCCATGGACGCCCGCCCGCAGTGCGCGCTTTTCGGCCTCGCCCAGTTTGTAGGCCTCGACGTCCATGCACAGCACCTCGGCCCGGTCGCCCGCGAGGGCCGCAGCGTGCAGGGCCTTGCCCCCGGCGCCGCTGCACCCGTCGAGGATGCGGTCGCCCGGCTGGGGATCGAGGTACGCAGCGATGCGCTGCGATCCGCCGTCGTGCACCTCGTACCAGCCGTCTTTAAAGCTCTCGAGGTGCTGCAGGCGCGGACGCTTGGCCAAAACCAGCGCGTCAGGTGCCACGTCGCTGAGCGCGGCTTCGACCCCTTCGGCAGTAAGGCGCTCGAGCAGCGCTTCGCGCGAGGTTTTCAAGGTGTTGGCGCGGAGCACCACCTGGGCCGGTCGGTTGAGCGCGGCAGCAAGGGCCGGCCAGTCGGCGCCCAGCTCGGCGGCGGCCCGTTCTGCAAACCACGGGGCGTAGCTCTGAGCCAGGGCCATGTCAAGTTCGGCGGGCACCGGCATGCCGGCGTCGCGCCAAGCCCAGTAGGTGTCAAAAAGCTCTTTGAGGGGCTTGCGCTTCACGAGGGGTTCTGCGCCGTGCAGGTGCCAAAGAAGCCCCCACCAACGCACCATTTCGTAGCTGTGTTCGGCGACAAAGGCACGGTCGCGCGCGCCCCAGCGCTTGTTGGCGCGCAATACCTGGTCGACGACCCGGTCCGCGTACAGGCGCTGGCCAAAGGTCCGCTCGAGCACTTCAAGCACCCCAGCGACGAGGTTGGGGTGCGGAATCACGAGGCCTGCTGGGATTGAAGCGCGTAGAGTTCCGCGTAGCTACCTGGCTGCTTGATGAGCTCGGCGTGGCTTCCTTGCTGGACCACCCGGCCTTCGTCGAGCACCACGATGCGGTCGGCCAAATGCACGCAGCTCAAGCGCTGGGTGATCAGCACGGCGGTAAGTCCCTGAAGGCGCGCTTTGAGGTTGCTCAGGATGGTGACCTCGGTCTCAGTATCGACGGCGCTTAGGGCGTCGTCAAACAGCAGCACCGGCGGCTGCTTCATCAGGGCGCGGGCGATGCTGACGCGCTGCTTTTGTCCGCCCGAGAGGGTTACGCCGCGTTCGCCCACCACGGTGTCAAAGCCTTGCGGAAACCCACGGATGTCGTCGGCCACATCGGCGAGTTCCGCTTGACGCTCGACCTCGGCGCGCTCGGCGTTCAGGCTGCCAAAAGCGATGTTGTCGGCAACCGAATCGCTGAACAAAAACGGATCCTGGGGCACGGTGCCGATGGAGGCGCGAAGCGCGTTGAGGTCCCAGTCCCGCAGGTCGACGCCGTCGAGGAGCACTCGGCCCGAACTGGGGTCCATAAGGCGGTTCATCAGGCCCACCAAGCTCGATTTGCCCGATCCGGTGCGGCCGACGACCACGAGCGTTTCGCCGGGGTTAACCGCAAACGAGACGTTGTCTAAGGCCTGAATTCCGCTGTCGGGGTAGGTGTAGGACACGCCCTCAAACGTCCAAGCCCCCTGCACCGGAGCCCGGTGGGGCTCGGCCGGTTGGCGCACCAAGGGCGCAACGTCGAGAAAGTCGTTGATGCGCGCCATCGATGCTTCGGCGCGCTGGATCAGGCTCATTACCCAACCAATGCTGGCGATGGGCCACGTAAGGAGCCCCACGTAGTACACAAATTCCGCAATAACTCCGGGGCTGAGGCGGCCTTCGATAACGCCTTCGCCGCCGATCCAAACGGTAAGCACGGTGCTGAGCCCGACCAGCAGCATCATGAGGGGCGCGAAGAGCGCGTTAACCCGATAGAGTTCGCGGTTGAGCTGGTAGCTCTGCTGGGCGCTGTGGGCGTACCGTTCGGTTTGTTCGCCCTCAAGTCCGTAGACTTTGAGCACGCGGATTCCGCTAAAGGTTTCTTGGGCCAAGGTGCTTATGGCGGACTGCTGCTCCTGCACGGCGTGGCTGCGTTGGTTGATCAGGGTCGAAACCCGGTAGATGGCCCAGACGAGTACCGGCATCGGGGCCAGGGTAATCCAGCTCAGTTTGGGGTCAACCTGAAACATGAATACCAGGGTTAATCCGGTGGAAAAGGCCGTGTTGATGGTGTACATGACGCCGGGGCCGAGGTACATCCGCACGCGGCTGACGTCTTCGCTGATGCGGTTCATCAGGTCACCGGTTGCGTTGCGCCGGTAAAAGGTCTGGTCCAGTGCTTGGTAGTGCTGGTAAATGTCGTTTTTGAGTTCGTACTCAATGTGCCGCGACATGACGATCAGGGTCTGGCGCATCAAGAAGGTGAACGCTCCGCGAAGGGCGCTAAGGAGCAAAATGAGGGCGGAATAGCCCAAGAGCGCACGAAGCAGTTCCCCGGAGTCGCTTTGGAGCCTCAAGGCTTCAGACACCGTGTCAAAGGCCTCGCGAATGTAGATGGCCGGGTAGACCGAGAAGACCGCCGAGGCGATGACAAAGAGAATTCCGCCCAGCAGATGCCAGGGATACCGCAGGAAGTAGGGGTTCAGGGACCACAGGGCACGCACGGGGCAAAGGTACGGCCCACCCCCCGGCGAAGCCGCGCGCCGGCGTTAGCGAATGAAGGGGTCGCTGAACTTGTCGTCGAGCGCCAACCCGGGGTCGTTGAGGGTCTCGAGAAAGGCCACCAACGCCGCCTTTTGGGCCGGCGTGAAGTTGGGCGTGATGGGCTGCCCGTTGGGTCCGCGCAGCTGCGGACTCAAGTTGGGGTGGTTCTTGACGCCCGTGCTGTAGTGGTCGACGACCTGCTCGAGGGTGGCAAAGCGCCCGTCGTGCATAAAGGGCCCGCGGCCACTGAGGTTGCGCAGCGAGGGAACCTTAAACAGGCCGAGCTGCGCGGGGTTGCCGCTGATTCCGCCCACGCCGTTGTCGGTCGTGGCGGCGTCGAGCCCGTTGTTCCGGGGACCGGGGGCGGTAAAGGCCTCGGTACCGTGGCAGGTCACGCAGGCACCGGGTGCCGGGGGGCCACCGCCGGGGGCGACCCCAAAGAACAGGGCCTTGCCTTGGTTTTCTTGGGCGGTAAAGTTGGGAAAAGCTGTTGCGGGACCCGCGACCTGAGCGCGGCCTTCGTCGTAGCGCGAGCCGAAGCTCATGATGCTCCGCACGAACTGCGCGAGGGCCTTTCGCACTTGGAGCTCGCTAAGTTCGTTCGTACCAAAGGCCTTTTCGGCGAGCGGCGCGTAGTAGGGCAGCGCGTTGATGCGCGCTAAAAGCGTGTCGATGCTGAGGCCCATTTCGGTCGGATCCTGGACCGGCATCAAGACCTGGTCCTCGAGGCTGGCGGCGCGCTCGTCCCAAAAAAAGGCTCCGTTGGTGTAAAACCGCGCGTTGGAAAGGCCCATCGAGTGGCGGGCGGTGCGGCCGCCGGCGAAGCCGCGGCTAAATCGAGCGCTGTCGCCAAAGCCGCTCGACGGATGGTGGCAGCTCGCGCAAGAGGTCGTGCGGTTGGCACTGAGGTTGCGGTCGTAAAAAAGAACCCGCCCCAAGGTTGCCCCGTCGTCGGTGACGGGGTTGTTCATCGGGGTGTTGTCAGCGGCGAGCACGTTGGGCTGCGCGAAATGAGCCGGAAGCTCGGGCGTGTAGGCATAGGGCTGCTCGGGGAGCCTGAGAAATTCCGCCACCGGGTCAACCGGTTCGGGTTGGCAGGCCAAGACCGCGAGGCCAAGTGCGCTGAAGGCAATGCTCTTTTTCATAATGGGTAGATGCCCAAAATGTACAAAGGTTTAACGACTTTGTACCTTTAGGCCATGTTTTCGGCTCCGTCCAACCCCGTAATCGCCGTCGTAGGCCTTGGCTACGTCGGGCTCCCCCTCGCCCTGGCCCTTTCGCGCGAGTTCCGCGTGCTGGGGTTTGACATCAACGCCAACCGCGTGGCCGAGCTGAACCGCGGCGAGGACCATACCCTCGAGGCCGACCCTGCAGACCTTACGGCCGCACTGGGCCGCGGACTTCGCTTCAGTGCCGAGTCCGCATCGCTTGGCGAAGCCAACGTGTACATTGTGACGGTTCCGACGCCCATCGACCAGTTCAAAGCGCCGGACCTCAAGCCCTTGCTGTCGGCATCGGCCACCATTGGCGCGGCGCTCAAGGCTGGCGATGTAGTGATTTACGAGTCCACTACCTACCCGGGCTGCACCGAAGAAGACTGCGTTCCCGTGCTTGAGCGCACCTCGGGATTGACGTTTAACGTTGACTTTTTCTGCGGTTACAGCCCCGAGCGCATCAATCCCGGCGACAAGGTCAACACGCTTGAAACAATTAAAAAGGTGACGAGCGGGAGCACGCCCGAGTCCGCCGCCTTTGTCGACAGCCTGTACCGCCGCATTGTGAAGGCCGGCACGCACCTCGCCCCCAGCATCAAGGTGGCCGAGGCCTCCAAGGCCATTGAAAACGCGCAGCGCGACGTCAACATTTCGTTTGTCAACGAGCTCGCCCTCATTTTTGACCGCCTGGGAATCGACACCCGCGACGTGCTCGAGGCCGCCGGAACCAAGTGGAACTTCTTGAAGTACAGCCCCGGCCTCGTGGGCGGACACTGCATCGGCGTCGACCCCTACTACCTCGCCCACAAAGCGCAAAGCGTGGGCTACCACCCCCAAGTGATCCTGAGCGGTCGCCGCGTCAACGACTCGATGGGCATGTTTGTGGCTAATAAGGTCGTGAAGCTCATGATCGGCAACGGCCTCGCCGTACACGGGAGCAAGGCGCTGGTCCTAGGGGTGACGTTTAAAGAAAACTGCCCCGACATTCGCAACACCCGCGTGGTGGACATCGTGGCGGAACTCCAGCAATTCGGCATGCACGTTGACGTCTACGACCCGTGGGCCGACCCGGCTGAGGTGCAGCACGAGTACGGAATCGCGCTCGCCGAATCCGCCGGCGAAGGCTACCATGCCGTGGTGCTCGCTGTGGCGCACGAGCAGTTTGCCGGGCTCAGTCGCAACCAACTCGGGCTCGAGCCCGACGGAATCGTGTTCGACACCAAAGCCCTCTGGCCGCGGGACATGGTCGACGGACGGCTTTAGGCCGTCGGCTTGATCCGGTTCGCGCTCGGGGAGAAAACGTAAAATCCAGCTATACCTGAACAGCGGGCGACTAGCAACTAGTCACGAGTTACCATAGACGCACCCATCAGGTCTGCAGCACCCCCGGGTTATAGGCCCGCTCAATCGGAGCTTGGTTGGCCGCCTCTATTCCCATGGAAAGCACCGTGCGCGTTTCGATCGGGTCGATGATGGCGTCGATCCACAAACGGGCGGCGGCGTAGTACGGACTCATTTGGGCCTCGTAGCGGGCGCGGATGCGCTGCAGCAGTTCCTGCTCGGCCTCGGGAGTCAGGTCCGCCGTGCGGGCCTTCTCAATTTGCAGCAGCACTTTGGCCGCCTGCTCGCCCCCCATGACGGCAATTTTGGCCGTGGGCCACGCGACGATGAGGCGCGGATCGTAGGCTTTTCCGCACATCGCGTAGTTGCCGGCCCCAAACGAGTGGCCCGTGATCACGGTGAATTTCGGCACTACGCTGTTGGCGACGGCGTTGACCATTTTGGCTCCGTCTTTGATGATGCCGCCGTGTTCCGTCAGCGAACCCACCATGATTCCGTTAGCTTCTTGCATAAAGACGAGCGGAATTTTTTTCTGGTTGCAGTTGGCGATGAAGCGCGCGGCTTTGTCGGCGCTGTCGGAATAGATGACGCCGCCAATCTGCATTTCGCCTTTGCCCGACTTGACCACTTGGCGCTCGTTGGCGACGATTCCGACCGCCCAGCCGTCGATTCGGGCGTAGGTGGTAATGATGGTTTTGCCGTAGTCGGCCTTGTATTCAATCATCGAGTCGGCGTCGACCAGGCACTCGAGCAGCGCGCGCACCGGGTAGGGCTTGCCGTCGACAGGCATGCGCTCGTAGACTTTTTCGGGGGCTACCGCCGGAGCCTGCGGGGCCACCCGATCAAACCCAGCAGTGGGACGGGCACCCAGCTTGTCGACGAGTCCGCGCAGGGTGCGCAGTGCGTCGTCGTCGTCCTTGGCCTTGTAGTCGCAGACGCCGCTGATCTGGGTGTGCGTGGTTGCGCCACCCAGGGTTTCGTTGTCGATGTCTTCACCAACCGCGGCCTTGACTAGGTAGCTCCCCGCCAAAAAAATGCTGCCGGTGCCCTCGACGATCAGGGCCTCGTCGCTCATGATGGGCAGGTAGGCGCCGCCCGCCACGCAGGAGCCCATGACGGCCGACAGCTGCGGAATTCCGAGGCTGCTCATCACGGCGTTGTTGCGAAAAATTCGACCAAAATGCTCTTTGTCCGGAAAAATTTCGTCCTGCATCGGCAGGTAGACGCCGGCGGAATCTACCAAATACAGGATCGGAATCCGGTTTTCCATCGCGATTTCTTGGGCACGCAGGTTCTTTTTGCCGGTCATAGGAAACCAGGCGCCGGCCTTTACCGTGGGGTCGTTGGCGACCACCAAGCAGGTGCGGCCCGCAATGCGGCCCAAGACAACCACCACGCCCGCCGCGGGGCAACCACCGTGCTCGGCATACATTCCGTCGGCGGCAAATGCCCCAACTTCAACCTGGGGTGCGTCAGAATCCAGCAGCCGCTTGACCCGCTCTCGGGCGCTCAGCTTGCCCTGTTCCGCGAGTTTTTCGAGGCGTTTTTTGCCTCCCCCCAGTGAAATTTCGCTCCAGCGGCGGCGGCTCTCGGCTACTAAGAGTTTGAGTTCGTCTGCGTTGCGTTCCGTTTTGAGGTCGTGGGCCATGCTCGGTTTGAATTCAGGGGTGTATTGCCGAAGGTAGGCCTGAAGCGGGCCATGAGCCAAGTGGCGCAGGCGTGCGCGGTCCACGGAGCCACAAAAAAAGGCCAAGTTTCCTTGGCCTTCGTGCGCTTGGGTGCGGAATTATCCGCGGTGGCGTCCACGGCCGCGGTGGTGGTCGTGGCCCACGTGGCGTTCACCGCGCTCTCCGCGTGCGCCGATCGCTTCCAAAATGGCTTTGTAGAGGTCTTCGTTGGCGTCGCGGTTGATTTGAATGACCCCGGTGCTGTCGGCGACGGCACCCGTGAAGTCCACCGCATCAAGGGTTCCGGCCAAGTCGAGGTACACGGTGAAGTTGGACACCGTATTGGGGTCAACTTGGAACCCGGCGCTGTCGGCGCGGTACACCAGGTGAAGCGGGTGCTTCACGTCCAAGACAAACGGAACGCCGTCTTTGTCGCCCACCACGTATAGGGAACTGGTGTCGTTGCCGTCGCGGTGGCCCAAATGCACGGAGATTCCGCGGTACAAGCCGGCCGTGATGCCCGTCGTAGGAATCACGGGGGTCGAGTTGCCGGTCAGCAGATCGACATAAAACGGACCGTGAAGGTCTACGTTGGTCACGTTGGTGTCGAGGTCGCTCGCAAAAAGCTTAAATCCGTGCACGTAGGCCTTGGCTTCGGTAAGGGTGGTGGTCAGGGTTTTGCCCGATCGCGTAGACGCCGCATTGAGCGCTACTTGGTACGCCGATTCAGAACCGGCTGGAATTTCAGGTCCGCACGAGGCGATGACCGCGGCGCCCACCAGGGCTAAAAAAATCTTGTTCATAGGATTAATGTTTTGAAAATCTGGTCGAAGAACCGTGCCAAACAGAATACGTTCCGACTAAAATACGAACAACGTAGGTTCGCCGTTAAACCGGGTTAGTAGCGCAGCGTCCATTCCGCCACGCGCGCCCATAGTTCCTCTTCGTTGGGAACCGCGTCGCTGAGGTAGAGCATGAGGCGGATTCCGCCCAGAACCTTTTGGTACAGCAGCGCGTCGGGCACTCCATCGCCCATCAGGTCGCCCGACCAATGCACTTCAGGAGGGCAAGCGTGAAGGGAATCCACGATTCCAACGAGCGTGTCGCGCTTCATCCAGGCTTGGTCCGCCGCGCGAACCCCTGCGATCAGGGCATAACCGCCGAGTTCGGGGCATTCCGCGCCCACGCCATTTACCGAGCCGGTGGCGTAGAGCACCAAACTGCCGCGGTACATTTTGTCGCGCGCAGTCAGCGCGCCCAAGTCGGCCTGGCTACCGGGCATCAGTACCGCCGAGCCCTCGCGCACGAGGCCTAAATCAGCGCTGTCGAGGCGCACGGGGCTTCCAAACAAAAAATGGCTGCCTTGGTCGCGGTTGGTCTTGAGGTCAAATTCGAGTCCGCCACTGCCCGAAGGAAACTCGCTCAGCTCGGCCTTGAGCCGCACGGGGCGCAGCTTCCAGGTGCCGTCGACGTCATAAATCCCGTACCAAAACAGCGACAAATCGAGCCCACGAAGGTCTCCGGTGTAGTTGAAGGCCTCGGTGGCCACTTGGTACCTACGCTTTTTAATCGCTTCTACCCGTTTGCGGACGTCTCCAGCGGGGCCTCCTTCTTCGAGCCATACCAGCAGCGAATCGCGCTTCGGGCCCATCGGCGTGCGGAGCATGCGCCCCGTGAGGCTGTCCGCCGGCCAGGTCCACGTTCGGGCAGCCCAATCCAGCCGAATGAGCTGGTTGTCGCTGAGCTGGTCCCAGCGCTCGGCACGGTCCGCGCGCACCGCGACCGTATCCACGGGCTGCGCACTCAAGCCGTAGGCCAACGAGAAGCAAGAAACCAGAAACCGCGCCCGCACCGCCTTTATGCTTTTTTGCGCTTTCGGTACCACTCCCAACCGTAGTAGAGCCCGACGATGATCGCGAACGGAATCAGGTAGCTGCGGGGCTTGCCCTCGCCGTGTACCACCGTGAACAAGCGGTCCTTGCGGATTTTGTCGAGTCCGCTCACAAACGAATCCATGCTCCAAAAAATGAACACGGGCTTGCCCACCACGTGGTCTTCGGGCACAAAACCCCAGTAGCGGCTGTCCCAAGAATTGTGGCGGTTGTCGCCCATCATCCAGTAGTAATCCATCGCAAACGTATAGCTCGTCACCGGCTCGCCGTCAAGCAGGTAGCGTTCGCCCTCAGGGCCTTGCTCGCGAACCAACTCATGCCCCTCGTAGGCGTTGATCGCGTGGCGGTACTTCAGGTAGGTACCGTAGTTCAGTTCGACGGTGCTGCCTTTGGCGGGAACCCAGAGCGGACCATAATTATCTCGTGTCCAAGCATATACCACCGTGTCGCTGTGGCCGCCCATGGGGTTGGGGAACATGAGTGCTCCGCCCACAAAATTGGCGTAGTACCACTTCAGGGCCTCGGGGGTGCCGGGAGCAAACGCGGAATCGCCCGCCAGCGCGTCCATCACAAACATCGTATCGAGGTTGGGCATTTGGGCAAAGTCGGCAAGCGACTCGTTGGGAATCGTCACCACGTACTCGGTCTCGGTAATCTGCAGAACGTCGCTAACGTTCTGGTTGTTGACCGTCATGTTGGTCACGTAGTTGATGTCAAAATCCTTCTTGAGTTGGCGCGCACTGAATCCTTGGCCGGGCAGGGTGCGGACGTAGTAGCTGAACTGCGCGTTGCTCCGCTCAGGGAACTCAATGGCGTTGCGGTCAACGTAGACCTGGCCGTGGCGAACTTCCAAGGTGTCGCCCGGAACGCCCATGCAGCGCTTCACGTAGTGGTCCTTTTTGTCGGCGGGGCGACCGGGATCTTGCGGAAAGTTGAACACCACGGCGTCTCCGCGCTCCACGTCGGCCAGGCCCGGCAGGCGCAAGTAGGGCAGCTGGATCCACGTCAGGTAGCTCGGAACGTTGGCAAACGGAATCAGGTTGTGCATCAGCGGAATGCTCAAGGGCGTATTGGGCATCCTCAAGCCGTACGCAACCTTGCTCACCACGAGGTAGTCGCCCACCATCAACGACTTTTCCATCGACGACGTGGGGATGTTAAACGCTTCAAACGTCATCATGCGGATGGTTCCGGCAGCGACTACTGCCCAAAGGACGTGGTTGACCCAGAGCGGCATGCGGCGGCGAATCTCGTCGTTGCTGCGGGTTCCGCGCTCGAGCTTGGCGGTGTAGTTCAGGTACCCGAGGTAAAGTCCGCCCGTGGCCGCCGTCAAAAAGATGTGCTTGTTTTGGCGGAAGCCAAACATGTGAAGCGTTTCGTACGCCAAAATCAAGGCCATGGCGTTGTCGACGACGGGGATGTACGCCAAAATCGTCCACCACCAGGGGCGGTCAGCCACGCGCGTCCACACGTAGGTGCGGTAAATGGGCACGAAGGCCTTCCAGGTCGGAATTCCGGCCGCCGCAAAAAAGCGCCAGGTAATCGCCGATCCGTAGAGGTTGAGGAGGAGGTAGTAGAGTAGGTATTCCATAGTCGTTTGAAGTGCTTAACGCGCGGGGCCGTTTGCGTCCGGACGCAGCCACGATGCATAAATTCCGTAGTTTTTGGCGATGCGCTCGACCTCGCCAGCCATAAGTTCCGGGGTGATGTCCTTGACTTTTTTGGCCGGAACCCCAGCAAACACCGAGCCCGCCGGCACGTGCGTGCCCTCCGTGAGGACCGCACCCGCCGCGACGATGCTGCCCGACTCGACCACGCAGCGGTCCATGACGATGGCGCCCATTCCGATGAGAACCCGGTCGTGCAGCGTACAGCCGTGAACGGTAGCCCCGTGGCCAATGCTGACGTGGTTGCCAATGGTGGTTCCGTGCTTTTGGTAGGTGCCGTGAATAACAGCCCCGTCTTGGATGTTGACCTCGTTGCCGATGCGAATGAAGTTCACGTCTCCGCGCACCACCGCGTTGAACCAAATCGAGCAGCCCTCGCCCATCGTGACGTCGCCCACCACCGTGCAGTTGGGCGCCAAGAAGGTCGACTCGGGAATCTGGGGGTGCAGCCCTCGTACGGGCAAAATCAAGGCTTCCATGCCCGAATTTACGCCGGAACGACGTCGTCGACGAGCGTAGGCAGCATGCGCTGCAAAATGTTCTTGATGCCCTGCTGAAGCGTCAACGTGCTCGACGGGCAGCCGGCGCACGCCCCCTGGAGCTGCACCTTGACAATCTTGTTCTCGTAGCCCGCAAACACAATGTTGCCGCCGTCTTGGGCCACCGCGGGCTTGACGTACTCCTCGAGGATTTCGACGATGCGGGCCTCGATTCCGTCTTCGGGATAGGCTGGGGCATCGGCAGCTGCCTCGGCTGCGTCTGATTTTTTCGGTTGCGGAACGGCCGTCAGTACCGGCTTTCCTTCTTGAATGTGGGCCAAGATGAACTGGCGAAGCTCTTGGGTAACCGCGTCCCATTCGACTACGTTGTACTTCTCCACTGCCAAAAAGTTGGTCGAGATGAACACGTTCTTCACGAACGGAAAGTTGAACAAAGCCGCCGCCAGCGGACTGATTTGCGCCTCTTCAATGTTGGCAAACTCCACGTGGTCGACGTCGATCAGGCGCTTATTGGCCACGAACTTCATCACCCCGGGGTTCGGCGTCATTTCGGCATAAACGGATACGGGTACGCGCTGAATTTCCATAGGAATGCAAAGGTACGGCATGGTACCTTTGGGGCTTGCTTAATTCCCTTACTGTGCCGCCCATGCTGCCCCGCGTCAATCCGACCCAAACCAAGGCCTGGAAGGCCCTCGAAGCCCACGCCGCCGCCACCGCCGACCGCCACCTTCGCGACCTTTTTGCTGCCGATCCCGCCCGGTTTGAGCGCATGCACGTGCGCCTCGACGACCTGCTCCTCTTTGACTACGCCAAGCACCGCGTCGACGAAACCACCCTCGACCTCCTAGCCCAACTCTTCGAGGAATGCGGGGTGGCCGACGGATTCCGCGCCCAACTTGGCGGAGTCGCCATCAACGAAACGGAAGGCCGCGCGGTGCTCCACACCGCGCTCCGCTCCTCCTCGGCCGAAGCCCTACCCGTCGACGGCCAGGACGTGCGCCCCCTGATTGCCCGCGAACGCGAGCGCATGCTCGAATTTGCTGAAGCGGTCCGCAACGGAGACGTCCGCTCCGCCTCCGGAGAAAAATTCAAGCACGTCGTCAACATCGGCATTGGCGGAAGCGACCTCGGCCCCCGCATGGCCGTCGAGGCACTCAAACCCTTTGCCCACCGCGGAATTGAACTGCACTTTGTCGCCAACGTCGACGGAGCCGACCTGCACGAAACCCTTCAGCTCGTCGACCCGGCCCGCACCCTCTTTTTGGTGGCATCCAAGACCTTCACCACCCAAGAGACCATGGCCAACGCCGAAGCCGCGCGCACCTGGCTCGTGCAGCACCTGGGCGACCCCGCCGTGGTGGCCGACCACTTCGCGGCCCTCAGCACCAACCTCGCCAAAGTCGAGGCTTTTGGAATTAGCGCTGACCGCACCTTTGGCTTTTGGGACTGGGTCGGCGGACGCTACAGCGTCTGGAGCAGCATCGGCCTTCCCCTGGCCATCGCCATCGGGGCGGACGGGTTCCGCGCCTTCTTGGCCGGCGCCGAGCGCATCGACCGCCACGCTGCCGAGGCCCCGTTCCGCCAAAACATACCCTGGCTTATGGCAGCCCTGGGCGTATGGTACCGCAACTTCCTGGGCGCCGCCACCCACGCCGTGCTGCCCTACGACCAGTACCTGCACCGCTTCGCCGCGTTTTTGCAGCAAATGGACATGGAATCCAACGGCAAATACCTGGACCGCAACGGCCAGCGCGTGACCTACGCCACCGGGCCCGTCGTGTGGGGCGAACCCGGAACCAACGGCCAGCACGCCTTCTACCAGCTCATCCACCAAGGTACCGAGCTGATTCCGAGCGACTTCATCGCTTCGGTGGTTCCGCAGCACCCGCTGCACGCCCACCACGCCAAGTTGCTGAGTAATTTTTTGGCACAGACCGAAGCCCTCATGATGGGCCGCCCCGAGGCCAGCAATCCCTACCGCGTGTTTGAAGGCAACCGCCCGACGTCGACGCTGCTGTTTGACGCCCTGACTCCGGAGGCCCTTGGCGCCCTAATCGCCCTGTACGAGCACAAAGTGTTTGCCCAAGGGGTTGTTTGGAACGTGTTCAGCTACGACCAGTGGGGCGTCGAACTCGGAAAAGAAATGGCCAATGTGGTGCTGCCGGAGCTCGAAGGCGACGGTCCGATCGGCGCCCACGACGCCTCAACGACCGCGCTCATTCATCACGTGCGCACCTTATCGAGCAAGGCGCTCAGCAGCTGAGCCTCTTCGGCCGTGAGCCGCTTGGGCAGCTCTTCTTTGGTGAACTTATCCACCGAGCGAATCTGACCGAGCAGCTCGAGTCCGCGCAGCGTCAAGAAGATGCGCGTGACCCGGCGGTCGTCTTTGCTGCCCTTGCGCTCGACGTAGCCCAGCTTGACCAGACGGTCCACCAGGCGCGACACGTCGCTGGTTTTGTCGAGCAGGCGCTCGCGGATCACGCCGATCGCGAGGCCCTCGGGGTGGGATCCGCGCAAAATGCGCAGCACGTTGTACTGCTGCATCGTGATCTTGTAGGGCGCCAGCGCGTCGCTGATGCGTCCCTTAACCCAGTGGTAGGTGTACAGTATATTAATAACCGCAACCTGCTGGTCGTTGTGCCAGTTGCGCTGCTGAATTTCTTCTTGAATGCTCTTACCCATTAGGGCTAAGGTACTTAGAGCTTGAGGATATCTCCCTCTTTTTCCGTTACGCGCTGGTCGATCAGGGCAATGTGCTTGTCGACCATAGCCTGAATCTGGTTTTCGAGGTCCTTGCGCTGGTCTTCGCTAAGGCCGTCTTTTTCCATTCGCTTGGCTTCGTCCATGCCCTCGCGGCGCACGCTGCGAATGGCGACCTTAGCTTCTTCGCCTTCGGCGCGGGCCATGCGGACCAGTTCCTTGCGGCGCTCTTCGGTCAAGGGCGGAATGTTGATAATCACCGCGTCGCCGTTGTTCATCGGGTTAAAACCGAGGTTCGCATACATGATGGCCTTCTCGATTTCCTGAATGAGGTTCTTCTCAAACGGCTGCACAAACAAGGTGCGGGCGTCAGGTGTCGAAATGTTGCTCACCTGCTGCAGCTTCACTTGGCTTCCGTAGTACTCGATGTGAATGCCCTCAAGCATGTTGGGGTTGGCACGCCCCGCGCGGATTTTTAGCAAGGCCTTGTCGAGGTGCGCCATTGCCTTGTTCATGTCGTCGGTCAACGACTCGATCAAAAAGCTGAGTTCTTCTTCCATGGTAAAATCGCTAAGGGGCGGGGCTACGAAACGAGGGTTCCGACGTTGTCGCCGTTCACCACCCGCATCAGGTTGCCGGGCTTGTTCATGTCAAACACGACGATGGGCAAGTCGTTTTCTTGACTCAGGGTAAACGCGGTCAGGTCCATCACGTTGAGTCCGCGCTCGTACACCTCCGTAAAGCTGATGGTCTCAAAACGGGTGGCGGTGGCGTCTTTCTCCGGATCGGCCGTGTAGATTCCGTCGACGCGGGTTCCTTTGAGGATGACCTCGGCCTGGATTTCAATGGCCCGAAGGGTCGCCCCGGTGTCGGTGGTAAAGTAGGGGTTGCCCGTTCCGCCCGAAAAAATCACGACGCGGCCCTTTTCAAGGTGGCGCACCGCGCGGCGGCGAATGAAGGGCTCACAAATTTTGTCCATTTCAATGGCGGACTGTAGGCGGGTTTGTACCCCCGCGCGCTCCAGAGCGGACTGCAGCGCGAGGCCGTTAATCACGGTCGCCAGCATCCCCATGTGGTCGGCCTGAACGCGGTCCATGCCGTCGCCTGCGCCTTGAAGACCGCGAAAAATGTTGCCGCCGCCGATCACTACGCCCACTTGGGCTCCGGCGTCGACCACCGACTTGATCTCGCGTGCATAGGTGGTAAGGGTCTCGGAATCAATTCCGTAGGGCTTGTTGCCCATCAGCGCCTCGCCGCTGAGCTTGAGGAGGATTCGGCGGTACTTCATTAAGATGCGAAGATAGCACAAAGGCCGCCCGAGGGCGGCCTTTGAGGTGGTAAAAAGACGGGAGAATTAAACGCCCAAGCCTACGCGGCGGAAGCCGGTAACCGTTGCGCCCGCAGCGGCCGAAGCCACGTACTGGGCCACGCTCTGCTTGCTGTCTTTGATGAAGTCTTGCTCGACCAAGGTGTTCTCCTTGTAGAATTTGCCAAGCTTGCCTTGGGCGATCTTCTCGATCATTTCTTCGGGCTTGCCTTCTTGGCGAACTTGGTCGCGGGCGATCTCGAGCTCGCGCTCGATCACGTCAGATGCAACCGACGTGCGGTCGAGGCCTACCGGGTTCATGGCGGCAGCTTGCATCGCTACGTCTTTAGCGGTCTCTGCCACGCCGGCGCTCAGCGCAGCCAGGGTAGCAAGCTTGTTGCCCGCGTGGATGTAGCCTGAAACAACGCCACCTTCGAGGGTTTCGTAGTAGGCGATCTCAATCTTCTCGCCAATGACGCCGGTTTGCTCGGTGAGCTTGTCGGCAACGGTCAACGAACCTTCGTAGGTCAGGGCAAGCAGCTCTTCTTTGGTGCTGGGGAATCCCGCCAGCGCAATCGCAGCCATTTTCTTGGCCATATCTACGTAGCCTTCGTTCTTGGCCACGAAGTCGGTCTCGCAGTTCAGCGAAACGATCACCCCGCGGGTGTTCTCGGCGTTGGTCAGTGCGATAACGGCACCTTCGGTAGCGTCGCGATCCGCGCGCTTGGCCGCAACCTTTTGGCCTTGCTTGCGCAGCACGTCGATGGCCGCTTCAAAATCTCCGTTGGCTTCGGTGAGGGCCTTCTTGCAGTCCATCATCCCGGCGCCGGTCATTTGGCGCAGTTTGTTTACATCGGCAGCAGTAATGCTCATGATAAGGGGTATTGTCGGTTTAGTACAAAGAAAAACCGGGGCTGTTGCCCCGGCGTTAAACTTATTCCGCGGCTACTTTGGCGGCAGCTTTGCTAAGCTTCTCGCTTCCGGGCTTGTCCTTCTCGGTCTTGCGCTGGCTCAGGGCGTCCTTGATCGAGGCCGAAACAGACTCCATGATCACGGCAATGGACTTCGTCGCGTCGTCGTTGGCTGGAATCACGTAGTCAACCAGGTGCGGATTGCTGTTGGTGTCCACCATGGCAAACACGGGGATGCCGAGGTTGCGGGCTTCTTCTACGGCAATGTGCTCGCGCATCACGTCTACCACAAACAAGGCGGCCGGGAGGCGGCTCATGTCGGCAATCGAACCCAAGTTCTTCTCGAGCTTGGCACGAAGGCGGTCAACCTGAAGGCGCTCGCGCTTCGAAAGCGTTTCAAACGTGCCGTCGGTCTTCATCTTGTCGATGTTCGACATTTTCTTGATGGCCTTGCGGATCGTCACGAAGTTCGTGAGCATTCCTCCGGGCCAGCGCTCCACGATGTAGGGCATGTTGAGGGCCTTGGCCGTGTCGGCTACAATTTCTTTAGCCTGCTTCTTGGTAGCCACGAAAAGAATCTTGCGGCCGCTGCCAGCAATTTTGCCCATGGCGTCTGAGGCCGTGGCCAATTTCTTCTGCGTCTTTTGCAGGTCAATGATGTGGATACCGTTGCGCTCCATAAAGATGTACGGAGCCATGTTCGGGTTCCACTTGCGGGTCAGGTGACCGAAGTGAACTCCTGCGTCGAGGAGCTGCTGAATTTCAGGCGTATGTGCCATGGGGTTCTTGGGGGTTTACGTTCGCTAAAAAGGCAACGGCCAAGTAGCGCCAGAGCGATCTTGACCGTTTGGATACTAAACCCAATAC
>JACCDS010334013.1_pt1 | contig 68976 bp, 57 predicted proteins | sample 7446441 | NCBI WGS metagenome assembly JACCDS01 (sample SAMN15323445, study PRJNA562643) | freshwater metagenome | isolation source: river surface water | place: USA:Blue River Watershed | collected 2017-08-17
AAACGTAATTGTTGGTCACTTGATCCCAGCTGGAACTGGTGTGCGTGCCTTCCAAAACTTAATCGTAGGTTCGAAAGAAGCATACGAAGAATTGATGGAAGAAGCATAAGCTTTTTAAACAGAACAGTAAAGGGCGGCCATTTGGCCGCCCTTTTTTATTGCGTTTAAATAATTTAAGAGATGCGGCCCCAATTCGGCTTGCCTTGCAAGACAGCCTTCATGGTTTCTTTTAAAAGGCTATTTTTTTCAAGTTGGAGGTTTTCGTCCTCTTCTAGGATTTCTCTGGCTTTTTCTCTGGCCAGTTGGACAATTTGACCATCGCGGGCGAGGTCTGCAATTTTAAGCGCTAACGCACCACTTTGTTGTGTCCCCATTAAATCACCTGGGCCTCTGAGTTGTAGATCGACTTCTGCCAAAACAAAGCCATCATTGCTCGCAACCATGGTGTCCATTCTTTTTTGGGCTTCTTTTGAGATGCCATCACCCGTCATCAAAATACAGTATGATTTCTCCGCACCCCGTCCAACCCTGCCGCGTAATTGATGCAACTGAGACAAACCAAAACGCTCGGCACTCTCAATGACCATAACAGAAGCATTAGGGACATTTACCCCAACTTCTATGACCGTTGTAGCCACCATGATATGCGTTTGTTTGTCAACAAAAGCTTGCATGGCAGCATCCTTGTCTTGCGGTTTCATTTTTCCGTGAACCATGCTAATCGCATATCCGGTACCTTCGAAAAATGCAGAGATTTGCGCGTAGCCATCTTCGAGGTTTTTAAAGTCGAGTTTTTCAGATTCTTGGATCAGCGGATAAACCACATAAGCTTGTCGACCTAAATCGAGTTGTTCTTTGATGAAACTAAATAGCTTCTCACGATGATTTTCACGTCTGTGTATCGTGTGGATGGGTTTTCTACCTGGTGGTAATTCGTCAATAACAGAAACATCTAGATCGCCATAGAAAGTCATGGCTAAGGTTCTCGGAATTGGAGTTGCGGTCATGATGAGCACATGGGGTGGGATTTTATTTTTTCGCCACATTTTAGCGCGTTGGGCAACCCCAAAACGATGCTGTTCATCAATTACCACAAGCCCAAGCGCTTTAAATTGGACGGTGTCTTCAAGTAAAGCATGCGTGCCGATCAAGAGGTTAATTTCACCATTTAAAAGTGCCTCATGAATTTTAACACGCTCACTTTTTTTCGTAGAACCAGTTAGCAGTGCTACTTTGACATCCATTTTGGCAAGCAACTCTTGTATACCGATGAAATGCTGATTGGCCAAAATTTCAGTTGGAGCCATAAGGGCTCCTTGCAAGCCATTTCCGATGGCAAGTAATAAGCTGAGCAAAGCAACGAGCGTTTTTCCGCTGCCTACATCACCTTGTAGGAGGCGGTTCATGTGCTGCCCGACTCCTAGGTCTTTGCGTATTTCTTTAAGTACACGTTTTTGAGCGCCAGTAAGTTCGAATGGCAAATGCTTTTGGTAAAACTCATTAAATGCTTCGCCTACTTCTGTAAATTGAAAACCATTTAATTTTCGAGCTCGGCTTCCTTTTCTGAGTAGTAATTCTAGCTGCAGATAAAATAACTCCTCCCATTTCAAACGGTATCTGGCCGCTTTTAGTAGATTTTCGTTGCTTGGCAGATGTATTTCTTGCATTGCCAAAGGCTTTGGCATGAGATGCAACGCTTCACAAATGTAGCTAGGTAAATTTTCTGGTAATTTTCCTTTGCTTTGCTCGAGTAATTGCGCCATCAATTTGGCCAATCCACGGCTGTGTAAACCTTTACTCTGACATTTTTCCGTACTTGGATAAAATGCTTGAAAACCCTTTAGTTCAGTTTCTTGCGTGATTTTATTGAGCTCAGGGTGTGGAATCGTCCATTGATTTTGGAAAAATTTCGGCTTCCCAAAAACGATATATTGATCTTGTACATTTAGTCCAGACTTCAACCATTGAAAACCTTGGAACCAAATGAGTTCAATGCTTGCGGAGCCATCGGTGAATTGGGCATGAAGTTTTTTATGACGACCACTCCCTGATTCATGGATGTGGGTAAAACGCCCTTTCAATTGCACATATGTATCTTCAGGTCTAATTAAAGAGACCTGGTTAAAAACTGTACGGTCTTGATAGCGGTACGGAAAATGAAATAGTAAGTCCTGGAAAGTAAAAATACCTAACTCTTCCTGTAAGATCTGAGCCTTTTGTGGGCCTACACCTTTCAGGTAGGCAATCGGAGTTGCCAAAAAGGAGTTCATGATATTTTATTTCCAGTAACCCATTTTACAGAACTTTTCAATGCGCTCTTCGATGCGTTTTTCTGGCGCTTTTTTATCGAGTTCTTTGAGGTAGCCGTGTAATTTTTCGCGCAGCGTTTCAAACATAGCTTCTTGATTGCGATGTGCGCCATTACTTGGTTCTTGGATTACGTCGTCTACTAAGCCATTTTGTTTCATGTCTGTGGATGTAAGCTTAAGTGCAGAAGCGGCGATTTCTTTGTAATTCCAAGAACGCCATAAAATGGAAGAACAAGATTCTGGTGAAATTACCGAATACCAAGTATTTTCAAGCATGACTACTTTGTCTCCAACACCTATACCGAGTGCACCTCCAGAGGCACCTTCACCGATAATTATACAAATGACTGGCACTTTTAAGCGCATCATTTCATAAATATTGCGCGCAATGGCTTCTCCTTGCCCACGTTCTTCGGCTTCTAAACCAGGAAAAGCTCCGGGTGTGTCAATAAAAGTGACAATTGGTTTATTGAACTTCTCGGCCAATTTCATCAGACGCAATGCTTTGCGATAACCCTCTGGGTTAGGCATACCGAAATTGCGGTATTGCCTCATTTTCGTATTGATCCCTTTTTGTTGACCGATAAACATTACGGTTCGGCCATCGAGTAGACCAAAACCACCAACCATTGCTTTGTCATCTTTGACATTGCGATCGCCGTGCAGTTCTTGAAATTGCCCGCCTGTTAGCGCATTGATATAAGCAAGGGTGTAGGGTCTGTCAGGATGGCGAGAAAGCTGAACGCGCTGCCATGGTGTAAGATTGCTAAATACCTCTTTGGTCTTTTGGGTAAGAACAGCCTCAAGCTCTGTGATTTTGTCTTGCATATCAACTTCTGTTTGATCTGCAAGGCTACGTGTTTGGGCAATTTGTTCTTCGAGTTCTTTAAGCGGCTCTTCGAAATCCAGGTAGGTTGTACTCATGGTTCTTATTTTGTATTGGCAAAAATAAGGATTTTCATCAATTGCTTATCTTTACTGCATGATCTTGTTTCCTCCAGCTAAAGTGAATTTAGGTCTTCGGATCCTTGCGAAGCGCCCAGACGGTTATCATGAAATTGAAAGCATCATGGCCGAAATTCCTTTTTGTGATATTTTGGAACTCAATGAGGCTGAACAGGATGCTTTTGTTCAAACGGGTATCACCTTCCCTCCGGACGGCCAATTAAACTTGTGTGAAAAAGCTGTAGCTATTTTGCGTCAACACGCCAATTTTCCACCGGTTCACATTCATTTACGCAAACAAATCCCAGTAGGAGCAGGCTTAGGCGGGGGGTCTGCAGATGCGAGCTATACACTCGTGGGTCTCAATGAATTATTCAATCTAGGTTTTTCAATAGTGCAACTAACAGACTTCGCTGCTCAGTTAGGGAGTGATTGTCCTTTTTTCATCGAAGGCGGACTGCAATTGGCAACGGGTAGAGGAGAGCACTTGACAAAACTCAAACCTTTAGACTTGAAAAAATGGTTGGTGTTATGCAATCCGGGCATCCATGTTTCTACTGCTGCCGCTTATGCCAAAGTTAAACCTAAGCGAGATGGTGCGTCCATTGTAGAATTGCTCCGTGAAAATGGCATCCAAAGATTAGCTAACGATTTTGAACATTCTGTTTTTGAACAGTTTCCGGATATTTCACAATTAAAAACCAACTTGGAAAAAGCTGGTGCTTTCTACGCGGCGATGTCTGGTAGTGGATCTTCTGTTTTTGCACTTTTTGATCAACAACCAATTTTAACAGACCGAATTCAGAAATATGTGGTTTTTCAAGGCGAATGGACTTTGTAGTCCTTTAAAAACCAACAATAATTGATTCAAGATTTAACTTTAATTTTTTTGCTTTTTCATGGGAAGTAGAAATATTTTTTTATTTTTGAATTGTCAAGTTGACACTAAGTATTATTAACCTTTTTAATTTTTTAACTATGAAGAGAATTTTTACTCTATTAACAGCGCTTGTTTTTGGTGCTGTTGCGTACGCGCAATTTCCTTCAGTAGGGATCATCGGATCTGCAGTTCCACCTTATGACTGGTCTGTAGATGTTGACATGCTAACTATTGACGGAGAAAACTATGCTGGAATTGTTACTTGCGTTGCAGGTGAAGCTAAATTCCGTCAAGACAATGACTGGGCTACTAACTGGGGTGCTACTGATTTCCCATCAGGATTAGGTACACAAGGTGGTCCAAACATTCCTGTACCTGCTGGTACTTACTTGGTTATCTTTAACCGTACAACTGGTTTTTACAGTTTCCAAACATCTTTCGATGTTACTTACAAAGTGGACGTAACAAACTATTTAGCAAACAACACACTTGCTGCTAATGGTCTTCGCGTTGGTGGTAACTTCGCTGATTTCGGTGGTTCTGTTGCTGCAGGTGCTATGGTTAACTGGTCTCCAGCTGACGCTAACTCTGCAATGACTGACGAAGGTGGTAACATCTGGTCAATCACTGTATCTTATCCAGTTGCATCTTTGGGTGCTACACAACTTTACAAGTTCGTAAACGGTGACTGGGGTTCAAACGAAGGTACAGATGCTGCTAATACAATCGCTGTTGACTCATGTGGAGTTGATGATGGTGGAGGTAACATCAACCGTACTTATGCTTTGATGCCAGGTACAGTATGTTATGTATGGGATGCTTGTGATGCATGTGGTGTTTCTGTTGCTGAAAATGCAATCGCTGACCTTACAGTTGCTCCAAACCCTGCATCTGATGTTGTAAACTTCTCTTTCGAAGCTAACAACGCAGCTACAGCTACAGTAACATTATTTGACCTTGCTGGGAAAGTAGTTGCTACTAAAACTGTTGCTACTTCAGCAATCACTACAGTAGAAATGAACACTACGGCTCTTCAAGCTGGTTCTTACATCTACAATGTAGTTGCTGGCGACAAAGTTGCTACAGGTAAATTGATCAAGCAATAATCAAAACTTGATAAAAATTAAAGGCCTGGGTGGTTACACCCGGGCTTTTTTGTCTTTAGTTCACCCTTTTCATTAAAATAATTGCCATGAAGCATCAGTTTCTTTTATTGACATTTCTCGTGTTTAGTAGCCTTTTCGGCACAGCTCAAATCTTAGAAATCAATCCTGCTTTCCCGACAGTGAACGACGTCGTAACAATTACCTATGATGCTACTCAAGGAAATGCAGCCTTAGTAGGACAAAGTCAAATTTATGCGCATGCAGGTCTCATTACCTCGGCAAGTACTTCTCCTACCAATTGGCAATTTGTACAGGGAAATTGGGGAACTGTTGACCCTCAGGTTGCCATGACTAATATTGGCAACAACAAGCACACCATCACTATTGACATTGATCAGTTTTACGGCTTTCCGGCCGGAACTACAGTTTTAAAATTGGCTTTTGTATTCAGAACTGCTAATGGTTCAGTTGTCGGAAGAGATACCGATGGGAGTGATATTTACTATGATGTTTACCCTACAAATGCTGGCTTACTCGCTAGCATTTTTCATCCGAGCGCAGGCACTACTCTAGATGTCAATGAGCAACTTCAAATAGAGGCAGCGGCAAATCAACTAGCTACCTTAACGCTGCAACAAGACGGTGTTGTTTTACAGACGCTCAGCAACGCTACGCAACTCAATTACACTTTAACTGCAACTCAAGCGGGCACACACTTGCTTGAATTTATAGCAAATAATGGGACTTCACAGGTCATTGACTCTACTTACATCACAGTCAATCCGTTAGTTGTTCCGATGAATCCTCCCTACACGGGTCTTCAAAACGGCATCAATTATATCAACGACTCTACTGTTGTTTTACAATTACATGCCCCTCAAAAAGAACACATTTACGTTATCGGTGATTTCAATAACTGGCTCCCGACTACGAACTACCATATGAATTTGTCCACCAACATGAGTACATGGTGGCTGGAAATCTCAGGTTTAACACCTGGTCAAAAATATGCTTATCAGTATTTTATTGATGGCACTTTGCGCTTGGCTGATCCTATGAGCCCTCTGATTTTAGATCCTAATAATGATGGCAGCATCAGTGCTCAAACATATCCTAACCCACACCCTTATCCGACGGGTTTAACCACTGGTTTTGCAACGATCATGCAGCCTGGGGCGAGTACATATAGCTGGGTCAATGCCAATTTTTCGGCTCCAGAAAAGAAGGATTTAGTGATTTATGAATTGCACGTTCGCGATTTTGTCGCTAAACGCAATTATCAAACCCTCATAGATACACTTGACTATCTAAGTAAACTGGGCATTAATGCCATTGAGCTCATGCCTCCTGGGGAGTTTGAAAATAACGAAAGTTGGGGCTACAACCCGTCTTTTCACATGGCATTAGATAAATATTATGGTACCCCAGAAAAATTCAAAGAATTTGTAGATTCTTGCCACGGCAGGGGAATCGCAGTCATTGTTGATATTGTTTTTAACCATGCATTTGGACAAAGCCCAATGGTCAATATGTATTGGGATGCTGCCAATGCCAGACCAGCTGCCAATAGCCCTTGGTTCAACACTGTTTGTCCACATCCACCATACTGTTGGGGTTATGACTTTGATCATACCCGACCTGCTACTCAACAATTCATAGACCAAGTCAATAAATATTGGATTGAAACTTATAATGTCGATGGATTCCGTTTTGACTACACCAAAGGTTTTGTCAATAACGCCAATGGTTATAGTCTAGAAAGAATTAATTTACTTAAGCGCATGACTGATGAAATTTGGGAATATAAACCTAATGCTTATGTCATTTTGGAACATTGGTGCGACAACAGCGAAGAGGAACAATTGGCCGATTACGGCATGATGCTCTGGGGAAACACCACCTATGGTTATAAAGAAGCGCTCATGGGCTACCCGAATTCAAGTAATATCAGTTCTGGTATATACACCAACAGAGGTTGGGCACTTCCGCACCTTATTTCCTATGCTGAAAGCCACGACGAAGAGCGCAGTATGTTTAATGCGTTAACATATGGGAACTCTTCTAACGCTGCGCACAACGCAAAAGATTTATACACAGCATTAGGAAGAGCTCAGGCTTTGGCCGTAACCTTCCTGACACAACCAGGCCCAAGAATGATGTGGCAATTCCAAGAATTGGGTTATGATGTCTCTATCGATGTGCCTTGCCGCGTTTGTAACAAGCCCATTTTGTGGAACTACTATACGCAAGCTCGTCGCAGACAGCTTTACGATGTTTATGCAGCCACCTTGCATTTACGCAACAATTACGAGACTTTCCGCTCTTTGAGTTTTCAATATAGCTTAAGTGGCGCGGTAAAAAGAGTCAACATGAACCACAGTACCATGAATGGTGTTTCACTCGCAAATTTTGCCGTGACCAATCAAAGCGCCGTGCCAAACTTCCAACACGCTGGTTGGTGGTATGAATACTTCACCGGAGATAGCATCAATGTAGTCAATGCACTTTCGCCAATTGATATGGCGCCAGGTACTTACCGTATTTATACAGATGTGAAGTTGCCAAAGCCAGTGATTACGGATGCACCTGTTTCTGTTGAAGAATTATTGAACTCAGATTTTGACTTGCAATTATTCCCAAATCCGGTTCTTGAAACTGCAAAAATTCAATTTGCTGCCAACGCAATTGAAAGTTACAAATTGTTAGTCCTCAATGCCGAAGGGAAAATTGTACAACAACGAATTGGCTTGACTCAAAGCGGCATGAATCAAATTGATTTAAATTTAGCGGAACTACCGCAGGGGGCCTATCATATATTAATCCAAGTTGGTAAGTCGTATGCTAATCAAGAATTTGTAAAAGTTCAATAATGCGCATATTGCTGCTTGCACTTTGTTTTGTTTTCTCCTATGCTTTTGCGCAGGTACCCCAGCCAGCTAATAATTTGGCTTTTTTACAAGACGAAGTTGCGAGTGTTTACATTACCATTGACCCAGATTCACTGGATTTATTATTAAGCGATAGCCTCTATAGCGGCCATGAATTCATGGCAGTAATCAGTTATGAATATTCAGGCGGTGTCATTATTTACGATAGCATTGGTTTTCGGGCTCGGGGAAATACTTCGTTGGCTTCTCAAAAAAAATCATTCAAAATTGATTTCAATCGATTTATATCCAATCAAAAATTTGAAGGTCTTGAAGAACTCAATTTGAATGGCGAGCACAACGATGTTTCTATCATGCGAGCCTATCTTGCACATCACTTATTGCGTTCTTCTGGGCTGCCCGCTTCTCGCACAAGTTATGTCAAGCTCTATGTGAACAATGAATACAAAGGGTTGTACATCAATATAGAGCACATCGATGATGAATTTCTTGACTTGCGTTTTCCAACCGAAGCCAATGGGAACTTATGGAAGTGCAACTACGGTGCTGACTTAACTTGGTGGGGAAATAATGCCCAAGCATATGAGTCCGTTTACGAACTCAAGACCAATAAAGATAGCGCCGATTACACCGCATTAATCAACTTTATCAATGTCCTCAATAATGCACCTGCTGCGGGTTTTGCTTGTGCAATTCAAGATGTTTTCGACGTCGATTTATTTTTGCGAAACATTGCATTAGAAATTCTCATTGGACAGTGGGATGGCTATGCCTATAACAAGAATAATTACTATTTATACCACCGAGAGTCTGATGGAAAAATAGTTTACTTATCCTATGACCTCGACAATACTTTTGGGATCGATTGGTTCAATATCAATTGGGCGCTGCGCAATGTATATAGTTGGTCGCCAGGAGGGCAGTCAAGGCCGCTTTTCACCAAATTAATGGCCATTCCTTATTTCAAGGATCGTTTTACCTTTCACATGCAAGATATTCTTGCTTCTGTTTGGAATGTTGCTGATCTACAAACACTCCTGCAGAATAAACAAGCCCAAATTTCGCCTTCGGCATTAACAGATGATTACAAAGGTTTGGATTATGGTTTCACGGATCAAGACTTTTTAAACGCGCTTCAATTGACCTGGGGAGCACATGTCAAAAGTGGGATTGTTCCATATCTTCAGAATAGAAAAACAAGTGCCTTAAGTCAATTAACTGCATATCAAAACCTTCCGAATCCTTGCTTAAATGACGTGACCGAGCTTGAACTACAAGCCAACGGAAAAATCATCAATGTCACCGATGTTTTAGGTAGAAGTATTCCTGCTGAAACTAAAAATTGTATTAAAATCCTCATTTATGAAAATGGCGCTCAAAAAAGAATCTATGAAATGGAGTAGTTTACTCTTTGTGTTTTTTGCAATATCGACAAGCTTTGCCCAACTATTGCAACATGTTGAACCCGCAAATTGGTGGGTGGGCATGGAGCACCATCAGGTGCAAGTATTGTTGCACGGCCCTCAAATTTCCAAGTACAAAGTAGAAGTTGCGGGCTTGACCATTTTGGAACAGGTTCGAACGGAAAACCCAAACTACATTTTTGTAACCCTGGAAACGCAAAATAAAGTCGCAGGTACTTATCCAATCAGGCTTATTGATAAAAAGAAGGTGGTTGCTACACATGATTTCAAGCTCGAACAACGCATTGCAAATAGCAAATATCGCCAGAGTTTCACAAGTTCAGATGTCATCTATTTGTTGATGCCAGACCGCTTTGCCAATGCCAATGAAGGCCTTGATCAGCATCCCGACACAAAAGAAGTAACGGATCGTTCGAATCCTAGCGGAAGACACGGTGGAGACATAATGGGGATCATCCAGCGCTTGAGCTACATCAAAGAATTAGGAGCCACTACCATTTGGACTACTCCATTGCTCGAGGACAACGAACCAACTTATTCTTATCATGGCTATGCCCAGTCTGATTTGTATAAAATTGATCCACGATATGGCAACAATTCTTGGTACAAGGAAATGGTTTTAGAAGCACATCGTCAGGGCTTGAAAGTTATCAAAGACGAAGTGCCTAATCATTGGTCTAGTAAACACTGGATGATCCAAGATTTACCCACAGCAACCTGGATTCATCAGTTTGATCAGTTTACGCGTTCGAGTTACCGTACCTCAACTCAATTTGACCCCCATGCTTCTCGGACAGATCAAAAAGCATCTGCCGATGGCTGGTTTGATACCACGATGCCAGATATGAATCAGCAAAACCCGCTTTTGTTGACCTACCTGATTCAAAACACCATTTGGTGGATTGAGTATGCGCACTTAGATGGTTTGCGCGTTGACACTTATTCTTACAACGACAAACAAGCGATTGCCAAATGGACCAAAGCCATTATGACCGAATATCCTAACTTAAACATTGTTGGAGAAGTCTGGATGCACGACCAAGCGCAAATGGCATATTGGCAAAAAGACAGTCCAATTGGTGCGCTACAAGGGTTTAATAGCAATATGCCTTCTGTTATGGATTTCACCTTACACGATGCCATGATGCAAGCTTGGAAAGAAAATGAGCAAAACTGGGATCAAGGCATGGTGAGATTTTATGAAAACTTTGCCAATGATTTCTTGTATCCGAATCCAAATAACTTGTTGATATTCATGGAAAACCATGATACACAAAGGTTCAACGAATCACACCCCGATGTTGCTACTTACAAAATGGCCCTCACTTTAATTGCAACAACAAGAGGAATTCCTCAAATCTACTATGGTACTGAAATTGGTATGAAAGGGAGTAAAGCTGTAGGGGATGCAGATATTCGTCGAGATTTTCCGGGAGGATGGGCAAGCGATCAACATACTGCATTTTGTAGTAATGAAGATACCAAATGTAGGGCTTATCAAACTGGAAGAACTCCAGAAGAAGAGGCTTACTTTCAATTTACAAAGAACCTTTTGAACTGGCGAAAAAATCAAAAAGTCATTCATGAAGGTAAATTTTTACAGTATGTCCCTCAAAATAATGTGTACGTGTATTTCCGCTATTTAGAGCCGGTTACAGCATTAGGAAAAGAAGCTGAGGTGATCATGGTGATCATGAACAATTCAAACAAAGAAGAAACACTTACATGGTCAAGATTTGCAGAAGGTCTCCATGGATATGAAAAAGGGCTCGATGTCCTGACTAATCAGAGCTTTGATTTTGAACAGCCAACCGGAAAAATCCCTGCCAAGACTTCATACATCATTAAATTAAGTCATTAAGTATGTTTAAGTATTTCAGCGCCTTTCTCGGAATAGTAGTCAGTTTTTTAGCATTTGCTCAGAATCCCAATCGTCAATTCATCTCAATTGAAGAAGGAAAAACAAGCGATGTTGTTGTAGTGAATGTAAGTGATGGACAATATCAAATAAGTTTCTTTGATAACAGGATTCAAATCGTTGAAACCTCGTTCATACCCTCAGGATCTGCTGCTGTTCAGGAAGCCTCACATGCGGTTCTTCCTTCGCAATCTAAGTTTAACCGCAGTGTCAAAATTCGAGAGAATGTGACCGATGAAGGCAAATATTATGATGTTTCTTTAGCAGAAGCATCTATTCATGTTCGCGTTCAAGCAGCACCATTTCAAATATCATATTGGTATAAAGGCAAATTGTTGAGTTCGGAAGCCAATGGATATGAACTAAAGGAAACACCTCAAATTCAATTCAATCTAACCGCTACTGAACAACTCATGGGAGGAGGCGCGCGTTCTTTGGGCATGAATCGCAGGGGTTATCGTTTACAGTTGTATAATCGCGCTCATTACGGTTACGAAACACATTCTGAACTCATGAACTTCACGATGCCAATTGTGATTTCTGATCAGTGTTATGCCATTCACTTTGACAATCCGCAAATTGGCTACCTCGACCTCGATTCAAAAAAAGACAACAAACTCACTTATGAGGTTATTGGTGGGCCTATTCGTTATCAAGTTATTGCTGCAGACGATTGGCGTAATTTGACAGAGAACATGACCTATTTGACTGGTCATCAGCCCTTGCCAGCTCGTTGGACACTTGGTAATTTTGCGAGTCGTTTTGGTTACCATTCTGAAGCCGAGGCACGAAAAGTGGTAGAAGGTTTCCGTAAGGAGCAGATTCCGTTAGATGCCATCATTTTTGATTTGTACTGGTTCGGAAAAGAAATACAAGGTACACTTGGCAACTTTGAATTTTACCGCGATTCTTTCCCTAATCCGGAAATGATGATTGCTGATTTCAAAAAGCAAAATGTCAAAACGGTACTTATTACAGAGCCATTTGTATTGACGACCTCTAAAAAATGGCAAGAGGCTTCGAGAAAAAATCTACTTGGAACTGATTCATTAGGCAATCCGTATCGCTATGATTTTTATTTTGGCAATACAGGGCTTATTGATATTTACAAGCCTGAAGCGCGAGCTTGGTTTTGGGAAATCTACAAGAACCTTCACGCCATCGGTGTAGCTGGTTTTTGGGGTGACCTCGGTGAACCAGAGGTGCACCCTACAAAACTGAAGCACGGCGATAAATGGGCAGATGAAGTACATAATATTTATGGCCACGACTGGGCCAAACTTCTTTATTCTGGCTTCGAAAAAGAATTCCCTACAGAAAGACCTTTCATCTTGATGCGTGCTGGCTATTCAGGTTCACAACGTTATGGCATGATTCCGTGGTCAGGAGATGTCAATAGAACTTGGGGTGGCCTCAAACCGCAAATGGAAATAACAATGCAAATGGGCTTACAAGGCATGGCCTACATGCATTCTGACCTCGGCGGTTTTGCAGGCGCAAACAATGATCCAGAACTTTATGTCCGTTGGTTACAATACGGCGTTTTTCAGCCCATTTTTAGACCGCATGCTCAAGAAGATGTTGCCAGTGAAGCCATCTTCAAAGATGCTAAAACCAAGGCCTTAGCGAAAGCGGCAATCGAATTGAGATACCAGCTTTTACCGTACAACTACAGCCTAGCTTTTGTCAATAGCACTTCAGGTCATCCGCTTATGCGCCCAATTTTCATGGAATTTCCTGAAGAAACGTGGTCGTTTACTGAGGCTAATTCTTATATGTGGGGGCCGTCTTTGCTGGTTCATGCCATCACGGACTCAATGAAAAGTTCTACTGATAACGTTTATATTACAAAATTGCCAACAAAGGTCAATTGGTTTGATTTTCACACAGGCAAGTTGGTGTATCCTGATGCCAATCAGTTAGTGACGACAACCAAAACACTTCAGTACATTCCTGTTTTTGCGAAATCCGGGGCTTTTATTCCGAGAATAAATACAATTTCATCTACGGCGCAATATACAGATACATTGGTAACCCTACATTGTTATTTAGCCCGACCTGAAGCTGCCGATACAAGTGTTTTTCTTTGGTATGAAGATGATGGTGCTACGAAAAATGCCGTACTCAAAGGCGCAGCAAAAATGCTCAGATGCGAGGCTATTTCAAAAGCAAATCAATATACAGTAACCTTAAGCCCCACTATTCAGGATTTTGCGGTTTTGCCGTTTTTTCAGTTTGAATGGGTCTTTCATATGGATCGAGCCCCTAAAACTGTAAAGGTTAATGGGAAAAAGGAGAAATTCACCTTTGACGCCGCAAATCAAGTGCTATATTTAAAAGGTCAGCAAAAAATGCACATTGCGAAGAATGAACAAGTCTTGCAATTCAAGTGGTGAAAACTTTTTCATTGTGTCAACTTGACATTAAGAAAAAATCAAATATATTTGAATGATTAATCTGTTATAAACGCAAAAACGAGAACTATGCAAATGAAAACTACTACAAGTTTATTTGCCTTCTTACTGTTTCTTGGCTTTACGAGTTTGGCACTTGCTCAAACTGGTGTAAAAGGAACAATTACTGACGCATCGGGTACGCCGCTTTACAATGCTTCAGTTTTAGTAGAAGGGCAAGGAAAAGGTGCTGTTTCCAATGAGAAAGGTTATTATGAAATCTCAGGATTAAAAGCAGGGACCTACAAACTCATCTTCAAATACATGGGTTTCAACCCACAGACTGATGAAGTAACAATTGTTGCCAATCAAATGATTACCAATGATTTCCAGTTTGCATCAAAGGTGCAAGAAACCGGAGACATCGTGGTTATCGGTTATGGTACGCAGCGCACCAAAGATCTTACTGGTTCAGCAACTGTTATCAATGAAAAGAACTTTGTTCAAGGTTCATTAGCTTCTCCGGAGCAATTGGTGATGGGTAAAGTAGCTGGTTTGAAAGTAACTTCAAACGACGGTGCACCAGGTTCTGGTAGTACCTTACGCTTACGTGGAGGAACTTCAATCAATGCATCGAATGATCCACTAATTGTAGTAGACGGTGTTCCATTAGATAACGGAGGAATTGCAGGTGCTGCCAATCCACTTTCTTTGATCAATCCAAATGACATTGCTTCATTTGTAGTATTAAAAGATGCCTCCGCTACAGCAATCTATGGATCTAGAGCGGCAAACGGAGTTATCCTCATCACGACTAAACGCGGGTCTGCAGCAAATGATGTTAAAGTTGTCTTAGATTCTAAAACATCTGTTTCAACAATTGCCAAATATTTCGATGTTTTAAGTGCTGACTCTTTAAGAAGCTTGGTCAATACAATTGGTACTGCTCAACAACAAAACTTATTAGGTGACGCATCTACAGATTGGCAACGTGAAGTTTTCCGCAGATCATTGGTCACAGATAACAACGTTTCAATCACAGGTGGTATTAAAAACTTCCCTTATCGTTTGTCTGTTGGTAACCGTATCGATAACGGTATTTTGAAGCGCGATCAATTCCAACGTACTTCAGTAAGTTTAAACATAAACCCAAGTTTGCTCGACAAGACTTTGCAAATCGAAGCTAACATGAAATATGTTCAAACAGGTTCATTTTTTGCAAACCGCGGTGCTTTAGGAGCTGCTTTCTTTGACCCGACGCAACCGGTTTATTCTGGTTCTGAGGCTTTTGGTGGCTACTTTGAATGGACTGATAACAACAAGCCAAATGTACTTTCTGCAAGAAATCCTCTTGGTCTGATTGAGCAGTCTACTGACAAGAGTCGTGTAAACCGTGCTATTGCCAATGCAAAACTTACTTACAATTTGCCTTCATTGCCAAATTTAAAAGCAGTGGTCAACGTAGGTGGTGACTACTCAGAAGGAACAGGCTACACGAATACACCGGCATCATCAGCATCTGGTTTCTACACACAAGGCCGTTACACAGAGTACCGTACTTCTAAATCAAACAAACTATTTGAATCTTATCTGAATTACAATTCAGGTACACGTTGGTCGAATCAAACTTTGGATGTAACAGCGGGTTACTCTTACCAAGATTGGGATACTGAAAGCCCGAATAACCCTGCTTGGAATGAAGCACAAGATAGTATCATTGAACCGGCAACCGCTTTCCCTTTCTACACGCGTAACGTACTCATGTCATACTATGGTCGTGCAATTTACAACCTAAATGGAAAGTATGTTGTTAACGTATCTGTACGTCGCGATGGTTCTTCAAGATTCAGCCCTGAAACGCGTTGGGGTATTTTCCCAGCTGCTTCTGCTGCTTGGATTATCTCTGAAGAAGCTTTCATGAAAAACTCCTCTAAAATCAACATGTTGAAATTGCGTGCTGGTTGGGGTGTTACAGGTCAGCAAGATGGTATTGGTGATTACGCGTATATCGGTAACTACTTCCAAGGTGCAACTACTGCTCAATACGCTTTCGGTGGTCAGTATTACCAAGTATTGCGTCCAGCAGGTTTTGATGCAGGTTTGAAGTGGGAAACTACTACATCTTACAACATCGGACTTGATTTCGGTTTCAAAAATGACCGTTTCTCTGGAAGTATAGATGTTTATCAAAAAGACACCAAAGATTTGTTAGCTACTGTTCCAGTTCCTGCTGGTACTAACTTTACCAATGAAATCTTGACGAACGTAGGTGCCATGCAAAACCGTGGTATTGAAGTTTCTTTGAACACAGGTCTTGTTGCAACCAAAGATATGCGTCTTGATTGGTCGGTAAACGCCACTTACAACAAAAATGAAGTAATGAAGTTGTCTCAAGTAGTAGACACTACTTCACCAGGTGTGTTAATTGGTGGTATCGCAGGTGGTATCGGGAACACTATTCAAGCACACCAACTTGGCTACCCAACTTATACTTTCTTTGTACTGCAACAACAATACGATTCACAAGGTCGTGTGATTGAAGTGGGTTCACAGTCAGAAATCGACATGAACGGTGACGGCAATATTACCGCAGCTGACAAATGGAAAGATACCAACGCCTTTGTTGATCAAAATGGAGATGGTATCATCAATGTCAAAGACCGCTACTATGCTGGTCAGGCAGCTCCAAAAATGTTCTTCGGTACTGCCTTGAACTTCCAATACAAAAAGTGGTATGCAGGTCTTTCAGCTCGTGCTGAATTAGGTGCTACTATTTACAACAACATTCACTCTAATAGTGCAACCTTCCAAACAGTTGATGGTACTAAAAAATACCTTAACAACATCAGTTCACTTTACTACCAAGATGAGGTGCAGCGCACCACTGCCAGCCAGTTGATGTCTGACCACTATTTAGAAAGTGCAAACTTCCTTCGTATGGACTTCATCAATCTTGGTTACAACTTTGGTAAGCTTGGTTTCTCTAAAGATAAAGTAGGCTTAAACGTGAACCTTGTTGTTCAAAATGCTTTTGTCTTGACGAAATATTCAGGACAAGATCCAGAAATTGGTAGCGGTATCGATAACAATTTCTACCCACGTCCACGCGTGTATTCAATTAACCTCACCTTTGATTTCTAAATCTTGAGCTATGAAAAGATTAGTTGCATTTACAATAATTTCAGGCGCACTCTTGTTGTCTTCATGTGGCAAGAACCTGAACCAGTCACCTAAATATGGTCTCAATGCTGAGGCAGTTTACAGTGACCCTAATAATTACATCAAAGTATTAGCAAAACTATACTCTGGTATGTCCATGACCGGTAATCAAGGTCCTGCTGGGCAGGCTGACATCGCGGGTATTGACGAAGGATTCTCAGCGTATGTTCGCGTACTTTGGAACCTTCAAGAATTGCCTACAGATGAAGCCATTTGCGGCTGGAATGACCCAGGTATTCCGGACTTAAATAAGTCACAATGGAATGCAGACAACGTTTGGATTAAAGGTATGTACTACCGTATTTTCTACCAAATAACGCTTTGTAACGAGTTCATTTGGCAAGCACGTGAAGAGAAACTCAATGAGCGCGGCTTCACTGCGGCACAAGTAGCCGATATCAAAATGATGGTCAATGAAGCTCGCTTTTTACGTGCATTGGCTTATTACCATGCCATGGATCTTTTTGGTAATGTTCCTTTCGTTACAGAAGAAGATCGCGTAGGTGCTTTCAATCCGGAACAAATTATGCGTGCGAACCTTTTTGCATACATTGAGTCTGAAATCAAGGCTATCGAAGACAACTTAACTGCACCTGCAGCTGTTGCTTACGGGCGTGCTTCTAAAAGTGCAGCACATGCATTGATGGCGAAGATGTACTTGAATGCCGAGACCTACCTTGGTGCTGGTAATTCAAGAAATGCAGAATGTGCTACCTACTGTGAAAAAATCATCAATACAGGAGCTTTCCAACTTGATGACGTTTACCAAGATGTCTTCTTGGCAGATAATCACACTTCACCAGAAATCATTTTCCCAATTGTTTATGACGGCTTATACGCACAAACTTGGGGAGGAACAACCTTTATGATTTGTTCTGCACTTGGTGGCTCAATGGTGGCTGCAGATTACGGTGTAAATGGTAAATGGGCTGGTAACCGCGCTACGCGTCCGTTCATTGAGAAATTCACTGATTCTACTGAAGATTCACGTTGGATGTTTTATACAACAGGTCAGCAAATTGACATCACGTCAATGAGTACCTTTACGCAAGGTTATGCCAACCCGAAGTACAAGAATAAAACGAAAGATGGTCTCAATGGTTCTAATAACGCTACTTCAGCGCATGTAGATGTTGATTTCCCAATGTTCCGCTTAGCAGATGTATACTTAATGTACGCTGAGGCTAAATTCAGATCAGGAGACCAAGCAACTGCCTTGACCTACATGAATTACATCCGCGAGCGTGCTTACGGAGATGCTACTCATAACTACACTTCACTTACCTTGAACGATTTCTTAGATGAGCGTGCACGTGAGTTGAACTGGGAGTGTACACGTCGTACGGATCTTATTCGCTTTGGACTTTTCACTAGCAACACTTATGTGTGGCCTTTCAAAGGTGGAGATGCAGCAGGTATAGGCGTAGACGACAAATACAACCTTTACCCACTTCCAACATCAGACGTAGTTCTGAATCCTAATTTACAGCAAAACCCAGGTTACTAATATTTAACTTGTTGATTGATGGAAAGGGGGGGTCTTCGGATCTCCCTTTTTTTTGTGATTTAAAACTTATAACAATAGGAAATCCGAGTCAAAGGTTGTGTTCCGTTTGCTCTGATTCTAAAACTAGCTTTCCATTAGTTTTTGATGACTTTCTCGTAGATGCCTAAGCTCGGTTCTGTTAGAAAATAGACTCCATTTTGAAATTGATTTAGTTCGATTCTAACATTATCGGAATCGAAAGGTACCCTATGAACAATTTTCCCAGATAGATCTAAGATAATAATCTCGCCGATACCTTTTATTCCTGAAACAAGGATTACATCTTGTGTTGGGTTAGGTACAATACTTATTTTGGAATTCATCATTTCTTTTGAATTTGCTGTGCAGGTCCCGAACATATTGTTGTCCATCCAAGTGGCTCTTGAAAGCACCCAATTTTTAAGATAGCCTAATTCTTGTTGGTAGGTTTGTCCTATGTACGGATTGGGCCAAACATAGGTGCCTAAAATAGGCCATTGTTGAAAGTGTCTTTCTGCTGGAAGCGTTAATTGTAAACCGATTGAATCAATATAGGTGCTAAGCGCATTGTTACTCAATATTGTAGACCTTAATTCGGTCCACCGACATTGGACTTCATTGGCAAACAACGGGTCATCAAGCATGCGGTTCCACCAGAAGGGGTTTTGCCAGTTGCCACCGCAAATGCTATTAAAATTGATTTCCCAACCGGTTGTCAAATTCCCCTCGCAATAATATGCGTTTCCCCATGCAATATTGTAATCCCAAAACGGTCCCGCAATTAATTTGCCACCTTGGCTACTATGTTGCTTATGTAAAAAGGTAGAAATGCGGTAGCCGTCTACATTTTTAGAAAGCTCGGTAACTAAAAAATAGTCAATAAATGAACCCACATCAATAAAGGGCTTGTAGCCAACAATAGGGTGGGTAAATGCGGTGCTTTTTAGAGCTTGCTCCCAATCAGTAATATAGTCCTGGATATACGCTTTTTGAAGTGGATGAATGGTGTCATACTCCGGGTCGTGTAATTGAAAACTAATGGTTCCATTTCCAGGTATTTGCGCGCCATAAGGTGAATTCCAAGCAATCTGGCCGCCGCCGGAAGTTTTATCCACTTTTACAATGTATCCTCCTGTAATTTGGTCATTTAAAGTATCAGCATAGTCAAGACCCGGTACATTGACTCTTCCTGAGCTTGTTTTAATCCGCTCCATGAAAACATATACGCCAACATAGTTCCCATTAAGAATGACTTCGCAAAACTGGGTCCGAGGAGCCCAACGGCCAAGCTCGTTACCAATTTTATAAGTCAGCACATTTCGCATTAAAGACTTATCTGTATAAGGTGCATGTAAGATCCAGTCATTGTCAGGGGGCCAACCAAAAAGTGAGATATTTTGATTGCTTGAGTCGGGCCATCTGGTTTCCAAACCATATGATTTTTGAGGAAAAAAAAGAGCCGATGATGAACCTCGTTCTTCAATGCCAATAGCACCAAAATATTCATTAAAGGGGTCTGTAAGCAGGTTAATTTGACCAGGGCCATTGTTGATTATGCCCATTGTTGCCATGATTTTAGGTTCATCTGGAATTTCTATACCATTTGTATTAATTACAATGATGGGAAGTGTTGAACTCGTGAAACTATTTTGCGCTAAAAAATTAAACCCAATCAGGATTATGATGAGCAATAGAAAAAACTTCATTAGGCTTTTATTTGACGTGAATTCTTGGCATAGTTCATCAGAAAAGTACTGAAGCTAAGCAAGATCCATGAGATAGAAATGCCCGCCAACCAGTCTCCGTATTTAGTGTAGAAGGTCTGGCCTGAGTGCAATTTTACTTGTTGAGAAAAAGCGCTTTGGGTCCAGTAGGCTGTTTTTTTGATGACTTTTCCACTCGGATCAATACTACCGCTTGTACCTGTATTGGCACTGCGCAAGACCCAGCGTCTAGTTTCAATGGCACGCAAGCGTGCAAAGGAAAAATGTTGTTTGTAGCCAGGTGTATCGCCCCACCAACCGTCATTGGTCAGGATACACAGCACTTGCGCACCTTGTTGAACCTGTCTTCTGACAAAATCTCCATAAATAGATTCATAGCAGATAATGGGTGCAATTGAAATGATTTGTTGTTTTGAAGCAGCGTTAGCATCAGGACCAAACCGAGCCACACGCTTTATATTGATAACCTTTGGCCCCGATTCTGTTCCTAAAGTCCCTGAAGAGCCTCCATTTTCTATGGCAATGGCAGAAAGAAATGGAAAATAGGCTGAGAAGGGAATGAGTTCTACACCGGGTACCAATTTCGACTTATGTACATAAGTAACAGCTGGTGCTTTGTTATCAGCGTCCGGATTATTGTGTTGAGACTCTTTTGCTATCAGTAAAGAAGAGTTGTAATTTTCAAACCAACGACCACTGTTGGGTATTTCCTGGCTGGCAACCGAGTTTTTATTGTCAAATAAACGGGCTGTTGAGGCACCCACTAATAAATTGGCATTTGGCCATTTTTGAACCTGCTGAATTAAGGTTTGTCCAAATTGAAAACGATCTAGTTCCTCTTCGAGAAAAGACAAAGGTAGCGCTGTTTCCGGCGCAAGCACTAAGTCGGTTTGTGAGGTTACATGCCGATTTGCAAGCGTGAGTATGGAGTCAGTGAATTTCTCATTGGAGGCTTCAGCTGTAAACTTCTCATTGTAAGGGTCCACATTGGGCTGAACCACTACCGCATTGAGATAAGAAGGAAATTTTTCAATGGCACGCAAACCCACAAAAGACAATAGCAATTGACTTACCAATATTGGCAATAGCAGCGCTCCAAGAATTGAAAAAATAATTCGGTTTCTTCTGGCAACCGTGCTATAATGGGTCATTAACTGAAAGAAAAGTAAGTTGATGAGTAATACCCATGCGCTGCCACCAAGTGTTCCGGTCCATTCATACCATTGAATCCAACCTGTATGCACTGAAAAATAATTACCAAGTGTAAGCCAAGGCCAAGAAAGATCCCAGCGGTGGTGTCCAAATTCAAAAAGCAACCAAATCGGGATGAGCAACCAATAAGATATTTTTGAGGCCACTTTTCTATGGATGAAACTCCAGGCGCCAAAAACCAAACTCATGAGCAAGGCATTGACCGTAAAAGCCAAGACTGCACCGCTAAAAGACGCATTGGCTACCCACCAAGTGCTACCAATATTCCAAAGTAAAAAACTAAGGTAGGTCCAGAGCAATAAAATGATTGGCTTCTTTCCACTTTCGATGAGAATTTTTCGGAGTTGCAAGAGCGGTAAAAAGCCCAAGAAAACAAAAGGCGTAAAACTGCCTGTATTCGGAAAGCCAACAATAAGGAGGGCGCTTGTTAGCAAGCTGAGTAATGCCGATTTTGATAACAAATTCATTGCTTCAAAAATAAGGATTATAGTTTGAAAAATTTGGGCAAAAAAAAAGCCCCACATGTGGAGCTTTTTTAATTTGATAAGATGTCTTATGCTTTGTTTTCCTCGAAAGGAACAACAGAAACAAAAGAACGATTGTCTTTTTTCTTGCGGAATTCAACAAGACCGTCAGTTAAAGCAAATAGAGTGTGATCTTTACCGATACCAACGTTGTTGCCTGGGTGGTGTTGTGTACCACGTTGACGAACGATGATGTTACCAGAAATAGCAGCTTGACCACCAAAGATTTTAACACCTAGACGTTTGCTATGTGATTCACGACCGTTTTTCGAACTACCGACTCCTTTTTTGTGTGCCATGGTTTCTAATATTTAGTTCCCGAAGGAAATTATGCTTTAATACTTTTGATTGTGATCGCAGTGAATTGTTGACGGTGACCATTTTTAACACGGTAACCTTTGCGACGTTTTTTCTTGAAAACGATGACTTTGTCACCTTTAACATGTTCTAAAACTTCTGCGGTGACTTTAGCACCTTCTATAGCTGGGGCGCCAAGGGTTACTTTGCCAGCATCTTCAACTAATAAAACACGGTCAAACTCTAGTTTTTTACCTGCTTCAGCGTCAAGACGGTGTACAAAAACCTTTTGGTCTTTTTGCACTTTAAATTGCTGCCCTGCTATCTCTACAATTGCGTACATATAGCTTAAATTATTGTTTAATATTCCAAAATTGGTCTGCAAAGATAGTGATTTCAGTGCGACCGCCAAAAAAATAACAAACTTTCTTACGGTCGTTTTATCAATTTGTTGCCTTGGTTTTGGCAAAATTGATGAGTAACACGGCAAAGATGATCACAAACATGGCCACAAACTGCTGCCAAACAAGGGTTTCTCCGGTGGAAAGACCGATCAGAACAGCTACAATCGGTATAAAATAAGTGACGGCACTTGCTGCTAGTGCACTGGTTTGCGCGATGATTTTATTAAATAATACGACTGCAAAAGCAGTTCCGATTAAGCCGAGCGTGCTCACCGCTAAAAGGCCTTGCATTGCCTTAGGGTGGTTAGTGATTACATCTGGTGTTTCGAAGAATAGAAAACAGATGAACGCGGGTAAAAATGCCATTGTAAAACCTCCGGTGGCTACTTCAAGGGGTTTATAATGCTGAAGCTTGTGTTTAATAGTATTGAGGCTAAGACCGTAAAGAACTGTTGCAAATACAATAGCGAGCGCCGGCCAAAGTTGCGCTTCGCCAGTTGTTTTTTGACCCGCGAGTAAAAGCCAGCTGATGCCGCAAAAGCCAATGATGGTGCCAATTAATTGCTGCAGCACAATTCGATTTCTAAAAAGCAGAAAGCCAATGATTAAAGTGAAGACCGGCGTGAAGCTATTCATGATGCCTGCAATGCCAGAATCGAGACTTTGTTCAGCATAAGTAAATAGGAATGCAGGAATGAGGTTTCCACCAAGCCCCACGATGCAAAAGAAAAGAAGATCGCGTTTTTGATGTAGCTTTTTAAATAGAGCAGGGAACATCGGGAGAAAAACCAAACCGGCCAATACAATCCGGAGACTTGCTACTTGTGCCGCACTAAATATGGCTTTCCCACTGGCGTCAAACATCCCGAGTTTCATAAGGATAAAAGAGCTACCCCAAATGAGTGCAAGTAGGGGAATAAAAAGATAGCTCAAGCGGCTTTTTGACATCTGACAAAGGTAGTAAAATCAATGGGTTGACGCGGTTTCTTTCGCTTTTTCTGAAGGCGGTAAAAATAGGATATTAACAAAATGTTGAAAAAACTCCCACAAACTCCCACTTATGGTGCCTAATCCCATGTAAAATAAGGGATATGGGTTGTTAATAATTGTTAATATGTAACCTTTAATTGTTCTATACGTTAGAAGTTATCAACAAATGAAATTGTCTGTGGTAAAAAGTGGTAGGAATCCACTAATTTTACCCATTATAACGCTATGGCAGGACTAGTAGGTGAATTTGAGGTTAAATTGGACGAGAAGGGGCGCTTCCTTTTCCCGTCTGGCTTGCGCAAACAATTGCCTGCGGTATCCCAGCGAGATTTCATGTTGAATAAAGGATTTGAAGATTGTCTTACGCTTTTTCCGCTACCAGATTGGGAGCGCATTAGTGAGAAGCTTTCCAAGATGAATTTATTCAAGCCAAAAAATCGAATGTTTTATAGGTTGTTTCACCAGGGCGCAAAGCAGGTCTCTTTAGACAATGCAGGTCGTATTTTGGTGCCTACAGCTTTAATGGAGCGCGTTGGCTTGGTTGCTGAAGTAATGTTAATTGCTTACAACGACCGCATTGAAATTTGGGATAAGTCTAGATACTTCGAAATGATCGAAGGAAACATGGCAGATTTCGCTGACTTGGCGGATGAAGTAATGGGTGACTTAGACAATGACAATTAACGAATCGTATCACGTACCAGTATTATTAAATGCTTGTTTGGAGGGTCTGCAAATCCAACCAAATGGTGTTTATGTCGATGTTACTTTTGGTGGCGGCGGTCATTCGCGCGCTATATTTAAGCAACTCGATGCTTCAGGCCGTCTCATTGCCTTTGATCAAGACCCCGATGCGCTCGCCAATTTATGGGACGCCAGCAATTTTAATTTTGTCGCAGCCAACTTTGCTTTTCTTCAAAACCATTTGCGTTTGCTTGGCATCAAACAAGTGGATGGCATCTTAGCCGATTTAGGCGTTTCTTCCCATCAATTTGACACCGCTCAACGCGGCTTTAGTATCAGAGAGGATGCGCCGCTCGACATGCGGATGAACCGCAATGGTGGGCAGTCTGTAGCCGAGCTTATTGCTACTGCCGATGAAGCTAAATTGGCAAGCATACTTTATGAATACGGCGAGTTGCGCAATTCAAGAGCATTGGCGGCACAATTGGTGCGTCAGCGCGAAAATGCACCGATACTCACTACGTTCGGTCTAATGAAAGCGCTTGAGCGTTTCGCACCTAAATTCAAAGATCACAAGTTTTATGCTCAAGTTTTTCAAGCGTTCCGCATTGAAGTCAATCAAGAGTTGCAGGTGCTTAAAGATTTCCTAGAGCAAGCTGCGCAAGTTTTAAAGCCGGGTGGACATTTAGTAGTGATGTCTTATCATTCTTTAGAAGACCGCTTGGTCAAAAATTTCATGAAACGCGGCAGTTTTTCTGGTGAACTCGATAAAGATTTCTTCGGCAACGTCAATAAACCATTTTCAGAAGTGAATCGCCACCCAATTGTGGCTGATGAGCAAGAGTGTGCGCTTAATTCCAGAGCGCGTAGTGCAAAATTAAGAATCGCAAAACGCAATGGCTAAGCAAGAAACTACCCAGCAAAAGTCGACCAAGACGAATAAATCAAGTGCTTTTGCGCAGATTTTGAACGGCGATTTCTTGACCAGAGAGTTCGTGCTCAACAATCTCAATTATATCTTTTTTATCATGTTGCTTTTATTGATCCTGATCTCCAAAGGCTATTATGGAAAGCAAATCAACAAAGACATCGACAACGCCCAACGCAATTTAGATCAGCACGCTGCTGAGTATATAGAAGCAAAAGCGCGCCTAGAATTGGTGACCCGACGCTATCGAATGGCAAAAAGGCTCGAATCTAGAGAGCTCAAGGAAACCAAAAATGCAACCAAAGTAATCCGCATCAAACAGGTCAAACATGAGCAAGAATAAAAGCCATCTTTATCGCCGTGCCTACCTGATTTATTTTGGGTTTGTTTTCATCATGGGAATGGTACTTTACTCTACTCTAGATCTTCAGATCAATGGCCCAGGTGTTGCTTTTGAAACCAAAGAAGGTCAACTGCCAACTCGCGTTGTAAATAGAGTGCCAAGAATGGGCCAAATTCTGGACAGAAATGAGGTGCCATTAATTACGAGCGTTACTTTTTACGACATCTACATGGACCCAACGGTTGTCGAGGAAAAATTGTTTGACGCAAAGGTCAGTGAGTTAGCGCAAGGTTTACATGGCTTATATCCAGAAAACTCATCGAGGTCTTACGAAGAAAAAATCAGAAAAGCCCGTGCCAATGGCGTTCGTTATTTACTGATCCGCAGAAAAGTGACCAACTACGAGCGTAAACGCCTGCGCAAGCTCCCCATTTTTGAGCTTGGCCAAATGAAGGGCGGAATCATTGATAACGTAGAAACTATTCTGCGCAAAAAACCTAATGGCAACTTGCTTAATAGAACTTTAGGTTATTACAAAGATCTTGATGGAAAGCCATTCCGTGTAGGTATTGAAGGTGCTTATTATGAGTATTTAAAAGGAGAGGACGGTAAAGAAGTAGAACAGCGCATTTCTTCAGGTTGGAAAAAAACAGGCAAGGTGCTCAAAGAAGCTATTGAAGGAGCTGATGTGATTTCCACAATTGATAAAGAAATTCAAGAGGTTGCTCATTCAGAACTTGAAAAACAAATGATTTTCATGAATGCTGAGCATGGCTGTGTCATCTTGATGGATGTCAAAACAGGTTATGTCCGAGCAATTGCCAACCTCACCAAAGTTGAAGAAGGTAAGTACACTGAAAGTTACAATTACGCCATTGGCTACCTCGAAGTACCAGGCTCAACTTTTAAGTTAGCTTCATTAATGGCTGGCCTCGAAGATGGTAAATTTAAAATTACAGACAAAGTCAATGCTGGTGGGCGTTATTCGGTTGGTGGTTCGAGTATGTCTGACTCCAACCACGGGATGGGTTACGGCACCATCACTATCCAGCAGGCTTTTGAAAAATCTTCCAATGTTATCTTGCAATTGATGCACCGTGTGTATCGCAATCAGCCTGAGCAATTTATTGCACAACTCAAGCGCTTTGGCCTCACAGAAAAACTCGGCATCGCCCTTGAAGGAGAGCCGCGTCCGGATGTAGCAACCCCGGGTTCTAAAACTTGGTCAGTGTTGTCTTTACCTTGGACTTCAGTGGGTTATGAAGTACGACAAACGCCTTTGCAAACGCTTGCTTTTTACAACGCCGTTGCCAACAATGGCAAGTTGGTCAGACCACTTTTCGTCGAGAAAATCAAGCGCAATGGCCAGGTCATCAAAACATTTAAGCCAGTTGTACTCAATCCACAAATTTGTTCAACACATACACTCAAGATATTGCAGCGTTGTTTGGAAGGCGTGATGCTTCGCGGTACAGGTCGTTCGTTAAAAAGTTCTTTGTTCACGATCGCAGGTAAAACTGGAACAGCTGTACTTACTGCTGCGGGTGGTGGTTATGGAACCGCAAACGGAAAATCGTATCAAGCATCATTTGTGGGCTATTTCCCAGCAAAAAAACCCATCTACTCTTGTATTGTAGTGATTTCAAAACCACAAAAGGCATATTACGGTGCGGCTGTGTCAGGAACTGTATTTGCAGAAATTGCCAATAAGGTGTATGCGTCGGCCTTGCAATATCATAGAGCGGTCAATGACCCAAGAGCCAAATTATCCAATGAAATACCGATGGTGAAAAGCGGTGCTGCCAATGACTTAAAATATGTCATGAAAGAGCTCAATGTGCGCTATCAGCAAAACAACGAAGCTGAATGGCTCAAAGGGGACACCACAGATCAGCGCCTAGAAGTTTCTCGAAAAGTGATTACCCAGAAAAAGGTTCCTAATGTATTGGGAATGACGGCAAAAGATGCCGTGTATATCCTTGAAAGCAAAGGCTTGGTGGTCACTTTGAAGGGTCTAGGCCGTGTCGTGAGTCAGTCTATTGCACCCGGGAATCAAATTGTTAAAGGACAAGTCGTACAACTCAAATTAAATTAGCATGCAACCCTTGAATCATTTGTTAGTAGCAATAGTCGGTCAGCACATCCAAGGTGAGCTTACTCAGACCATCGCTTCCATTGAATTTGATTCAAGAAAGGCCGCCGCAAATACCATTTTTGTCTGTATCGTAGGTTCACAAGCCAACGGACACAAATATGTACAGCAAGCTTATGCACAAGGATGTCGGGTTTTCATTACCCAAGAAGCGGTAGACTTAGCACCAGATGCTTGTGTTTACCAAGTTCAAAACACCAGTGCTGCGTTGGCGCAATTGGCTTGTGCATTTTATGGTCACCCTTCAAAAGAGCTGAAACTTGTAGGTGTAACGGGCACCAATGGCAAAACGACTACCGCAACTTTACTCCACGACCTATTCACCACATTGGGTTATAAAGCAGGCTTGTTGTCAACGGTGGTCAATAAGATTGAACAAGAAGCCATCGTGTCTACACATACTACCCCAGATCCAGTTAGTCTCAATGCTTTGCTCAGACAAATGGTGACGGCAGGTTGTACACACTGTTTCATGGAAGTGAGTTCGCATGCCATTGATCAACATCGCATTGGCGGGCTTCATTTTGAAGCAGCTGGTTTTACCAATATTACGCATGACCACCTCGATTATCACCACACTTTTGCTGAATATCTAAAGGTTAAAAAAGCATTTTTTGATGGCCTAGACGCTTCGGCTTTTGCACTCGTGAACGCCGATGATAAAAATGGTTCGGTCATGTTGCAAAATACCAAGGCCAAGAAACTTACCTATGCACTCAGAACTCCTGCTGATGTAAAAGGAAAAATCATAGAAAACAGTTTGGGGGGTTTGGTTTTGCAAATCAATGGCCAAGAAGTGCATACGCGTCTAGTTGGCGCCTTCAATGCCTCTAATTTATTGCTAGTCTATGGTTTGGCAGTTGGTTTGGGCGAAGCACCGATGGAAGTTTTGCGTGTAATTAGTCAATTGAGCCATGTTGCGGGTCGTTTTGAATATGTCAAGAGCCCAAAAGGAATCACGGCTATTATCGATTACGCGCATACACCAGACGCACTAGAAAATGTACTTGCTACCATTGCTGCTTTCAGAAAAGGAAGCACCAAAGTGTTTACTGTAGTGGGTTGCGGTGGTGACCGCGATAAAGAAAAGCGTCCAAAAATGGCTGCTATTGCTGCCGCTAAAAGCAATCAAGTCATTCTTACCTCTGATAATCCGCGCTCCGAAGATCCAAATCAAATTTTAATAGACATGGAAGCGGGTCTAGGGACTGAGGAAGCGCTCAATACACTTTCCATTGTTGATCGTCAGCAGGCAATTAAAATGGCGATCATGCTGGCACAGCCTGGCGATATCATATTGGTGGCTGGTAAAGGCCACGAAACCTACCAAGAAATCAATGGTGTGAAAACCGATTTCGACGACGTAGCAATTACACAAACCTTGTTTAACCAACTCGATAAATAACATGCTTTATTACCTATTTTCTTGGCTCGATCAACTCAATGTACCTGGTGCTGGTTTGTTTCATTACATTTCCTTTCGCGCGGCATTGGCACTCATTTTTTCCTTGATTGTTTCGGTCATTATCGGTAAAAGAATCATCAACAAGTTGCGCAAGCAGCAAATCGGTGAAACGGTCCGCGACCTCGGTTTGGCGGGTCAAATTGAAAAATCCGGAACACCAACAATGGGTGGCTTGATCATCTTAGCCGCTATTTTAGTGCCGACACTCTTGTTTGCCAAGCTGCATAACATTTATGTCATCACTATGTTGGTAGCTACCATCTGGTTAGGTGCTATTGGCTTCCTTGATGACTACATCAAAGTATTTAAGAAAAACAAAGAAGGATTAAAAGGAACCTTTAAAGTCATTGGTCAAATTGGTGTTGGACTTATCGTGGGGTCTATTCTTTATTTTTCAGACGACGTAGTGGTTCACAAGCGCGTCGATGCCGACTACAAATTACAAGCCGACGAAACTTATGTTACGCATGAGCACGTGCAGTCGGAAGGCGAGACCTACAAATGGATCAAAACCGACGACATGACCACTACCATTCCTTTTTTCAAAGGAAATGAGTTCAATTACAATTGGTTGATCGGTGATGTCAATAAATCTTACGGTTGGTTACTCTTTATCCCAATAGTCATCTTTATCGTGATTGCGGTTTCTAATGGCGCTAACATGACAGATGGTCTTGATGGTCTGGCAACAGGAACCTCTGCAATTGTGGGTATTGCACTTGCGGTTTTAGCCTATGTTAGTTCACATGCCAAATTCGCCGATTACCTGAATGTCATGTACATTCCAGAAGCGGAAGAGTTGGTGATTTTTATTGCCGCGTTTGTTGGGGCTTGTATTGGTTTCTTGTGGTACAACGCGTTTCCAGCTCAAGTATTCATGGGCGATACCGGAAGCTTGGCTTTGGGTGGTATCATTGCCGTTTTTGCCATCGCCATCCGCAAAGAATTACTCATTCCAGTGCTTTGTGGCATTTTCTTGATTGAAAATGTATCGGTCATGCTACAGGTTGGCTATTTCAAATATAGCAAGCGGCGCTTTGGCGAAGGCAGGCGCATTTTTCTGATGGCACCTTTGCATCACCATTATCAGAAAAAAGGGATTCACGAAGCAAAAATTGTAGCGCGCTTCTGGATTATTGCGGTTTTACTAGCGGTTGTAACAATTGTTACCCTCAAATTGAGATAACATGACTCAAAAAATGCAAAAATTAATCATACTTGGTGCCGGTGAATCTGGCGTGGGCGCAGCTATTCTCGGCAAAGCGAAGGGGTATGATGTTTTTGTATCTGATGCTTCGGCTATCAAAGCATCTTTCCAAAAAGAATTGCAAGCAGCAACAATTGAATTTGAATCGGAGCAGCATACTATGTCGCGTATTTTAGCTGCAGACCTCATTATTAAATCCCCAGGAATTCCTGAAAAAACTGCGCTCATGAAAGCCATTCGTGAGGCAGGGATTAAAGTCATTTCTGAAATTGAATTTGCGGGTTATTATTCAAAGGCCAAGCACATTTGCATTACAGGTAGCAATGGCAAAACAACCACTACCATGCTTTGCTATCACATTTTGAAAAAAGCGGGTCTCAATGTCGGTTTGGCTGGAAATGTCGGGCAAAGTTTTGGCAAGCAGGTGGCTCAAGAAAACTATGATTATTATGTGTTGGAATTGAGCTCTTTTCAGCTCGACGACATGTTTGATTTCAAAGCAGACATCGCCATCTTGACCAACATTACACCTGATCACCTCGATCGCTACCATTACGAATTGCAGAACTACGTCAACGCCAAGTTTCGCATTTTACAAAATCAAAGCGCCTCAGATTTTTTCATATACAATGCCGATGATCCAATCATTGCTGCACAAATGAAAACAAGTAAAACGGCCGCTCAACTTCGCCCTTTTTCTATGAAGCAAACCATAGCCGAAGGCGGATACGCAACAACAGAACAACTCAACATCAACATAAACAAACAACAACTTACCATGTCTATTCACGAATTAGCTTTAAAGGGTAAACACAATACCCAAAATGCTTTGGCCGCAGGAATTGCTGCCAGGCTAGTAGAAATCCGCACAGAATTAGTGCGCGAAAGCCTTGAAGATTTTGTCAATGTCGAACACCGCATGGAGTTCGTGGCTAAAGTCAACGGCATTGAATTTATCAATGATTCCAAGGCAACAAATATCAACGCGGCTTGGTTTGCCCTTGAATCTATGGAGAAACCAACTGTATGGATTGTCGGAGGTGTCGATAAAGGCAATGACTATTCTGAACTATTTGATCTTGTATCACAAAAAGTAAAAGCGATTATTTGTTTAGGCGTGGATAATCAAAAAATCATCGAAGCTTTCCAAGATAAAGTTGCCCATATCGTAGAAGCGAAATCTGCTACAGAGGCGGTTGCTTATGGATACCGTTTGGCTGAGAAGGATGAAACTGTTTTGCTTTCTCCGGCTTGTGCCAGTTTTGACCTTTTTGAAAGCTACGAAGACCGCGGTCAGCAGTTCAAACAAGCGGTGCGCATGCTCTAATAAAGTTCCATGAGATCCTATCTGAAATACCTCAAAGGCGATCCAGTTATTTGGATCATTACCTTACTAATGATGGCTTTTTCATTGGTAACGGTATATAGTTTTGTGCCGATTTTGATCAAAATTGAGGGTGGGTCTCCGTTTCTTTATCTGTTCAAGCATTTGGTGTATGTCGTACTCGGCTTTGGAGCCATGTTTGTCATCCATCGGGTTCCGGCTAAATACATTAGTCAGCTCGCCAAATTCGCTTATTACCTCGGTTTAGCATTGCTTTTATTTACTTGGTTTTTTGGAGCTGAGGTAAATGGGGCAGGGCGTTGGATCCGCATTCCTTTCGTAAATCTCACTTTTCAATCCTCAGATTTTGCCAAGCTGGCTTTGATCATCTATTTGAGTAAGTTGTTGGTGCGCAAGCAGCAAAAATTTGACAATTGGAAAGAAGGAATTTTCCCGCTTCTCATCCCGATAGGGCTCACCTGTTTTCTGATCTTAAAAGATAATTTCTCAACTGCAGCCATGCTCTTTTTATTGAGTATGATCATGCTTTTTATTGGACGAGTTCCCTTATTAAAGCTTCTTACGCTTGCGGGCATAGGGGTTGGTATCGTGGTTTTGGTGGTTGGTGCACACTTGACTTTTCCTGACGCAAATATTCTACCGCGTTATGACACCTGGATGAACCGTATCAATAATAGGGTAGATGCCACCAATCAGAGCATCGAAAGTTTGCAGGCTAATCAACAAGCCAACAATGCCAAGTTGGCCATATCTGTGGGTTCTGTATTTGGTCAGGGCGTAGGAGACGGCAAGCTCAAAGAGTTTTTACCAGAGGCTTATGCCGATTTTTATTATGCCACGTTTGTTGAGGAATTTGGTTCAGGAGCAGCTTTGGTCTTAGTCTTTCTCTATCTCATTTTACTGTATCGAATGATCCGCATCTCGCTGAAAACCACTGACCTTTTTCAGAGTTATGTCTGCATGGGAATCGGTATTCATTTGCTTACGCAAGCGAGCATCAATATGTTGGTGTGCACAGGCGTTTTTCCCGTAACGGGTCAAAACATGCCCTTTTTAGCAATGGGAGGTTCGGCGCTGGTGATGGCCTGTATTTCAATTGGTGTAGTGCAGTCCTTTGCTAAAGAATTAAAGCCCGCAAACAAAGAAGAAAATTTCGAAGAATTAGCATAGATGATCAATAGAGTAATCATTTCAGGAGGAGGAACAGGCGGGCATATTTTCCCGGCTTTGGCTATTGCCGATGAAATTAAAAAGCGCAATCCAAAAGCTGACATTTTGTTTATTGGGGCACGTGGCCGCATGGAGATGGAAAAAATTCCACAGGCAGGTTATGAAATAATCGGCTTGCCTATCGCAGGATTACAAAGAAAACTTACTTGGAAAAATCTTCTGTTGCCCTTCAAATTAATCAGAAGTTTTTATTTGGTTTATAGTGTCATTAAGAAATTCAAACCAGAACTAGTAATAGGCGTAGGCGGTTATGCTAGTGGGCCAACTTTACAAATGGCACAGTTGCTCCAGATTCCAACCTTACTTCAAGAACAGAACTCGTATCCGGGCAAAACCAATAAAATCTTAGCCAAAAAAGCAAAGGCCATTTGCGTGGCTTATCCTGAGATGGAGCGCTTCTTTCCTCAAGAAAAAATTTCTTTTACCGGAAATCCGGTTCGTGCAAATTTAGCTATTGACCTCCATCCACTTCGTGCAGAAGCAGCGGGTTTTTTTGGTTTGGAACAAGATAAGCCCACCCTATTGATCATAGGTGGCAGTTTAGGAGCGCTTACTTTAAATGAGAGCATGCACGCTGCGCTTGCGGCTACTCAAGAAAAAAACATACAAGTACTTTGGCAATGCGGAAAATCCTATGACGCCAAATTACAGCAAAACTCAAGTGCCATGCCTGCCAATGTCAAGGTCTTGCCTTTTATACAACGTATGGACCTCGCTTATGCTTTGGCTGACGTGATCATTTCAAGAGCAGGCGCATTGTCGGTGAGCGAACTGGCCTTGGTTGGAAAACCTTGTATTTTGGTGCCTTCTCCAAATGTGGCCGAAGACCATCAAACTAAAAACGCACTTTCATTGGTTGATCAGCAAGCGGCTCTCCTCATTAAGGATACCGACGCCCGAGCTCAACTCATGCAAACTTGTTTTGACTTATTGGCTGCAGCTGATCAAAAGCAAGCGCTTTCTGACAATTTAAAAGCGCTTGGCTTGCCATTCGCTACCCAAAATATTGTGGATGTCTGTGAAAAAGTTGTAGCCTAATGAAAGCACTTTCCACCTATCAAAATATTTATTTTATCGGTATCGGTGGTATCGGCATGAGCGCTTTGGCGCGTTATTTCCACTTTGCTGGTTACCATGTTGCTGGCTATGACAAAGTTGAAACGCCCTTGACCCAGGCTTTGGTTGCTGAAGGTATTTCAATACATTATGAAGATTTGGGTTCAGGACTTGCTCAAGCATATCAAAATCCTGAACAAACGTTAGTCGTTTACACACCAGCTATTAAGGCACTTGCCGAACTGACATATTTCCAAGATGCTGGTTTTCAGATTGTCAAACGCTCAGAGGTTTTAGGAGCTATTTCCAGATCTTTTCAAGCGCTATGTGTGGCAGGGACACACGGCAAAACGACCACAAGTTCCATGCTGGCTCATTTGCTAACCGATATCGGAACGGGCTGTACGGCCTTCCTCGGTGGAATCGCCTCTAATTTTGAATCAAATTTGGTGTTGCACGCCAAGAGCCCATACGCTGTTGTTGAAGCAGACGAATTTGACCGTAGTTTTTTGCAGCTATCGCCTTTTGCAGCCATCATTACAGCAGCCGACCCAGACCACCTCGATATTTACGGAACCCCAGAGGCTTTCAAAGAAGGCTTTGGTCAGTTTGCGCTGCGCATTGACCCTGCTGGTTTATGCGTTCAAAAAGAGGGCTTGAACCTACCTGCATTAAGTAAAATCAAAACCTATGCACTCCATTCCGATACGGCTGATTACAGTGCTGCTAATTTGCGTTTTGAGAACGGATTTCAACTTGCAGATTTCAGATTGGGCACTCAGGTTTGGGAAGGTGTAGTACTCGGTTTGCCGGGAAGTCATAATGTGGAAAATGCCTTAGGTTGCGTGGCGCTATTGCTCGAACTTGGATTTGAAGCAGAAGCGATAAAAGCAGCTTTGCGTCGTTTCAAAGGTGTCAAAAGGCGTTTTGAATACCATGTGCGCAAGCCAGACCTCATATATATTGACGATTACGCACATCACCCCGAAGAAATTCATGTGCTTCTGAGCTCTGTGAAAGCCATGTATCCAGAACTACCTATTACAGGTATTTTTCAACCGCACTTATTCTCTCGCACCAAAGATTTCGCAGAAAAATTTGCTGCCGAACTCAGTGTGCTCGATCAATTGATATTGCTGCCAATTTACCCCGCTCGCGAGGAACCTTTGCCTGGAATAACCAGCGAATGGCTTTGCGAAATGAGTACGGCAAAAAACAAAAAAGTTTGGCAGGTGAATGAGGTGCTGGAATTTGCCAAAACCTTTAAAAAAGGTGTGCTACTAACTATTGGCGCTGGGGATATTGACCGCTTGGTTGCGCCGCTTTCGAATTATTTAAACGACAAAAGCTAGTTCAATGAAAAAATGGTTAAAAATTACGCTTTGGTTGTTGCTTTTCATTTTGGTGGGTGTGGTCTTTTTCTTTGCTGTAAGGGAAGAGAACAGCAAATTATTGCGCACGCCTGACATCGCTATTCATGTCGAAGGGGAAAGTGCCTTTCTTACCGAAAAGGAATTACTCGATCGCTTAAAAATTCGCAATTTATTTCGTCAACAAATGGCGGTGGGTGAGCTTAAAATCCATACCATAGAACGCAATATCAAGGCCATGCCCGAGGTGAAAAAGGTGGAAGTCTACAAGCACATCGGCAACAAATGGGAAATCCAACTCGAATTGCGCAAACCAATTGCCAGAATCTTCAATCAGCAAGGTCAAAGCTATTACCTTGATCAAGACGGTTTTATGATGTACAGATCGGCACTTCATACGGCCCGAGTCTTGGTTTTTTCCGGAGCTATTAACGATCCCTACAACCCGCGTCTCCACTGTAGTTTTATTAACAATGGTACTTTGAAAAGTTCTCAAAAAATTGATCAAATCTACCGTATTTCAAATTATGTTTGTAATGATCCACTAATGCACAAATTAATCGGTCAAATTCACCTTCAAAAAAATGGTGATTTTGTCCTTATTCCGTTGCTAGGAGATCAAAAAATCATCTTTGGAGCAGCGCCAAACTCTGAACTTGTCCAGGACAAATTCGAAAGACTGAAGCACTTCTACAAAGAGGCGCTACCGCATGAAGGTTGGAATAAATACAAAGAAATAAGTGTCAAATATGAAGGACAGATCGTTTGCAGAAAAAGATAAAGCGCCAGAAGTGAAGCGTACGCGTGTAGTTGTGGGTCTTGATATCGGGACCACCAAAATCGCTTGCTTTGTAGGTCGCAAGAATGAGCACAACAAAATCGAAATCATTGCCATGGGTAAAAGTGAATCCTTGGGCGTCATGAGAGGAGTTGTGTCAAATATCGAGCGAACTGTTCAATCCATCAACGCAGCTGTCGAAGCGACACAAAGCGCGGTTGATGGCAACCTTAAAATTAAAAATGTACACGTTGGTATTGCTGGGCAACACATCAAAAGCAAGCAACACCGCGGTATCTATACCCGCAGAACCGTTAACGGAGAAATCTCACAAGCCGACATCGACTCTTTCGTAGACGACATGTACCAATTGGTCATGAATCCGGGCGAGGAGATCATCACCGTTATTCCACAAGAATACATCGTAGATGGCGAGCCAGAAATCAAAGATCCAATCGGTATGGGTGGAGTTCGTTTGGAGGCTAACTTCCACATCATCAGTGGTCAGGTAACCAACGTAACCAATATCACGCGCTGTATCGAGCGTTCAGGCCTCAGTGTCAAAGACATCATCTTAGAGCCAATTGCTTCTGCTGAGTCTGTACTTTCTGAAGAAGAAAAAGAAGCCGGAGTTGTTTTGGTTGACATCGGTGGTGGTACTACTGACGTCGCTATTTTCCACGATGGTCTCATTCGCCACACAGCCGTTATCCCTTTTGGAGGTAACGTGATTACACAAGACATCAAAGAAGGCTGTCGCATTATGCAGCGCCAAGCAGAAATGCTTAAAGTTAAATTTGGTAGCGCTTTAGCTTCTGAAAGCAAGGAAAACGAAGTTGTTTGTATTCCAGGGCTTAAAGGTCGCGAACCGAAAGAAATTACCCTTCGCAATTTGGCCAGCATTATTCAGGCCAGAATGGAAGAAATCATCGAATTAGTGAATCTCGAAATCAGAAATTCTGGCTACGAGAAAAAACTCATCGGTGGAATTGTTGTTACCGGTGGTGGTTCACAATTGAAGCACCTCACTCAACTCATCGAATACCTCACAGGAATGGATGCCCGTATTGGTTATCCAACTGAGCACTTGGCTAACACCAATGACCTCGACAAATTGGCGAGTCCAATGTTTGCAACTGGTATTGGTTTGGTACTCAAAGGTTTTGAAACTGTTGAAGCAGCGCTCCCTTGGGAACAAAGCAAAGCTGATGCAGCTCAGGCCTCAGACGTCCAAGATGAAAAGCACCAAGAAAAAATCATTACACACTCGAACATAGAACGTCGTGGAAAATTCTTCAATCGCATCCTAGATCCGCTCAAGAGTTTTTTCAACGATGAAGACGATCAAGATATTTAGCAAGCAACTAGAAAAGAAACCGAACAATGGAAATGGAATTTGACCTCCCTAAGCACGACAAACCACAAGCGCAATCGATCATCAAAGTTATTGGTGTAGGTGGCGGTGGATCGAACGCCGTGAATCACATGTACTTGCAAGGAATTGCAGGCGTTGACTTCATCGTTTGTAACACCGATTGCCAGGCGCTTGATATTTCTCCTGTACCCTTTAAAATTCAATTAGGCCCAAACCTAACTGAAGGGCGTGGAGCTGGTATGATCCCAGAAGTAGGGATGAATGCCGCGATGGAAAATATCCAAGAAATCCGCGAATTGTTGTCAAAAGACACCAAAATGGTTTTTGTCACGGCCGGAATGGGTGGTGGTACCGGTACTGGTGCTGCGCCTGTTATTGCGCAAGTGGCACGTGACCTCGGAATTTTAACTGTAGGTATCGTTACTGTACCTTTCAATTTTGAAGGTCGTAAAAGACGCCAGCAAGCTGAAGAAGGTCTAGAGCGCATGCGTCAGAATGTAGATACACTCCTCATCATTAACAATGAAAAATTGCGTGAGTTCGGACGCAATATGTCGTTGTCAGAGGCTTTCTCTCATGCCGATGACGTTTTAACTGTTGCTGCCAAAGGTATTGCTGAAGTTATTTCTGTTACAGGTTCAATCAATGTTGACTTCAACGATGTCAATACCGTGATGCGCAACTCTGGCCACGCCATTATGGGTAGTGCCATTGCCTCCGGAAAAGACCGCGCTATTCAAGCCGTTCAAGCGGCCCTTAGCTCACCGCTTCTCAACGACGACAATATCAGTGGCGCGCGTTATGTCCTCTTGAACATCAGTTATGGTGATCAAGAAGTCATGATGGATGAAATCACTGAAATCACTGACTACATTCAAGAAGCGGCAGGTTCTACCGCAGATGTCATTTGGGGTCATGCCAAAGACGCTTCTTTAGCAGATCAACTCAGTATCACAATTATTGCCACTGGTTTCTCTTCTTCATCTGTTTCTACCTATGCACAAGCACCAGAAAGAACAGTTGTAGTTCTTGAAGAGGAGCAAAAACAAGAAATTGTGGCGCCCTTGAGTTCTCCTTTTGAACGCATAGCAACAGCTCCAATCGCTGAAGCATCTAATGAACCGTTCATCAAAGAAGTACAGGCGGAAGTTGCACCTAGTGCACCGATTTTTACACCGGCTGCTGCTGAACCAGAAAAAACAACTTTCAATCTTTACGACGAGCCTGCTATTGAGCCAGTTGCAGAAGTAGAACCTGCACAAACGCAAGCAGCCATGACTTGGGATGTTTTTGATGTGCAAACAGAAGCAACACCTGCTGCAGCATCTTACACTTCCCCGGTTCAAGCTTTTGAAGAAGCACCAGTTGTCAAACACATTTTGGAAGACGAAGCGATTCAAAAAGTAAATCTTGAAGAGCCAAAAAGAATGTTAAGCCCTGAAGAGCAAATGCGCAAAGTACAAGAGCGCGTTGCACGCATTCAAGAGTTTACATCAAAGCTCAAAAGACCAGAAGGCATCATTGAATTTGAAAATGAGCCTGCCTTTGTTCGCCGCAATATTGCTTTGCAACAGACACAACCGAGTGCCACTGAGCAAGTTTCTCGTTTTGGAATTGCACCAGATGCCAACGGAACTGCAGGTCTCAGAAACAATAGCTTTCTTCACGATAACGTTGACTAATCATGAGTTTTACAGAACGCATCAATGCGGACATCAAAAGTGCAATGCTGGCTAAAGAAAAAGAAAAATTAGCCGCACTCAGAGATATCAAGTCAAAATTATTGCTTGAGGCCACTTCTGGTGGTTCCTCAGAAGTTTCTGAAGAAACAGCCATTAAAATTTGTGTCAAGTTGCACAAACAAAGAATGGAAACACATGCACTCTATATTGCCCAAAATCGCGAAGATCTTGCTGCAGAAGAGTTATATCAAGCCCAGGTTATAGAGCAATACTTACCTCAAATGCTTACTGAAGAGGAATTGCGTGCCGAGGTGCTTGCAGCCAAGGCTAGCACAGGTGCTCAAGGCCCACAAGACATGGGTAAACTCATGGGTGTGCTTTCGGCCAAGTTAGCTGGAAAGGCAGACGGTAAAGCCATAGCTGCTATGGTAAAAGAAGTATTGGCCCAATAGCCATGAAAACAGCACTTGCCCAATTAATTTGCACACTGAATCAACGTGGCTGGTCACCGGCGACGTCAACCAATTATTCGTTCATCGACGAACACCAACAATGTTGGGTTTCTAGATCAGGTGTCAATAAGGCAGATTTCACTGAGCATGATTTCATGACCATCGATACAAGTGGAATAGGAATAGGTGCTTATCATGGTGTGAAACCCTCAGATGAAACACAAATCCACTTATGGATCTACCAAAACTTCCCAACGGCAAAAGTCATTCTACACAGCCATTCCAAATACCCGGTCCTGATTTCTCAATACAACGAACATCATTTTAATGTTCAAGGCTATGAGCTTCAAAAGGGTTTCAAGGGCTGTAAATCCCATCTAGACAGCATTCAAATCCCCATCATCGACAACGAACAAGACATGAATTTGCTTTGCGCGGCTTTAGATGAACGCCAGGCAGATATTCAGCACCACTGCTTCATCATTGCGGGGCATGGTACCTACGCTTGGGGTGAAAATATTTTTGAAGCGCAAAGGCATCTCGAGACTTTGGATTACCTTTGTGAATGTGAATTTTTACTCTAAAAATGGCAATTTTATCAGTACCAAATTCAGGTCTTGAGCTTCAAGACCCTGCAGCAATTCGAAGCTATCTCAACAATCTTGGTGTTTATTTTGATCAATGGCACTGTGATATTGAATTCCCTGACGACGCCACTCAAGAAGACATACTAGCTGCTTATGCAAAGGATCTCGATCCTTTTATGCAACAAGGTGGTTACCACACAGCCGATGTCATTTCTATTCATTCGGGCACGCCAAATTACGAAGCCATTCGTGCTAAATTTTTAGCTGAACACATTCATACCGAAGATGAAATTCGTTTTTTTGTCGATGGACAAGGACTATTTTGGTTCAATATCGATGGCCATGAGGTGTTCAATGTCCTATGCGAGCGCGGAGACCTCATCAGCGTGCCAATGGGTACCAAACATTGGTTTGATGCCGGAGCAGAAAATCCTTTCGTTAAAGCCATTCGCATCTTTACTGATATGTCGGGTTGGACACCGCACTACACAGAAGCTGGCACCGAGCAGGCTTTCATAGCATTTAAATTTCCGAAACGTGGATAAGCAAATCAAATACATTCTGACAGACATCGAAGGAACCACAAGCTCTGTGAGCTTTGTTTATGAGGTGCTTTTCCCATATTTCAGAGCGCACATTCAAGATCTGCCTAAACTTTCTCTTATTAATGAAGTCAAGCAGGCTTTTTCTGAAGTCATTGAAATTGTTGAACAGGAAGAAAATAAACACATCACCACCACTGAAGAGGTGCTTGAGTATTTACGACTATGGAGTGAGCAAGACCGCAAAATCACACCGCTGAAAGCCCTTCAAGGTTTCATCTGGAAAAGTGCTTATGAGGCAGGTGATATCAAGGGTCACGTATATGAAGACGTGCCACCTGCACTCAATCAATGGCGAGCCAATGGTTTAAAACTCGGTGTATTTTCTTCGGGCTCAATTGCTGCCCAAAAATTACTCTTCCGTTACTCTGATTTCGGAGACCTCACAGCTCATTTCTCCAATCATTTTGACACCAATACGGGATCAAAACAAGATGCAGCAACCTATAACAGCATAGCAAACTTTTTAGGTCTGGATGCTCAAGAAATTTTGTTTTTATCAGATGTTGTAGCAGAACTTGAAGCCGCTCAGGCTGCAGGTTTTCAAACAATCCAATTGCTCAGGGCAGGAACCGCTGCAGCTTGGCCGCATACAGCCAACAGTTTTCTTGAAATTTAAGGCCCAGCGAGCTTTACCTAATTATAAGACACAAAAAAAGCCGCATATAGCGGCTTTTCTTTTATTCAGAGAATTTCTTAGTTGTTGGTTGGTGCACCTGCATTGTTTACAGGCATTCCACTTTCTGGAGCAGGACCAACTTCACCTTTGATGCGGATCACTTTGTTAGGCTCGTTAATAGCATTAGAAGTGATGGTTACGCTCTTGTTGATAGGGCCTGGACGGTTTGTGTCGTATTTTACACGGATTGTTCCTTTTGCACCTGGTGCAATTGGCTCTTTCGGCCATTCAGGAACTGTACAACCGCAAGATCCTTTTGCATTTGAAATGATCAAAGGCTCGTCACCTGTGTTTTTAAATTCGAAGCTGCAATAAGGCTCACCACCATATTTGATGTTGCCGTAGTCGTGTACTTCTTTGTTAAATTCGATTTTAGCACCTTTTTCAATTTGTGCACTTACATTGTTCAAGCCAAGGATAGCCATGAATACAACGCCAAAAGAAAGCAATAATTTTTTCATGTGTTTTCAGTTTTACTATTGGAAAGTTAAGCAGCAATTATAGGGAAAAATCTTATTTAACACTTCATTAACATCTAGTCGCGCTTCAGCCAGCCGCGTTTGATGAAGTAAGAAAGCAGGCCTGCACCAATCAAAATCATGATCAGGACAACTGTGTAATATCCATATGGATACTCGAGTTCGGGCATGTATTTGAAGTTCATGCCATAAACCCCTACAATGAAAGTGAGCGGTATAAAGATGCTACTTACAACCGTGAGTACTTTCATGATTTCGTTCATACGTTGCCCTTGGGCAGCATAATAGAGGTTGGATAAACTTTCTAAAATTTGCTTGTGTGCATCTACATCTTCTAATAAACTTGTGCAGCTATTGCGTAGATTTTTAAAGTAATGTTTGTTGGATGGATCAATTAACGGATGATCCATATTTTCTAGACCAGCGAGCAAATCTTTGATGGGCTGAATCAATTTGCGCAACTCGATTAGTTCTCTTTTTTGGGTTTCTATTTCACGTAATAAATGACTCTTCATATCTGAATGAATACCGGCATCAATCATGTCAATTTGATCAGAGACTAATTCAGTTTTGACAAAGATTTCATCGATCAGGGCATCGAGTAGGCGAAAAAGCAAAAAGTCACTTTTCTGACTTCTGATTTTGCCTTTTGATTTTTCTATTCTTTCGCGAACATCGGAAAAATGCAGTCCTTGATGATCTTGAAAAGACAACAAGAAACTTTTTCCAACAACAAAAGAGAGCTTTTCTGTCTCGGCAGCAGTAGCGGAATTATTTCTTAAGGTATGGATTTGGAAAAACAAGTAGTTTGAATACTCTTCTACTTTAGATCGTCTCAATGGCAGAAAAATACTTTCGATGCTCAGTTTGTCAAGTTGTAATTTTTGACAAAGCAACTCTAGGGATTGACGGTCTTGTAGATTATGAAAATTGAGCCAATAAACGTAATCAGTGTCTATGGCATTGGGTTCGAAGTCTGAACAAATTTGGTGAACCTCTTCATTTTGTACCGCAAAAAATTCTTGGCTATACTTATAGAGTTGAGCGTTTTTCACTTGGTTTTTGGTTGAGATGTTTCAGCTGACATCCCACAACTTTTACATGCTGTGTTTTTGGCAAAAAAGTGCTGATAAAAGCGGTAAATCAAATAACTTAAAGCGCCTAAACAAAGTATGGAAACGAGGATGTTTTGCATATTGAAAAGTACAAAATTATCTTAAGATAATAACTGAAATACAGTGAAAGCTCCTAAGTAAGCAATGATCCCCATAAAAGCTAGCTGAATCAGGGGCCATTTCCAGGTTTTGGTTTCGCGTTTGACAACAGCAAGTGTAGCCATACACTGCATGGCAAAAACATAAAAGATGAGCAAAGACATTCCAGTAGCTAAAGTGTAGACAGGTTTGCCAGTGGCGGTTTTTTCTTCGCGAAGACGATTGATTAACCTTTCATTTGAACCGACATCTCCAACTGCATAAATGGTAGCTAACGACCCTACAAATACTTCTCGTGCAGCAAAAGACGTGAGTAAAGAAATGCCAATCTTCCAGTCGTAGCCAAGCGGCGCAATGACGGGTTCAATCGATTTACCAAGCTGCCCCATGTAAGATCCAGAGAGGGCGGTAGCCGCATAAAGTTGTTCTTGTTTTTCAGGTTGTGCCTTCAAATAGTGTTCACTTTTTTGAAGAGCCTCGAGTTGTTCAGTTCTAGAGCTTGGTCCGAAGGTAGCTAAGGCCCAAAGCAAAATAGATATGGCCACGATAATTTTACCTGCATCTGTTACAAAAAGCTTGACCTTTTCTAGTACCGTGATACCGACATTACCCATTCTAGGTGACTTGTATTCAGGCAATTCCATGATGTGGAACCCCTTTTTTTCTTGCTTAATCAGGACATTTAAAAGGATTGCCGTGAGTAGCGCAAAGAGAATACCCAGAAAATACAAGCCAAACAATACCAATCCTTGTAAATTGAATACTCCTAACAAATAGGTTTTCGGAATGACCAAGCTGATGAGTAGGGTGTAAACTGGAATTCGGGCAGAACAGCTCATGAAAGGAGCCACCAAAATGGTAATGAGCCTTTCCTTCGGGTCGGCAATAGTCCGTGCAGACATCACACCGGGAATGGCGCAAGCTACACTAGAAAGTAAGGGTACAACACTTTTGCCATTTAAGCCAAAGGGCCGCATCAGCCGGTCCATGATAAAAACAACCCGCGATAAATAGCCCGTTTCTTCAAGCAAGGCAATAAAGAAGAATAAAATGGCAATTTGAGGCACAAAGACCAAAACACCGCCAATACCTGGGATGAGTCCTTGTGCAAGTAGATTTGTAAATAGCCCCTCTGGTAAATGATTGGCAGCAAAAGTGCTGAGGTTTACAAATTGCTCATCTATGAAATCCATAGGGATAGCGGCAAATGTGAAAATCAATTGAAAAAGCAGCAATAAGATGAGCGCAAAAATACCATAACCCCAAACCGGATGCGTCAGGACGTAATCTAGCTTGGTCGAGAAAGGAGTTTGATTTGATTTTTTGCTTTGGACAAGCCCTGCGCCGCGTATTTTATCAAGTCTAATTTTAGCATCTTTTTGCTGCTGTTCTTGATTTTGACTCTGAAGATCTTGGCTTCCAATGAATGCTTTAGAAGGCTTAGACGTGTTTTGCGCAATGCAAGAAAAGATCCTTTCTTTTCCGAGTTTGACGCGTGCATTGGTCTGAACCAGTTCAATACCGGGGAAGAGGTCTAGAATTTTTTGGGTATCAATTTGGAGTCCTTTCGCCAAAGCGCGGTCCCACATATTGAGAATCAAAATAACCGGAATACCAAGGTCGTAGACCTGGCTAAAAAATAAAAGATTGCGCTCTATTTGTGCGGCGTCTGCCACGAATAAAATGAGTTCCGGATGTTCCGGATGTGCTTTGTTACACAGGGCCTCTTGTACGATTGCTTCTTCACTGGAATGAGGAAAGATGCTGTAAGTGCCGGGAAAATCAATGATTTGATGGGAATCGGGGCCAATTTGTAGGGTGCCTTGGCGCAATTCAACGGTAACACCCGGAAAATTTCCTACTTGTTGGCGCAAGCCAGTAAGCATATTGAAAATAGAACTTTTTCCTGTGTTTGGATTACCGATTAACGCGATTTTCATTGCTTACAAAGCTAGTCAAATTTGCGTCATGCCGATTTGACTTCAATAAATCGGGCTTCATCTTTGCGCATTGAGAGCACGTTTCCGTTGCACTCAAAAGCAATAGGATCTCCAAATGGTGCTTTGAACAGGGCTTTAACATATTGCCCTTGCGTCAAACCCATTTCAGTGAGCTTGGAAGCAAACGGTGAGGCAGCAATAGAAGTAATTTCTACGAGCTCGTGAAGGGCGATGGTGTCCAGCGTATTTGGCATGCCCAAATTTACGAAGCAGTTTGAAGAAATGCTATACCATTTTTGTGGTATTTTAAATCATTCTAAATAACGCAAGACAAAACGTGCGGTATTTCGGGTGCGTTGCTCGAGAATAATTTCCTTACCGCTGGTCATTTGATCGATGGTGTGTTGATCGTAGTGGCGGATTGTTACTAGTTCTAGGCCTTCGTTATAACGGATGCTATATTTTGAAGCAAATGCTGCGTTGAGTGCGTCCATTTTAACCTTTTTGCGATCGACCAAAATCGAGAAATTCAAGGCTGAGTTTTGCATGATGTTGATCGGAATTTGCAAGTGTGCCAGTGTTTCAAAAATGTCGCTGAGGTGCTTTTCAGCTATGAAAGAAAAATCTTTAGAGCTAATGGTCAGGAGCAATTGCTCCTTCTTGACGATAAATGAAGGAATTTTTGAATCGTGTAGTGCTGAACTCGATATTTGGGTGCCTTTAGCCTCTGGGTCCAAAAATGATTTCACATAAAGCGGAATATCTTTTTGCTGCAGTGGTTGTACTGTTTTTGGATGGATGACGCTCGCGCCATAATAAGACAACTCAATGGCTTCTTTAAAAGATATGTGCTCGAGTAGCTGCGTATCTGAGAAGTACTTCGGATCTGCGTTGAGCATGCCGGGTACATCTTTCCATATAGTGACATCTTGGGCAGCACAACAATAAGCTAAAATTCCGGCTGAATAGTCAGAGCCTTCGCGCCCTAAAGTCGTGGTGAAACCTTCTGAAGTATGACCAATAAAACCTTGTGTCATCAAGATGTCATGTGTCTGAAAGAGCGGCAAAACATTTTGTTGGCAAAGCGCTTCGGTTTTTGACCAATCTACCTGTCCTTCTTGGTATTTGTTGTCGGTTCTAATAATACTTCTCGCATCAAGCCATTGGCTATTGAATCCTTGGTCGAGTAAATAGGCGTTGACAATTCTACTTGAAAGCAATTCGCCTAAAGAAACAATTTGGTCGTAGACAAAAGCTTGGTTATCTGATGGTTTGCGTTGAATTTGAGCTCTGAGATCGGCAAAAATTTCGTCGAGTAGACCAAAAATATGAAAGTGTTTGTCTGGAAATAAGCCAGCAGCAATTTCCAAATGATAAGCCTGTAATTCATCCACGAGGCCTACAAATGTTTTTTGGTCTTGGGCCAGGTAAGCAGCTACTATTTCTTCAAGCTTGTTGGTCGTTTTTCCCATGGCTGAAACAACCACGATGATCTTTTGACCAGAGAAGCGCGTCAAGATGGCACTTACGTTTTTTATGGAAGGGGCGTCTTTTACTGAAGCACCACCGAATTTGAATACTTTCATGTGTTAAGCAAGTTGATCCGCTAATAATTTCATTTCTACCGCCGGAGAAATTTTTTCATAGATAATATGGTAAACCGCTTGCAAAATAGGCATGTCTACTTGGAATTTTTTATTGATTTCCCACAAGCTTTTGGTCGCATAATAACCCTCAGCAACCATATTCATTTCAAGCTGAGCAGACTTCACCGAATAGCCCTTTCCGATCATAAATCCAAAAGTTCTATTTCTAGAAAAACTAGAATAGGCTGTAACTAATAAGTCTCCTAAATAAGCGCTTGTTTTGGTGTCTCGGTGCACCGGATGAATCACATCGATGAATTTTTCAATCTCTTGAATGGCATTAGAAATGAGTACCGCCTGAAAGTTATCGCCGTAACCCAAGCCATGGCAAATACCGGCAGCAAGTGCATAGACATTTTTCAAGACCGCTGAAAATTCAGTGCCAAAGAGGTCATCTGAGGTGGTGGTTTTGATATAACGGCAGCTCAGTTTGTCGGCCATTAATTGCGCATATTCGGCATACTGACAAGCAAGTGTCAGGTAAGACAAGCGTTCCATGGCAACTTCTTCTGCGTGGCAAGGCCCTGAAATGATGCCGATCTTTTCGTAAGGAACGCCAAAGCTTTTGTGAATGAAGCGAGCTGGAATGGCGTTATAGGCCGGGATGATGCCCTTTACGGCAGAGAAAACAATTTTATTTTCAAAATGTGAGGCATCAATCCCTTCAAAAGCTTCTTGTAAAAAAGCAGCTGGTGTGGCAATTACAATGACATCTGCTGCAGCTAACACTTCTTTCAAATCGATGCTAAGAACCAGTTGTTTGGTATCGAAAGAAACCGATTGCAGGTATTTTGGGTTGTGTCCAAAACGTTGGAGGTGATCGATGCTAGACTGACTGCGCATCCACCAATGCACCTGATCATGGTTGTTACACAATATTTTAACGAGTGCAGTTGCCCAACTTCCACCACCAATGACGGCAACACGGTTTGCTTGTTCCATAAGACAAAGTTAAGCAATAACTTGGCTTGTACTTTGTTACTATTTTTGTAAAAAAAAGCAACATGAGAACAAATCACGAAATAGACTTTGAAATCAAGGGCGAAGAAATGCAATTGGTAGAAATTGAACTTGATCCGCAAGAAACAGCTATCGCCGAAGCAGGCGCATTCATGTACATGGACCAAGCTATTGAAATGCAAACTATTTTTGGAGACGGATCAGGCCAAACGGGTTTCATGGGCAAACTTTTCAGTGCCGGAAAAAGACTCCTGACAGGTGAAAGTCTTTTTATGACGGCATTCACCAATCAGGGATTTGGAAAGGCTAAAGTCGCGTTCGCGTCTCCGTATCCAGGAAAAATTATTGCGTTTGATTTGCAGCAATATAACAGTAAAGTCGTTTGTCAGAAGGATGCTTTTTTGTGCGCGGCAAAAGGTGTTTCAGTAGGCATAGAATTTCAGCGAAAACTCGGAACGGGGTTGTTTGGTGGCGAGGGCTTCATCATGCAAAAACTAGAAGGCGATGGTTTTGCGTTTTGCCATGCAGGCGGCTACATCACTGAAAAAACCTTACAACCTGGCGAAGTTTTACGTGTAGATACAGGCTGTATTGTTGCGTATACTCAAGACATCGATTACGATATTCAGTTTGTAGGAGGTATTAAAAATACCATCTTTGGTGGCGAAGGTCTGTTCTTTGCTACCCTTAAAGGCCCCGGAAAAGTTTGGTTACAAAGCTTGCCAATTTCAAGATTGGCCTCTAGAATTTTATCTTACGGTACGACCACAAGAAAAGAAGAAGGTGGAATTTTAGGCGGTCTTGGCAATTTACTCGACGGAGACGGCCGTTAACCGGTTATCATTACTTCTGAATGAGGCGAATACCATTGGCCTCAAGCGTGATCCTGCGGTGCTTATAAAGTTTACCCACTGCTTGCTTAAAGGTTTTTTTACTCATGCCCAAAATGGCCTTGATTTCATCGGGTTCGCTTTTGTCATGGACGTATAAAAACCCGTCGTGCGCTTTGAGTAATTCAAGAATTTTTTGCTCAGCGGCATCATAGCGGCTGTCATTGATCACTTCTAAGGTAATATCGAGCTTACCATCTTCGCGCACACTTGCTATAAACGCCGTCATGACTTCCCCTTCATTCAGAATTTTGGTCACATGATTTTTATAGATCAAGCCTTCATAGCGGTTTTCCACAATAACGTTCCTCCCTAGTTTACCTTCATCGGCAATCATAATAGAGACCTCTTGCCCTTCTAGGTTTTTATCCTGACACGGCACCAAGTTCTTTTTAAGTTTCATGCTGCCAAAAAGGCGGTCGGTGTCGTAGTCGTACATGAGTGTGAACATGTATTTTTCACCAATTTGTAGTGCGTGGCGCTGTTCTGCGAACGGAACAAATAAATCTTTGTCGAGGCCCCAATCTACAAAAGCACCATACGGATTGATTTCGACCACTTCCAAATAGGCAAAATCACCAAGTAAGATATATGGCGTTTCTGTGATCGCAACTATTCGGTCCGAGGAATCCTTCATCACAAAAACATCGACCTCACTACCTTCGCTCCATTCGGGGTCAAGGTATTTGTTAGGAAGCAAAACTTCGTTTTCTTGGGCATCAACCAAATAGGCTCCGGGAGGAGCAAAGCGTTGAATGGTGAGTTGGTTGATTTTACCGAGTTGCATGATTTTTAGATTTAGTAGCTTTCTGGATTATAATTTCTTCTGCGCTTGAACTGCCACCACTTAGGTCGGTCCTTCTTTGCAATTTCAGGAAATTCATCGTTGCCAGTGTTCTCTGGCAAAGCTGCCTGATGTTGTCCATTAGCCTGATTGGAAGGGTCTGCTGGGTTCACCCAGTCTTTGTTCATTTTATTTTTTTCTACTTGACCTGTCTTTTTATTCAAAGAGTAGAAGTACTTTTCGCCGACATCGGCAGGGTTGGTTGCAACGACATCTTGTTGCAGCACCCAAATTTCTCGGTCGCTGTCATAGACGTAGGCATCGTAAGACATATCAGGGAAGTAATAAGAAAATACACCGTCAAGAGCCGGTGACTCTGGTGACAAATGGTCAAATACGATGCGGTTGCGCTTGGGCTCAAATTCCAAAGAAAGTGTAGCCATGTTTGAATATTCAAAGACGACCCTTTTTTTGGTTTGTTTGGTATCCTTAAATACAGCTGCGCCAAATTTGACGGCCTGACCACTAAAACTCAGGACATCAAGTACTTTGTAGTTGCTCATGGTTGTACCAGCATCATAGCCAAAAAGCAAATAGTTGGTTTTTCCTTGGAAAGAAAAGTCGATGATTTTATAATAGATGGCGCCGTACCACATTTTTGAATCAATCACCCCTTCTGGTTTGACAGTATAGGCATCCAGTTGATCATTGAGCTCTTGAATGAGCACTTTTTCTTTACCTTCTTCGCGTCTGAGCACGAAGCCGCCGTAAGCGTAGGAGAGGTCTTGATATTCAATATTCCAGGTGAGTAAACGCACAGTTTGGTCCGCACTACGGAGGTCACCAATGCGCAGTTCTTTGAGGGTGTAATCAAAAAATCCTTTGTTTTTAACCAATGCAGCCATCGATTTTTTAAAAGCCACATGCAGCTGATCGGTTTGCGCGTCGTCTTGGGAAGCTCTTAATTTAACAAGTAGCTCGGCAGCTTCGTGTTCGAGTGCACTGATATCTTGCGCAAATAGGAGAGAAGGCCCAAAAAAAATAAAGCAAAAAATCAGGAAAATCCTCATAGGCTTTTTGAACGCAATTTTCCGTGAATTGTTACGTTAGAGCGCCTTGAGTTCGGCAATAGTCTGGACCGGATTTTCAGATCCGAAAACAAAACTACCCGCAACCAATGCATCGGCTCCTGCCGCGGCTAATTGCGCACCAGTGTGGAGGTTCACGCCGCCATCTACTTCAATAATAAAATTTGCGTCGTGTTTGGTGCGGAGGGCCTTGAGTCTGGCCACCTTGTCGGTTGCAGCCTCAATGAATTTTTGCCCGCCAAAACCAGGGTTAACACTCATGATCAAGACGAGGTCTAGTTGCTTGGCTACTTCAGAAAGTACTTCAATTGGTGTGTGCGGATTAAGTGCAACGCCCGCTTTCATGCCCAATTCTTGAATTCTAGAAATCGTGCGGTGTAAATGAGTACAAGACTCGTAATGTACCGTCAAGATATCTGCTCCGGCTTTTTTGAATTCTTCTAGATACGCATCTGGATTGGCAATCATGAGGTGTACATCTAGTGTTTTTTGAGTGTGACGGCGAATGGCTTGCAACACCGGAAAACCAAAAGAAATATTTGGAACAAAAACACCATCCATGACATCGATGTGCAACCATTCTGCGACAGAAGCATTTAACATTTCGGTGTCGCGCTGAATATTGGCAAAATCACAAGATAAGACAGATGGAGAAACAATCATGGGTTATTTTTTTTGTAAAATTAGCCATTATTTTCCGTTCTCAGGAGGCGCAGTAGTTTCTGTTCTTTTTGATACAAATCTAGATAGAAGTAAAGCCCATCCCGATCAGCAGTAACACTTGAGTAGGCAATGAATATTGGAATGCCTTGGTGCAGCTTAATTTCCTGATGTATGCTTTGATCGATTAAAGTCTGTAAAGAATCAGGGTTTACGAGATTATATTGCTCAGGCCGTTTGCTTTTTTGATCGAAACTTAAGATTTGCTTACCTAATTCAATCGGTGCTTCGCAGCGCATGCAGCCATGAGAAAAACTCCTGAATGTTTGCTTAAAAAGCGAACGGCTTGGCGTATCATGCACATAGACAGAGAAGTTATTTGCAAATTCAAATTTGATGAGGCCTAAACTATTCCAAGGCCCTGGGTCTTGAATGATTTGATACGGAAAAGTATTGTCCTTCACTTTTTTCCAATTGACGGTAGAGGGGTTTACTTCAACTTTGTTGGCCTTGTAAATGCGCATATGTTCTTTGCTTAAGTAGGAACGATTGCGTTTCAAAGCGGGTAAAATTTCTTTCTTCGCAATGGAACTCGGCACCTTCCAATAAGGTAATGAAACAATGCGATAAACCCTTGATTCAAGCGTAGGGGTAGGGTGGTCTATTTTTCCGACAATAATGTTGTGCCGAGAACGCAAAGTATCGTCGGCAACAAAAATCAAAGAAAAGGAAGGGATATTAATGGCGATGAACTTCTTGGGCCGCACTTTCGCTTGCCTCAGCCGATCTAATGCAATGATTGCCCGATCAAAGCGCGTTTGGCGAGACTCTGCAAAGGCAAGTACCGTGGCTTCTCCAATGCGTCCATCCGGATTCAAACCTTGTTTGCTTTGAAAGCTTTTTAAAGCACCCCTAACGCCTAAACTATCGGTGCTTGGCGTGATACTTCCCATGCCGAGCAAAGCTTTTTTGAGTTGCAGCCAAGCCAATTGCTTGTCTTTTTTTTCAGTGCAAAGAACGTATGAAATACTATCCAAATGCGCAGTGTCTCGAAAGTGATACAAATGTTGGGCGAAGAAGCGGTAGTTGGAGTCAAGTGGCCCTCTTGACAGCAATAATGAATCGGTATTTTGTAGTGATGTTGCCCAAGTTTCTGGGAACACTTGCCATTTTTTCGGCTTGAGTTTTTCATTTTCAAAATCAATAAACCCGCTGTCTAAATCTCGGACAGCCGTGCCTAGGTTATAAGTTAGGATGAGTTCTTGAATGAGGAGGTTCTTGTTATTTGATGGCAATTGACGCTGCTCAGTTAAGCCAAAGCACTCTTGCCGCTCAAGCGTCTTTTTCCATTTGAGGCCGATTTCTGAAAAACCAGAATCGGAGGTGTGAATTCTTTGAAAAGATCTGGCTTCGTAATAAGCCTTTAGTTGTTGAAGTTCTAGATTGGAAAGCGCTAAATCTGGATGACCGTTTTGAAGGAGTGTTCGAAATTTTTGCTGCATGCTCAGCTTGGAATTTTTGAGAAAATCAAGCTTTTTTGCAGGAGGTTGAGAAGAGGAACAAGCCCAAATTAAAAAAACAAAAAGCAGGTAACTGACAAGATTGATTTTCCGCATTGGATTATTCTTTATTTTCGATGAATGTATAAAATAATTGTGAGAGTGTCATGATCCTTTTCTTTCTTTTACTGACCGGCCTCACTTCATGGCAAGCCTTTCAAAATCAGAGTCTTTTATCAAAAATGTTGCTTGAGCCTTATGCAGTAAAGCACCGTGGTCAATTCTACCGACTTTTTAGTCATATGCTCATTCATGCCGATTTCGCGCATTTGGCATTCAACATGATGACGCTTTATTTTATCGGCAGTTATCTAGAAGACATTTGGCAAATTCAATTTGGTGATCAGAAAGCCCTGATATACATTACATTACTTTATGTTGTTGGCGGCTTATCTGCTACTTTGTGGCCCATGCTGCGTCATCAGGATGACCCTGGCTACAGAAGTTTGGGCGCCTCCGGAGCCGTAAGTGCCATTCTTTTTGCTTTTATTCTTTGGGATCCCACGCAGTCTCTTTATTTGATGTTCATACCGATTCCTATACCTGCTTACGTTTTTGGACCTTTGTATCTTGCTTTTGAATACTATTCAATGAAAAAAGGAAAAACAGGAATTGCACATGATGCGCATATTGGCGGAGCTATTTTTGGGATTTTATTTGTCCTGCTGATCGCACCTGAAAAAGGAATGCAATTCGTACATTTGTTTTTGTAAGTCATGAAGGCCTATGCTATACGTTAACAACAACGGGAATCTTCTTGCGGGTGATGCGCCAACCATTTTGCCCGGAAACAGAGCACATCTTTACGGAGATGGTGTCTTTGAAAGCATTCGCATCATCAATGGCCGCCCACTCAACATTGAAAATCATATTCTCAGATTACTAGCCGGAGCTCGTGCCATTCATATGCGCCCTTCAGCAAGTTATACCAGTGCCTTTTTTGAAGCTAAAATTATTGAGCTTTGTCAGCAATCGGGCATTACTGAAGGAGGCCGTTGCAGACTTTCTTTGGATCGCATAAGTGGTGGCGCTTATCTTCCCGATTCAAATGAAGCTACTTATTACATCGAGGTTTATCCGTATGAAGTGAATCATTTTGAGCTCAATGCAAAGGGTCTTGAACTCGATATTTACCAAGATATCAAGCTCGAAAAGAATTTGCTTTCTAACTTCAAAACCAAGATGGGCTTGCCCTATATCATGGCTGCTTTAGCCGCCAAAGAAAAGGGTCTTGATGATTTATTCTTAGTCGATCACAAAGGAAGCATACTAGAAACTTCATCTTGCAATGTATTTGTTATTAGCAACGGTGTGCTCTATACGCCAAGTCTTGAAGAAGGCTGCTTGGCGGGCACGATGCGCATGCAGATCATCAACCTTGCTTTGGCAAACGGGATTAAAGTCTACGAGTGCGCTCTAATGCCTCAAAATTTATTAGCGGCAGACGAAGTCTTTTTAACCAACGCCATTCGCGGCATCAATTGGGTCGGTGGTTATCGAACCAAGCGTTATCAAAACAACATTTCGCGCCGCTTAGTGGTGCTGCTCAATGCCTACTGGGAGCAAGCGCTCACTCAACAATAGTTATCAACAATCGTCAAGAATTGCCGCACTAATTTCTATCTTTAGAAGTTCCTTTTTTAGCTGCGCATGTACCTCATTTTTGACACCGAAACAACGGGCTTACCCCGTGACTTTAACGCTCCAATCACAGACACAGACAACTGGCCGCGTGTGGTACAACTTGCGTGGCAACTTCACGATGAATCTGGTGAGCTCATCTCTCAAAAAGATTTCATCATCAAACCAGAGGGCTATAACATTCCTTTTGAATCAGAGCGTGTTCACGGTATTTCTACCGAATTGGCACAAGCGCTCGGAGAAGACCTCTCAGAGGTTTTGGCGCAATTCAACAAAGACCTCAGCCGTGCCAATTTCATGGTTGGCCACAACCTCAAGTTTGATCTCAACGTGTTGGGGGCCGAATATGTGCGTCAAGGTCAAGATACGCCATTGGTAAAGCCTGTGCTTGACACCTGTACTGAAAAAACGGCCTTATTGTGTCAGATCCCGGGCGGTCGAGGTGGACGTTTTAAATTACCTACACTTACTGAATTACACGAATTTCTCTTTCAAGAATCTTTTTCAGAGGCACACAACGCCACCGCTGACGTCGAGTCAACAACGCGTTGTTTTCTAGAACTTATTCGCAAAGAGCATTATACCCTTGAAGAAATTCTCCAAGAGCCAGGATATTATGAATCATTTCGCGTACTCAACCCAAACCCGATTCAAAAAATCGGTCTTCAGCACCTCAATCTAAAAGCCGAAAGCGAAAAATTACGCGCTGCCAAAACAACTCCTGTTACCCCAAAAGTTGAAGTGAGTCAGGAGGTTCTCAACGACCTCGTTTTTGCACATCTTCACAACCATACTCAGTTTTCAATTTTGCAATCCACTGCTGAGGTTGCTGGTCTCATCCAAAAAGCGGTGGCTTTAGGGCAGCCAGCGGTCGCGCTCACAGATACAGGCAACATGATGGCTGCTTTTCAATTTGAAAAAGCTGCAGCTGCCCACAATGCCAAGATAAAGGCAGAAAGAGCCGAGGCACAAGAAAAAAACGAACCTTATCACGGCAAAGAAATTTTACCCATTATTGGTTGTGAATTCAATGTTTGCCGCAATCATCAAGATAAAACCGTCAAAGACAACGGCTACCAAATTGTATTTTTGGCCAAAAATAAAAATGGTTATCAAAACTTAATCAAACTGGCCTCAATCGCCTATACCAAAGGGATGTATTATGTTCCTCGTATCGACAAAGAGGTCATTAGTCAATACAAAGAAGACCTGATTGTCCTGAGTGGCAATCTCTATGGCGAAATAGCTAGTTTGCTATTGAACGTCGGTGAAAACCAAGCCGAAGAAGCCTTGCTTTGGTGGAAAGAACTATTTGGCCCCGATTTTTATATTGAGCTCGGTAGGCACAACCTAGAAGTGGAAGAACGCGTCAATCCTTTACTTGTGGCACTTGCCGCTAAGCATGGTGTTTCTTTAGTTGCCACTAACAATACCTACTACATCGAGCAAAAGGATGCGCTTGCCCACGATGTTTTACTCTGTGTCAAAGACAACGAACTCGTAGAAACTCCTAAAGGCCGCGGTCGTGGTTTTCGTTATGGCCTCGAGAACGACACCTACTACATGCGTTCCTCTGAGGAAATGATCTCCTTATTTGCAGACCTACCTCAAGCCATTCAGAGCATTTCTGAAATCATTGAAAAATGCGAGCACTATGGCCTTGCCCGCGAGGTCTTGTTGCCGGCCTTTGACATCCCAAGTCAGTTCATAGACCCACTAGATGCACAAGACGGCGGTAAACGCGGTGAAAACGCTTATCTCAAGCACCTGACCTATGAAGGTGCAAAAAAACGCTACGCTGAAATTACGACCGAGATTCAAGAACGCCTCGACTTCGAATTGGCTACCATTGAAAAAACAGGCTACCCAGGTTACTTCCTGATTGTCCAAGATTTCTGTAATGCAGCACGTCAAATGGGCGTTTCGGTTGGGCCAGGCAGGGGTTCGGCTGCAGGTTCGGCGGTCGCCTATTGTATCGGGATCACCAACGTAGACCCCATCAAGTACGACCTCCTCTTTGAGCGTTTCTTAAATCCTGATCGTATCTCAATGCCCGATATCGACATCGACTTCGATGACGAAGGCCGCGGCCGCGTCATCGATTATGTCATCAATAAATACGGTGCCAATCAGGTAGCACAAATTATTACCTACGGTACCATGGCTGCAAAATCTGCAGTCCGTGATACTTCTAGGGTTATGAATTTACCACTCCCTGAAGCTGATCGCTTAGCTAAACTCATTCCAGACCTCTCGCTCAAAAAACTTTTTAACCTGCCAGAGCCGGAACTCATCGACAAACTCCGCAACCAAGAAGCGATTGCCAATGCCAAAGAGTTGCGTCGCATTTATGAGGGCTCTGACCTACAGGCAAAAGTCCTACAAAAAGCTACAGAAATTGAAGGTTCGGTGCGCAACACAGGTATTCACGCCTGTGGGGTTATCATCACCCCCGATGACCTCACCAATTTTGTACCTGTAGCCACTGCCAAAGACTCCGAGATGGTCTGTACCCAATACGACAACGCCGTGGCGGAGTCTGCAGGTCTTCTTAAAATGGACTTCTTGGGTCTGAAAACCCTTACGCTTATTAAAGATGCGGTGCGTCTGGTCAAAGAAAATCGTGGCATCGACCTCGACCCTGATGAATTTCCTATCGATGACGAAGCTACCTACGCGCTTTTCCAACGAGGTGAAACCGTTGGTATTTTCCAATATGAATCTCCGGGGATGCAAAAACACCTCAAGGAACTCAAGCCAACCGTCTTTGCTGACCTCATCGCTATGAATGCCCTGTACAGACCGGGGCCTATGGAATACATCCCATCTTATTGCAAACGTAAACATGGCGATGAAACCATTGTTTACGACCTTGACGACTGCGAAGAATACCTCAAAGAAACTTACGGGATCACAGTATACCAAGAGCAGGTAATGCTCTTGTCTCAAAAATTAGCTGATTTTACCAAAGGTGAAGCCGATACCCTGCGTAAAGCCATGGGTAAAAAAGACCGCAAGGTACTCGACAAAATGAAGCCTACCTTCATTGAAAGAGCCTCAGCAAAAGGTCATGCTGAACCCACACTTGAAAAAATCTGGAAAGACTGGGAGGCCTTTGCGTCTTATGCCTTCAATAAATCGCACTCTACTTGTTATGCTTGGGTAGCTTATCAAACGGCTTATCTAAAAGCCAATTATCCGGCCGAATACATGGCTTCTGTTTTGAGTAACAACATGTCCGATATCAAACAGGTGTCATTTTTCATGGAAGAATGCCGCCGAATGGGTATTGAAGTGTTGGGTCCAGATATCAACGAATCGGGCTTTACCTTTTCAGTCAATACTGTAGGAGCCATTCGTTTTGGTCTTGGTGCCATTAAAGGAATGGGCAGCGGCCCTGTTGAAGCCATTTTACAAGAAAGACAAAATGGTGCGTTTTCAGATATATTTGATGTCACCAAGCGCATCAACCTGAGGTTGTGTAATAAACGTGCATTCGAAAGTCTTGTTTATGCTGGTGGCTTTGATTCGTTTAAAGACGTGCATCGCGCGCAATACTTTGTACAAGATTCAAATAACCGCACTTTCTTAGAGTCAGCCATTCGCTATGGTGCTAGTTTGCAAGAGCAACAACACTCAGCTCAACACAGTATGTTTGGTGAGGCTACCGGCACAACCATGCCTGCCCCAACAGTACCTCGGGCTGAAGAGTGGCCAGCCATATACAAACTCAATCGAGAAAAGGAAGTGGTGGGTATCTTTATTTCGGGTCATCCGCTCGACGATTTCAAGGTTGAAATTGCATCCTTTTGCACGGGTAACGTAGCCATGCTCAATGATCCAAGTGCTTATTTGGGTCGTGACCTGCTCATCGCCGCAATCATCACGACTGCCGAGCACCGCTTTACCAAACACGGAGACGGTTTCGGATCCTTGATCATTGAAGATTACCAAGAAGCTTATAAATTGAATTTGTTCAAAGAATCCTACTTAAAATTCAAGCACTTTATGGAGCCGGGCACTTTTGTGGCTATTAAAGGCCGCGTTGAGGTCCCGCGTTTCAGACAGGTTCCAGAATTTGTCGTACACCAAATAGAATTGCTTCAGGATCTCCGAGAGAAACGCGCCAAAATGCTCAAGCTGCGCTTTTCTGCCAAACAACTCGATCAGTTGGTCATCGATCAGTTGCACCAATTATTTGAAACCAACCCTGGCTCTTGTCAGGTACACTTTACGGTGTTTGACCCACTCGACAACATCGAGGTGGCACTACCTTCCAGAAGTGTTAAAATACAGCCTTCAAGCCAATTATTTAAAGAATTAGCCAAGCTCGATATCCAGTTCAAATTGAACTAAATCAAATAGATTGAAACAAAAAACGCTCCTAATTGGAGCGTTTTTTGTTTTTGAGGACTGAAACCAAATGTAGATTTCAGAATAAGATCGTCTTATGCTTCAGTAGCTTCTTGTGGAACCAAAACGCGGCCACAGTGCTCACATACGATAATTTTCTTTTTGGTAACGATGTCAAGTTGACGCTGAGGTGGAATTTTGTTAAAACAACCACCACAAGAACCACGCATTACCTGAACAACTGCAAGGCCGTTCTTAGCGTTGGTGCGTAGACGCTCATAAGCAAAAACCAAACGGTTTTCAATATTCTTTTTAGCAGCATCTGAGGCCTTCATTAATTTTTCTTCATCCTTTTGAGTTTCAGAAACGATGGCTTCAAGTTCAGCTTTTTTAGAATCGAGGTCTTCTTGTTTCATGCTTACGCGGTCTGTAGCCTCAGTAAGCGTTTCTTTTTTCATCTCGATTTTGAGCTTTGCTTCTTTCGATTTTTTGTCGTGTAATTTGATTTCGAGTTCTTGGAATTCAATTTCTTTTGAAAGTGATTCGAACTCGCGGTTGTTACGGACGTTGTTTTGCTGCTCTTTGTATTTAGCGATGGCTGCTTCAGCATCTTTTACAGCTAATTTGCGATCAGCAATTTCTGTTTCAATTTCTTTGATTTCGTCATTGATTTTGGTAACGCGCGTATGTAGACCAATGATTTCATCTTCAAGACTTTGCACTTCCAAAGGAAGCTCACCACGGATGGTGCGGATGCGGTCGATTTCAGAGTCTATTTTTTGGAGTTCAAAAAGCGCATCCAATTTTTCTGCGATGGTACCTTCTTTTTTGGTTGCTGCTGCCATGTGCTATAAATAGTTAACGGGATTCGTATTCAACTTAGTTAAACGGATGGCAAAGTTAGGAAAATTTTCTTTAATTCTTTCAGTCAATAATTCACTAGTATATTGCTCGCTTTCAAAGTGTCCTATATCTGCAATAATTATTTTGGATTCAGCGTCAAAAAACTCGTGGTATTTAAAGTCTGCAGATAAGTATAAATCTGCCTGAGCCCTGATTGCATCTGGCACTAAGAAACTTCCTGCCCCACCACATAAGGCAATTTTCTGAATTTTTTGCTGCACTAATTCCGTATACTTAATACTGCAGCAATGGAATCTTTCTTTGACAATTTTTAAAAAGTCGAGGCTATCCATGGGTTCCGGAAGCTGGCCGATAAGGCCTGCGCCAAAATTTTGATGTTTGTTCTCAAGACGGATGAGTTCGTAAGCGACCTCTTCGTAAGGGTGGGCGAGCTTCATCGCGCTTAAAACATCATTTAATAAATGTGTAGCTACAACGTATTCAAGTTTCGTCTCTTGCACTTCTTCGCGGCGATGCAGCTCGCCAAGGGCTGGCTTGGCACCATCTTCTGGCTTGAAAGTTCCAATTCCTTCAGAACGGAAATGACACTCGCTGTAGTTGCCAATATGGCCAGCGCCCGCTCCGAGAATCGCGAGGTCAACTTGGGCAAATTGCTCTTGAGGAACATAAACGACCAATTTAATGAGCTGCTCATTCATTGGACGTAAAATGCGTGTATTGACTAATCCTAATTTCTCGGCAATTTTGTGGTTCACGCCTTGATGGTGATTGTCGAGGTTGGTATGAATGGCATAAAGTGCAATTTTATGTTGGATGCACTTTTCCACAACGCGTTCAATATAGGTTTTGCCCGTGAGTTTTTTGAGTCCTCTAAAAACAATGGGATGGTGGGCAATGATGAGGTTACAGCCTGTTTCTATAGCTTCGTCAACAATAGCTTCAGTACTGTCTAAACAAACCAGCGCCCCTTTGATTTCTTGATCCAGATGACCATAGATAAGCCCTGCGTTGTCATAGTCTTCTTGTAAAGAAAGTGGAAACTGCTTTTCAAGAAACTTTATAATTTGTTTTAATTGCATTTTATATCTTTTTTGCAAGGCCTAAATTGAGCCCCCAAGCTGCACTCTTGTGAATGTAATCTTGGTAAGGGTCGTAAGAATTATTGAGTTGTCGGCGGTATTGCACGCCAAGGCGCAAGCGCAGTGTTGGATTCATTGGAATTTCAAGATTGACAGAACTGATCCAAGAAAGCGTGAAGCTATTCATCCCATTATTTACCTTTACTTGATCATCATATTTAGCACCAAGTGCGTTGGTCCATTGTTGGTCTTGACGATAAGATTGATACAAAGCCGGAATGAGCCCAGCGCCTGCCGAAAAAGCAATTTTTTCTCCGAATGCCAATTTAAACTGAACAGGAAGCGCTAAATAGCGATACCTCGTTTGATAAGAGAAACTAGAATCGGTATCTAAAGACTCCCAGCTGTATGCCTCGCCATTTTGCATCCAGGCTAAACCTGCATCGATGAGCGCATGTTTAGATAAGCCAAGGCATACACCCATTTGCTGCGACCAAAGGTTCAACGGAATTTCATTGGCACGCTCACCGAGTGGAATCGTCAAAAAGTCCGTGTTTTCTTGAAGCGTTCGAAAAACAGAGGATCTTGAGGTTTCAAAATAATATTGTGTGGGGTACTGACGCTTGATTTTGTCGTTGACGATTTGTGCCTGAGCCGCAAATACAAACCCAATGATAAAGCTCAATAAAAATATTCTCATCTTTCAAAAGTACACTTTTTGCACTTCTCTTAAAAGTCTTAACGCAGGTCAATTTTTAGCTCCGTGCTATGGTCTAATTTTGTAGCAAATAATAAATTAAAGACAATGGAAACAAATTGGAAAGTAGACAGCATGCACAGTGAAGTAGGCTTCAAAGTGCGTCATATGATGATTTCAAATGTAAGCGGATCATTTGGTGCGTTTGATGCAAGTGTTGCCACAGCAGGTGACGACTTCAGCAGCGCAAAATTTGATTTTTCTGCGGCAATTGATAGCATCAATACAGGTGTAGCAGACCGCGATGGTCACTTGAAATCAGCTGATTTCTTCGATGCAGAAAATCACCCATCATTAAAATTTACTTCAACAGAAGTGAAAAAAGTATCAGATGACGCTTTGGAAATCGCTGGTCATTTAGAAATTAAAGGTCAAGTAAAACCAGTAGTTTTAACAGCAGAATTTGCAGGTATCGCAGTTGATCCTTATGGCCAAACTAAAGCGGGCATGACTATCCACGGAAGCATCAAGCGCAGTGAGTTCGGTTTAACTTGGAGTGCTGTTACTGAAGCAGGAAACATTGTAGTTGGCGATGAGATCAAACTCAATGCTGAACTACAATTCATCAAGCAGTAAGCAAGCGCTGAACCACTTTTTTAGCCTCTTCGATGTGGCCTAAAGGATTAGTTTGAGAATTAAATACACCGGCAACTTTTCCATCCAGACCAATTACATAAGTAACGCGTCCGGGGATAAGCCCAAACAAATTACCAGGTACGCCAAACAATTGGCGTACCTTTTTTTGTTGATCAGAAAGCAACGTGTAGGGTAAATTGTGTTTCTGCTGAAATTCTTGGTGTGAGCTTTTTGAATCAGAGGATATACCAAGCACCTCACAGCCCATTTCTACAAAATCTGTGTGGGCATCTCTAAATGCACAAGCTTCTTTGGTACAGCCCGGTGTGTCGTCTTTAGGATAAAAGAACAAGATAAGAATCTTCTTACCGAGTAAAGAACTGATTTGAAGCGCTTGTCCGTTGCTATCAGGTAGTGTAAAATCTGGGCATGAATCGCCAATTTGGATGGGTGTACTCATTGTAGTGCTGCTTTGAATCGGGCAAGGATGCGTTCTCTGGCAAAACGATGCTCGACAATTGGTTGAACATATTGCGGTGTTCCAAATTCAGGAACCCATTTTTTGATGTATAAATAGTTAGGGTCAAATTTCTTTTGCTGTGCCTCAGGATTAAACACCCGAAAATAAGGAGCGGCATCACAGCCGCAACCCGCAGCCCATTGCCAACCGCCTATATTACTGGCCAATTCGAAATCTAAAAGTTTTTCAGCAAAGTAGCGTTCTCCCCAGCGCCAATCAATTAAGAGGTGTTTGGTCAAAAAACTCGCAACAACCATCCGGACGCGGTTGTGCATAAAGCCTGTTTCATTGAGTTCGCGCATGCCGGCGTCTACTAACGGATAGCCTGTTTTTCCTTCGCACCACGCTTTAAAATCTCTTTCTTGATTCTCCCACAAAATGTTGTCGTAGGCAGGTTTGAAAGCGCTGTCAACGGTTTGCGGAAAATGAAACAGAATCATTTGATAGAAGTCACGCCAAATGAGTTCGTTGAGGTACTTTTCGTTGGTTTGAAGCGCTTCTTGAGCTAGTTTTCTAATCGAAATGGTACCAAAGCGCAAATGCAAACTCAACCTTGAGGTTCCGGCTACAGATGGGGTATCGCGCTGTAAGTGGTAATTTTTAAGTACCGAAATAGGTGTTTCAGATTTTGGAAAAGCTTGTGTATGAGCTGACTCAAAACCCATTTCAGCCAAGCTGATCAGTGGCGTTGGCGCAACTTTCGCTAAATATTGAAAGTAGGCTTCAGTGGGGTAGGGCTTGAGATAAAATTCGTTGAGTTTAGCTTTCCATTTGCGTGCATAAGGTGTGTAAATGGTGTAGGGTTTGCCGTCGTCTTTTACTACCTCTGATTTTTCAAAAATCACTTGGTCTTTGGCGCCTATGAATTGAATATCCAATTTTTTAAGTGCTTCGAAAACAGCGGTATCGCGCAACAAAGCCTGTGGTTCGTAGTCTCGGTTGGCATAAACCACCTCGGCCTTCATGGCCTGAGCAAGTTCGGCAATCAGCGTTGCTGCATGACCATAATAAACTTTGAGGTCTGCGCCTAATTCTTGATAAGCCTCTTTTAATTTTTCAATTTCTTGATAAATAAAAAGTACTCTTTGGTCGTTGGCGGCTAAATGTTGTAAGATTTGCTGATCGAAGATAAAAACCGCCTGTACGCTTTGATGCTTTTTAAGTGCTTTATAAAGGCCGGCGTTGTCATGAATTCTTAAATCTCGCCGATGCCAAAAAATCGCTGAACTCATGAACCGCTATATTCTATGATGTTATTTTGTGTTTCCCAGAGTTTGATGCTCAGGCCATATTTTTGATCGAGCCTCTTGCGCAGGAGCTTCCAAATCACGACCGCAATATTTTCTGCAGTAGGGTTCAAGTTGGCAAATTCTGGGCAGTCTAGATTGAGGTTGCGGTGGTCAAAACGCTCTTGCACCTCTTCATTGATGAGGTCTTTGACAATTTTGAGATCGATGAGGTAACCCGTTTCTTGATCGATTTCTCCTTCGACCCAAACTTCTAAGGTGTAATTGTGCCCATGAAAATTAGGGTTACTACACTTTCCAAAAATAGCTTCATTTTTTTCGTTGGTCCAGTCTTTTCGATACAGGCGATGCGCTGCATTAAAGGTTGCTCGTCTACACACTCTCATAAGCTGCTTTTGTAATTTTTTCTAGGTGTTGATTTAATAGTATTTTGAACCATTCGGTGTAAGCTGCTGGGTTGCGGTCGAGATCTTGAAGTAAAGCCTCCATGGAAATCCATTTGTAAGCAGCTACTTCATCGGGGTTAATATTGGGGTTATGGTTGCAATAACCAAAAAGTACGTGATCTAGTTCATGTTCAGTAAGACCTTGATCTAGCTGAGCTTTGTAAGTAAAAGAAAAAGACTCGTGGAGTTCAACTTCCATTCCCATTTCTTCTTGTAACCTGCGTTTGGCTGCCTCCAAGTTGCTTTCATTCGGGCGTTGATGTGAACAGCAAGTGTTTGTCCAGAGAAGAGGAGAATGGTATTTATGAGCGGCTCTTTGCTGCAACAACATTTCTCCTTTGTGGTTAAATAAAATGATGGAAAAAGCTCGGTGTAAAAGGCCCAAGCGATGCGCTTCCATTTTTTCAAGCTGACCAATTTCGTTGTCTTGCTCGTCGACAAGAATGACGTATTCGTTTGGCATTATAGCAAGTTTAAATTGTGACGCACGTACGAGGTGAGTAAGATGCGCATTTTACGATAGTTCGGAATGCGAATTCTTTCATTGAGCACCATTTCAGCTGGCGTGCTTTTGATTTTCTTAAAGAGTTTGAAGTAATATTTGTAGGCCATATAGACACCAAAGCGTGCTTTTCTTGGCAACAGTAAAATCCCTTCATAGCCCATCTGAAAATCGAGGGCAATATCAGCTTCAATTTCTTTTTTGATGGCATTATTAAATTGTGCCAAATTAATCCCTGGAAAATAAGTTCTACCGAGCTCTTGGTAATCTGCTTTGAGGTCTCTTAGAAAGTTAATTTTCTGAAAAGCAGCACCTAATTTCATGGCGTAAGGCTTCAATTGCTCATATTGGTCTTGGTCGCCCTCTACAAAAACTTTCAAACACATCAAGCCAACTACTTCAGCAGAACCTAAAATATAGGTTTCATACTTACCTTGGTCGTAGGTTTGTTTTTGGAGGTCCATTTCCATGGAATCAAGGAAGGTGTCAATGAGCTCAGCCGAAATTTGGTAACGGTTCACGGCCCATTGGAAACTATTTAAAATCGGATTCAAGGAAATGCCCGCAGCAATTGCTTCATATGTTTGGACTTTGAAATCGGCTAATAATTTTTCTTTGTCGTAGCCGTGGAAAGTATCTACAATTTCATCCGCAAAGCGCACAAAACCATAGATGGCATAAATAGGTTTCTGAATTTCTTTGTCTAAAAAACTAATACCTAATGAGAAAGAGGTGCTGTAACGTTTGGTAGTCAGCTCACTCATTTCTTGGCTAATTTGGTCAAATAGTGCTTTCATAGTTAATAGTTTTAAGCGTGCTGAGCAAGGATGAGTTTAGAAACGACTTCTCCGGAAATAATTGAAGGAGGTACACCAGGGCCTGGCACAGTTAATTGCCCGGTGTAATAGAGGTTTTTAATTTTTTTATGTTTGATGCTGGGTTTGAGAATTGCTGTTTGGCGCAAAGTATTGGCCAAACCATATGCATTGCCTTTGAATGCGTTGTAGTCTTTTTTGAAGTCAGCAACACAAAAACTTCTTTTATAAACGATGTTGTCTTTGATATCGTTGCCGGTAAGTGTTTTGAGGCGCTCTAAAAGCAGCTCAAAATAATGTTCACGGGTTGCTTCGTCATCTTTTAGATTCGGAGCAAGCGGGATCAAAAAGAATAAATTTTCTGAACCAGCGGGCGCAACAGATGGGTCTGTAAGCGAAGGAACACTCATGTAAAAGAGTGGTTTTGCTGGCCAACTTGGATCTTTATAAATGGTTTTGCCGTGTTCTTCTAAAGATTCGTCGAAGAACAAATTGTGGTGTTCTAAGTTGTTGAGTCTTTTATTGATACCTACATAGAACAACAGGCTTGAAGGTGCCATGGTGCGTTTGTCCCAGTACTGATCGGTGTAATTGGCATTTTTACCAAGTAACGCTTGATCAGTGTGTGCGTAGTCGGCACCAGAAATAACGATATCAGCACGCTTGATTTCACCATTCACTTTAACCCCAACAGCTTGTCCATTTTCAATGACTATTTGCTCCACGTTGGCGTCGGTGTGTATTTCTACACCTTGTTCTTGGGCAATGCGTGCAAAGGCTTTAATGAATTCGTGCATGCCTTTCATGGGGTACCAGGTCCCGAGTTGAATATCGGCATAGTTCATTAAAGAATAGAGCGCAGGCGTTTCATTGGGCATCGCACCCAAGAAAAGAACAGGAAACTCTAGTAAAGATAAAATTTTTGGGTGCTTGAAATATTTGCGGATAAAGGCTGAAAAAGAAGAAAACAAATGCATCTTGAAAAGCCCACCCATCACGCGGCTGTCAAAAAATTCGGTAAGACTCAAGCTCGGTTTGTACACGAGGTCTTCCATGCCTACTTTGTATTTGTAAGCAGCATCTTTTAAGAAGGCCTGAAGTTTTAAGGAACTACCTGGTTCTAAAGATTCAAACCATGCTTCAAGTTTTGGCATTTCAGCAGGTACATTTGTGTAACTGTGGTCAGGCCAATAAACACGATAAGAAGGGTCTAGTCTTTTGAGTTCGTAAAAGTCTGAGCTTGTATAGCCAAAAGACTGATAAAATTTTTCAAAAACATCGGGCATCCAATACCAGGAGGGCCCCATATCAAAAACAAAACCATCCACTTCAAATTGTCGGGCACGACCACCAATAGAACTGTTCTTTTCAAAAATAGTAACTTGATGCCCAGCCTTTGCCAAATGAGAAGCAGCTGATAGGCTCGAAATTCCCGAGCCAATAATGTGTATTTTTTTTGTCATAAATTAATTTGCCGAAAATGCGAATTCCGGTAAAGCTTCCATCAGCTTCTTGCGAGCGATGAAAATCCGGCTTTTCACGGTTCCGATCGGAATACCTAGTTTGTCTGCGATCTCTTTGTATTTGAAGCCTTCAAAATGCATTTCAAAAGGCTCTTTGTATTCCTCTCCTAATAAGTTGATTTGCTTGTTGATGTCTTTTACACCAATCTTCTCTATTGCGTTGTCGTCGTGGCTCTGGATGTTGCCGACCAAAAATAATTCTTTGCTGTGGTCGAAAATAGCACCAGATTTAACCTTTCTCCTGTACTGATTAATGAACAAGTTACGCATAATTGTGAAGACCCACGCCTTAAAGTTGGTTTGAGGCGTATAATAATTGCGATACGTGATCGCTTTTAACATGGTTTCTTGCGTTAAATCCCTTGCGTCCTCTCGATTTCTTGTAAAAGAAAGCGCAAAAGATTGCAAATTGTTTTCTAGACCAATTAATGCTTCATTGAATTCAATTGTAGACATGGCGAATAGTTTTGTTTAACGATTACGAGATAAAGTTAAACATAATTTGTTTAACAAAACAACAAAATGATTAAACAAAAAAATAATTTCTATTAAAAAAGTTGATGAAGCCTTATTTAATAAGCTTCAAGTGCAACATTTTTTTTAAGCAATTACATTCTCCAACATCACTTTCACCATCGCCTTGGTGTCGAAGTGTGCTTTCCAGCCCCAGTCTGTGGAGGCGTGAGAATCGTCGATTGAATTTGGCCAGCTGTCTGCAATGGCTTGACGAAAGTCTGGGGCGTAGTTGATTTCAAAGCCGGGTTGTAAGGCTTGAATTTCTTGGGCTAGTTTGGCTGGTGTAAAACTGCAGCCTGCTAAATTATAGGCAGAACGGATCTTAATTTTTTCTGCTGGGGCTTCCATCAATTCAATGGTGCCACGAATGGCATCGTCCATAAACATCATGGGTAGGGCAGTGTCTGCGCTTAAAAAACAGGTAAACTTCCCTTCAGATTTTGCTTTGTAGAAAATATCAACCGCATAATCGGTGGTGCCACCGCCAGGTAGGCTTTTGTATGAAATGAGGCCAGGGTAGCGTATGCTGCGTACATCGACGCCAAATTTATTGTGGTAGTATTCACACCAGCGCTCGCCAGCTTGTTTAGAAATGCCGTACACCGTTGTGGGCTCCATGACTGTATGCTGTGGCGTTTGATCGGCTGGGGTAGTGGGGCCAAATACGGCAATAGAGCTCGGCCAAAATATTTTTTTGAGGTAGCCTTCTTTAGCGAGGTCCAGGATGGTGAACAAACCTTCCATATTTAATTTCCAGGCAAAGTCCGGGTTTTTTTCTGCAGTTGCTGATAAAAGAGCAGCAAGTAAATAGACTTGCTCAATTTTTTGTTCGATGATATAAGCTCTTACCTGCTCGCGATCTAGTGCATCAAGCTTTATATAAGGACCATCTTGTAAAATTTCAGGACAGGTGTCTCTGAGGTCTGCAGCCACTACTGCTTGGTTACCAAATTTAGTTCGGAGCGCTAAAACGAGTTCGGTTCCAATTTGTCCGCAAGAGCCAATAACCAAGATTTTTGTCATTTTGTTGAATTGATGTTGCAACAAAAATAATGTCTTTTCTGCATGCGTCTTGAAGAAAGTCGATTTTTCATCCGCAGAAAACTGACCAAAATCATTTGTTGCAGTCCTTGATTCGTTTAGTTTTGTCCTAACTAAAACTGAAAACAATGCCATTTTATCACAAATTGGGTCAAATTCCTCACAAGCGACACACCGTTTTTC
>JACCDS010118711.1_pt1 | contig 68910 bp, 59 predicted proteins | sample 7446441 | NCBI WGS metagenome assembly JACCDS01 (sample SAMN15323445, study PRJNA562643) | freshwater metagenome | isolation source: river surface water | place: USA:Blue River Watershed | collected 2017-08-17
GGGCTTTGATGTGCCTAGCGATTATTTTAACACCACTGCTGCTGATTTACAAAAGCAACTCTTGCCCAATAGAAATGGCCGTGTTGTTGCTTTATTCCGCACCGCTTCAATGGCGGCAGCGGCTGTTTTACTGGTGGTAATAGCCTTAATGGGCTACCGCCTTTATCACCGCCCAGTTGCAGAAGGCGATTGTGGCACCATTGCCTGCCTCGATCGCAAAGAATTGATGCAGCAACAAACGTTTGAGGCTATTGAGAATGATGAATTGTTTGACATAGTCAACCCTGCGGATTTAGAAAAACACCTCAACGGGCCTAAAAAAAACACCAACGACTCAAACGATTTACTGAACGAACTTTACGAGGAGGAATTGGATAGTTAATGCGTAAAGTCGTACTCATAGTTATTTTCATCTGTTCGCTACTGCCTCGTGTGGCACAGGCTCAGAACGACCGTGTAGAAGCTCTCCGCATGGCCTTTATCAATAAAAAGCTAGAGTTAACGGCTTCTGAAGCAGAGAAATTCTGGCCGATTTACAACGAATACAACGATAAACTAAAAGCGTTGAAACGGAATTTAAAACAAGCCTATCGGCAGTATAACAATGGCATGTCCGAAAAGGATGCAGCGGATTTGGTCCATCTTGAGGCCATGACCCGACAAGCGGAAGCAGATCTATACAAAACCTATTCTGAAAAAATGAAGGCGGTTATCGGTGTTTTGAAATTGGCAAAATTGCACTTGGCCGAAGAAGAGTTCAGGCGCGAGATGATAAAAACGATTAGAGATAAAAACGATTGAGGTTTTTTTTATTCATAACAGTCTCATCGGCTTTGTTATTCGCCACACAAGGGGTGGCACAGGGTGCCTATGATTCTACAGGTGCTAAAAGACCTCGGCACTATTTTCAAAATCAAATTCAGTTTGATGGTTACCGCAAGGCGAATCAAGAGTTGAAAACAACGAATCGCATTGGCCAAACGCTTGAAACGTATGGGTTGCGTCAAGGTAATCTGTCCTTCCTTATTCCTGTGTACACGCGCGATTGGCAAGGGGTAGACAATAATAAAACACTACAAGCCAATGAACATGTCTTGGTAACAGGTTTAATACACACGCTTCGTCCAGAGTTCAAAGGCATTGCTGATCACCGCCTACGTAAAACGGGAGTAGGTGTGCGCTACATTAAAAATAACGGTAAAAAAAGTGTGTGGTTCGTTGAGGTGGCACCATTTTTAACGCGCGACATGTCGTACAAATCTGCCGCCTACTTGCGCCTGGCTTCTACAATCGTATTTAGTTATAATGCGAAACGGTGGTTGAATTTTAGAATCGGCGCAACCAAGTCCTTCGCCTGGGGCAACCGCCTTTACTTACCTTTCGTGGGTTTTAGAATTGGCCGACTCGATAAATTCAATGTCAGCATTCAGTTTCCGCGACAAGCTACAATCAATTTTCCAATTGGTAAACATTGGTTATTGGCACTTTACACCAAACCGCAGGGAGGCATGTATAATTTCTCTAACCACGATTCACTCTATTATTTGCCAAGTGTAAAAACGTTTCAATTCACACGCTACGAATTAAACACGGGCTTCAGAGTCGATTACAGAGGCAAACGGTTGAATTTGTTTCTGGCATCCGGACTTTGCACTAATACCAATCTTACGTTTTATTCGGATCAAAAAAACCCGGGAGCAGCGCCCTACCGCACCTACTTTTACCATGCAGCGCCAGGCACAACGTTGTTTTCTGAAACAGGTATTGTTTTCAAATTCGGAAAAGCGCGAAGCATCTACAACAATATAAATTTATACGATGCGGTTGATCTCAATGGGGCCAATGGCGCGGGAGATCAGAATGCGCAAATTCCTATGGATACACGCCAATCCGCCAACGATCTAAACCTCGAAGAGATTCGCGATTTAGTTGAATACGATGACCTTTAAACGGCATCAACTCTCCTCGATTCTTTTTTTATGTGAGTGCTCACTTGCTTATTAATACATGACCTTGTCTTCTAAATCAGGGTTGTAGAATCAATTTCATACTTCCTAAATCAAGACTATTTAATCATTTCCGAGTAGATTGATTTTTTTCAGTGACAAGCACAGCTTCATTTGGTTTAGGGCGCACCCCGCATTCCTCCCCCTACTCATTATGCGGGTCGGGCTTTCCGGCTGTAGAAGATTTGCCATACCGGCACGCACTAGGTGGTCCGGGGTTCCCGCATACAGTGGTTGCGGGGCCTCCGTCCACCAAGTGCGTGCACGGTCTGGCTGCATCTTGCTACTGCCTTCAATCCCTTGCGCACACCTCGGCCAACTTTTACATGATAGTATGCAAGTTCATTGCTTTTAAAATTGTTTAGTAAAGGCTGTGATCTTTTACATTAAATTTGAACATGAATCGCCTTCTGCTTTCGACGCTTTTTATTGTTATGATTTTAAGCAGTAGCGCTGATAACGATAGTTCGGCTGTTTTTGCGCGAAGAAAAAAAGCATTTATAATTTCTTCCTCCGCCCTCACTTCAGGCTCGTTGTTCTACTTGAATGTGGCCTGGTACAACGAATACAATACGGGTAAATTCCATTTTTTTCAAGATGCTGATGAATGGTTGCAAATGGATAAGTGCGGGCATTTCTTTACTACCTACCAAATGGCACGTTTAATGATGGGCTCCATGCACAATTGTCGGTTCGAAGAGAAAGCTAGTTTTTGGTGGGGTGGTCTCATTGGGTTGGGGTACATGTCGGCAATAGAGGTAATGGATGGGTTTAGCAAGGGTTGGGGGTTTTCAACCTCGGATATGCTGGTGAACGTGGCGGGCACCTCACTGGCTATGGGGCAACAAAAGGGCTGGCACAGCCAAAAATTCATGTTGAAATACTCGTACTATAAAAGTGGCTTGGCCCGCTACAATCCCAATTTATTGGGCGACTCGCCATCAACCCAAATTCTAAAAGATTACAATGGCCAAAAGTACTGGCTCACGTTTTCACCGTTTGCGTTTAGTGAAAAATACGCGAAATGGCGGTGGTTGTGTGTTTCAATGGGTTACGGAGCTACTGGTATGATCAATGCAACTGTTAACACCAAACCCGTGTTTGATAATGGCGGCAATTTACTGGTATTCGAACGCTACCGTATAGGCTACTTGTCCCTCGATATCGACCTCACCAACCTTCCAGTAAAAAAACCCTGGCTCAAGAAAACGCTTTCTATGTTAAACATGCTAAAAGTGCCTTTTCCGGCTGTTGCTTTTTCGCGATTCGGAACAAAATTTCATCCATTTTTATATTAATTTTAGAAATCGATTAAACCTTTCAAAAGAAAGGGCATCTTAATAAAAAACAACACCATGAAAACAAAACGCATTTCACATCTACTGGGCTTGAGTCTGCTAGTTGGCGGTCTATTATTTACTTCGTGTAAAAAGAAAACAGAAGAAACCGAAGACGACACTACCACCACCGACACCGAGCAAACATCGGCACAAGACAATAGCATGGCCGAAAGTATCGATAACGATATTCAAGCGATGGGCAGCCAAGGGGCTGAAACGGGTAGCCTTTCTACCTTTCGTTCTAACGGACAAGGTGGCGTTGGCGAAATTGCCATGGCACCTTGTGCTACGGTTACATCGGTGCTAGGTTCAAAAGTATTTACAGTTGATTTTGGCACATCAGGTTGCGTGGGTAGTGATGGTAAAACCCGTACAGGAAAATTAATCTATGATTTTTCAGGGTCAACCAGCAGCGCCCTCTACTACCGCCACCCTGGCTTCAAAATGACCGTGACGTCTAGTAATTATGTTGTAGATAATTATTCAGTGACCATCACTAACAAAACAATTGAGAATACAACACCATCTACCATCACCCCTGGCTACAATCCTGGTATCGCATTAACTTGGTCGGTAACAGCCAATATCTCCATAGCTAAACCAAGCAGTGGTGGTACCGTGAGTTGGAGCTGCAACAGAACACATGAACTCGTTAACACCAGTGATACCAACTGTTATAGAGGTCAAACCAAACCAATTAATTGGAGAAGGGCCATTATTAAAATGAATGGCTCTGCATCGGGTGTTAACAGCAGTAACGAAAATTATACAGTGGTAGCTACTGATCTGGTACGCGACTTTAATTGCGCTCCAGTGGCTTTGCAACCACATCGTCACCCCTTCATCAGCGGCACCTTGGTTTATACACCGGGCAGTCGTCCGGCACGCACCATCGACTATGGTAGCGGCGCTTGCGACCTAAGTGCAACAATTACGGTATCTGGACAATCGTTCAACTTTGTACAACCCTAACCGGTTTATTTCGTAAAAAGCGCCTCGGATTTTTCCGGGGCGTTTTTGTTTATAGCTAATTGTTTCTGTTGATAACTCCCTTGGCGTAGTTTTTTATGTAATCCTACATTTAATTACACAAACAACTCCTCTGCCAAAACAAGCTGTTAATGAATACGAGCGAAAAAGAAGAAACAACTAAACTGTTCTATTCTATTTCTGAAGTGTCAGATATGTTTGATCTGAACGCTAGCACGATTCGATTTTGGGAGAAGGAATTTGAAGTTCTAAAACCTACCAAGAGCAAAAAGGGCAATCGGCTTTTTACACAAAAAGACATTGAACACCTAGCCATGATTGTGGATTTAGTGAAACACAAAGGCTTCACCATTCAAGGAGCACGTGATCAACTAAAACAAAAAAATAACCAAGATAAAACGGCAGAAGTGGTGAGCCGCTTGAAAATCGTACGCGATAAACTCCTTCACCTGAGAAATCAACTAGACTGATTTGTGATTTACCGTTTTATTATTCCCTTGCTGTTTGTCTGCGTGGCGTGTTCGCCCAACGCCCCCACTTCATCAAAAACTGAACAACGAGATACCTTGGTGGTAACACCTGCCGTCGAAGCCGCGCCAACTTTTCAGGTGAACGATTCTCTTGATCAACTGGCCTCCTACATAGCCGGTATTGATACGACTGGAAATTTTTCGAGCGGCGTCTTTATGAAGTCATACATGGCTTTTTGTAGTAGGTTCGAAAGCAGATGGACTACCTATAAAAACGAACGGATCAAGCCTGTTTCGCAATTTGCAACACAACAACTCGATTCGCTACTCCCAACATCCAAAACGGTTTTTTATCCTTTCTCGGGACCTGATATTTTATACCCCTTACTATTTTTTCCAAACCGCGAACGCTATGTGTTGGTAGGACTAGAGCCGGTTGGATCCTTGCCAGATTTTCAAGAAGACTCGGTGATATCCTATTATGATCAGTTGTATAATTCTTTAAATGCCATTCTCAATTTTAGTTTTTTCCGCACCGAAAGCATGCACGATGACCTGCACAACGAAGACCTCGATGGCACTGTACATGTGTTATTGCTCTTTCTAAAAAGAATGGATAATAAAATCGTTTCTATTCAACGGTTTGGCATCGATACAACTGGTCAAAAAATCCTTTCAACTATTCAAAGTCCACCACTTGAGGCGCCTGTACAGGGACTTCAAATTGAGTTTGTTGGTTCGTCTAACCAATTACAAACAGTAGAGTATGTGTCTGCAAATATTGCCGACTATTCTCTCAATGCAAAAAAGGGTTTGAAAAAATACCTTTACGCTATTCAACAACCGATTACTTACTTAAAAGGCGCCTCCTACTTGCTACACAAACCAACCTTTAAAACCATGCGTGAGGTTATCTTAAATAATTCGCAGGCGGTGGTAGAAGATGACAGCGGTATTCCAGTTAAGTATTTCTTAAACAACAGTTGGTCCTTGCATTTGTACGGCAGTTACTCAAAGCCAATTGCCATGTTTTCCAAGCACTATCAAACAGATCTTGATTCCCTCTATAAAACCAAGGGAGCCATGAATCTTAAATTTGGTTTAGGGTATAATTACCGAGATAAAAACAGTAATTTTTTAGTGGCAAGGAGGAACAATTCGTGAAACACCTTCTCACAGCTCTTCTGCTTCTCCTTTGGCTGGCACCAGCTCAGGCACAAAAAAAGAAAACGACAAAAAAACCAGTCAAGAAAATCACACCCACCAAACCGCAAGGCACTGTGTCAAAAAATGCGCGGTTGCTTGATTCTATTCTTAACACCACACCTACGCTGCGACAGGTAAAAGAAAACAAAAACGGATACCGCCTTCAGATTATCTACACGCAAATTACGCGAGATGCGAACAACCGGCCAATTTTTAAGGACTATACTTACAATCTCGATTCCAACTTGTATTTCTATTGCGCGAGCATGGTAAAGCTGCCAATGTCCATTTTGGCACTTGAAAAAATAAACGAAATGCAAAGCAAGGGACTCACCCGCTCAACGCCCATGCTTACAGATAGTTTGCGTTCTTGCCAAACCAAAATGTGGAAGGATACGACCTCCCCAAATGGTTTTCCAAACATCGAACACCACATTCGTAAAATGTTATTGGTTAGTGATAACATCAGCTTTAGCCGTACCCTCGAATTTGTTACACCAGATTACGCGCATAACCGCATGCGAGAATTGGGTTTCCCGATGGCACGGTTAGGCGGTCGATTTGACGTGGCTTGCATCGGCGCTGGAAACAACTGGATGAACCAAATTCGATTTATCGGAACCGATGGTCACTTGATATTCACACAACCAGGCGATAGTGTTAAATGGCACCTTGATCCTCCAATCCATAATATGAAAGTGGGTAAAAATGTTTACCGAAAGAAAAAACTAATCGCCACACCCAAAGACTTTAGTCGGTCAAATTTTATGCCCTTAAGTACCACACATCGGGTACTTAGGAATTTGATTTTTATGCAAGATCTTCCTGCCGAAAATAGGTACCATATTACGGAGGACGATTGGAAATTTTTAATGACCCAATTGTGCCGCTATCCCCGAGAAAGCGCTTATCCAAAATACGATTCCACCCGATACATCGATTCTTATAAGAAATACCTGATTTACGGGGCCACCACCAAGGTAATTGACCAAGACTCTATTCGGATCATCAATATCGTTGGCCGTGCCTACGGCTTTATTTCCGACTGTGCTTATGTGGTAAACCCCTCTAATGGTGCCGAATTTATGGTAAGTGCCGTTTTATATACCAATAAACGTAATACTTTTGGCACCGGAAATTACGAGTACGATACCGTTGGCCTGCCCTTCCTTAGAGATTTAGGCGTAGCTTTGTACCGCCTCGAAAGCCAACGAACAAGAAAATTTAAAAACGATCTATCCATTTTCAGCAAGTATGCCACTGAACAATAAGCGTATCCAATTTGTAGTATTGGTAGCACTCTCAATAATTTCTTATTCCTGCCAATCAAGTGGTGCAGAGTCAAAAAATAGGAACAACGATACAATCGCAATTCGGGATTCGATAACACTCGTTGATAGTCTACCTAAAAACAACCATGTTACAGGTTCGGGCGGTTACTACGACGAGGTGTCGGCAATTATAAGTGGAGTAAAACAAAGCGGACAATTAGCAGCACTGCACGATTCTGCTGTTTGGAGCACGCACAGAACGTTTATTGATAAGAACTGGACCAAGGTAGAAAAGAACCGACTTATACCAATGGCCAATTGGACGAGCAAAGAAATGAGTGCAACGGCAAAATCTATCTCTACAGCCTTTTACCCTTTTTCTGGTCCTGATTTTATGACAGTGAACGCTTTTTTTCCTCAGGCACAAAAGGTAATCATGTTAGGTCTGGAGCCGGTAGGGGCGTTACCTAAAATTGATAAATTCACGAAGGAAGAATCCATCGATTACTCTGAAAACTTGAAACGATCACTTACCGAAATTTTCGAAAGAAGCTACTTTATCACTGAATACATGTTACGTGATTTTCAGCGACAAAAAGTAAATGGAACCCTTCCGGTAATTTGTTTCTTTATGAAACGGTCAGGCCATTCCATTGATTCATTGCACTACATTGTGAAGACTGAAAAAGGGGAGTTACAAGAAGTGGCTTATGCCGATAATGTGAAAGCCATTGGGGTGCGCGTGACCTGTCACAAGGAGGGTATTGTAAAACAAGTTTATTATTTCAAGTACGATGTATCGAATCAGTACTTTAACGATACATCGGCATTTTTCAAATTTGTGAAGAGCAATATTGCTAATTCGGCCACCTATATCAAGAGTGCCTCTTATGTGTTACACGCCAACTTTATGAGCAATATGAAGAAACTCATTCTCACAAGTAGCAATGTTATATTACAAGATGATACCGGCATTCCGTACGATGAAATTTCTGAAGGCGGAGGTTGGACCATCAAATTGTTCGGCGAGTACTCACAACCCATCAAGAATTTCCCCTACCTAAGAATGCAAAAAAGCATTATGGCAGCTTATGAAAAAGACAGCGCCTCCGTTCCAAAATTACCTTTTCATTTAGGGTATCACTGGACCACCGGTAAAGATGTTTTAATGCTAGCGACAAAAATTAAGTAGATGTTTACAATCGATACCCATACACACATTATTCCCCGCGATTTGCCTGATTTCGGTAAACAATTCCAAAGGGATGATTATATCATGATGCACCATCACGAGAAGAACAAGGCTTGGATGATGCAAGGTGAAAAACGTTTCCGCGAGGTAATGATTAATTGCTGGGATCCTGCAGTACGCATTGACGAAATGGCTCAACACGGCATTGATCAACAGGTTATTTGTACCATTCCCGTGATGTTTAATTACGACAAGCCATTAGAGCAAGGTGTGGCAGTAAGCCGTTTTCTTAACGATGATATTGCTGGGGTGTTTAATCAACATCCCGATAAATTTCTAGGCTTGGCAACAGTGCCATTGCAAAATTCGGCTGCAGCTATTGCTGAACTGGAGCGCGCTATGGCAATGGGGTACAAAGGGGTTCAAATTGGCAGCAATGTCAATCAGAAAAATTTGGGCGACGAAGAGTTTCATGAATTCTTTGCCGCTTGCGAAAACTTGAATGCAGCCATTCTAATTCACCCTTGGAAAATGATGGGCGAAGAACATATGCAAAAATATTGGTTGCCTTGGTTGGTTGGAATGCCAGCAGAAATAAGTCGCGCTGCCTGTAGCCTTATTTTCAGCGGCGTATTAGAAAAGTATCCGAAACTACGCGTGTGTTTTGCTCACGGCGGCGGATCCTTCCTTCCTACCATCAGCCGAATTGAACACGGATGGGATTGTCGTCCCGACCTAGTGGCAATCGATAATAAGAACAATCCAAAGTCCTACCTAGGTAAGTTTTGGGTGGATAGCCATGTGTGCGATCATAAAATGCTGCAATACGTTATCGATTTAATTGGAGCAGAAAAAGTCATGCAAGGAAGTGATTATCCTTTTCCTTTGGGCGAAGCCGTTCCAGGAGAATTGGTGCGATCAGCACCAATCAACGATAACGAAAAGGCAATGATATTGGGGGGGGCAGCGAAAAGCTGGCTGGGACTATAATCAGTTCTTAGTCACCAAGGCAAAATTGCCATCAATCTTGAATTTCCAACCTTCTTCGTAAATGCGAGGAAGGAAGCGTTTGTACAACATCATACGTGCATTCTCAACACCTTCTGCTTCACCATCTCGCCCAACAGCGTTGAATTCAAATACATTTACCTTGGGATGTTGACGCATATAGTCCTTTACTATCTCAACAATGGTGTTCATCACTTGATAAACTTCTCCACGATTAGTAGTAATGTACTCTTCCCCTTCAAATTCATCGTTAATTACACCAAAAACAATATTGGCATGCAGAATATTATCCTGCAACCGCCCAAAACGCACTTCGTAACGAAGGCCGCTCTTAGTAGTAAAATAATAAACGCCTGCACTGGGAATGCTGGGAAATTCAATGGGGAGGATATCTTTATAAGTGCTGTTCAATGGAGCTTATGCGGTTTCTAAACCTTTTTTTCTGAATCGATTAGCGGGAATTAATTCCTTACCACCATGGCTGTAATCATAAAAACCTTTACCTGATTTTACCCCAAGATGCCCTGCAGTTACCATGTTAACTAGGAGCGGACAAGGTGCGTATTTTGGATTACCAAAACCATCTTCAAGTACACGTAAGATGTTTAAACAAACATCAAGTCCAATAAAGTCAGCCAATTGTAACGGACCCATTGGATGAGCCATGCCTAATTTCATCACAGTGTCAATTTCTTCAACTCCCGCCACACCTTCTTGCAAAGTGATGATGGCTTCGTTAATCATTGGCATTAATATTTTGTTGGCAACAAATCCAGGGTAATCATTTACCTCCACCGGAACCTTAGAAAGTTTTTTAGACATTTCCATAATAGTGGCGCACACCTCGTCAGATGTATCGTAACCTCTAATAACCTCCACTAGCTTCATAACTGGTACCGGGTTCATGAAGTGCATGCCAATAACGTGTGTTGGACGTTTTGTAACAGCGGCAATTTTAGTAATCGAAATGGAGGAGGTATTCGAGGCAAGTATAGTGCCAGCTTGACAAAACTCATCTAGCTGACGGAACAAGGAAAGTTTAATTTCAACATTTTCACTTGCAGCTTCAACCACTAGCTCGGCATTAGCGACGCCAGTTTTTAAATCGGTTGTCGTGGTTATGTTGGATAATGTGGCAGATTTGATGTCTTCTGTAATACTTCCTTTCTGAACCTGACGGTCGAGGTTTTTTGTAATAGTCGCAAGAGCTTTTTCAAGCGCTTTTTCATTGATATCAATCAGGTTCACCTGATGCCCAAATTGAGCAAAAACGTGAGCAATTCCGTTGCCCATGGTGCCACTTCCTATAACAGCTATCTGCTTCATGTATCGTAATAGATTCAAATGATAAATCTAACTGAGTTTCTTCGATTAAACAAGGATTAAATATGGTATAACTTCAAAAAAACGCTTAAATAGAACGAACTCAAAGGAGGGAAAAGAGGGATAAAAAAAAGCCATCTGTTAAGATGGCTTCTAATTTTAGTTGCTAATACTTATTTTCTTTTCCAACTCTTCAATATAGGCTTTGAAGCGTTTATCGGTATCCATCAAATTGTTGACGGTACGGCAGGCGTGAAGCACCGTTGCGTGGTCTTTTCCACCGCAATGCATGCCTATCGTAGCTAATGACGATTTGGTCATGCTCTTAGCAAAGTACATCGCTATTTGACGAGCTTGTACCACTTCGCGCTTACGGGTTTTTGACTTCATAGTGTCAATGGCCAGATCAAAATAATCACAAACCACTTTCTGTATATAGTCAATCGAAACTTCTCTAGCCGTACTCTTCACAAACTTGTCAATCATGTTCTTGGCAAGTTCTAGTGTAATGGTCTTTTTATTGAGACTTGATTGTGCAAGCAATGAAATCAAGGCGCCTTCGAGTTCTCTCACATTCGAAGTAATACTGTAGGCCAAGTACTCGTTCACTTCACGTGGTAATTGGATGCCTTCGTTGTATACTTTTTTGTCGAGAATAGCAATTCTGGTCTCTAATCCCGGAGGTTGCAAATCAGCACTTAGTCCCCATTTGAAACGCGAAAGTAAACGTTGCTCAATTCCTTGAATGTCAACCGGGGCACGGTCGCTAGTAAGAATGATTTGTTTGCCTAATTGGTGCAAGTGATTAAAGATGTGGAAAAATACATCCTGCGTTTTCTCCTTACCGGCAAAGTACTGAACGTCATCAATAATCAAAACGTCAATCATTTGATAGAAATGAACGAAATCGTTTTGGTTATTGTTCTTTACAGCTTCAATGAACTGAGTAATAAATTTCTCAGATTGAACGTAAAGGACGGTTTTGTTTGGGTAATTCTTCTTTACTTCAATACCAATGGCTTGTGCTAGGTGGGTTTTTCCTAAACCAACACCTCCATATATAAGGAGTGGGTTAAAAGCATTTCCACCTGGCTTCTGTGCAACAGCATAACCTGCACTACGTGCTAAACGGTTACAATCCCCTTCAACAAAATTGTCAAAACTGTAATTAGGGTTGAGTTGCGAATCTACCTGCACCTTTTTAAGTCCCGGAATCACAAATGGATTCTTAATGGGATTCGAACCAATGTCAATCGGCATCGATACCGATGGGTTCTTTAAATTGGTGTTGATGTTTGGTAATTTAAAAGTTATGGGTGTCTCAGTTTTTCCTGAAGCATTGTCCATAATAATATTGTATTCCAATCGACCTTCTGGCCCCAGTTCTTTTTTGATGACCTTTTTTATTAAAGAGATATAGTGCTCTTCTAGCCATTCATAAAAAAACTGCGAAGGCACTTGAATCGTCAGTGTGTTCTCACTGATCTTAACTGGCTTGATAGGTTCAAACCATGTCTTGAAATTCTGAGGACTAACATTGTCTTTAATAATTTCGAGACATCCGTTCCAAACCTGCTCAGCAGTTTTCTCTTTCATCATATCCTCCAAAAGTTTTTAAAATTTGTGTGTTATAAGTAATCAACGGTTACCTGTTTGTAAATATATGGTGATTATTTGTCTTTACAATCTTCGGACAAAAAAAAAATCAGGGAATTTTTTTTATGGGCTATTGGTTAATTGATTTTTTTTACATGGAACGTATTCTGGACAAATCGTTCTGCTTTTTTGTAGAAAAATTCTGCTCGATTTTCTTCATTGCAATTGTTTCGTATTTCTACTCGTTTATTGTTAATGGAATAAGGGTTTATCGCTGTGTATACAGTAAAATCAACACTTATAGAGGGTGTATACTATTTTTGAATTTTTGAATCCACTGCAAGTGTCCCGTTTATTTTTACTCAGCAATAAAAAAAATCACACGCTTTCGCCAACAACCCAAAAAAAATTCTTCTCCAAGAAAATATTTTTTTAGATAAGCTTTTTTTCTGTAAAATCTCAACTTTTGTTTGATGGGGTAACATCTTTTTAATCAAAACAATGTTTAAGTATCATAGTTAAAAGTTAAACAAGAAAATTGGGAGTTAGTGCCCAAAAAAGACAATATGATTATTGAATGCGCCCTTCTTGTTACATTTACAAGAGCTGTTGTTATGATAAAATCTGAAACAAAAATTCGAGTACGCTACGGTGAAACAGATCAAATGGGATACGTTTATTATGGTGTCTACGCGCAATATTACGAGGTGGGAAGGGTTGAGGCACTCCGACAATTGGGCTTTAGTTACCGCGAAATCGAGGAAAGGGGTATTTTGATGCCAGTGGTAGAATTCTCTGTATCGTATAAAAAACCTGCCCGCTACGACGATGAAATCACTGTTGTTACTGTCATGCGTGAAGTGCCGACGGGTGTGCGACTACCTTTCGAATACGAATGCAGGAACGCCGATGGGGATTTGCTCAACACAGGAAAAGTGACCTTGGTCTGTCAAGAAAAAAACACAGGAAAAATGTGCCGCATCCCCGATTGGTTTTTACAAGCATTCGATAAAATAAACAACCGCGACTGATTCCAATTGCACCAATGATTTATATGCTTTTTCTCCCCCTTTTTTAAGTAAATTCGCTGATTCAAAGATGAGCATTCCGCCTAAAATTCCAATGGTTGATCTAAGGTCACAGTACCTTAAAATCAAAAACGAAATCGACGCAGGTATCAATGAAGTATTAGATACAACTGCTTTTATAAATGGTCCCGCAGTAAAAACCTTTCAAGCAGCTCTTGAAAATTACTTGGGGGTAAAACATGTTATTCCCTGCGCTAATGGTACCGACGCCTTGCAAATTGCCATGATGGCACTAGGCTTGAAACCAGGCGACGAAGTAATTACGGCTAGTTTTACATACGTAGCTACAGCTGAGGTAATTGGTTTGTTGGGACTAACGCCTGTTCTCGTGGATGTGGATCCGCTGACTTTTAATATTGATGTAGATGCGGTTGAAAAACACATTACACCTAAAACAAAGGCCATCGTTCCAGTACACCTCTTTGGTCAATGTGCCGACATGACAAAGTTAATGGCACTTGCCGAACGACATAACTTATATGTTATTGAAGACACAGCGCAAGCTCTTGGGGCCGATTATGTTTTCAATGGGTCAACCAGAAAAGCTGGAACTATCGGTCAAATCGGATCGACTTCTTTTTTTCCTAGTAAAAACTTGGGTTGTTATGGGGACGGTGGAGCTCTTATGACGAATGATGATGACTTAGCAGCAAAAATGCGCATGATTGCTCATCATGGTCAAAGAATACAATATTATCACGATGTACTTGGAGTGAACTCCCGTCTCGATACAATTCAAGCGGCAGTGCTAAATGCTAAGCTGCCGCACCTTGATAGCTATGCTGCTGCACGCAACAGAGTAGCTGATAAATACGATGCGGCTTTTGCTAACCACCCAAAAATGCGAATCCCTGCTAGGGCAGCAAACAGTAATCATGTTTTTCACCAATATACGCTGGTGCTGCAACAGGTCGACCGCACAGCCTTAAGAGAAAAACTGGCTGCCGTCGGAATTGCCTCCATGATTTATTATCCTGTTCCACTACACATGCAAAAAGCATTTGCAAGCGATCGCTACCAATCAGGTGATTTCCCAGTTACGGAAATGTTGTGCGCGTCTGTTCTGTCCTTGCCAATACACACAGAAATGCAAGAGGATGTTCAGGATTACATCATAAAACAGGTTCTTGAATTAATTTAATGGCATCACTATGAAAATTACCGTAATTGGATCTGGATACGTTGGATTGGTAACTGGTACTTGCTTTTCAGAAGTAGGGGTTGATGTTACTTGCGTTGATATTGACGAAAGAAAAATCAACAACCTTAAAAAAGGAGTCTTGCCAATTTATGAACCGGGATTAGATGAAATGGTGGCAAGAAACACGGCAAAACATCGCTTGCACTTTTCTACTTCTTTAGAAGAAAGTATTCAGGGCGCTGAGGTTGCTTTTATTGCCGTTGGAACGCCTCCAGATGAAGATGGTTCTGCCGATTTGAAATATGTTCTTGGCGTGGCTGCTGATATCGGAAAATACATGCAACAACCTTTAGTGGTGGTTACGAAATCGACCGTGCCTGTGCGTACGGCTGAAAAGGTAAGAGCAGCTGTGCAGGGTGAATTGAATAAACGGGGTGTAACCATCGATTTTTTTGTGGCTTCGAATCCGGAGTTCTTAAAAGAAGGTGCCGCCATAGATGATTTCATGAAACCTGATCGCATCGTGGTTGGGGCCGACCGACCAGAAGCGGAAGAAATTATGCGCCGCCTCTACAAACCTTTTTTATTAAACGGCCACCCAATACTCTTCATGGATATTCCGAGTGCTGAAATGACAAAGTACGCTGCTAATGCCATGCTGGCTACCAAAATCAGCTTTATGAACGACATCGCAAACCTGTGTGAAATTATGGGAGCCGATGTTAACATGGTACGAAAGGGTATTGGTAGCGATAGCCGCATTGGCAACCGTTTCATCTATCCTGGTGTGGGTTACGGCGGAAGCTGCTTCCCAAAGGATGTAAAGGCGATTATTAAAACTGCTGCAGAAAATGGATACGAAATGCGCATCTTAAATGCAGTTGAAACTGTTAATGATAATCAGAAAAAAGTCCTTTTTAATAAGGTGAAAGGGCATTTTAAGGGACAGTTGAAAGGATTGAAATTGGCTTTGTGGGGGTTGTCTTTTAAACCGAAAACAGATGATATGCGCGAAGCGCCTAGTTTGGTGATTATCGAAAGTCTCTTGGCCGAAGGGGCTACAGTGGTGGCATACGATCCCGTAGCTGCGCATGAGGCACAACGAATTTTAGGCAACTCCATTAGTTATGCTTCCGATATGTTTGATGCGGTTGATGGCGCTGATGCACTCTTGATTGTTACTGAATGGCCTGAATTCCGATCACCAGATTTTCAAGTGCTTTCTTCGAAATTAAAAAATAAGGTGATTTTCGACGGACGAAATATTTTTGATGCAAGGGATATGAAGGCACAAGGCTATCAATACTATTGCATCGGTATCAACACGATTTAATTTTTTATGAGTAAAAGAGTCCTCATCACCGGTGCTGCCGGCTTTCTCGGTTCCCACCTGTGCGATCGGTTCATTAAAGAAGGTATGCGGGTTGTCGCAATGGATAACCTGATTACTGGTGACCTGCGAAACATTGAACACCTTTTCAAACTCGAACAATTTGAGTTTTACCACCATGATGTGTCTAAATTCGTCCATGTTCCTGGTGAATTGGATTACATCCTCCATTTCGCCTCTCCTGCAAGCCCAATCGACTACCTTAAAATTCCTATTCAAACTTTAAAGGTGTCTTCGCTGGGTACTCATAATATACTCGGACTCGCAAGGGTTAAAAATGCACGCGTACTGGTGGCATCTACAAGTGAAGTGTATGGCGATCCGCACGTGCATCCACAAACAGAAAACTATTGGGGTAATGTGAACCCAGTTGGTCCAAGGGGATGCTACGATGAAGCGAAACGTTTCATGGAAGCAATCACAATGGCCTACCATGATTACCATGGTTTGGAAACACGGATTGTTAGAATTTTTAATACTTACGGACCACGTATGCGTCTGAATGATGGACGCGTATTGCCAGCGTTTATAGGTCAAGCACTGCGAGGCGAAGATCTCACCATGTTTGGTGATGGTAGTCAAACGCGCAGTTTTTGCTTCGTAGATGATCTGGTTGAAGGAATTTATCGTTTGCTCATGAGTGATTACCATTTGCCTGTTAATATTGGTAATCCAGATGAAATTACAATTAAGGAATTCGGAGAAGAAATTCTAAAACTGACTGGTGCGAACCAACAACTTATTGTAAAACCTTTGCCTCAAGATGACCCAAAACAACGTCGTCCAGATATCACACTGGCCAAACAAATACTGGGTTGGGAACCTAAAGTAAATAGAGCAGAGGGTTTGAAGATAACCTACGATTACTTCAAAACACTTTCACCAGAAGAGTTAAGAAAGGTAGAACACCGGTCCTTTCATTCAAAGTAAGGGTCACGCATTGCTATCGTAGCGCTCAATAATCGAACGCACGAGTTTGTGTCGAATAACATCTTCCTTGGCCAATTCTACAATGGTTACTCCGTCTACATCCTTCAATAAACGCAAGGCTTGAAGTAAACCACTGGGTTGCTTGGTAGGTAAATCTATCTGGGTTTTATCGCCAGTAATTACAAATTTGGCATTGGCACCCATCCGAGTCAAAAACATTTTCATCTGACTTTCAGTGGTATTCTGCGCTTCATCCAAAATCACAAAGGCATTGTCGAGCGTGCGGCCGCGCATAAATGCTAAAGGGGCAATTTGTATGGTCCGATTTTCTAAATACTGATTGAGTTTATCCGACGGAATCATGTCAAACAAGGCATCATAAAGTGGTTGCATGTAAGGGTCCAGCTTTTCCTTCATGTCACCAGGTAGAAAACCAAGATTTTCGCCTGCTTCTACCGCGGGCCGCGTCATAATGATACGCTTCACCTCCTTGTTTTTTAAGGCCCTAACTGCTAAGGCAACCGCTGTATAGGTTTTACCAGTACCAGCTGGTCCCACGGCAAATAACATGTCGTGCTTTGTAATGCTATCCACCATTTTTTTCTGGTTGGGCGTCCTTGACCGAATAACCAAACCGTTGTTGCCAAAAACAATGATATCGGATTGTGGGTCCTCCTTTGATTCTAAAATGGATTCTCCCGTTGGCCCCAATAAGCGCTCTATGGCACTCTCACTGAGCAATCCTGTTTTGTGGTAATGGTCAATTAATAAGTCCATGCGCTTCTCAAACCGCGCAATTTCCAATGGCTCACCCATAATTTTGAGTGAAAACCCTCTGGCAACTAATTTGAGTTTGGGAAAGTACTTTCGGATGACATTGAGCTTGGCGTCGTTCACCCCATATATTTCTACCGGATCTACACTGTCCAGCATGAGTAGCTTTTCGTTCATACTTGATGCAACACGCGGTAATACGTGTTTATAAAACTGTTAATCACTCGTAAGTTTATGAAAATACCTCCAGCGATAAATAAGTATTTTTGAACAAATGGGGATAGTGTCGCTTATCACAGATTATGGCTATCGCGATACCTACTTGGCTATCGTCAAAGCCCGATTGCTGAGTACCGTTCCTTCACTAAATATCATCGATGCAAGTAATGATATCCGTAATCGCGACTTACTTTCTGTGGCACACAATCTCTACCGCGTTTTATCTACATTTCCCGAAAACAGCATCCACTTGGTCTCCTTTCGTTACCATATCGAACGAAAGCCCTCCAATGACCGCCTGATGCCCGATCTTACACGGTTTTTAATTACACGCTACAAAGGTCAATATATCCTGGCGCCAGACTCGGGCATTTTTACGATTCTCGACGCCGAATTCAATGAACCTGTCTACCAGATTTTTTACGATGGCGAAGAGAAAAGGCAATTCTTTATGCTCGATATTTTTGCACCTGCTGCGATCCACTTGTTGCAGGGAAAACCATTAAACGAAATCGCCACGCCTGTTAATGATTATTTTAAAGCAATTGGCTATGATAGTTTCCTGAATGGAAATGTGCTCCACCTTAGGGAGATTTATATCGATGATTTTGGTAACCTCGTGACAAATATTCGGAAGGATCAATTTTATAAAATGGCAGGTAAACGCAAATTCACCATTACCATGCCTGGGGCACGCATTAATAAAATTAGCCATTCTTACGACGATGAAGCATTCGGACAACCGCTAGCATTATTCAACCACTTTGGGTTTCTCGAAATAGCCATCAATGGGGCAAGTGCAATGCGCTTCTTCCTGCCATCCAAAATGGATAAACAAAAAATACAAATTTTAGTAGAATTCGATGATTAAACGCGTCGTAAAAATGACCTATAAGCCCGAAATGGCCGAGAGCTTTCTTGCTATCTACCAACAGAATTGGGAAAAAATTAAATCCTTTCCAGGATGCCAACATGTTGAACTTCTAAGGGATAGACAAAATCCCGCCGTGTTTTTTACCTACAGTTGGTGGAATTCAGAAGAAGATCTGAATGCTTACCGGGACTCAGAATTGTTTGCAATGGTTTGGGGTTCGGTAAAACCCATGTTTGCCGAGAGAGCAATGGCTTGGTCGGTAGATCCGGTTAATTTTCCAACCAACAAATAAGTCCAACCGCTTAACGATTGGTTACCACCAACTAAAGGTTGTCTTTTTTTCAATCGGCATTTTGCAGTATCTTGTAACCTCATGCGGTTAAGGCTTTTCGTCATACTTCTGTTGTTGCAGCATCTGCTGCTATCACAGCAATTCTTTTTTAGGAATTATACGGCAGAAAATGGATTACCGTTTGTGCAAGTGGCATGCATGCACCAAGATGCGCGTGGCTACCTTTGGAGCGGTGGTTACGGTGGCTTAAGCCGTTTCGATGGAAAAACATTTCAAAACTATAATAAACGCGATGGACTTTCTGACCAAAATGTGAATGCTATTGCTACCGACGATTCTGGAAGAGTTTTTGTTGGTACCAATAAAGGGTTAGGTGTACTAAATGGGAGAACGTTTTTAACTGTTCAACCAAAGGATTTTAAAAAAAATTTCCAAGTCAATTCACTCTGTAAAGGGTTTCATTATAGTATGTATGTTGGTACTAATAAGGGACTCTACTTATATAAAAACGACACACTACAACTGATTCAAAGAATTGGTTATTCCAACATAAACCAAGTTGTTGTTGGTGATACGACTAAACTGTACATCTCTACTCCTGATGGATTAATTCTATTTGGACACAAAACATTTGAAAAACTCACTATAGCTAACGGATTACCAGATAACAATGTGACCTGCGCAACGGCTTTTAAAAACAAGTTGGTCATTGGAACCATGAAAGGGCTGTGCGTTTACGATGTTGCTACCCGAAAGGCCATAAATTATTTTGTCGAAAATGGCTTGATGGATAATCACATCACGGCGCTTGAAAACCAAAACAATGAGGTGCTCTGGATCGGCACCAACAGCGGCTTGGTACAGTTCGACGGAAAAAATTTCAGCTACGTTAATGTTGGTATTAGCAACAATTCGAATCAGATAAGATGTATTCTGACCGACCGTGAAAATAATACATGGCTCGGTACTCATAGTGGATTGTACCGGTACCGTGATAAATCTTTCACAGCCTTCGAGTCAGGCTCTCTTCCAGGCCAGGCGTTTGTATACCAAGTATTTCGAGATAAAAACAATAACCTTTGGGCAACTTCACAAAATGAAGGGGTGTTCCAAATTAATCGCGATGGAGTTAACGTTTTTGGTAGTAAACAGGGACTAACTGCAAGCACGCTTATATCAGGTCTAGAAGATAAACAAGGAAGAATTTATTTTGGGTCAGATCAAGGCTTGTTTTTATTTAATGCGGGACGATTTACGAAGTTATCGTTCAATACTCAATTGGCGCCCCCGTACAACGCGCTTTTTGAAGCAAGCGATCACACAATTTGGATAGGTGGATCGAATGGTATCGCCAGTCTGAAATGGAACCAGTCAAAAACAGTTTCTGTCTTTTATAGAATAACTGCTCCTGCTAGTTTTGGTGTATTTGCAATTGGCGAAGACCGCAAAGGACAGATTTATGCAGGTACCTACAAAGCAGGATTGTTCCGCTTGCAAGGTGATAGTATGGTTAATATTTCTGACCCTTTGAAATTAAATGAAGATAATTTTATTGGTATCCGAATAATCGATAACAAACTCATAGGGGCAACTCTGAATGGTATACTTGTACTTGATTTAACTACGAATCAAACCTCGCGAATAACAGAATTAGATGGACTCAATTCCGATTTAATTTACAGTATTGAAATTAGCCGCGATAAAAAAGGATTGTGGGCAGGCACGAATCAAGGTATTGCGCGCATTGACCTGGAATTGTTGCTCAAGACTGGAAAAGTACAGGTTCGCACGTTTGGAAAACAAGAAGGTTTCTCGGGTGTAGAATGTAATACAAATGGAATTTGGGAAGATGAAAATGGAACCATCTGGTTCGGAACAGTGAGTGGCTTGGTGAAACACAGTCCGAATGAATTTAAACCGAACCTTCTAGAAAATAGGACTTCAATCCAACAAATTCGATTGATGAATGAAGACACGCTCTTGCAAAATGGAGCAATTCTCGATAGTAAATTAAATACAATTACCTTCTATTACAGAGGGGTTTGTTTAACCAATCCGGATAAAGTACTTTATCAAAAACGCCTTGATGGATTATCATCAGAAAAAGATTGGAGCACACCGGGTAATGAAGATTATATCAAATACACCAATTTGCCACCTGGTGAATACACATTTCGAGTGCGAAGCTGCAACAACGAAGGGGTGTGGAATGCCAATGAGGCTACTTTCACATTTACCATTACTACACCCTGGTACTTAAAGCCATGGTTTGTAATCGGTCTTTTTGTTGTAATCATATCGGTTATTTATACATTATTTCTACTAAGGTTAAGATATGTACAAAGGCGTCAACGAGCCGACTATGAAAGAAAAGTGGAAATGAGCAAGATTGAACTGAAAGCGTTGCGAGCTCAAATGAATCCGCATTTTGTATTCAACTCGTTAAATGCTATTCAACATTATATTTTCAATACACGTAGCGATGAGGCAGTAAAGTACCTCAATAAATTTGCAAAACTCGTACGGGTGATACTTAATAATTCAGAAAAACCAACCGTTACTGTCGGCGAAGACATTGAAGCATTAAAATTGTACCTCGAACTTGAACAAATGCGTTTTGAAGGGAAATTTGACTATACAATACATGTCGATGATTCTGTCGACCCAGATTACGATATTATGCCTCCTTTGTTGATGCAACCGTATGTTGAAAATGCTATCCTACACGGTCTCAACCCGAGTCCGAAAAAGGGTCATTTAACGATTAGCCTGCACTCTGAAAATAATTTTTTAATTTGTAGTATTGTAGACGATGGCATTGGAAGAAATCGAGCTGCTGAAATTAAACGAACCATGCCAGTTAGCAAACACCGTTCTTTAGGAATGAAGATTACGGAAGATCGACTAAGGATTCTTAATGAAATCCATCATTCGCGATTAAGTGTAACCATAACCGATTTATTTGATAATAATCAGCCCATTGGCACAAAGGTTGAACTATTTGTGCCTCTCGCGGGTTAAAAACAAGAGCATATGATCAAAACCGTTATCATTGAAGATGAACAGAAAAGCATGGAAGTGCTCGCTGCTCTCATTCGTAGAAATTGTCCCGATTTAGAAATTGTAGCCACTGCAGCAAATGTGGCGCAAGGGGTAGAGATTATTCGCCAGTACCAACCTGCTCTTGTTTTTCTGGATGTAAGCATGCCCGATGGCTCTGGATTCGATTTGCTTGAAAAAGTCGATCAGAAGTTTGAATTGATTTTCGCCACTGCTTCAGACCAGTATGCTATTAAGGCTATCAAATTCAGTGCATGCGATTATCTCTTAAAACCAATTGATGCCGAAGAATTGGTGGCCGCCGTTGATAAGGTGAAACTCAAACAAAACCAGTTACCGTCAATGGATAATCTGCGTTTCCTGGTTGATCAACTAAAAAGGGCAGATGAAAATTTTCAAAAGATTACATTGCCAACAGGGAATGCTTATGAAATCGTCAATATCCGCGATATCATCCGCTGCGAGGCAGATGGAAGCTACACCGTATTTTATCTGACAGATAAAAGAAAACTGTTGATTTCGGCTGGACTTAAACACTACGAAGAATTACTTCCTGAACGGGACTTTATACGTGTTCACCACCACCATTTAATTAATATGAACCATGTCCTCCGCTTTCTTAAGGAAGATGGTGGATATGCTATCATGAGCGACGGTAGTAAAATCGAAATCTCTAGAAGGAAAAAAGAAGCCTTTATGGAACGCTTAAACCGCTCCTAAGTAGTTAACCGACGATTTCCTCACACTTGTAAATTAGTAAATGGCACTTATTAGGAAAATGAGTCAATAACGGTGCGTCCTGCTACCTTTAAGGTACGTTCTTTCATAGGGTTTTGTTTAGTTATAACAAAAGTAGGCACCTGTGGATTTTGGAGATTTTCTGCAGGTGCCTTTTTATTTCCCTTATCACGACATAAATAACTGATAATCAATCAGATTAATCTTCAATCGCGTCACAATTTCGGCTATTCGCCAAAAAATCCGTATATTTGCCCGAATTTTAAAACCTTAAAATTCATCTCATGGCATCTTCTAATCAGTCAAACAGGTTTGTCGCGGAAGGACTCACCTACGATGATGTATTACTGGTTCCTGCATACTCTGAAGTATTACCACGCGAGGTTAATATCGCATCTTATTTTTCAAGAGGCATCAAACTAAATACACCAATTGTGTCTGCTGCAATGGACACCGTTACCGAATCAAGCATGGCTATTGCTATTGCGCAAGAAGGAGGCATTGGTGTGCTTCATAAAAACATGTCCATCGCCGACCAGGCTGCGGAAGTACGAAAAGTAAAACGCAGCGAGTCAGGAATGATCATGGATCCTGTTACACTGCTTAAGGATGCTGTTATTGCAGATGCTCTGCAACTCATGGCCGACAATAAAATTGGAGGAATCCCAGTTATCGATGCGCAAAATAAACTGTTGGGCATTGTGACGAATAGGGACCTCCGTTTCGAAAAAAATAAAAAGCGTCCAGTGCTAGAGGTTATGACACCTCGTGAAAAAGTGGTTACTGCAGCGCAAGGCATCGATTTAAAAAAGGCCGAACAAATTCTCCAAACACACAAAATCGAAAAACTGCCAATAATAGATAAGGCAGGAAAACTCGTTGGTCTTATTACTTATAAAGATATTATTAAAATTAAAGTCCGCCCGAATGCTTGCAAAGACGATAAAGGTCGTTTGCGGGTAGCAGCGGCAGTAGGTGTTACAGCCGATTCGCTTGAAAGGGTTTCTGCTTTAGTGGCTGCAGGAGTCGATGCGGTGATTATCGATACTGCACATGGTCACAGCAAAGGGGTGATCGAAAAATTAAAAGAGGTAAAAAGAAAATTCCCACAGTTACAAGTAGTAGTAGGAAATATTGCAACAGGAAAAGCGGCACTTGATTTAGTGAAAGCGGGTGCCGACGCAGTAAAGGTTGGTATTGGTCCCGGATCTATTTGCACTACACGTATCATCGCGGGTGTTGGAGTCCCCCAATTATCTGCCATCCTAGATGTGGCAGCCGCATTAAAAGGTAAAGGTGTTCCGCTTATTGCCGACGGTGGAATCAGGTTTACAGGTGATGTTGTAAAAGCGCTTGCAGCTGGCGCCGGTACTGTAATGATGGGCGGCATGTTTGCAGGAACAGAAGAAAGTCCAGGCGAAACCATCATTTTTGAGGGACGTAAATTCAAATCCTACCGCGGAATGGGCTCGCTTGAGGCTATGCAGAAAGGGAGCAAGGACCGTTATTTTCAAGATGCTGAAGACGATATCAAGAAATTAGTGCCTGAAGGAATTAGTGGAAGGGTGCCGTACAAAGGACAACTTTCTGAAATTATCTACCAAGTTATCGGCGGCTTAAAAGCCGGTATGGGTTATTGTGGCGCAAAAGATATTCCTGCATTACAAACTTCGAAATTTATTCGCATCACCGCCGCTGGCGTAAAAGAAAGTCACCCACACGACGTGGTAATTACACGCGAAGCACCTAATTACAGCAGATAAAATGGTTCTACCAATTGTATTATATGGCGATCCTGTCTTAAGAAAAGTAGGGGATGAAATTGGTCCAGATTACCCAGGACTAAAGGAGTTGATAAAGGATATGTTTGAAACCATGTACAAGGCACATGGCGTTGGATTGGCTGCACCGCAAATTGGTAAAGCAATTCGTTTGTTTATCGTGGATACCGAGCCGTTTACAGACAGTGAGGATGAAGATGATGATGAGTTCACTGCAGAGGAGAAGAAGGAATTAAAGGTCTTCAAAAAGGTTTTTATCAATGCCCAAATTCTCGATGAAACGGGTGAAGAATGGAAGTTTAGTGAGGGCTGCTTGAGTATCCCTAAAATCCGTGAGGATGTTTTACGCCGGCCAGATATCACCATTTGTTACCAAGACGAAAACTTTAAGACGTATACAGAAACTTATTCTGGTGTAATTGCTCGGGTCATTCAACACGAGTACGATCACATCGAAGGCATATTGTTTACGGATAAAGTTGGTCCGTTTAAACGAAAACTAATCGCGGGAAAACTCACTGATATTGCCAAGGGCAAGGTTGGTGCTGATTATAAAACCCGCATATATCGCCCCAAAAAATGAAATTCACTACTGTTTTTATTGCTTTCGTGTTGTTGCTTTTAACTGCCTGCACCAGCAATGAACCGGCAGAGAATCAACCAGCGTCAAAAACCGATACGCTTCAAAAAAAACAAGCCTACGTAATGGATTGTAGTTTGTTGTTGAATGAAGCCAAACGCTACGATAGCACATTGCTAGCACAAAATGAACTAAATGACTCGTTAGCACGAATCGCCATCAAAGCCTTCACAGGTTATGCTTCCTATTGCCACGATGCTTCTGATGCGCCTATTTATCTTGTAAAAACGGCCTCTGTTGCCAAAGCCATCAATAATATTCCTCAAGCAAAACTAGCGCTTGAAACTGTGGTGAATAACTACCCAGGATTTGATAACATGCCGGCCGCCTTATTTATGTTGGCGCAGCTGTATGATGAGGTCAGCTATTTAAATGATGAACACGAAGCAGCTAGGTTGTATAGGAAAATCATTGCCGACTACCCACAAACTGATTGGGCACCGGTTGCACAAGCGGCTTTGCAAATGATTGGAAAATCAGATAAAGAAATGCTAGAAATCTTCAAAAAGAAATCGAAGTAATGAATCCCCTAAGAAAACGCATGGCCTTAACAGCAGCTATTGGTGCCGTAGGCGTGGCTCTGGGAGCACTCGGCGCACATTTCCTCAGAGATAAAATGGAAGCAGGTCAGCTTACAATGCGTCAGTTCGATGGTTTTGAAGCAGCGGTGCGATACCAATTGTTGCATGTAGTAGCCGCGTTAATGGTGCTTTTCTGGTACTCTTCTGATCAGAAAAAATTTTATTGGACTGCCTCTACTTTTTTTCTTATAGGAATTCTGCTATTCAGTGGTTCCATTTATCTACTGTCCCTTCGTTCTTTATTGCATGCCGACTGGTTAAAATTCGTCGGCCCCATTACACCTTTAGGTGGAATCGCATTCATCGTGGGTTGGTTGATGTTAATGATGGGATTTCTCAAAAAAGGTTAATTATTTAGCTTCGGCACAAGTTCTGAATCATAGTTTAACAACTAAATTAGTTCCATGAAAAAACTTGCATTTATAACCGTCTTTTTTTGTTTGTTGTCTTTTAACTTTTTTGCGCAAGACAATAAAGAGGAAAAGCGCCAAACCGTTTACAAAGGTGTTTCTGACCAAGCTTGTGCCGTTGAAATGGCCTTTGGAAGTTATGGGGCGGGGATTGACCGTAATGCTTTCGAGCAATTCACAAAATTGGCAGAAGCCAATAAATTAGAATATACTTCTAAAAGTGTCGGAAGGGAAGGAGAGACCCGGATTTGCTTGCCAATGACCGGCCTTTCGGCAATGAAAAAGCGAAAAATCATTAAGAAATTAAAGGCAATTGCTGATAAAGGTCAGCTAGTCTCAGTATCAATACGTTAAACAGACTGCCCCCATTTCAGGGGCAGTTTTTTTTTCGTACTTTTGCGACCTAATTTAAATCTACTCAACATAATGAACGAGATCGGAAACAAGGGAGAGCAAGCATCAGTTGCACAACTGGGCCTTTCCAACGTGGACATGGCGTATTGGAACCTTCATCCAAGTGAACTCATCGAGGAGACCATCATCAGAGGAGAAGGGTTTCTCACCGATGTAGGCGCACTGGCAATTGATACAGGTGAATTCACCGGCCGCTCCCCGAAAGATAAGTTTGTTGTGTACGATGAAAACACGAAGGATTCAGTTTGGTGGGGTGATGTAAACAACCGTTTTGAATCTGACAAGTTCGACATCCTTCACAACAGAATGCTGGCCTACCTTGGCGGCAAAGAAATTTGGGTGCGTGATGCTTATGCCTGCGCTGACCCTCAATACCGTATCAATATTCGTGTTGTTAATGAATTTCCTTGGAGCAATTTGTTCTCCTATAATCTCTTTCTTCGTCCTACAGCAGAGGAGATTAAAACGTTTGCACCAGACTGGACTATTATTAATGCACCTGGTTTTAAAGCTGATCCCAAAATTGACGGAACACGTCAACATAATTTTGCCATTATCAACTTCACCAAAAAAATCATTTTGATTGGTGGAACTGGTTATACCGGTGAAATCAAAAAATCTATTTTTACTGTTCTTAATTACATCCTCCCTCACCACCACAAAGTACTGAGTATGCACTGCTCAGCGAATATTGGTAAGGAAGGTGATACGGCAATTTTCTTCGGATTGTCAGGTACTGGAAAAACAACCCTCAGCGCTGATCCATTGCGTAAATTAATTGGGGACGATGAACACGGTTGGAGCGATAAGGGCGTTTTCAATTTTGAAGGTGGTTGCTACGCAAAATGTGTGGACTTAACCGCAGAAAAGGAACCTCAAATTTTCAATGCGATTCGCTTTGGTTCATTACTAGAAAATATCGGCTGTTACGAGGGAACTACTACAGTTGATTACTCGGACATTTCTCGTACTGAAAATACGCGCGTGAGTTATCCTGCTCAATACATTGATAATGCAGTAACTCCTGCAGTAGGCGATATGCCTAAGAATATTTTCTTCTTAACCTGCGATGCTTTTGGTGTACTTCCTCCAATTAGTAAGTTAACTACAGGTCAAGCGATGTATCACTTCATTAGTGGTTATACCGCTAAAGTAGCAGGTACAGAAATGGGTATTACAGAGCCAACAACTACTTTCTCAGCTTGTTTTGGAAAGGCATTTTTACCTTTGCACCCAACTAAGTACGCAGAATTGTTAGGCGAAAAATTAAAGAAACACAAGGTCAACGTGTGGTTGCTCAACACTGGTTGGGTAGGGGGTTCATACGGCGTTGGTAGCCGTATTAAACTATCCTATACCCGTGCTTTGATTACCGCGGCTCTTACAGGTAAATTTGATGCTGCTGAATTTGGCACGTCGCGTAACTTCTCCCTAGCATTCCCTAAAGCTTGCGAAGGGGTGCCTGCTGAATTGCTCGATCCACGTAATAGTTGGGCAGATAAAAATGCCTACGACGACAAAGCAAGAAACTTGGCTGAACAGTTCAATAAAAATTTCGCCCAGTATGCTTCAGCTGCCAACGAAGAAATTCTTTCTGCGGCTCCTTCTGTCGAAGCTACTGCCTAATTAAAACCTACTCCTATAAAATGGCCATCCCTCTGGGGTGGCTTTTTTGTTAAAGGTGGTCCTGTTTGTAATTAAAATCGCAACACTCAAAAAGGAATATGTACTTTAAAGTGGTGTTTCTTAAAAGAAATAATCTAATACTCATTAGTGCACTGGCGCATCTTTTGGCAGTGATGTTTTCTGTTGGGTACCATCAATGCGATGAACTTTTTCAAGTATTTGAATTCGCAGGATTGAAATTGGGTCTCAACGCGCCGGCTTCCTTACCATGGGAATATGAATACCATATGCGCTCGGCCCTGCCTCCGTTATTGGTGTATTCGATTACGTCTGCTGCACATGCAATTAACCTTGTCGATCCTTTCTTTATCGCTATGAGTCTACGCTTTCTTGTTGCGGCGCTTTCTTTTGCTGGACTTGTTCGATTGTTGAAACTGCAAAGCAGCGACGGAGAAATAAAAAATGATGTAAATGCGCTTTGGTTGGTGGCCCTTTTGTTCTGGCCAATTCCTTACTTCCATGTCCGCCTATCAGCTGAAAATTTATCAGCAACATTGTTCGTTTGGAGCTTTGTGCTAAATCAAGAATTCGGAGGGGTTTGGAAGAAATATATTCTCCCAGGTGTATTGATGGCTCTTGCTTTTCACATCCGATTTCAAATGGCATTTATGATTCTGCCGTTTTGCTTGTGGTTAGCAATTGTTCACAAGGAAAAATTAAAATCGCTGCTCTTACTTGTGGCGGGTTTCGGAATAGGTTTTTGCTTGGCTACAGCTGTTGATTACTGGTTCTATGGTCAATTCACCTTGAGCTGGTGGAATTACATTTACCAAAATATCTTTGAATCTAAAGCAGATCAGTTTGGCGTAGAACCGTTTTACTTCTACCTCCGCGAAAGCGCTGCACACTTAATTCCTCCGTTTAGCTTATTAATCATTTTAGGTATTGCCTTGTTTTGGTGGAAAAAACGATGGCATGTGCTTACTTGGATAACACTACCTTTTGTGCTGATTCATTTTTTTGTTGGGCATAAGGAATTCAGATTTCTTTTCCCGATAATGAATTTTGTCCCATTTATTTTAGTCGTTGCTCGCAAAGAACTACTGGACTGGAAGCCGATGATGCACTTTCTTGATAAGAAGTGGTTGATTAGGTTATACATAGCAAGTAATTGTGTTGCTATGCTCATTTTCTGTTTGTCCCCAGCAGATAGCGCTACGCGAAAAATGCGTCAACTTTATTATTTGCAAGAGACAGGAACAGTTAATGTCCTTGTTAATGGCGAATCGCCCTACAGCCAAAATTTAGGATTGAACTATTTCCATAACTCTCGGGTGCATTGCTTTAACGACACCTTGTTAAAGGTGCCTGCCTGCAATTGGTATTATACTGAAGACTTCAATAAACCTGATTCGGTTTTTGAACGGGGCACTTTGTACATTCGTTACTTCTCATCAATTCCGAGAAAAGCAGCCTATTTCGATTTTAATGGCTGGATGTCGCGCGTGCCTTATTTTTCAATTTATAAAGCAGAAGGAACATTAACTGAGTGAGTGCAGTGCGCGCTCAACACTTTGATGAATGTGATCTATAATGCCATCGTAGGAGCCTCGGACAAATGCTTCACCGGTAACTTTTTCAAATAACTCAATGTAGCGGTCCGAAATTTGACCTACCCATTCATCTGACATGTTTGGTATCTGTTGCCCCTCTTTTCCTTGGAAACCATTTTCGATTAACCAACGACGAACAAATTCCTTACTTAACTGTTTTTGTTCCTCTCCCTTCGCTTGACGTTCTTCATACCCTTCTGCATAAAAATAACGTGACGAATCGGGAGTGTGAATTTCATCCATCAAGGTTATTTCACCTTTATATAGACCAAATTCGTACTTCGTATCTACTAAAATTAACCCGCGTGCAGCCGCCATTTCTTGACCACGGTGGTAAAGAGCAAGGGTGAATTTTTCCAATTGTTCATAATGGGCCTTGCTTACTAAACCTGAAGCAATAATGTCTTCCTTACTAATATCTTCATCATGCCCTTCCGATGCCTTTGTAGTTGGTGTAATGATGGGTGTTGGTAGACGATCATTTTCTTTTAATCCTTCTGGAAGTACAACACCACACAAAGTCCTTAGCCCAGATGCATAGGTGCGGGCAGCATGTCCAGCTAAGTAGCCTCGAACAACCATTTCCACTTTAAATGGTTCACATCGTTTACCAATACTAACGCTTGGATGGGGTGAGGCCATTAACCAATTAGGAACGATGTCGCTGGTTTGTGATAAAAAATGTCCGGCAATTTGATTCAACACCTGTCCTTTATACGGAATGCCTTTTGGCAATACCACATCAAACGCACTGATGCGGTCACTAGCAACCATCACTAGCAAATCGCCACAACTGTAAACATCTCGAACCTTGCCTTTGTATACTGAAGATTGTCCTGAAAATTGAAAGTCTGTACTAGTGAGTGTTTCCATTATGTATGTTTAATAGGTGGTCCAGGTAGTTAGACCATTATTTGTGAATTTAAAGGGTTGTACTTTTCCGCCTAATGCTTCGAGCGCCTTGCCTACTGTGACTTTGGTGACAGCAGGACAGAAGAAGAACATAAAACCACCACCACCGGCACCTGAAATTTTCCCGCCAGTAGCACCATGGTCCAAGGCTGTTTGATAAATTTTATCGACCAAGTCATTGGTGATACTCGCCGCCATTTGTTTTTTATTCTGCCAACCAAAATTTAAAATCTCCCCAGTTCGGTTCAATTCTCCTTTTAATAGGGCTTCCTTCATTTGGGTGGCCTGCTCTTTTAGGCGGTGCATAGCGTCCACACTTTTTTCATTATTCCCCTTTACATTTCGTACCTGCTCATCGATAATATTAGCCGACTCGCGTTGGGTAGCCGTATAGTAAAGTAACAAGTTAAACTCCAGTTCGTTTTGTGTGTCGTTTTTTAACTGTAGTGGGTTAACTATGACTTGATCATTGGCTAAAAACTCAATAAAATTGATTCCTCCAAAGGTGGCAGCATATTGGTCCTGTTTACCGCCAGACATACCCAAATCCACGCGTTCAATTTCAAAAGCAAGATGGGCAATGTCATAGCGACCGAGGGGAAGTTTTAACCACTCGGCAAATGCACCTATTAACGATACGACAATAGTGGATGAGGTACCTAAGCCAGATCCTTGCGGGGCTTCAATATAGGAGGTAAGTCGAAAGGAGAGGGCGCCAGTTTTGAATTGGCGACTAATTCGGTTATAAACCCCCATAAAGAGCTCAAAACCAGGCACTACGGCTAATTGCTCCGCTGCGGGTCCCGACCACCTTTTATCGGTGCCATCTATAACAAACTCAATCTGCCCGTTGGACAGGGGCTCCAGGCTGGCATAGGCATGTAAGTCAATAGTAGCGTTGAGAATGGCGCCTCCGTAGAGGTCCGAGTAGGGACTGACATCGGTTCCTCCGCCAGCTAACCCGATTCTAAGGGGGGCCTTACTCCTGATAATCATAGCGTGCAAAAGTAAATAAAATGACCCGTAAAGGCTAAAAATTAAAGTAGGGCCCCTTCGGTTATCACATGTTGGTCGTTTCAGGCAAAATATTATCTTTGCAAACCTTAAAAGTTTTGAACTGCAATGAGTAAAGAAAACAATAACGCTGGTACCTCAGAGAAAGTTAGTATTCTGGAGAGTATTCGCCGCAGGACTGGTCTCCTGGTTGGTATTGTGGGGCTTGCGCTTCTGATCTTCATCCTCGAAAGTCTATTAGGCTCTGGAGCGTCGATCTTTGGTAGCGACGACCTCACTGTTGGAAAGATAAACGGCAAAAAAGTCGACCGTATCGAATTCTCTAACCGACTGGAAGGGGTGGTAAACCAATACCGCGCCCGTCAGCAAGGTGGCGAAGTAAGTGAACAATTGCGTGGTCAAATCATCACACAAGTGTGGAATCAGTATGTAATGGACTTAGCCATTAAACCACAATTCGAAAAAATTGGCATCAATGTTGGTGACGATGAATTGTACGAGTTAGTGGTAATGAACCCTGCTCAATCAATCATCAAGAACCTGTCAGATCAAAACGGTCGTGTAAACGAACAATTTGCAAAACCTGATGGAACCTTGGATTTGGTTAAATGGCGTCAAGCAGTTCAAAGTGTTACCGGTGAGTCTGAAATGGCTGTAAAACAAATGGAAGATGAAGTACGTGAAACACGTCGCTTTGAGAAATTCCGTGCATTAGTAAACAAAGGGTTGTATGTTACTACACATGAAGCAAAGGTGATTGGTAATGCGCAACGTACAATTCGCTCAGTATCATTTATCGCTAAACGTTTTGACGAAATTCCTGATTCAACAGTGAAATTAACTGATAACGATATTGAAAAATACTATAGCACGCATTCGTATCAGTACCGTAGTGATGAAGATGCACGTAACATTGAATTCGTTACGTTTAATCTTCTTGCTAACGAACAAGACGTCGCTGATATTGAAAAGGACGCTCAACGTGTAGCCGATGAATTAAGAGGCAAAACGACTGCTGAAGACAGCATAATTCTTGCGCAAGAAAGCGAAAATGGTCAAATCAACATTCGCCCTATGACCAAGAAAAACATGATTATCCGCGACTCAGCTGTTTACAAGTCAACAGCCGGTACAGTGTTTGGTCCTTATAACGAGGGAGCTTATGTAAAGGTTTACAAAATTGAAGCTATTAATAATCTAGCCGATAGCGCAAAGGTTCGCCACATACTCATCGGTACTAACGATCCACAAACAAATCAAGCAAAACGCACAAAGCCTCAAGCCAAACGCGAAGCTGATAGCTTACTTACTTTGATTAAAGAAAAGAAAGTGGTTTTTGACACGTTGGTAAAAACCATCAGCGACGATTTCGGTAGCAAGGATAAAGGTGGTGACTACGGTTGGTTCAACGAAGAAACAAGCTTTGTAGAGCCATTTAAGATGGCGGGATTAAAAGGTGTAAAAGGAAATATTTCAGTTGTCGAAACTGATTTTGGTTATCACATTATTGAAGTGCTAGATGTAAGTAAAACATCACATCCTAGTTATGTTGTAGCTGAAGTCTTCAAAAAAATTCAACCATCAGAAGAAACTTCAACTAAAATATACCAAAAAGCAAGCGAGTTTGCTGGTAAAAATAATAATGCTGAATTATTCGATAAGGCAGTTGCTGCTGAAAAACTAACTAAGCGTTTGGCAGATAACATTCATGAAGGTGACCGCGACATTTCAGGTGTAGATGGAGCAAAAGAAATGGTGCGTTGGGCATTTAATTCTGAAAAAGGTACCGTGACTGTGTTTACCTTCCCTGATAAATACATTGTTGCTAAACTCGCTGGCATAAGAAATAAAGGTATTCTTCCTTTAGAAGAAGTACGTGAAGAAGTAGCTTTGGCAGCAATGAAGGCCAAGAAAGCAGATATGTTAATGGAACAATACAGTGGAAAAGTGACTGCTGTTACTAATATTAATGATGCTGCTGCTAAAACTGGTTTACAGGTAATGCACCAAGCCAATGTTACATTAATGCAAAGTGTTGTTGATGGTATTGGAATGGACAACCTATTTGTTGGAACGGCTCTAGGTTTGAAAAAAGGTGAACTATCTAAATTCCAGATTGGCGAAAATGCCGTCTTTATGATTGTTGTTGACGATATTCAAGAATCTAAAATGGAAGATCTTAAAGATGTTCAAAAACAAATGGAAGGCGAAGTGGGTGGAAGAACCGATTTTGAAGTGTTCAATGCTTTAAAAGCTCTCGCTGACATTGAAGATCACCGCTCAAAAATTGACTAAATTGAAAGGCTATCCATTGGATAGCCTTTTTTATTATTGATTGTTGTTGTTATGCCATTATTGCAAGAAATTATCAATTGCATCGAGCAAGTTGCACCTCCGCAACTACAAGAGGATTATGACAATTCAGGATTGATCTTCGGTAATAAAAACATGCCTATTACAGGAGCATTACTTGCTCTCGATTGCACCGAAAAAGTAATCGAAGAAGCCATTGAACTAGGGTTCAATTTGGTGATAGCCCATCATCCTATTGTGTTTAAGGGATTAAAACGATTTACAGGGTCTAACTACGTTGAAAGAACCTTGTTACTAGCCATCCAAAATAACGTGGCTATATATGCTTGCCACACCAATCTCGATAATGTATTGGAAGGCGTTAATGGAAAAATAGCGGATAAATTAGGACTAATTAATCGCCGGATTTTGAAACCTCTGCCGGCACAATTGACAAAGTTGATTACGTTTGTCCCACTCAGTCATGAACACCAAGTGGCCGAAGCATTATTCAATGCTGGTGCAGGTAAAATTGGTAATTATGATCAATGCTCTTTTCGCGTTACAGGCACAGGCACATTTAGAGCCAATAAGGAGGCACAACCTTACATAGGAACCACTAATCAATTAGAAACAGTTGGTGAGGTGCGACTCGAGGTCATTTTACCGCTATTTAAGAAACAGGCGGTACTTTCAGCACTCAAAAGCGCACACCCTTATGAAGAAGTGGCCTTCGATTGGATCGACCTCGGGAATGATTGGGATAATAAAGGAGCTGGATTAATTGGCGAACTTGCTCAACCCCAAGAGGAAATGCAATTTTTGAACGAAATTTGCCAAATTTTCGCCATTTCTACACTAAAATACACCAAATTAACCCAAAAACCGGTCAAAAAGGTGGCGATTTGCGGCGGAAGTGGTAGCTTTTTGATAAAGGATGCTATTAAAGCCGGCGCGGATGTATATATTACCGCGGATGTAAAATACCATGAGTTTTTTGACGCAGAAGAAAAGATGGTCCTGGTCGACATTGGACACTTTGAATCTGAGCAATTTACCCCAGAAATTTTTTATACTATCATTAGCGAAAAATTCAGTACATTTGCAATCCGTTTATCGAAAACGGTCACCAATCCGGTAAATTACTTTATAGCATGAGTGCAAAGATCAAGGAAAAAATTGACGCAACGGTAGAAGGCAAACTTAAGAGCCTTTATCAACTTCAACTCATTGACAGCAAAATCGATCGTCTACGTACTATTCGTGGTGAATTACCACTTGAAGTAAGTGACTTAGAAGATACAGTTGCTGGTCTTGAAACCAGACTTGCGAATGTAACAGAAGAAGTTGCAGAACTTGAAAATCAAATCAATGATAAAAAGCAAGCTGTAAAAGACTTTACAGCAAATATCAAGAAGTTTGAAACGCAACAAGGCAAAGTGCGCAACAACCGCGAGTACGATGCGATTTCAAAAGAAATTGAATTTCAAAAATTAGAAATTCAGTTGGCTGAAAAACGCATGAAAGAAGCTAAAGCGGCTTCCATTCTTAAATCAGAATTACTTGAAAAAAGTAAAATTGAATTTGAAGAACGCTCAAAGGACTTGAAAGCGAAAAAAGGAGAACTACAAGAAATTATTGCTGAAACCGAAAAGGAAGAAGCAGAATTGATTAAAGATAGCGAAAAAGCATCTGAGCACATCGAAGATCGTTTGCTAAATGCGTATCACCGCATCAGAGCCAACACTAGAAATGGATTAGCTGTTGTAGCTGTAGAACGCGATGCTTGTGGCGGTTGTTACAACAAAATTCCACCACAACGTCAATTAGATATTCGTCTAAACAAAAAAATTATTGTGTGCGAACATTGTGGTCGCGTATTAGTGGATGGCATGCTTATTCCTGATGCGGGTCTCGAAGTAAAAGCATAATTTTTTTCAAAAAGTTTTGGGGATTGTAATTAAACTTGTATCTTTGCAATCCCAAAACAAGGGAGTTTAGCTCAGCTGGTTCAGAGCATCTGCCTTACAAGCAGAGGGTCGGGGGTTCGAATCCCTCAACTCCCACAGATAAGTATCAAAAGCGCCGAGAGGCGCTTTTTGATTTTTATGCAGCGTCAAACGACCCTTCAGGGTCGTTTGTAAGCGAAATAAAAATCAAAAAGGCCCTTCCCTTTTTTTGGGAAGGGCGCTTTTGTAATTTGACTCTTGGAGCCCAGGGATCACGAAGTAATCCCGATGAAGAAAAAGTGGTGTTTTCTCCAACAACGCTGTCACCTATTTGTTTACGTGATTTGATTGGCTTCTGGAACAATGGTTACCAATCTTTCACCTAGTGTGCTATAGTTTTGCCAAGCAACTGCTACAGAATGAAGGGTAAACTGAATAGTTTCTTAATAAAAATGGTTCTCGTTCACATCTTCTTTGTGGCGCACTGCAACTCGATTGCACAGAGCAAGCCAATCAATCTATCTACTGTGGATAGTTTACAAGTGGATTCTATCATTAAAAAGGATAAGGGACTCCACATTCAATGGGAAGCATTAACGAGAACTTTTTTTATGGCTACCATAAATCAAGGGGCATCTAACGATGCCTATGCACTGGCTTCAGGTGCTGGTATTGGTTTTGTTACTAAGCCGATTTATGGACTTCAGTTGGGTGTAAGAGGGTACTTTATTTACAAGTTGCTTTCTTCTGATTTGCGTTATGCGGATCCTACAGGGCTTTTGCCGAACCGATACGAGGTTGGTTTATTTGATATTCAAAATGGTACCAGCAATGCTAATACCGCTCGTGTAGAAGAACTTTTTATTAAGTACACCTACCTTAAGTCGGCTCTATCTATCGGTAAAATGAACTTGAACACACCCTTTTTTAATCCTCAAGATGGGAGGATGCGTCCTACCTTTGAGGAAGGGATATGGTGGAAGGTAAATCCATCCAAAAAATTATTGTTCAATGGCGGCTGGATCTGGGGCGTTTCACCACGCTCTACGTTTAAATGGTACTCGCTTTCAAATTCTATCGGTATTTATGCTTCAGGTGTTGGTGTCGATGGCAATAGCGCAACTTACGCAGGAAATATTACAGGCTGTTCTGGGATGGCTATTGCCAATTTGGCTTATACACCGATTAATGGTCTAAAATTCGATTTTTGGGATGGTTGGCTGGAAAATGTGATGAATACATCTTTGGTGGAAATAAAGTACTCTTCTTCAAAAGGGAAAAACAACTGGTACTCTGGTACGATTTATTTGCACCAAAATGCACTAAATAATGGGGGTAATGTCAACCCTTCGTTAACCTATATGGAAAAGGGGGCTCAATCAAATGTTGTTAGCGCTCATGTGGGTTATGAAGTTAAAAAATGGAACTCGAATCTGAATTACACGCACATTACAGGTGATGGAAGGTACCTTATGCCAAGAGAGTGGGGTAGAGAAATTTTTTATACGTTTCTAAACCGAGAGCGAAATGAGGGACTTGGTAAAATGAACGCCTGGGTACTTCGAACAACATACACGGATAAGGTAAAACGAATGAGTTCTACTCTTGCCTATGGCTACTTTTTATTGCCAGATGTGCTCGATTATAGATATAACAAATATGGACTACCCTCTTATCATCAAGTGAATTGGCAATTTCAGTATGCGTTTGATCGAGTACTTAAAGGTTTGGAGATAAGAGTGCTAGCAGCCTACAAAATCAAAGCGGGCCCCACTTACAACTTGCCAAAATACCAAATCAATAAGGTGAATATGCTTAATGTAAATTTGGTGGTTGATTTTAAATTTAATCAAGCATGATATAATAGGGGCTTATATTCAGCGACTGTCAGCAGAAAGTGTGAAATAAATTTGCTTTCGTTACCTTCACAGCTAGACAAGAACTATTTCTGTCGATATTTTGGTTATGGAAGAAAACAAGCGAAGATCTTTTTTGAAGAGCATAGGGATGGCTGGCGTTGGAGCAATGATTTCAGCCCCATTAAAGTCCCTTGAATTGGTGCCGCTGGAACAATTGCCAAAGGAAGGGCAAGTCAAAAACAGCCCAGTTACAATTACTATTCTTCAAACAACAGATGTTCATTGTCAAATTCATGAGCACGACGAATTGTTTTGGGAGAATGAAAAGATGGTGTTTCGGAAAACAGGGGGCTATGCTCGCCTTTCTTCGTTTTTTAAAAGTGCTCGAAAAAAAAATCCGCTCACATTTATTGTTGATACTGGCGACATGTTTCAAGGGAGTGAACTCAGTGTAAAAACGACAGGGGAAGCACTTGTGCCAATTCTTAACGGACTTAATTATGACTTATACTTGCCGGGTAACTGGGAGGTTATCTATGGTAAGAAAAGGATGCAACAACTCTTAGGCTCGCTTAATGGTCCAAAGCTCTGTGCCAACATGTACCATGATTTAGGGAGTGGAAAAAAGGGAGAATTGGTCTTTCCTGCCTACAACATTTGGCAGGTTGCTGGTGTCAAAATAGGATTTCTTGGGTACACCGATCCGCTAGTACCAATACGTCAAAGTCCTAATTATAGTAAAGGGATTCTTTATACAAAACCAGAAGAAAATTTGGCCCATTACATTGATGTTTTGCGGAACCAAGAACGATGTGCTTTTGTAATTATTCTTGCTCATTTGGGGCTTTCACAACAGATCGCTTTAGCAAACATGGAGGAATGTAAAGGGGTTGATTATATACTCGGTGGCGACACTCATGAACGGGTTAGAAAGCCCATTCAGTGTAAACACGCTAAGGTGGTTGAGCCCGGTGCTTTTGGGTCGTTCGTTGGGAAGTTGGAACTGATGATTGAAAATGGACAAGTAGTGAAGGAGGCGTACGAGTTAATTGAAGTTAAAGCAAATGAAATAAAGCCCGATCAATCTATGGAACGCCTTCTGGAGGAGAAGGAAATTCCGTTTAAACAGGGTATAAATGAAATTGTGGGTTATAGCACCTTGCCATTGTACCGCTATTTTGTGGTCGAAAACCCAATAGACACCATGATTTTAACGGCTCTGCATTGGAAGTTTCCTGAAATTGATATCTGTCTTTCCAATGGCTTCCGTTTCTGCCAACCAAATGCAACACCTGATAAAACAGGAAATATTCCAATAACGCATGCGTATATTTTTGATATGCTTCCGGTGGATAGTACGGTCAGGACGGCCAAAATAACTGGAAAACAATTACGAGAATGGCTCGAAAAGGAACTGAATAATGTATTTGCTAAGGATGCATCGAAACGCTTAGGAGGTTGGGTGATCAAATTCAAAGGCATGAAAATGAGTTTTAATGCTTTCGCAGATTATGGCAGTAGGGTTCAAGAATTAACCGTAGGGGATAAGGAAGTTGATCCAGAGAAAATGTATTCTATACTGGCATGTGAACGCGATGGTGATCCAGAGGATATGCTCTGCCGAATTAAGGGAGTAAAAGAGGCAGTAAATACATCAACTACTTTACACCAACTCATGTATAGTTACCTTAAAGCTAATTCACCTGTGACGCCAATTCCCGAAAAAAACGCCCGTATTTTAGATGCCTCCCAACTCCTTCTATCACAAGTTACAGGGGTTGATTACCAATTTAGATAACCGCCTGCTCAATATCATAAAAGGTGGTAACAATTGTTACAATATGTATCTAATAAGCTCCGTATCTTTGTAGAAGGAATGGCTATGTTAAAAGGCACAAAACTCTACAGCATTTTCGGTAATAAATGCCCCCGTTGTCATGAAGGGGATTTTTTCGAGAAAAGTAACCCCTACACCAAGGATTTTGATAAAATGAACCATTACTGCAATTCTTGCGGTGAGAATTTCGAACGTGAAACCGGATTTTATTACGGTGCAATGTATGTCAGTTATGCTTTTACAGTAGCTTTGGGTGTTGCGTGGTTTTTGTTCCTTTATATCCTGTTTGGATTTGATGCGTTGACTTTTTTAATCAGCTACTCGGTCTTACTGATTGTATTACTACCATGGATTTTTAGAACAAGCCGCTTGATTTGGATCAATTTCTTCACCAAGTATAAAAAAGAGGCAGCAGGTACTGAGCCTCGAAAGGTAGCATAAAAAAAAGCCCCATTTTGGGGCTTTTTTTATAAAAGTCGATTAGCATTAAAGCAACATTGTTACCGGATTTTCGACAAAGGTCTTCAAGGTCTGTAAAAAAGCGGCTCCAGTTGCTCCGTCCACTGTTCGGTGGTCACACGCCAAGGTTAATTTCATTACATTTCCTGGAACAACTGCATTGTTCTTCACTACTGGCACTTGCCGAATTGCTCCAACTGAAAGAATGCACGATTCGGGTGAGTTAATAATCGATGTGAACGATTCGATGCCAAACATACCCAAGTTCGATACAGTAAAGGTATTGCCTTCCCAATCTTTTGGTTGTAGTTTTTTCTCCCGAGCTTTTTTGCCTAAATCTTTAACTTCAGCAGAAATAGCGTTGAGGTTCTTTTGATCAGCAAAACGCACAACCGGTACCAATAATCCATCTTCTACTGCAACGGCTACACCAATATGCACATGAGAATATTTTCTAATCTTGTCACCCATCCAACTCACGTTCACTTTTGGATGTTTCTTGAGTGCCATAGCACAAGCCTTTATCACCAGGTCATTAAATGAAACCTTGGTGTCGGGAACAGTGTTCAGAGCTTCACGGGACTTAATAGCATTGTCCATATCCACTTCAATATTTAAATAGAAGTGAGGCGCTCCGTTCTTACTTTCTAATAAACGGCGAGCTATGGTTTTCCGCATTTGGCTGACTGGTTCGTCCGTGTATCCTTCGCTTCCAGTCATTACCATAGCATTTTCTGAAACGGCAGAAGTTGGTTGGTAATTATCAATATCAGATTTAATAATTCGACCGTTATCACCACTACCTTTCACCTTGGTGAGGTCAATTCCTTTTTCCTTGGCAATGGCCTTGGCTAGAGGAGAAGCCTTGATTCGGCTCGTTGCGTCAGAGCTAGTACTTGCCACATGGGTAACGGCTGAATTAGGGGTTTTTACTGCTACTGCAGGGGCAGCGCTGACGGTAGAAACTGAAACAGAGGCGGCGGCTAATATGGACTGTACGTCTTCGCCACCTTTCCCAAGAATTGCAAGAATACTCTCAACCGGTGCTCCTTGACCTTCGGCTATACCTTGATACAGTAAAACACCATCTTGAAACGATTCAAATTCCATAGTGGCCTTGTCGGTCTCAATGTCCGCTAACAAATCGCCACTTTTAACTTTATCACCTACTTTTTTATGCCATTTTGCAACCACCCCATCCGTCATAGTATCACTCAGCTTTGGCATACGCACAATCTCAACACCGGCAGGGATAGAGGCGCCTGCGCTTGCTGGTGGGGTTGTAGCAACCACTGGAGGTGTTGCCGGCGCAGAAGCTGAACCATTAATAATGGATGTTATATCTTCTCCAGCTTGTCCGAGTACGGCAATAATGGAGTCGACTGGAACAGGTTGGCCTTCTTTTATGCCTACATGTAACAAAACTCCATCCTGAAACGATTCAAATTCCATAGTGGCTTTATCAGTTTCAATATCCGCTAATAAATCACCACTTTTCACTTTATCGCCCACTTTCTTGTGCCATTTGGCAACAACACCTTCTGTCATGGTGTCGCTTAATTTGGGCATTCTTACAATTTCAGCCATTTTGATAAGTTCATCTGTGCCTGTTGGCAATTAATTATTCTCTGATAAATGGATAACCTGGTTCTGAATAAACATCGTCATAAAGTTCTTCAGGTGACGGATAAGGACTTTCTTCTGCAAATTGAACGGATTCGTTCACCATTTGTTTGACTTTATCCTCTATTGCCTCAATACCGGCCTCATCGATCCAATTGTTCTTTTTCAAAACACTTAGTACTTTTTCAATCGGGTCTTGTTCTTGGTATTGTTTTACCTCGTCTTTTGTACGGTATGTCTGAGCATCACTCATACTATGCCCTTTGTAACGATAGGTTTTCATTTCTAAGAAAGTAGGACCATCTCCTCTACGAGCACGGTCTGCGGCTTCTTCAATGGCCTCGTGAACTGCTTCAACATTTAGTCCATCAACAGGTTTACTTGGCATATCGTAGGCAAGGCCGAGTTTCCATAAATCGTGCACATTACTGGTTCTTTCAACGGATGTACCCATGGCGTAGAGGTTATTCTCCACAATGAAAATTACGGGTAATTTCCAAGTCATAGCCATGTTAAAGGCTTCATGCAGTGCACCCTGACGCACAGCACCATCCCCCATAGAGCAAACACAAACATTGTCTTTACCCATATATTTTTCCGCAAAGGCTATTCCAGCACCTAGAGGTACCTGAGCGCCCACAATGCCGTGGCCCCCCATAAAATTATGCTCCTTACTAAAAATGTGCATACTTCCGCCCTTACCCTTGCTGCAACCTGTAACACGGGCATACATTTCAGCCATTACATATTTTGGATGTAAACCAAGTCCGATTGGATGGGCATGGTCACGATAAGCCGTAATGTGCTTGTCATCCTTTCGTGTAGCGCTAACTGTTCCTGCCACAATGGCTTCTTGCCCAATGTATAAGTGACAAAAACCTTTGATTTTTTGCTGAACATATACCTGCCCTGTTTTTTCTTCAAAACGCCGCATGAGCAGCATGGATTCGTACCACTGAAGGTATTGTTCCTTTGTAAATTTAAGTTTCTTATCCGAGGCTGCTTTTGCCATAATATTGGATTTAGTGGTCACAAAAATAACAGAAAAAAGCTAATAACACCTTCCTTATAAATAGGAGTTTTAACACCCCCCTTGCCGTTGGTAATTCTGATAAAATTATAACCGGTAGGCTACCCGCTGCATTCAAATAATCTTACTTTTGTGTGTCTTTTTAAAATGGTCTTCAGCGGCATAACATTTCTGGTTTATTTCCTTCCGGTCTTCTTGCTGTTGTATCATTTTACCCCGCACAGACTTAGAAATGGCGTGCTTTTGGCAGGAAGCGTGTTGTTTTATAGTTGGGGGGGACCAAAGTTTATCTTAGCCATTTTAGGCACTACTTTCATTGATTTCCACCTTGTAAGTGCCATGCATCGGAGTAAAAATGAGGCAAGTCGAAAACGGTTGTTAATACTGAGTGTGCTGCTTAATGTTGGACTGTTATTCTATTTCAAGTACTTTAATTTTTTCATCGATAACTTCAACACCCTTCTTGGAACCCAGGTCAATTGGTTGAATGTGGTACTTCCAATTGGTATTTCATTCTACACCTTCGAGAGCTTGACTTATGTAGTGGATGTTTACCGCAAGGTTCATCCACCATTGTCTAATTTCTGGAATTATCAAACGTATATTCTGTTTTTTCCTAAACTTATCGCAGGTCCAATTGTCCGCTATAACGATATCGCGGATCAAATAACCAACCGTGAAAAAAACGACACGGCTGAAATGAAAGTAAGTGGGTTTGTTATCTTCTGTTTAGGCCTTGCTAAAAAATCGGTTCTCGCTAATACATTGGGAATGCAGGCTGATCAGGTATTCGGATTAGAGGAACATCAAATCGACACATTAGCAGCGTGGACAGGTGCATTGGCCTATACCTTCCAAATTTATTTCGACTTTTCAGGCTATAGCGATATGGCCATTGGTCTCGGTAAAATTATGGGCTTTCACTTGCCCGAAAACTTCAACAATCCATATACTTCTGCCAGCATAACTGAGTTCTGGCGACGATGGCACATAACACTCGGGGCTTGGATGAAAAATTACCTTTATATCCCTTTAGGGGGTAACAAGGTGAGTAATATTCAATTGTATCGCAACCTTGTTGTAGTGTTCCTTTTATCAGGCTTCTGGCATGGGGCGAAATGGAATTTCATCATCTGGGGCGCTTGGCATGGATCCTTCCTTGTTTTAGAACGGCTCTTTCTCAGTAACATTTACCAACGTATTGGAAAGTTCATCAGTGTGCCATTAACGTTTATTATTGTTGTTACTGGTTGGGTGTTTTTTAGAATTGAAAACCTTGGTGATGCCATTCATATTATTGGTAAGATGTTTGCATTTGACTTCTTTGATGGACCATTTGCGGCTAATAATGATTTTCTATTCATGTTGTCACTGGCATTTGTGCTCTCCTTTCTTGCCTTGGTGCCAAAACTCTACCAATGGCAATCGGCCTTGTATAGTGAACCAAGGGCACCACAAAGTAGTTGGATAATGGTTGGCCTTGCAATTGCTCTCTATTACGTCTCGCTTAGTTTTATTGCTGCACTTGATTTTAACCCCTTTATTTATTTTAGGTTCTAATGGCAGCAACAAAGAAAAAATACACAGGTCCTGTATTGGTCGCATTGGTGGCCCTGCTTTTGCCATTATTAGTGTCACTAAAAAATACAGAGAAACCAAATTTGACAGGACTCGTAATAAGCGATGAAAAGCCTGAATGGAGTTGGAGTGCTTGGTTCAATGGGGACTATCAAAAACTGCGGGATGATTATAATAATGATCACTGGGGTTGGAAGGAAATAATGGTTAGAGCCAACAACCAACTTTATTACCAAGCCTTTAATCAAATACGGGTTAACAAATTTGTAATCGGAAAGGACGATTATATTTTTAGTGAAAATTACATCCACGCCGCTTTTGGCGATGATTTGGTAGATGAAGCCAAAGTCGCAGAATTGATGCGAAAGGCCAAGGTTGTACAAGACACCTTAAAGAAAAAGGGAATTGATTTGTTCTGCGTTTTTGCCCCAGGAAAGGCATCCTATTGCATGGATAAAATTGAAGACAAATACGTGCACCCTATTAAACGAACCAACTACGATAATTTTATTTCACATAGTCTTAAAAACAAAGTCAACACGTTAGATTTAAAACGGTACTTCGATCTAATGAAGTCAACAACACCCTATCCTTTGTTTCCTGTATTCGGTCATCACTGGAGTTTTTATGGAGAATGTTTGGCCGTTGATACCATTATTGGATTCATTGAAGGGCTGCATGGTTGTGATTTACCCGCATTTCAATGGGCAACTGTTGAGGTCTCCGATACAGCACGAAGCAGGGATGCCGATGTCTTAAAAAGTATGAACCTGCTTCACAATCCGAAACAAAGAGTGCAACTAGCGTATCCGGATGTGGAAATTGAAAACGATACCAACAAGAATATTACAAAAGTGCTCACCATTGCCGATAGCTATTGGTACGGCCCAGTTTACATGGGTGTTGGTAATTATTGCTTTGCCGGAGGGGCCTTCTGGTATTACTATAACAAAGTCATTCCATCACCAAGACAAGGAGAAAAGGTAGAAGTGTGGGAACTTGATTTGAAAAGTGAAATTGAAAGCAATGAAGTTATCATGGTATTATATTCTGATGGTAATTTGCCGGGCTTTGGAAATACATTTATTCAAGACGCCTATGAACTATATGTGCATCCTGAACAATACAAAAGAAATCAAGCTCGTCGTGTAGCCATTCAATCTTATGCAAAACAAATTCGGGAGGCGCCATTGCTGCTGAAAAAGGCAACGCGTTTTTCAGAAACGCAAAACATTAGCCTCGATAGTGCTATTATTTACGAAGCCAATAAAATGGCTGGTTATATTAAATCAGAAAAATGAAAAAAACTTTGTTAATCCTCTTTGTGCTTGCTTTTAGCTTTTCAAAAGCCGACGAAGGTATGTGGATGCCTCAATTGATTAAGGCCATGCAGGGCGACATGAAGAAAAATGGTTTTAAGCTAACGGCGGAACAAATTTATAGCATCAACAAGTCAAGTATGAAGGACGCTGTGGCTATATTTGGCGGTGGCTGTACAGCTGAAGCTATTTCAGCAGAGGGATTGATTTTAACCAATCACCACTGTGGGTTTTCTTCTATTGCTGCTTTAAGTTCGGTTGGAAAGGATTACTTAAAGGATGGTTTTTTTGCGATGAAACGTGAAGAAGAAATTCCTTGCAAGGGATTAACCGTAGCTTTTATCAAACGAATAGAAGATGTTACGGTGCGTGTGTTCACTGGCTTGAAAGCGAATTATTCAGACACTCAAAAAGACTCAGCAATAACCGCGAATATTAAAATAATTGAAAAGGAAGCCATGCAAGGTAACCACTACCAAGCATTTGTTCGCCCCTTTTATTATGGCAATGAATATTACTTGTTCATTTCAGAAGTTTTTAATGATGTCCGATTGGTTGGTGCGCCTCCCGAAAATATTGGCAAGTTCGGTGGTGAAACAGATAATTGGGTATGGCCCCGTCATAATGCCGATTTCTCTGTATTTCGCATCTATGCAGGAGCTGATAATAAACCAGCTGATTATTCGGATAAAAACGTTCCTTATCACCCACTTTGGCATTTTCCAATTTCTTTAAAAGGCACACAACCAGGTGATTTTACAATGGTCTATGGTTTCCCAGGAAGAACACAAGAATACTTGACATCTTTTGCCGTGGATTTACTCGTGAATCAACAAGACCCTATTCGTGTGGCATTGCGCGAGAAACGATTGGATGTGATGGAGGCGGACATGAAGGTAAATGATACGGTTCGTTTGCAATATATTAGCCGCTATGCCAATGTGGCCAATGCCTACAAAAAATGGAAGGGTGAAATGATCGGTCTTAATAAGTCGAATGCGGTAGCAAAGAAACAAAAACTTGAGAGCGAATTCATTGGTACACTAAAGGATAATCCTACTAAAATGGCGCACTACAGTGAAGTTTTACAACAAATGCAGAAACTATATGCTGATTATGCTCCGCTTAGTCGCCAATACGATTATTTCACAGAATGTTTATTAGGAATTGATGGTATTCGTATGGCAGGTGGTTATATCAACGTGTTCAATGAATTAAGAAAGAAACAAGCTGGACAAGAAAATAAGTTTGCAGATGCTTATAAAACGGCTACTCCGGCAATTCCTTTTAAAAACTATAACAAACAAACAGATCAGCACCTTTTTGAAAGCATGTTGACCATCTATGTTAAGGAAATTCCTCGTGAACAAATGCCTTACTTACTTGACTCCATGTTAACTGCACATAATGGTAATATCTCTGCACTTGCTAATTGGCTATATGATAATTCGTCCTTCGTCGATAATCAAAAGGCTAAACTCATGCAAAATGGATTTGAACAAAATGCCAAATTATATGAACGCGATCCTTTCTACCGCCTTGCTGCAGCCATTTATCAGCATTATCAAAAAGGGGTAGTGCCACAAGTAAACTATTTTGAAAGACAAATAAGTGCTCTGCAAAAGGAGTTCATGCAGGGACTAAGGGAAACAATAAAATCGAAGAAATTCTATCCTGATGCGAACGGTACCCTGCGGGTTGCCTATGGTAAAGTGGAAGGTTACAAAGGCAAGGACGGCGTCGAATTCGGCTATTATACTACTCTCGATGGACTTGTAGAAAAAAACAGTACAGGTGAAGAGGATTTTGCGGTGCAAAAGCGACTAATTGAACTACATGCTAAAAAAGATTATGGCATGTACGCGGATAAAAATGGCCAATTACGTACGGCTTTTATTGCTAGTAATCACACTACAGGCGGAAATAGCGGAAGTCCTGTCATTAATGCCAAGGGGGAACTCATTGGTACTAATTTTGACCGGAATTGGGAAGGTACTATGAGTGATGTTATGTACAATGTGGCATTTTGTAGAAACATTGTCTTGGATATTCGCTTTACATTGTGGATGATAGATAAATATGCAGGTGCTGGATACCTGCTGAAAGAAATGACCATCCAGAAATAGAGCTTCATGAACGTTACTTCTTCAACAAATCAACCTGTTTTACAGTTTTCAGGGTATCAAAAATTTATGATCTTATTGTTAGCACTGTTGCAATTCACAGTGGTGCTTGACTTTATGATTCTTGCTCCACTGGGCGATATTCTCATGAAGGATTTGAAAATGTCGACTCATGAGTTTGGCAAGGTCGTATCGGCCTATGCAATAAGCGCCGGCATTTCGGGAATACTTGCAGCAGGCTTCGCCGACAAATTTGACCGAAAAAAGTTGTTGCTTTTCTTTTACGTCGGATTTATCGTTGGAACACTTTTCTGTGGTCTCGCGCAATCCTATGATGCTTTGTATATTGCACGGATTGTAACCGGACTCTTCGGTGGTGTTATTGGCTCCATAGGGATGGCTATTGTAACGGATTTGTTCGAACTGAATCAACGAGGAAAGGTGATGGGTTTCGTGCAAATGGCTTTTGCTGGAAGTCAAATTCTCGGGGTTCCTATTGGACTTTTACTCGCCAATCAATGGTCATGGCACATGACCTTTTACATGGTTGTGGGCTTATCCATCGTGCTTGCCTTGCTCACTATTACACGTATGCGCCCTGTTGTGGCACACTTAAACTCCCAATCAGATAAACAACCGCTCATTCACCTTTTAAATACGATTCAGAAAAGAGATTATCGGATTGGATTCCTTGCCACAGCCTTGCTCTCTCTTGGAGGATTCATGCTCATGCCCTTTACAAGTGCTTTTATTGTAAACAATGTGCATATCAGTCAACAAGAATTGCCACTGATATTTTTCTGCACTGGTCTCGCTTCTATGGCTATTATGCCAATCGTAGGAAAAGTGAGTGATAAGATGGATAAATTCAAACTGTTCACTTTTGGTTCTTTACTGGCTATGGTCATGGTAAATATTTACACCAACTTGCCTCCTGTAAATATCATAATCGTGATTTTGATAAATGTGGTCATGTTTATGGGGATTATGAGTCGAATGGTCCCGGCTACCACCTTAAATAGTGCTGTGCCTGGTTTATCAGACCGTGGAGCTTATATGAGTATTAATTCATCCCTTCAACAGTTATCAGGGGGTGTTGCGGCCTATATAGCAGGACTAATTGTAGTAAGAGGTAACACAGAAGACCCAATTAAGAACTTCGACGTGCTCGGTTACATCATGTCTTTTATCATGATTGCTACAATCTGGTTCATGTACAGGGTTGACCGTATGTTGAAGGAAAGAAAATCGGCTAATTGACAAAGCCAACCTCATAACTCCTCTTAATCGACGCTGACGTAGAGTATTTGCGGACTTATTTTTACGGTATGCGAAAGCTAGCCGTTTTCCTTTTTTCGATTTTGACTTTTCAATCCTTTGCCTGGGGTGAAAAAGGACATAAGATTATTGCGGCACTCGCCAGGGGGGCAATGAACGAGGTGGTGCTAGCAAAAATAGATAAGTACTTGGCTGGAACTACATGGGAAAACGCTGCTTGTTGGATGGACGGGGTGTTCAATGATAAAAAGTACGAGTACATGCGACCATGGCACTTTACCACTTTGTCAAAAGATAAAAGCTATGTTAAGGTTAGTGAGCCCAATTTACTCAACCAACTAGAGGCTTGTATCAACGTGCTCAAAAAGCGTGAAATGTTACCTGATCAGATGGTGAAGGAATCCATCGAAATGTTGTTACACTTGGTAGCCGATTTACATCAACCCTTACATGATGGTTATCCAGAAGATAAAAATGGCACCCTGTTTTTGGTTAAATACAACGGGCAGTCAACCGATCTTCATGCCTTTTGGGACGATACCATCTTGGATGCAGGAAAAGTCGATATTTGGGCCTGTACCAGTTATATTTTTTCACTGGAAAGAAAGGAACGGTTAGCGATTCAACAAATGGACTTTGTTAACTGGTATGAAGAAACCCGATTATGCTTGGGCGATGTGTACGATACGGGCGGGAACAATTTGAACAACGAATATGTTAACAGAATGAAGCCAATGGCCGTGCACCAATTGAGCAAGGCGGGCTTACGCTTAGCTGCCATTCTAAAAGAGATATTTGTTTAATACCTATCTTTGCCGCCTTATGTCCAAAGGTCGAGCACGCACTTTTCTTAGGTTTTTCATCGATTCAATAAAAGGCGTTGAATACGATTATACAACAGGTAATATGGCTAAGGCAGTGTTGTTGTTGTCCATCCCAATGATCCTCGAACTTAGTCTAGAAAGCGTTTTCGCCTTGGTAGACATGTACTTTGTTGGAAAGCTTGGGCCAAATGCAATTGCTACAGTGGGTCTTACCGAAGCAGTGATCACCTTGGTTTATTCATTCGCAATTGGAATTAGTACTGCCGCTACGGCGATAGTGAGCAGAAGAACGGGTGAGAAAAATAGTGTAGAGGCCGCACGTTCTGGGGCTCAATCCATCACACTTGCTCTCATCGTGTCGTTTGTGATTAGTGTTTTTGGTTGTGTATTTGCTGAAGAGATTCTCGGCGTTATGCAAGCAAGCGATGAACTTATTCAACAAGGGGCCTCCTTTACGAGATTGATGTTTGCAGGGAGTGCTTCAATCATGCTCTTATTTTTAATCAATGGAATTTTTAGAGGAGCAGGCAATCCTTCAATAGCCATGAAAAGTCTGTGGCTTGCGAGCGCTCTCAATATTATACTTTGTCCACTCCTTATTAATCAATTTGGTTTAATCGGCGCCGCAATGGCAACTGTAGCAGGTAGAACGAGTGGGGTGATCTACCAATGTTTTAAACTATTCGGAAAAAATTCATCTCTATTCATGTCAAGGCACTTTTTTAAACTGGATAAAGAGATTTTCAAATCATTAATACAGCTTTCGTGGCCGGCGACCTTGCAATTTATTATTGCCAGTGGTAGTTGGATTGTTTTAGCTGGACTTGTGTCAGATGCGGGTGGAACAAACGCATCAGCGGGCTATCAAGTGGCAATAAGAAACGTAGTCTTCTTTATTTTACCGGCGTGGGGCGTGAGCAATGCCGCAGCAACTTTGGTTGGACAAAATTTAGGCGCCAAACAAATTGCGCGGGCTGAAGAGTCAGTGGTACTTACAGCGAAAATTAATGCGATCTTCATGGGAGCAGTGATGTTACTTTTTTTGTTAGCCGCCGACCCTATTATAAGTTTGTTTACTGAGGATGCAGCTATTCAAGCCTATGGTGCTTACGCATTAAGAATTATCGGTCTTGGTTATGTTTTCTATGGAATTGGTATGGTTATGACGCAAGCGCTAAATGGAGCTGGTGACACAAGAACCCCAACCTTAATCAACTTTTTTGGTTTTTGGGTTTTTCAAGTCCCCCTGGCATGGTGGCTCACAAAAGGATTGGCACTTGGTGCAACGGGTGCATTTATTGCAATTCCGGTCGCAGAAACAGCCATAGCTTGTGCTGCTTGGTATTATTTCAAAAAGGGAAAGTGGAAATCAATTTCTGTTTGATCAGAAGTTGATATAAAAGTCCTTCGTTAACGCCTTGTATTCGTCGGTATAGTGCCGATGTTGTTCGTGTTCAATAACAAGACTTGATTCAGAAAATTCAGTTTCCCTGAATTCGAACTGCATTAAATGCCTTTTCTCAGATTCTTTATTCTTGGTGGTGTAGATTTTGAGTAATCGCGACAGATAAAGCCCTTTTGATTGAGCCGCCTCCCTGAAAAGCAACGCTTCATTGCGTGGGAGAATGAGGCAAAATTTCCCCTTTAAGTCGAGTAACTGTTTTACACCTTCTATCAATTCTAAATGGGAAAGCGTTTCTGTGTGACGGGCTTTGCTACGATTGATGTCGTTGTTTTTAAGCGAATCGACAAAATAAGGCGGATTGGTTACGATAAGATCGTATTTGCGATCGCTGTTTTTGGCTAAATCTTGAAGTGAACAATGGCGAACACTAATTTTAGAAGCATAAGGGCTGGTGTTTACGTTTTCTGCAGCTTGAGTAATAGCGGGCTCATCAATATCTATGGCCGTTATTTTAGCCTTTTCGCTGCGTTGTGCGAGCATTAAGGCAATAACACCACTTCCCGTGCCAATATCAAGAATGGTGGCGCTATTTTCAATCTTTACCCATGCGCCAAGTAATACCGCATCGGTACCTACTTTCATAGCGCAGCGATCTTGATGAACTCTGAATTGCTTGAATTGAAAATACTCGCCGGGCATACATTTATTTTACAAAAAATAAATGGCCGCTAGGCGGCCATTTATATTAATACGAAGGTTTAGCATCGGGACGACCCAGATGCACACCATAACCTGTAAATACGTTGTAGCGTAGTACGAGTTCCAATCCGCCATTTCTTTTAGAGGCAGGCGTTAGGGCAGATACGTTAATGTCGTAAGCCACACCTAAAGCATACTTATTGTACTGGAATAACAAGGCAGGCACAATAGCATCTTGATAGCGGTAGTAGCCACCTATAGAAAGCGCTCTTGGTTTTTTATTTAACGTATAGGTAGAGGGATCGCCTAAAATGAATTTGAACATCGCTCCAACAATAATCTGTTGGTTGGGACCTTGACGCATGTATAACAAGCTTGGTAATAAGGTACAATTGGTGCTTGGAATATTGAATTCAGAATTGAAGTAACCGGTATACTTGGTTTCTAAGCGTTCCGATGTCACGATGAACGAGTTACGAGCGATACCATAGTGTGAAACTGCAATACCAGCATCGAAACGCACCGCATCTTTTGCTGTAAGAAATCGGTCGCTTTTCATGTAGTTCAAATTGATACCAGTACCTAAATCGAAGGCAGTTATTGCACTACGAGGTGTGGTAGGTTCACCACTCGGCAAGGTAGGATCATAGGTATACCCATTGTATTGCTCGCCCCACTGAAAGCCACTTGCATCTAATGTTTTGTAAAAGAAACCAGTCTGAATGCCTGCCGAAATTTTCATTCGTTTGTTAATCTTGGTAATCCAAGACATTCCAAAATTAGGATTCAACGTCCTTAGAGAAGAGGCTCCGGCTTCATCACGGTAGATGTGCCCCATTACTGCAAAATAATTATTGCTGAGCTTTTTGTACTTAATGGTTTGCTCAAATGTTAGACCAACGGTGCGGTAGGTTTTTCCAACACTGCCCCATTGGTTCTTGAAATTACTTGTGGCACGTGTTTCATAACTCACCCCAGCTAAGGCTGGATTCAATGCGGCGGGAACCTCAGTGAATTGTGAAAAATGGATGTCCTGCGCCCTTACAGTCAATGCTGTAAATGCTAGGAAAAACATGCCATATGTTATCTTTTTCATAATTGCGTCAATTAAAGGTTACCGGACTAACGTTATATTTCCTTTTGCGGAGAAGCCTTTTCCATCAAAGGTTTTACCCTCTAATCGATAAGCGTAAACACCGGTATTCATATCTTCACCTCTGAAGGTGCCATCCCATCCTTGTTCTTGGTTGGTGGTTTCAAAAATCTTCTCACCCCAACGATTGAAAATCATAAAGGTCATAGTTTGTAAACAAATACCATTTACTTTTAAAACATCGTTGTGTCCGTCACCATTTGGTGAGAAAGCAGTTGGTACAAACATTTCACCGCAGTCTTCAATTACTATTACATTGACAGTGTCGGCTGATGAACAAGCCCCACTATTATAACCAGTTAAGATATACTGGGTAGTACGGTATGGCTTCACTACAACCAACGTACTCGTCATGGATGAAATATTATAACTAGGTGACCAAGAATAGGATTGTGCTCCAGATCCTTTTAGTGTTACGGTTTGACCAAATCGTATCGTTGTATCACTTCGAATCTGGCCCGGACTAAAGATGGTCACATTAGGCACATCCACTACTTTAATATAGTTCATGTAACCAATTGTCAGCGTACTACCAGGCGTCGAACCATCTGGCTTAATAGTAGGATAAGGATTCTCTACCTTCAAAATGACATTGAATTTACCCGGCAAATTGTAACACACAGTAGGCATTTCTAAAGTAGATGTTCTTGGTGCACCGCCATCAAAGGTCCATGATAATTTTTGCGGTTTACCAGCTAATGTGTCATTATTGACAAACGTGATACAGGTACGCGCACAAATGGTGTCGTTTTTCTCGGCAGTAGAGAAGTTAACAGTGTAAACTGGACGGCAATCAATAACACGTACCATAACAGTGTCAATTTCTTTACAGCCTTGAATACCATTATAACCTGATGTTACCGTATACACCACTGTTGATGGTACACGCAATGGAGCGCTTACAGTAACATAGTTTTGATTTGGCGGCGTTAAGATGGAATTAAATGTACCAGGATAAGGTGAGCTCCATGTATAGGTTGGCAATACACCAAACGGTAAATTGGTATTCTTGTTCTCAGCTGTTAGTGTAATAATATTATCGATGGCACCAGGGTAAATTCCAACGTAACAAACCGTATTGGTTGGTACATTATTAATGGTCGGAATAGCTACAGATGTCAAAGGTCTTGGTAACACAGTTACAGTTACAAGACGTGGCACAGAGGCACATTTACGCGAGTCAAACATCTCTACAGTGTAGGTAGTTGTGTTCTTAGGGAAAATTGTAACCGACTGTGTCAGATTGTTTGAAATACTGATTGGTGGAGCATTCGCTGCTTCTGTCCAACTGTATGAAAATGCTGAAGGAGGTCCAACGACATTGTTTTTGTCAATGTTTGAAATAGCAAGTTTTAAAGAATCACCCAAACACATGGCTGGTAATGGAGGAGTAACCAGCATGGTGAATTGAGGGATTACAGTAATACAAATGGTACCGCTACCAGAACAATCTGCAGATGTACCTACAACTGTGTAACAGGTACTGGCTGTAGGTCGAACATCGGTGGTTGGACCGAGTGAGTAAGTCATGCAACATGGGTTGTACGGAAACCAAACGTATTGGCTGGCAGGACTTGATGCTACTAACTTAACGGCTTTAGAGAATTTTGGATTGTTGTTCTCGATACAGGTAGTTGGCGTACTCGCTGTTACTGTGATGGTAAAGTCGGGTTTTGGACTAATGGTTACGATTTTTGAGGCTATACAATTTCCTCCATTTGAGCCAGTAACGGTGTAAATACCAGCAGGAACAGATATCGATTGCTGAGACACCACATTGGTAAACGTTGTGCCAACCCATGAGTAAGTGTTAGCACCAAATGCTGTGAGTGTGGCTTGATAACCAGAACATACTGAAGCCGAACTGGATGTAACTGTAGGAGACTGAATTGTACCTACGTTAACAGTATAAGTAGCCGTACCAAAACATCCTGCGTTATTACTTCCTGTTACTGTATAGATGGTAGTAATGTTTGGATTAGCCACAGTTGTGTCCCCAGTTAAATTACTTAAACCACTAACTGGTGTCCAGCTATAGGACAAACCGCCTGTAGCTTTAATTGTCACAGATGCTCCAAAGCACAATGTAGAAGAGTTTGGAGTTGGCGTTAGGGTAAGTGGTAAGGTGGCATTTAAGTCAATGCCTACTTGTACTGTAGCCTCGCCTGTACATCCAAGTGGATCTGTCCCAGTGACCGTATAAACAGTGGAGACGGTTGGGTTAACAGTTATGCTCGGTGAATTCGAAATCACGACGGTTCCATTTGTGGCCGTTGGGGCCGACCAAACATAGAGAGCATTGGTTGGACCAAGAACAGCCAATGAAGCGGTTGTACCTGAACAAATAGATGGAGAGGAAGCGGAAGCGGTGAGTGTTAAACCAGGGTACATGTATACTGTTACCTGCGAAAACGGGAACGGATCGGTACAGCCAGCACTGTCCGCATACAAAGCATAAACTGTTTGCACGGTCGGATTAATATTAGAGGCTGCAATATTACTTCCAGTAACACTGGCGATTGTATCGATTGGGGCAGGAGAGGTACGTATGATAGTATACTTGGTTAGACTAGAAAGGCCCATACCTGTCATCGAGAAGCTGACTGGCATACCAGCACAAACAGTGCTAGGCCCTACGGTAAGTGTCGTATTGAGGAATTTTTCGTCTATCGAAATGGTTTTAAATCCGTTACAGCTAGAACTATCACCCAAGACAGTATAGGTTATAGGGAAATTACCGGTACCCGGCGCAGTAAACGTTTTTGACGAAACAGTTCCTACAGGAATACCTGGCGGCGCGTAGAAGGTGTAGTTGGAGGCACCAGTTGCAGTAATGGTAAAAGTGGTACCTGGACACACAGAATAAGCCGATGGGGTCAGGGTAAGTGTGTTAGCAAGGTTTAGTATACCGATTGTTTTCGTGCCCACACCCTTGCAACCCAAACTGTCGACAACGATGGTATAAGTAGCTGGAAGATTGGTATTGGATGTGACGGTGTTATTGACTGTTCCGGTATTCACCGTTGTGACCGGGGTACCTGGTAGTAAGAAGGAATAAGTTGTTCCTGAACCATTACTGCCGTTTAAGGTAAATTGAGTGCCACTACAAACAGATGCAGAAGAGGCGCCTAAAACCGGATTCAACGTTAATTCAGTTACACTGAAGAACGTGCTGAAGCCAGTACAATTGGCACTATCAACAGTAATACTATACGTGTGTGGTAATGGAACCGGAGGTATTGTAATTAGCGATGAGTTGTTCGAAGAACCAATCACACTGCCGCCGTTAACAGAGGTTACGGTAGCACTGGTACCGGCACCGCCAGTCCAAGTCAAAGTAACTGCAGTGCCTGGGCAAATAGATGGGTTCACCGCACTTAATGTTGGCGTCAAATCGAGTTTGTGAACAGTAACACAAGTGGTACCTGTACAACCAGCGCTATAACCAACAACACAGTACTGAATCGATAGGTTAGCAGCACTTGGTGAGTGGGTGGCAGTATTAAACGTCGGTTTTGTTAAAACAACCGTTGAAACTGGGCTTGCAGGATAACCAAAGAAGGAATAACTGATAGCGCCAGACCCTGTTAAGGTGAGAGAAGTAGACGGACAAACAGAGGGACTTGATGGCACTAATGTTGGCGTAATTGATGCCATGGCCACGGTCACAACAGCGCTTCCTGGACAGGTGCCATAAAGTGTATTGACGGTATAGGTGGTTTGAATGCTTGGCGTGAAAGTCCTAGGATTACCAATTGATACAGCAGTACTTGTGCTACGTGTCCATGTATACGAAGTTGCCGCCGTTTGAATGGAAGCGGCAGAGAGGGAAATAGTATTACCGGGACAAATAGTAGCACTAGCTGGTGTTATAGTAACTGGAAAACTTGTCGAAATATTTACACTTGAAACAGCAACTGCTGTACACGTTCCTGCTTGTCCGGTGTATGTTAATACCACAGAATAGTTACCAGCGGCAGCGGTTGTAGAGGTATTTGCAGCACCAGCCGGCGTGATGGAGTTACCATTAGGTGCGTACCATTGTACTCCAGTAATACCAGTGCCATTTGTAAATGAAGAAGTGTTGACGGCACCACTTGTTGAACTAAAGCTGATTTGAGAGCCAGCACAAATTGTCTGTGAAGCCGGTGTGGCTGTAATGGTGGCATTGGTAACGCCAACAGAGCCAGACGCTGTGGCTGTACAGCCTTGAGCGGTTACCCCAGTTACGGTGTAATTGGTGTTAACAGTAGGGGTGAAAACGAGCGTTGAATTAGTTCCAGCAGCACTTGCACCGCCTCCAATAGGTTGTGTTACCCAAGCATACGAAGTAGCTGTACCTGCAGTCAAACTTGCGCTAGTGCCCGCACAAACAACTGAGCTTCCTGATACCGGAAAGCCAGTAGGGCATATAACAGTAACCACTTGAAGAGCAGGAGGACCTGCGTTTAATGTGCCGTTTACAAATGGACTTAAATAGATAGAGTAACTACCACAACATGGGAAGTAAATAACAGCATCAGTGCCTGTTGGTAAGGAACTTGGTACAACAGTGTACAATGCAGTACACGATGGAGCTGGCGAAGCAATCGTCCACGAATAACTGGTCGCACCAGCAGATGGTGCCAACATAGTGGCATAAGCTGTGTTGGTGTTGGGGGCATAACACTGCACACTTGGCGTCACCGCAAAGTTAAAAGTTTGTGCCTTTGAACTGTTTGGCAGCAGCGCAACTACAGCAAACACAGCAAAAAAACTGAAAAATCTAATTATCGATCGCTTCATATAGTAAAGTTACAAAAAGCATCCTCTAAGTGGTTGTTTTTCACTCATCGGGGATGCACCTTAACTAACCGGTAAATATAATTAACCGAATTTGATTTAACAAATAGTGGGAAAATCAGCAAAATTGGAAAATTTCAACCCTTTCGGACTGTGCATTCCTGAAAAAAACCGGAAAGGTTATTAATATTCCATTAACAAGTCTTTAACTAGGAGGGTTTTTGACGTACTTTTGCCGGTCAGAATTGAGCGACTCATGCAGTTAAAATACACATCCTCCGCCCCAGCTATCTTGGTACTTGAAGACGGAACCGTTTTTGAAGGTAGGGCTGCCGGAAAAATTGGAACCACTTTCGGTGAAATTTGTTTCAATACCGGAATGTCAGGTTATCAAGAAATATACACAGATCCATCGTATTATGGACAAGTGGTGGTAATGACCAATGCGCATATTGGCAATTATGGCGTAGAAATAAATGAGGTGGAAAGTGGGTCGGTTAAAATAGCTGGAATGGTTTGTAAAAAATTCAACCACGGCTATTCTCGACCAAGAGCACAAAAAAGTTTACAGCAGTATTTTGAAGAATCAGGGATAGTTGCTATTTGTGAAGTGGATACAAGAGCCCTCGTGCGCTATATCCGAAACAAAGGGGCCATGAATTGTATTATTTCTTCTGAGACGGTGGATGTTGACGTGTTAAAATCCAAACTAGCAAAGGTGCCTAGTATGGAGGGATTAGAATTATCTTCCAATGTGTCAACTACCGCCCCTTTTCATTTTGGCGATGAGAAGGCGGCCTATCGAGTAGCTGTAATGGATTACGGGGTAAAAACGAATATTCTACGTTCTTTGTCTGAAAGAGGCTGTTACTTAAAAGTTTTCCCCATGTCTGCTACCTTGGAAGAGGTTAAATCCTTTAATCCACATGGCTTCATGTTGTCCAATGGTCCTGGCGACCCAGGTGTTATGAAACCACAAATTGAAACCGTGAGGCAACTTGTTGACACGAAATTGCCGCTTTTTGGTATCTGCCTCGGTCATCAATTACTTTGCCTATCTCAGGGTGTTCAAACTTATAAAATGCACAATGGTCACCGTGGCATTAACCATCCTGTAAAAAATCTAATAACTGGTCACAGCGAAATTACTTCGCAAAACCACGGCTTTACTGTTGATGCTAAAGACGTTGAGGCGAATAAGAACTTGGAAGTAACGCATGTCAATCTAAATGACAACACTGTTGAAGGTGTTCGTCTTAAAGATAGACCAGTGTTTTCTGTACAATACCATCCAGAAGCTAATCCGGGACCATACGATTCGCGCTATCTATTCGATGATTTTATTGCGAACATGCGCGCCTATTGGAAATTGTAAATGATGATTAGGCTTGAGCTGGCGGTCCACCGAAATTCATCGGAAACGCCGTATCAAGATCCTTAATCTTACCATTAATTTGCTCGAACTTATTGATATTTTCAGCTAAAGCCCTTGCTAGACGCTTGGCGTGCTGTGGTGTAAGAATGATGCGTGATTTTACTCGGGCTTTCGGTATGCCAGGCATGATCTTGACAAAGTCTACTACAAATTCGCTTTGCGAGTGTGTGATTATGGCAAGGTTAGAGTAGATGCCTTCAGCAATTTCCTCTGAAAGTTCAATATCGAGATGTGGTTGTTGGTTCTGTTCTTCCATATGATTAATTGATATACATTTTCATTTCTTCAGCCAACTTTTTGGCTTCTTCTCTAGCCGCCTCAGCGCAATCGCTTCCCTTGGATGCGTATATAATTGAACGACTGGCATTGATTAATAAACCAATATCCTTATTTAAACCATGTTTGCAAACATCACTTAAGCTTCCACCTTGTGTGCCTACACCGGGAATAAGCATGAAATGGTTCGGGACAAATTTTCTTATTTCGCCTATAGTCTCTGCATGTGTTGCTCCAACCACAAACATCAGGTTGTTTTCTGTCCCCCAGCGCATGCATTGCTCCATAACGTGTTGATACAATGGTTTACCATCAATAATTAATTTCTGAAAATCAGCCGACCCTGGATTACTAGTTAAGGCAAGCACGACCGTCCACATACCATCAAAATCCAGGAAAGGTGAAACGGAATCCTTACCCATATAAGGAGATACCGTAACAGCGTGCGCATTCATTCTACTGAAGAAGGCCTTAGCATACATGGTACTAGTATTCCCAATGTCGCCACGTTTTGCATCAGCTATTAAAAAATGATCGGGGTAATTGTGACGGATGTACCTAAACGTTTTATCCATACTTTCTAGTCCACTAATGCCATATGCTTCAAAAAAGGCTGCATTTGGTTTAAATGCTACACAATAGTCGGCTGTTGCATCAATAATGGCTTTGTTGAATTCATAGATGGGATCATCAGTATCGAGAAAATGAGTGGGTATTTTTTCTGTATCTGGATCAAGACCTACACAAAGGAAACTGCCTTTTTTCCTTATTTCTTCAATTAGTTTTTCACGATTCATGGAGCGTACAAATATAGTCGAGTGATTGTTGAATTAGCAAATCTACGCTTTCTTGATAATCTCTGGTGAAAAGGCCCGTTTTCCGATTAGCAATAGCAACACAAAGGGTGAGGGATTCGTGATTGAGTAGCGTCGATAGGCCATATATCACAGAGGTTTCCATCTCAAAATTAAGAAGTTGCCAATTATTGAAGTGAAAACTTGCGAGCTTGTCATGAAAATTAGGAATGCTACATTTTAATTGCAATTCACGGCCTTGTGGTCCATAAAAACCAGGAGCAGTTAGGGTGATACCCTTATGAAATTCTTTTGGTAAGTGATTTAACAAACGCTCACTAGCTTTAGCCGCATAAGGTTGGGCTAGTTCGCTAGGCCAATTCATATGGTTGATAAAAGCTGATTCTAGCACGGGATAATTGTGTTTACTCCATGGTTCGTAAAAGTGCAACACACCATCTAAGCCGATAACAGATGCGGTTGCAACGACGTCATTCACCGCAATGTTTGATTGCAGTGCCCCGCAGGTGCCTAATCGAATAATCGTCAACTTTCTACGTTCTGACCTAGCTTTTCTTGTAGTTGGATCAATATTGACGGCAGCATCCAACTCGTTTAAAACGATATCGATATTATCGGGACCGATGCCGGTGCTTAAAACGGTTAGGCGCACTTGCTGAAAATAGCCAGTGCACGAAATGAACTCACGGTGTTGACGGTGAAATTCGATATTGTTAAGGTAGCTGGCTATTTGTGCGGTCCGACCTGGATCACCAACGAGAATCACACAATTGGCAATTTCCTCTCCTTTAAGGGCGAGGTGGTAAACTGATCCATCGGGATTTAAAATGAGTTCTGACTCAGGAATAACCGCCATATGACTAAGGTAGGCATAAAAAAAAAGCCCTCCTAGGAGGGCTTTTATAAATTGGCTTAGAATTAATTAACTAAGGAAGTGAAGTTGCTATCGGCGCGTAATTTGATAAATTCTGCATCGTTTTTAGCATAAGCCTTCCACGATCCATCTTTCTCAATCGCTGCTTTCAAGTTGCTAATAGCATCGGCAGCGTTGCCTTGACGAGCAGCAGCAACAGCTTTAAGATAAAGCGCATAGGCCATGTCTTTTTCGTTGCTTGCATCAAGCGTTTCTTTAGCACCACCAGCACTTCCACCCATTAACTGAGCAAGCGCTTTGTTAAATGTTTTGTTGTCACCGAAGTTAGAAGCTGCATCAGCATATTGACCGCGTTTAATATTGATGATACCCATGTTGTAGCGTGACTCAGCACTTCCACCAGCTTTAGCATAATAATCCATTGCAGCTGCGCTATTGCCGTTTTTAGCTTCGATAACCCCAAGGTTATTCATTACAGCAGCTTGCGAGCTACCATTCTTTTGTGCGCGTTTAAAGGCCTCACCAGCTTCAGCTACTTTATTTTGCATAAGCAGGGCGACACCGAGGTTGTTGCTCACACGCCAATCTGAACTGAACTTACGCTCAGCGCTAGTTAGGATTTGAACCTTTGTATTAAGGTCATTCGTAAGATTAGCGGCACGGATAAATTCTTCAACAGAAAGTGAATCAGGATTTGAAACCGCTGTTTTCATCATTTGCTCGTCTGAACGACCAACCATGTCAACGTTTAGGGTGATTTCAGCGCGACGTAATTTAGGAAGGACTTTATCGGCCAATTCAACATACGTTTTAGAAAGATTCTTGATTTCCTTGCGGCGCTGATCAGCATCGTTGTACATGGTTAAAACACGCAGGATTAAATCCTTGTCAGCCATGTTCGATTGTTGCATCAAATCACGGAAACCTTCCCAGTCTTCACGTGTGGTGCCTTCAGTATATTGATCTTTTTCTTTACCAAAAGTAATTGCTTTGTCTTTGTTCTTTTTGAACTCAGCCATCATTGCTTTTGAAGCAGAGGTAGCACGATCTTTCGCGAGGTTGGTGTTTTTGTCGGTTTCACCATCTGGTGAAGCATATGCTGATACAGTAATGCCTTTGAATACATAACCAGATTGTCCCAAGTTGCTTGCGATAAAAGCCGTGAAATTTTTCATCTCATCGGATTTCAGTTCGGAAGCACGAACGTCTGAATTATTGATAAGGTAGTAGATATGGGTTGCTTGATTAGCTGGAGTTGTTCTCACATAACTATCAGTAGCAGTCATTCCTTTTTCATCGTGACGAACGAGTAGGGAAGTAGCCATTGTTCCATCACCTAATTCAACCGGCGTAAATTCCTTGGTTTTAGATTTAACTTGTCCAGTCGCTTTAATAAGCAATTTAGCATTGCGCATACCAGGCTCAAATGCGAACTTTTCAGATGTATAGCTGAAAGTACCTCCGTTAGAGAAGCTGATTTTTTGTCCACTTGCGGTTGCTTTGTCACCCACCAAAACAATTGGTTTAAGTGCTTTTTCGCCACCTTCATATTTTATTACTGGCGTTACCGTAAGAGTAACCTTTTTAGCGAAGAGTTTTTGATTAAACTTTCCGGTTACGCTAAATTGAACACTATCGCCGTGCATTTCTAGCGGTTGTGGGGTTACAGTGTATTTAATGTCTGTTTGCTTTTTGGCCATTTTGGCAAGACCGTCACAGCTTGTCATTACAGCCAGTGAAAGCCCGGCACCAATCACACTCAGTAATCTGGAATTCATATTCGATTCGTTTTAGCCAACAAAAGTACTAATATTTTTAACATTGGGCTGGAATCACCTAAAATGTTAAAAATAAATGAACAACATTTAGGTGTTAATACGCACAATCAAAAGTCATCAAAAAAACTCAAAAAAGAATTAGGGTTGATGGGGCTAGACCGCTAAATTTGCCGAATTATTTTGGAACAAGCCTCTACACATATAGCCACTACGCGCTATTCGAAACTAACAGGAATCATTCGACTGACAAAAATCAGGTTGGGTGGATTGGTTGTTTTTTCTGCTATAGTGAGTTATTTAACGGTGGCGGAACATTATGAGTGGCAACATTTTTTGGCAATTTTGGCAGGTGGTTTCTTGGTCACTGGCGCCGCCAATGGATTGAACCAAGTGATCGAGTCGGAACGCGATAAATTGATGGATCGCACCCGTGAGCGGCCTATACCTCTTGAAATTTTGACACCTTCTGAATCACTTTGGTTTTGTATCGTTACTGGCATTGCGGGTATTTTAGTTCTTTGGGTTTTAGCGAATCCTCTTGCGGGTTTGCTAGGGTTTTTATCCATTTTGCTTTATGCTGGTGTATACACACCCATGAAGGCCGTTTCACCTTTTAGTGTATTTGTTGGCGCATTTCCTGGAGCTTTGCCTACGTTGATTGGGACTGTTGCTGCGACTGAGGGCTTTGGTCACGTGACGTTTTTTGGTGCACTTCTTTTTGCTATCCAATTTGTTTGGCAATTCCCGCACTTTTGGTCGCTCGCCTGGTTCAACGCCGAAGATTATGCCAAGGGAGGATTTTATCTTTTACCATCCAAAGGAGGGAAGGATCACTTTACCCGTTTTCAAATTTTACTCTATTCTGCGTTTCTCTTAATTGTCAGTATTTTCCCCTTTGTTTTTCAATTTACGGGCTTGGTATCAACAGCAGCTGTGACTGTGTGTGGAATGGCCTTGCTCTTACAAGCCTATAATTTTTACAAACTTGGTTCAGACGATGCCGCACGTAAATTATTCTTAATTACCTTGATTTACCTGCCATTGGTACAAGTAGCCCTAATGACAAAAGCCTGATTGAATGGAAACGACACTAGATAAAAAAGAAGCAAAAAGACTACGTATTGAGGATATGCGCAGTAACAAAAGAAAGGCCGCCAAGCCACTTTTGTACATTGGCATAGTTAGCATTGTTATGCTTTTCGCTGCCTTAACCAGCGCCTATATTGTGCGGGCTGACAGCGGGAATTGGTTAGTATTCAAATTACCACCAATCACCATCATTAGCACTGGCTTACTTGTAACCAGCAGTGTAACCCTTTTTCTTGCTCAGAGGGCGATAAAAAAGGACGATTACCAATTAACAATCATTGGGCTGTCACTAACGTTTGGCCTTGGTATCGCTTTTTTATTCACTCAATTAGAAGCTTGGGATCAATTAGTAGCCAAAGGCATCTATTTTGCCGGAAAATACAGCAATGCTTCTGGCTCGTTTCTGTATCTCATAGCCTTTATGCACGTTTTGCACATGGGTGGGGGATTAATTGCCCTTTTAGTATCATTGTTCAAAACTATTAAAAAACGTTACAGCTCAGCAGATTACCTGGGTTTGGAGCTAACAGCCACCTACTGGCATTTCCTGGATTTGCTTTGGGTATATTTGTTTTTGTTTTTATATAATTATCGTTAATATTGCATCCGAAAATTCGTTAAAAAAACCTATGGCGCACACTGCTGAAATCGACACCAAGGAAGCGTGGAGTGGAGGACAATCTCCCTTCAGATTGAGTTATGGAAAAATCTTCATGTGGTTCTTTCTGGTGTCAGATGCTCTGACATTCGGCGGACTCTTGATTTCCTATGGCTTCATTCGTCACAAATACGCTGAGATTTGGCCAAAAGCTGAGAACGTGTTTACACACTTTCCATTCGTTGAATCCCATTTACCGTTGGCCTATGTAGGTCTGATGACGTTTATCCTTATCATGTCTTCTGTTACCATGGTACTCGCCGTGGAAGCAGGTCACCGAATGGATAAGAAAGGAGTTACGATATGGATGTTGTGGACTATCATTGGCGGTTTAGCCTTTGTCGGTTCACAAGCTTGGGAATGGTTTCACTTTATTGTAGGTACGCCAGAAGGAGCTGTGCGAAACGTTTGGGATATGGCCACGGGTCAATATGTTCAAACTACTTTCCATGGAGCGAACATGGTAACCAATGAATACGGTGTCCCTCAATTTGCCAACTACTTCTTCTTTATCACAGGCTTCCATGGAACCCACGTGTTCTCAGGAGTGGTGCTAAATTTCATCATCTTCCTGAATGTATTGAAGGGCACCTATGAAAAACGTGGTCACTACGAAATGGTTGAAAAAGTAGGTCTCTACTGGCACTTCGTGGATCTTGTTTGGGTATTCGTATTTACCTTTTTCTATCTTCTTTAAAAACTTTGTAAGCGAAAAACAGTATGGAATTTCACGATAACTATCCGCAGTATGAGATAATGTCCAACCATGACGAAGCTTATGGTAAAAAAGCACGTCGCACCCTTTGGAATGTATTCTGGGTGATGTTGGCAATAACAGTTTTTGAATTAATCATCGGTTTTATGGCGCCTGATAAAGGATGGAGTGGAACCCTTTGGTTGAAAGTACTTTTCATTTCTTTAACCTTGGTAAAAGCAGCGGCCATCGTTTTATGGTTCATGCACCTTGGACATGAAGTGAAATTCTTCAAGTGGGCCATCTTAGCGCCATACATGTTGTTCATCCTTTACACGACTTGGATTGTATTAACTGAGGGAACTTATAGCGGTCAATCAGGAAACTTTGCTCGTGTGGATCCTATTTTTATCAAGCAACAAGAAGACTTGAAATTGCATAAGGGGCATCATGGTGCTGAGGCACACGACGCTGCACCAGCAGAAGCACACGGTGAAGCACATCACTAAGCACTGTATCAATATTTCCAGAAGGGGGCGAAAGCCCCCTTTTTTTGTCCCCACAACTAACATCGGTGAACACCCTCTGTACCGATTGAAATTTGCCTATCTTCGTTTAAATAATGTGCACATGCGGGGCTATCTTTTCCTTTTAATCATCGCCATAGCAATGAGGTTGCCATCGCAAAACATTTGTAACGGCGTTCCGGGTAGCAATACTATTGTTCCTTCAACACAGACCATTTGTTCAGGAAATTCTGCAGTGATGGCCCTAGCAGGCACCTATTCCAATGTTGGCTATACCTACCAATGGAAGGCATCGCCGGCCTCTATTTCTGGTCCGTATACTACAGTTATTGGTGCCAATTCTGCTTCATTCTCAACTGGTCCTACTTTTACAACAGGGGCTAATACCCACACCATTTTTTATCAGGCGATAATTACATGTACTTCAAGTGGACAGTCGATTACCCTTACATCGACCTTGTATATACTACCATGTACAACCCCTTGTTCTGGCACCCCAGCAGCTAATGTGGTTGTACCTACAACAGGAAGCATTTGCACCGGGGCAGTGCCGGCTCTGAGTCTGACAACAACCAATACACTCACAGGGCTAACCTATCAGTGGTCAAATGCTACAGCAGCTTCAGGTCCCTTTACAGCAGTCCCTGGGGCCACACAAGCAGCCTACGCTGGATCAACATTAAATACAGGTGTCTACTATTTCAGGGTTGTAACTACTTGTACCAATTCAAGTGCTACTAACTCAGCTATAGCCACAGTAACTGTTAAACCCTGCCATACCTGCTTTGGCACACCTGGAACAAATACCATTGTAACCCCATCACCGACAATTTGCGCTGGTAGCTCTCCCTCTTTTTCGCTAGCCAATACCTATACCAACCTTGGCTATTCGTATCAATGGTTTAGTTCTTCTGTGTCATCGGTTGGACCTTACAGTCCAATTAGCAACGCTACATTAACTACCTACACGGCGGTGCCACAAGCTGGAACCAAGTATTACATGGTAGCTATTACGTGTACAGTGAGTGGGCAAACTTTTTCTACTACGTCTATCATTAATGTAACACCGTGTGCCACTCCTTGCGCTGGATCGCCCGCTACAACCGCGATTCTGCCATTGACACAGACTGTTTGCTTAGATGAATTACCAACCATGTCTCTTTCTACAACTTATACAAGCTCAGGAATCACCTATCAATGGAAGTACAGCCCAGCCGCTTCAGGCCCTTTTAACCCCATTAGTTCGGCTACTCTCGCCAACTACACGGGTAGTGCCTCTTCTGTTAATGGGTATTATCAATGTGTTATCACCTGCAGTAACTCTAGTCAAAGTACCACAGCACAGCATACAGTTACTACTAAGAGTTGCACTTATTGTGCAGGCCCACCGTCGTTGAATACAATAGTACCACAAACATACACCATCTGTGCAGGTTTGTCGCCATCGTTGAGTTTGCTAACTACCTATACCAATACCGGCTATACCTACCAATGGCAAGCTTCAACAATATCGGTTGTTGGTCCCTTCAACACTGTTTCTGGAGCCATACAGCCCAGTTTAGGTTATACGCCAATTCAACAGCTAACGCATTTCAATGTTATTATCACGTGCACCAATTCAGGACATGTAACCAATGCGTATCGAACTGTGAGTGTGGTTGCATGTCAGGGTGTTTGCACTTCTACTCCAGATGCTTGCGATATCATTGCTTCACGAACTGCTGTCTGTACTGGGGAAAATGCGGTAATTAATTTTTATCTGAGCCATACTTATACGCAAACAGGATTAAGTTACCAATGGATGTCGTCGACATCTGCTAACGGACCTTTTACAAATATTATAGGGGCAAGCGCACCAACTTATTCAACTGCCTTTACAAGCACTACCACTTATTTTGCCATTGCAATAACTTGCACAAACAGTATTACAACTTATACAACTCAAATAGGCGTGAAGCGTGTAGGGTGCATAGATGTGGCGGAGGAAAAGGAGCAGTTAACGGCATCCTTATTTTTTGATGCATCGCTGAATAAGGTAACAGTGACTGTAAGACCTGATTTTCTTGAAAGTGAAATTATCTTCTTTAATCCATCAGGTGCTATTGTCGCCTATGGTACTTGTAACTCTGATAGCACCGATATCCAATTAGATCAAGGGTACCGAGGGCTTCTTTTTTACATTATTAAATCCAAGACAGGGGAGACGCTAAGACGTGGTAAGCTCGTTGTTGGCATGCAACAATAATTGCTTTCTTTTTAGAAATCGAAGATTTCGTTTTTTTGTCTGAAATAGCCTCATTTACGAAAAGTAAAGGGCGGATTTTTCATTGGTGATGCGCCTCGTACTGAGGCAGATTGAAGCGAATCACCGTTCAACGTTTTAATCTGCCCCATTACTTCGTTGCATCAGTCTGAAATAGCCTTATTTACGAAAAGTAAAGGACAGATTTTTCAAGGGATTATTTCATGATCCCTACTACCTGACTTTTTGCAAAAGCAAAATCAGTCCGCTACGCGTCCTGTTTTCATTTTACAAGACCACATCTTTACCGTTCCAGAGGGGCTGAGGGATTATAACATGATCCCTGCTACCTGACTTTTTGCAAAAGCAAAATCAGTCCGCTACGCGTCCTGTTTTCATTTTACAAGACCACA
>JACCDS010372968.1_pt1 | contig 68863 bp, 67 predicted proteins | sample 7446441 | NCBI WGS metagenome assembly JACCDS01 (sample SAMN15323445, study PRJNA562643) | freshwater metagenome | isolation source: river surface water | place: USA:Blue River Watershed | collected 2017-08-17
GACGCGCAAAAGCTGTTTATGTTCTTGGGTATGGGATCAAACGGCAAAAATGTCCTGCTTGACACAGCAATGCGTATTTGCGCCGACTACGGCATCAACCTGCCGCCGGAGATTATTTTGGCCGCGAAGTTTGACAAACAGGCCGAACAAGCCAGTCCGATGACCAGAATGCTTCAGGGCGTACGCATGACTGTCTGTAGCGAGAGTAAAGAAGGGCAGCAGCTGGATACCGGTGTTGTAAAGAGAATCACCGGAGGTGGATACCTGACGGCGCGTGGCCTACACGAAATGCCAGTTACCTTCACGATGACCCACAAGCTGATCCTCATGACGAATCATCAACCAGGGCTCGCGCATATGGATCCTGCTATTCGTGGAAGACTCTTCGTCGTGCCGTTTGACATGCGCTGGAATCGACCAGGTGAAACCGATCCCGATCCGACTCTGCCTGATGCTGATCCGAATCTGATGGATGATCTTTGGGCGGAACGTGAAGGGATCTTGAGGTGGCTGATCGACGGGGCAGTGAAATATTACGCGCAGGGTCTGCTTGTCTGCGCTGAGGTGGCTGCATTTACGCGCGATTATGTGGCTTCACAGGATGTGCTAAGCCGATGGCTGCGTACACTCGAGCGCTGTGATCCTGCTGACGGGATGTTGGCTTCAGAACTGGCTTCCGACTATCAAAACTACTGCCGCCTAGAGGACGAACCTGGTGGTTACATTTCACCGGCGGACATGGGGAGGAAACTCAAGCGATATGGCTTCGAAGGTAAACACACTGCCGCAGGCAAAAGGTATGGACTACGCAATGCGAAGAGCGCGATCTGCGGTGGTACTACCTTTTCACCTGCTAACAAGCCGCTGAACGTGAACGAACTTCTTGCGGAGGCCTTCGGCGAAGAATGACGGATGTGACGGATTTGACGGTTTACCGTACTTTTTTTTCTAGAGATCTAAAAAATAGGTATATAGAAAATAAAGAGGACCGACCGTCATATCCGTCAATCCATCATTTCGGCCATGGCTCCGAAGCTTCGGTTCAAGAGGTCTTGGGTGTAATTTTCTCGTCATCTTGCTCGACCGCTGCTGCACAATGTAAAAGCTGTCTAGCTACGAAATCCACAGCTTCCTGTAGCGATGTGATGGGGGTGTATTGCGTCGGTTTCCGACCGCGTGTTCGTGACGCAGTCGTCATTCCGGTAACGTTCATCACGTCTTCGAGGTGTGCAAGCAGGGTAGATTTTTTGCTGCGTTCAGCTCGCGCTTGGCGTGTTTCGTCTCCGTGCTTCACTTTGCCGCGCGCGATACGCAGCCTGCCTTCCTCAGTCCTTGGTCCGGTGGACCGAGCGCCGTGAAATCTGCAAACCCGTTTACCTCTTTCAGCCGGCGCACCGCACTGCAGCTTCGTGCGTTTTGACTGCGCCTGGCATCGAGGGCAGCGAATCTTGCCGCCAGCGGTGTTTAGGACGAAGTCAGATTTAGAGGAAGATATTTTCATGAGTGTAACGTGCCAGTGGTCGAATACTCGGCCCTGCCGGGATTATAAATAATCGAAAAAAATACAGCGGTGAAACGTTGCGCACCTTCGCGCAAGAGGTACTGGAAAAATCGATAAACCTGATGGCGATTGGTCAACATACAGCTACCAACGATAACTTGCCTGATGAGCGTAGGTCGACACTACCATCGGTGGTTCCTGATACAGAATTGCGATAGCGCATAGCTTCCCCCGGAAAAGTGGAAGACGCCGATCTGACGTCGCCAAGCGGTCAGGACGACCAGCACAGAAGAACTAGCCCAACAGTGTTGATTGGGCAAAGAGATTAAACACGTAGTATGGACTCGGCTTAGACGCCACTTTGCTGGGCAGGCAGTGCCGAATCCGAAGTGGGGGCGGAGATGGGACAGAGCAGAATAGGAAGGCGGGGGGGGGCTGCGCGCGGAGAGCGGCACCCGTTCCACCGCCATCGTGATGCATTAAGACGAAAAAGGCCAACAAGCCCCTGCAAGGATGAGCTTCGAGCAAGGATGGGGGATTGCGCTCGATCAGTTCGTTGAGTTGTTCCTCGCGCATTCCACGGCTTGATTATTTATCCGACGCTGTGATTACCTTTGCGTCCTTCGAGACGGGCGGAATATGGTTCTTCACCAATGCCAGTCCCACCAGGCTGAATAGCATCGCGCCGCCGAGCAGGTTTAGGTAGGCATTTGCGCCGCCGGCCGTGATCACGCTGGCACCGACGAAAGAACTGAGGATCGCGCCAAAGCGGCCGAAGGTCAGTGCCGACGCAGTGCCGGTTGCGCGCATATAGGTCGGATACAGATGCGCGGACAATGCGTAGCTGGTGGTCTGCACCGCGTTCATGAACAGGCCATGCACACCCAGCCCGAGCAGGAACGCATCGGTGTGCTGAGTGACATCGACACCTTTCAGCACGAAGGCGGAAACGGCGGCCAGCGTGCAAAACACCAGCATCGATACGCGCGAGCCGAAATGGCCGATGGCCACCGCGCAGGCAATCGCACCGATCACACCACCGAGGTTATAGGCAGTCAGACCCATGCCTGCGAGTTTCGGCGACAGTCCTTCGGCCGTAAGCATCGTCGGCAGCCAGCTGAATGCGCTGTAGATCGACAGCAGGGTCATGAAGAAGCAGATCCACAGGCCGGCCGTGTCACGCAGCCGGCTGGCCGCAAAGAGGGCGCCGAAGCTTGCACGCTGCTGACCTTCTGCTTCCTGCTGACCATCATGAAAGCCGAGGCCTGCAGGTACGTCTACCGCCATCCGCGCCAGCAGCGCACGCAGTTCGTCCCAGCGATCACGCACACGAGCCAGATAGCGTGGCGATTCGCGCAGCGCTGCGAGCAGAACAAGGGCGTACACCATCGGGACCGCGCCGCCGATCCAGAACAGCGTGCGCCATCCCGACACCGGCAGTACCTGCGCGGCAAACAGGCCGGCCAGCATGCCGCCGAGCGGGTAGCAGATGATGGTCGCTGTCACTGCCAGCGTGCGATGGCGCTGCGGCGTGAATTCGGCCGTCATCGTCGATGCACTCGGCAGCGCAGCGCCGATACCCAGACCGGCAAAAAAACGGATGATGGCGATCATCTGCACATCCGTCGCAAAACCGATCAGCACGGTCGCGCCGCCGAACAGAAACACACTGGCCGCGAGAAGCAGACGGCGGCCGATACGGTCGGCGATGTAACCGGCAGCTAGGCTGCCCATCGCCATGCCAAACAGTCCGCTGGCTACCGCAGTTGAGAATGCTTCGCGCGTGACGCCCCACTCCTTGATGATCGCCGGTATCGCGAAGCCGATCAGCTGGCCATCGAAGCCATCGAGGATCATCGCCAGCGCCGCGAGCACGTACATTTGTTTTTGCAGTGGCGAAAACCGGCGGTCGATCGCGGTCGTTACATCGTAGAGGCCGGATGCGGCCGAACTATTTCCTGACACGATGGTTCCTTTGTTGTGAGTGTCAAATAAGCAGGGGTCTCCATCCCTGTACTACATGCCGCCCCGCTACCTGTCGGTGCCGGGCGATCAGATCATTGCCGCTTCGCCTGTCTTCGCTGCGAAGCTCATTCGCCCGTGTCGATCTCCCCGCCCGATCCCAATGTCTCGACCAGACGATCGAGCAGCTGGTACAGCTTTTCAGTCAGCGGCGCACCAACGGCCTCCTCGAATGCCTGATACGTCGCCTCGATTTTTGGTGCGAGCCTTCGCGCCAGCGCTTCACCGGCCGGCGAAACGGACACCAGCACGCGGCGCTGGTCGTGAGGCAGTCGTTCGCGCTGTACCAGCCCCAGGTCATCCATGCGCGCAAGGATGCCCGCCAGGCTCGGGCTGGTGAGACAGCAGATCTGCCCGATCTGGCGTGGCTCCAGCGGACCGTGCTCCAGCAAGGCACGGATCACGCGCCACTGCTGCTCGGTGACGCCAGCCTCATTCAGGATGGGGCGAAACCGCGAGAACACCGCTTCGCGCGCCTGCAGCATCAGCAGCGGCAAATTCCTGCGTTTGAGGACGTCGGACTTCTTCATTGTGAGGGCATTCGTTCTTCCGCAGGCGCTCGCCGGACCGGTCTTGCTGCGGGCGTGAAATATTTTGGCAATTATATTGACTTACTCATATGTGAGTAAATAGAATGTCTGCAATCTACTCACATGCTAGTGAATTTTTATGGCCCTTGCTCTTTCGTCCGTCGAGCTCGATTTCGCGCCGAATCGCTTGTCCGGCATCGTCTACGGCGCACTGCTGAATCATCGTCCTGCGTTGGCTGCGCTGGGCGGCGCAGTGAACGAGCCTCCGTACAAGGCGGCACCGGTCGCGCCCGTGCTCTATCAAAAGCCGCGAAACACGTTGGCTGCGAATGGCACGGCGGTCACCGTGCCGGATGATGTCAGTGAACTGGAGCTTGGCCCGGCACTGGGCCTCGTGATCGGGCGTACGGCCTGCCGCGTGCCGGCCGAGCGCGCATTCGACTATGTGGCCGGTTACATCGCCATCGCCGACATCTGCATTCCGCACGAGAGCTTTTATCGTCCGTCGCTGCGCTTTCGAGCACGCGATGGCTTTTGCGTTCTGGGTTCCGCCGCGATGCCGGCCACGCACGTCGCGAATCCGGATGCGCTGTCAGTGCGAGTGCGGGTTGACGGTGCCGTCGTGCACGAATCCACGACGGGTGACCGCATTCGGCCCGCCGCCCGCCTGCTCGCCGACGTGACGGACTTCATGACGCTGTCGCCCGGAGACATCCTGATGCTCGGCGTTCCGGCTGGTTCGCCCAAAGTCAGCGCAGGCCAGCGCGCGTCGATCGAGATCGGTGATCTTGCGCCACTCGATGTTCGCTTCGTTGCCGAAGGAGGTGCGCAATGAAGACAGCACGCGTAGCTTACAGCGGCGCGATTCACTCCGCGCAGCCGCAGGGCGATCAGCATGTACGCCTAGCTGACGGTCGGGTCGTCGGCGAAGACGACGTGGTCTGGCTGCCGCCGTTCGACGTCGGCAGCATCATCGCGCTCGGGCTGAACTATGCCGATCATGTGAAAGAACTTTCAAAAGAGCTGACGATCACGGCCAAGGATGAACCGCTTGCATTCCTTAAAGGGCCGGGCAGTCTGATCGGCCATCGCGGCGTGATGCGTCGTCCTGCAGGCGTGAAATTCATGCACTACGAGTGCGAGCTGGCCGTTGTGATCGGTAAGACCGCAACCCGCGTGAAGCGCGCAGACGCGATGCAGCATGTCGCCGGCTATACCGTCTGCAATGATTACGCGATCCGCGACTATCTGGAAAACTGGTATCGACCGAACATGCGCGTGAAGAACCGCGATGGCGGCACCGTACTGGGACCGTGGTTTGTCGATGCGGCCGATGTACCGGATCCGCACCGTCTGGCGTTGCGCACACTAGTCAACGGGCAGGTGACTCAGCAGGGCAATACCGGGGACATGATCAACGACATACCGGAGCTGATCGAGTATCTGAGTAGCTTCATGACCTTGCAGGCTGGCGATGTGATCCTGACCGGCACGCCGGATGGCGTCGTCAATGTCAATGTCGGTGATGAGGTCGTCACCGAGATCGAAGGCATCGGCCGTCTGGTCAGCACCATCGCTGGCGATGACGTTTTCGGTCGTTGAACGCAGAAACGAGGAGCACAGATTGCAAATCAATCACCTGATCAATGGCAAATCCGTCGCCGGTACACGCTACTTCGATACCGTGAATCCGGCCACCCAGGAGGTACTGGCCAGCGTCGCCGCCGGCGGCGCGGCCGAAGTCAACGCAGCGGTCGATGCGGCGAAGGCTGCGTTTCCCGGATGGGCAGCGAAGCCTACTGCCGAGCGCGCAACGATCCTGCGCAAACTCGGCGATTTGATCGCCCGGCATGTTCCCGAGATCGCTGCGACCGAATCCCGCGATACCGGACAATCGATCTCACAGACCGGCAAGCAGCTGGTCCCGCGTGCGGCGGACAATTTTTATTACTTTGCCGAGATGTGCACACGTGTGGACGGCCATACCTATCCGACGCCCACGCATCTGAACTACACGCTGTTTCATCCGGTCGGCGTTTGCGCACTGATCAGTCCGTGGAATGTGCCATTCATGACGGCGACCTGGAAGGTTGCGCCCTGTCTGGCGTTCGGCAATACCGCAGTGTTGAAAATGAGCGAGCTGTCGCCGCTGACGGCGGCGCGCCTCGGCGAACTGGCGCTGGAGGCCGGCGTTCCTGCCGGTGTGCTGAATGTCGTGCATGGGTATGGTGCCGATGCGGGCGAGCCGCTGGTGTCGCATCCGGACGTTCGCGCAATCAGCTTCACCGGATCAACCGCCACAGGCAACCGTATCGTGAAGGCAGCCGGGCTGAAGAAATTCAGCATGGAACTTGGCGGCAAATCGCCGTTCGTGATTTTTGACGATGCCGATCTGGACCGAGCGCTTGATGCTGCGATCTTCATGATCTTTTCAAACAACGGCGAGCGCTGTACTGCAGGCAGCCGCATCCTCGTGCAGCAAAACATCTATGCCGATTTTGCGCAAAAATTTGCCGAGCGCGCGCGACGCATCATCGTTGGCGATCCGATGGATGAGAAGACCATCATCGGGCCGATGATCTCGGCGGACCATCTGGCCAAGGTCCGCAGCTACATCGAGCTGGGACCGAAAGAGGGTGCGACGCTACTGTGCGGCGGCGTCGATCGCCCGAGCTATGCGTCAGCATTGCCGGCATACCTCGCGAAGGGCAACTTCGTCTGGCCGACCGTCTTTGCGGATGTCGACAACCGGATGCGCATTGCGCAGGAAGAGATCTTTGGGCCCGTCGCCTGCCTGATTCCGTTCCGCGATGAGGCGCACGCGATCGCGCTGGCCAACGATATTCCGTATGGCTTGTCGAGCTACGTGTGGACCGAGAACATCGGCAAGGGGCATCGCGTCGCTGCCGCCATCGAGGCGGGCATGTGCTTCGTCAACAGCCAGAACGTGCGCGATCTGCGTCAGCCATTCGGCGGCACCAAGGCCAGCGGCACCGGACGCGAAGGCGGCACCTGGAGCTACGAAGTATTCTGCGAGCCAAAGAACGTGGCCGTCTCCATGGGCAGCCATCACATTCCGCACTGGGGCGTCTGAGCCCGGCGCGATCTGTCATCATCAAAGGAGACTTTCGCCATGGGTCAGCTTGCACTCGCCGCGAAGATTACCCACGTTCCGTCGATGTACCTGAGCGAATTGCCGGGGCCACGTCAGGGAACGCGTCAGGCCGCGATCGACGGACACAAGGAAATCAGCCGCCGTTGCCGCGCGTTGGGTGTCGATACGCTGGTGGTGTTCGATACGCACTGGCTGGTGAATGCGAACTACCACATCAACTGCGCGCCGCATTTCAAGGGCACGTACACCAGCAACGAGCTGCCTCACTTCATCAAGAACCTGCCTTTCGAAGCGCCGGGTAATCCCGCACTGGGCCGCCTGCTGGCGCAAGTCTGTAACGAACACGGCGTTGAAACCCTCGCGCATGACGACACGACGCTCCATCCCGAATACGGCACGCTGGTGCCGCTGCGCTACATGAACGACGACCATCACTTCAAGGTCGTGTCGGTGTCCGCGCTGTGCATGGCGCACTATCTGAACGACAGCGCGCGCCTCGGCTGGGCGATGCGCAAGGCCGTCGAGGACCATTACGATGGCAAGGTCGCTTTCCTCGCCAGTGGCAGTCTCAGCCATCGATTCGCGCAGAACGGTCTCGCACCGGAGTTTGCGTTCAAGGTCTGGAGCCCTTTCCTCGAGCAGCTTGATCACCATGTGATCGACATGTGGAAGAACGCGCAATGGAAAGATTTCTGCGAAATGCTGCCCGAATATGCCGCCAAAGGGCATGGCGAAGGCTTCATGCACGACACGGCCATGCTGCTGGGGGCGCTCGGCTGGTCCGGCTACGACGCGCCGGCAGAGATCGTGACACCGTACTTTGGCGCATCCGGTACCGGGCAGATCAACGCAGTATTTCCGGTCACGCCGCAGACCGGCGATGCGGTACCCGCGCCGGTGGCCAGCAGCGCACAGGGCTATTCCGCGGTGTCTTCCCGGCTCTGACTCCGAAACTGAATCTGACCAGGACCTCCGATGCCACACGTCGTCATCCTTTACACGCCCAACCTCGATCGCGAGACTGACATGACGGCATTGTGTCGCTCGCTCGCCGATGCCATGCTGACCGTTCGAGATGAAGATAACCGGCAGGTCTTTCCAACCGGCGGCACGCGCGTGCTTGCTTACCCGGCGGCGCACTATGCACTCGCCGATGGCGGTGTGGCGGGTCGTGCCGCGGCAACCCATACTGGCGCGGCGTCCGGTGATCCGGGCGATTACGCATTCATCTACCTGAACCTGCGCATGGGGCGTGGACGCAGCGCTGCCGTTCATCAAAGGGTTGGCGAGGTGTTATCCGGAACAGCGAAGGCGCACTTCGCTGCACTGTTCGAGAAGCGTCACATCGGTATCACCCTGCAAATTGATGAAGGCCCCGAAGTGTTCGACGCCAAGCACAGCAATCTTCATCCACTTTTCAATATCGTTCCGAAGGCTTGAGCATGCTATCCGACGACCTCATCAGGCAGCTGGCGCGCCACCTGTATGAAGCGCGCAAGACGCGCACCCAGCTGCGCCATTTTTCCAAGCAGCATCCCACGATGACGATCGAGGATGGTTATGCGATCCAGCGCGAATGGGTGAAACTGGAGCTGGCAGACGGCCGCACTATCAAGGGCCGGAAGATCGGACTTACCTCGCGCGCGATGCAGTTGTCGAGCCAGATCACCGAGCCCGACTACGCGCCGCTGATGGATGACATGTTCTTCGAAACCGGCTCCGATATTCCCTTCGAACGTTTCATTGCTCCGCGCGTTGAGGTGGAACTGGCCTTCATTCTTGGCAAGCCCCTGAAGGGCCCGGGCATCACGCTATTCGATGTGCTGTCGGCTGCCGAGTATGCGACGCCAGCCATCGAGATCATCGATTCCCGCATCGAGCAGTTTGACCGCGACACGAAAGTCATGCGCAAGGTCTTCGATACGATCTCTGATTTCGCGGCGAATGCCGGCATCGTGCTGGGCGGCCGGCCGGTGCGTCCGCTCGATGTGGACCTGCGCTGGGTCGGCGCACTGCTGCACAAGAATGGCGTGATCGAAGAGACCGGTCTGGCTGCGGCGGTGCTGAATCATCCGGCGACCGGCGTTGCATGGCTCGCTAACAAGATCGCGCCCTACGGTGAACAGCTGAACGTCGGCGACGTGGTGCTGGCCGGTTCGTTCACGCGTCCGACACCGGCGGTGGCTGGTGATACCTTCCATGCGGATTACGGCCCACTCGGCAGCGTGTCCTTTCGCTTTGTCTGATGCGACACGTGGCGAAGCCCGTGCATTGGCGAGATATCGATCTCAATTGAAGGAGTAATGGCGTGGACATGCCGGTCAACCTGTTCAAGAAATCACTCGTTGAACAGAAAACGCAGATTGGCCTATTTCTTGGCCTGGCAAATTCGTTAGCCGCCGAAGTCGTCGCTACGGCCGGCTTTGACTGGTTGATCATCGATGGCGAGCATGGCCCGAATGACCTGCGTTCCATCATTGCGCAAATGCAGGTACTCGCTGCGTATGACGCCCGAGTGGTTGTGCGTACCGTCGATCATGATGCGGCACGCATCAAGCAGTTGCTCGACGGCGGTGCGCAAACGCTGATGGTGCCGATGGTCGAGTCCGCCGCCGAGGCGACCGCACTGGTACGTGCGATGCGCTATCCGCCGCAGGGTATCCGCGGTGTCGGCACAGCGCTTGCGCGGGCGGCAAAGTGGAATGGCATTCCTGATTATTTTGCTCATGCCGATCGGGAGATGTGCCTGATTGCGCAGATCGAGTCGCGCCAGGGGCTGGAGGCGCTGGATGAGATCGCTTGCATCGACGGCGTCGACGCGATCTTTATCGGCCCTTCCGATCTGGCTGCATCGATGGGGCATCTCGGTAACCCGGGTCATGCAGACGTCCGGGCCGCAGTGGAGCAGGCGATCCAGAAAATCACCGCGGCCGGAAAATCAGCGGGCGTGTTTTCTGCTGATCCTGCGGTAGCTGCACGATATCAGTCGCTGGGTGCGAGCTTCCTGCTTGTCGGTGTCGATACACTGTTGCTGCGGAATGCCGCCGTCGGTCTGGCGGATAAATTCAAATTTATGACATCGGTGAGGGCCGGTGCGGAGTATTGAGTCGGCCTTATTAAATGTAAAGACGGGCAACGCGGTCAATTTTCTGCCCTGCTATTTTTTCGGAAACCTCATTCCTCCAGATTTAACCTATGCGCGCTCAGCAGCTGCCGCACACGCCGATCTGAAAACATTCCGGTCTAGGTTCTGTCGGCTGAATTTCCTCGACCAAAACAGCTGCCAACAGCAGCGCCCAATCGCGAGCCAGCTTCCCGAGCTTCGCGTCCCCTCCATTCGTGAACCAGCGTAGCGACCCTCGCTGGTGCCTCCGTGGAACCTGCATTGGCGACTAGCGCCGAGACTGGGTTTCCTGCAAGGCTGACCTGCTCGCGCCTTGGCGGCACAACGAGATATCTGCGCCAGTACGGTACGCGCTGCCAACATCGTTTTCATGACTTTTATCCGCGGGATTAGGTGGCCAAATTGGCGAAAGTAAGTCAGCTGGTTGGCCGCGCTTGGCATCGTGGGCAGTGAATCTTGCCACCTGCTGTAATCGGGTGGGCTTCGCTTTCGAGGTTGTATCCTACAAGTCTCAAGCTAAGCATCATGATCAAACGCTTTTCTATCTTCGAGAAATTTAAACGTGACCTATTCTTCGAGAAATTTCCGCTGCGCACTCGCGTAATGGTCGGGCAATTTTACCGTCCCAGGTATTGTCGAAAGTAGCCTCCGGACCCATTGCAGTGATGCCGAGCACCAGGTGTCCGGTCGCGTCAAATACGGGTGCACAAAATGCATTAATTCCCGGTATGGGCTGGCCTATGGTGCGTGACAGACCATGGCGGCGCGTTTCAGCGATCGCGTGTTCGACCTGCGCTGCGGTTACGGTTACCACACCTCCCGAGCGCTCGCTACGACGTTCGATGTCCTCTCGAATGTATTTCTCAACTACCTTGGGCGGCATGAAGGTGGCGAATAGTCGGCCGGTCGCTGTGTTTGCCAAAGACATGACCGTTCCGGTACGCAGGTTCACATGCAGCGGCTGGATTGGTTCTTCCAGGCGGACGATCGTCGGTCCGAGGTTGCCCCAGACGGCAACTGCCACGCTTTGCTCAGTCTCTGCAGCCAGTCGTTCAATCAAGGGTGATGCTTCCTTGACGGCATCAAGGCGCTGTAGCCGGACTAGGCCCAATTGCAGTGCCAGCGGACCCAACTCATAGGAACCCGACGCATCCTGCGTCACGAAGCCAACTTTAAGGAAGCTGACCATGTAGGGGTGTGCCTTGCTGGTCGTCATCCCAGCCGCCTTGGCCAGATCCTTCAGCGCCATTGGTGCGACATGTCGCGCCAATTCAATTAGCAGCTGAGTGCCGATTTCAAACGATTGAATGCCACGACGTGATTTTTCTTGCATAAATGAAAACTTTGATAAATTTGATCCTGAAGTATAGCCAGCAAATTGACGTGCACTCCTATTGTATATATTCAATAGAATCAATGTAAGTGACAATATCAGAGATATTTGACCAAATCAAAAGTGCGAGGTAAAGTTCGACCATCTCGCAGATGGAGGGCAGCATGGAAGAAAAAAATATCGATTGCGATGTGCTCGTTGTTGGCACAGGCGCCTCTGGGATGGCAGCGGCGATTACGGCAGCTTCACAGGGTTTAAAGGTGCTGGTAGTCGAAAAGGAGTCACGCTTCGGTGGAACTACGGCACGCTCTGGTGGCTGGCTGTGGATACCAGGCACGCGGCTTGCGACTGAGCAGGGAATACATGAAGTGCCGGGCGCGGCACGCGCGTACCTGCAACATGAGGCCACCACCCATTTCGATGCGGCGCGTGTGGATGCCTTTATTGAAAATGGCCCTAAAGCCATTGACTTCTTTACTCAGAAGACCTGCGTGCAGTTCGACATGCCGCCGGTATTCCCCGACTACCATGCGGAAGCACCGGGTGGTGCTCAGGGTGGCCGTTCAATGGTGGCTCGGCCTTTTGACGGGCGGCAACTGGGCGAGCGCATCAAGTATCTCGCACCACCGCTGCCCGAACTCACCGTGTTCGGCATGATGCTGGGTTCCGGCAAGGAGATCTGGCACTTCATGCGCGTATTTCGTTCGCTGGAATCATTCACCTATGTCGCGAAACGTCTGTCGCGCCATTTTCTTGACGTGCTGCGCCACGGCCGCGGTATGACGCTTACCAACGGCAACGCATTGGCAGGGCGCTTGGCAAAAGCAGCGATGGATCTGGGTATACCCGTCTGGTTGAATGCGCCGGTGACGCGCCTCATCACGGAAGGCGGCCGTGTGGTCGGCGCGCAGCTGATCCACGAGGGCAAGCCGAAACGTGTCACAGCGCGCGCGGGCGTGGTGCTGGCCTGTGGTGGATTTCCGCATGATGTCGAACGCCGCAAGACACTGTTCCCGCATGCACCGACCGGCACTGAACATTTCACGCCTTCCCCCGTGGGCAATACTGGCGACGGCCTGAAGATGGCCGAGGCAGTTGGTGCTTACGTCGACCCCACAATACCAAATGCCGCCGCTTGGGTGCCGACGTCGGTGACGGTGCGACCGGACGGCAGTCGTGGCGTGATGCCGCACTTCATTGATCGTGCTAAGCCCGGCGTGATTGCAGTGACCCGGCATGGCAAGCGTTTCACCAATGAAGCCAACTCCTACCACGACTTTGTACAAGCGCTGGTCGCTGAAACTAAAGGAGACAAGGAAATTTTCGCGTGGGAGATATGTGACCATGCGACGCTGCGCCAGTACGGCATGGGATGCGTCGCGCCTTTCCCGCTACCGATTGGTCGTCATCTTCGGGCTGGCTATCTGAAGCGTGGCAACAATATCGAAGATCTTGCGCACCAGATCAGCGTGGACGTGGCGACACTGAAGGTGACCATCGACAGCTTCAACCAACATGCGCGTGACGGCAATGATCCGATATTCGGCCGAGGCAGTAAGGCCTACAACCGCTATCAGGGGGACGCTCAGAACCTGCCGAATCCCTGTGTGCGTGCCATCGAGACTGGACCGTTTTATGCGATCAAGATGGTTATCGGGGACATTGGTACCTTCGCGGGCTTGGCGGTGGATGAATACACGCGCGTACTAGACCAGCGACGCCAGCCGATTCGGGGGCTGTATGCGGTTGGAAACGACGCAGCCAGCATCATGGGTGGCAATTATCCGGGCGCTGGGATCACGCTTGGCCCGGCACTGACCTTCGGCTATGTCTCCGGCATGGCACTAGCGAGCGGTGCGTCAGCGGAGACTTCCACCGAAACACCGGCCGATGTCGCGCGCGAGGCGGCGTGACGATGAAGAAAGACACCAAGATTTCCACGCCACGTCTGCTCGAATCTCGCCTTGCCCTGGTGACCGGAGCGGGGCAAGGCAACGGACGCGAAATCGCCATCGGCCTGCATCGTGCCGGCGCGCACGTGATTGTCACTGACATTAATCAGCAAACTGTTGATGAAACTGCCCAGATGATCGCTGTAGAAGGTGGTACGGCATGGGCATTTCGACTTGATGTAACCCACGCCGGTGATTGTGTGGCACTTGCCGACCAGATCGCTGCCGAAATCGGGCAGGTCGACCTGCTAGTTAATAACGCCGGAATCATCATTCGAGCTGGCAGCGACAGCCCGCAGGCCTCGGCCAACTGGCTGCGCGTGATGGATGTGAACGTTAACGGCACGTTCAATGTAACCCAGTCGTTCCTTGCACACCTGAAAGAGCGGCACGGCACAATCGTCAACATTGCCTCAATTGCCGCGTTTGCAGGACAGGGAGGCACGCTTGGCTATTCTCCTTCGAAAGGCGCGATCAAGATGTACACGCAGTCGCTCGCAGCAGAGCTGGCGAAGGAGGGCGTACGTGTGAATGCGCTTGCTCCCGGCGTGATAGAGACGCCAATGACGGCGGCTACTCGGGAAGATCCCGAGCGGCTCGAGAAGTTTATGGCGCGTATCCCGATGGGACGAGTAGGCCAGCCGACCGATCTGGTTGGTCCGGTGATTTTCCTGTCATCGTCCATGTCCGGTTATGTGACCGGTGTGACACTGGCAGTCGATGGCGGTTTCCTTGCTGCCTGAAATCACGTGAGCAAAATTTTAAAGAACTACCAAGCACCATCTTTAATAGAGCCTGCTGCAGCGGCCAGACAATAAACTCGTTTGTACCAGGGGGAGACCACAATGAATATCAACCGTATGCTTCTGGCCGTCGTGACGGCTTGCGTGACGTTGGGCGCTTCGGCCCAGACTAAAGACATCAAGCTCGGCTACAACGGCGATTTGTCGGCATCGCCGTCGGCGCAAAGTGGCCAGGCCGCCGTAATCGGCATGCAGGCCGCCATTGATGACCTGAACGCTGCTGGAGGTGTGCTTGGCAGGAAGCTCACGCTGGTGGTGCGCGATGACACTTCGCAGCCGCCGAAGTCCATCCAGAACATGAGTGATCTGATCGACAACGAAAAAGTCGCCGCCGTGTTCGGCCCTACCAATTCCGGGAATGCTATGGCTTGGAAACACATGCCTAACCAGAAAAAGATCCCCGTGATCGGCAACGTTGGCTCAGGCACCGACATCACTAAGCCTGTGGCAGCAGGCGCTGACAACTACATGTTTCGTGTCTCGATGGTCGACCGCGAGCAAGTAGTGGCGCTGATCGCCTACGTGAAGAAAAACTCCGCCAAATCGAAAGTCATCGGCCTGATGGCCGAGAGCACTGGCTACGGCCAGGGAGGATTGAAGGATATGGAAGAGATCGCTGCGCTACAAGGGATTAAACCCGCGGCGATCGAGCGTTTCGGTGTTGGCGATACGGACATGACGTCGCAGCTGAACAAGATGAAATCTGCTGGTGTGGATACCGTCGTTGTCTGGGCTCAGGGCACGCCAATCGCTCAACTGATCCGCAGCATGGAAAAAATTAATTATTTCCCCGCCATGCTGACGTCGTGGGCGGCGGACAATGTCACCTTCTTCGATGCTGCCGGTAAGACCCTCGCTGAGAAGCCTCTGTTCATGCGTACGGTCAACGAAAACCGTCCGCCCGCACAGCAAAAACTGTTCGATCGCATCGGTGGCCAGCTCAAGGGACCAAGTGCTTTCTCTTTTGCTGCGCATGGCTATGATTCGGTACTCCTGCTGGCGCAGGCAATTAAGCAAGCAGGCAGCACAGACGGGGCTGCGGTCCGGGCTGCGCTGGAGAATCTGAAGGCGCCCGTTAACGGTGTGCTGAAGACCTACGATAAGCCGTTCACGAAGACGCAGCACGAAGCGCTCACGGCGAAGGACTTCGTGTGGACGAAATGGAGGAGTGGCAAGTTGGTCGCTTATACCGATCCGATCATCAGTGGCTTCACCGCCGCCGACTTCAAGAAGTAATTCGACCGGCAGGGCGGACACCTGCGCGTGCCCCTCGGAGGATAAATTCATGACCCAGGCTTTGTTCCAAGCTCTGATAAGTGGGCTCGCAGTGGGCGCCGCCTATGCGTTGGTCGCACTGGGTTTCAGTGTGACTTTCACCACCACCCGTACGCTGAATTTCTCGCACGGTGAATTTGTGTCTGCAGGCGCATTCGTGGGTATGAGCGTGCTGTTTCTCGCTCTCGGCAAGCCGATTAGCGCAACCTCTTTCGGTGCCGAGTTGCCGGACGGCGGAGCGCAGCTGCTGGCTCTGCTGGCGGCTCTGAGTGTGATGGGCGGGCTTGGCTGGCTGCTGTATCTGATTGGTGTGCGGCCTTTCCGCGGCCACACCGGCATGGCGTGGGTGATGAGCACGCTCGGCTTCGGAGTGATTCTACAAAGCATCGGATTGGCGATTTGGGGTCCAAAGCCGGTCTTTGTTCCCGGCCCGGTAGGTGACGACATTTTGCGCATTGCCGGCATCGGCATGCGCCCGCAGGAGCTGCTGACTCTAGTGGTCGCAGTTGTGATCATGTTGGCTTTTGACCGCGTGATGCGCAGCACGATGCTTGGCAAGGCAATGCGCGCGGTTGCACACAGCCCAGCGAATGCAAGCCTGATGGGAATCAATGTCAACGCGATCATGATTGGTGCATTCGTGTTCAGCTCCGCGCTGGCCGGTTTGTCCGGCTTCCTGCTGGCGCCGATCGCACAGGCGTCGCTGTTCATGGGATTGTCCGTCGGCCTGAAGGGGTTTTCTGGGGCGATGATCGGTGGGCTCGATAATCCGCGTGGCTGCGTACTGGGTGGCTTCCTGCTCGGCGTACTCGAATCTACGGTCAATCTTTGGCAGGCGCAATGGCGCGAAGTCGCGATTTTTGTCTTGGTGATTCTGGTCTTGGCTTTTCGTCCGACCGGACTGTTTGGCACCCGCCGAGTAGAGAAGGTCTGACAATGAATCGCCCGTCTTTTGCACATTCATTCATTGTGCTGGCAGTAGCAGCGATCCTGATCGCCGCCATCAGTTTCGTCGACAATGATTACTATCTGCGCATCGCCTTCACGATGTGCACCTTCTACCTCTGTGCCGCCGGCATGAATGTCCTGGTTGGATTCGCCGGACAAAAGTCGCTTGGGCAAGCAGGCCTGTTCGCTGCAGGTGCATACGCGGTATCGCTGTTGACCACTCGCACGGACCTAGATCCGTGGCTGGCGCTGCCGCTGGCCGCCTTGGTGGCGGCACTCTGCGGCGTACTGATTGCGCTTCCGTCGTTACGCGTGAAGGGGCCGTATTTGGCGATGGTGACGCTCGCTTTCGGTGTCGTTACGGAAAAACTGGTGTCCGAATGGACCGATGTCTTTGGTGGTGCGCAGGGCTTGTATGGCATCAAACCCCTGACGTGGAACGGCGAGCCCTTCACGACCGTGCAATGGGTATGGTTCGGCATCGCGCTCTGTGCGCTCACGCATCTGCTGCTCCGCAATTTATTGAGCGGCCGCTTTGGTCGGGCGCTGCTATCACTGCAAGCTGACGAAATCGCAGCGGCATCGGTCGGTGTGCGAGTCTATCGTGCGAAGGTGATGGCCTTTGTAGTGGCAGCGGTTACTTGCGGCATTGCCGGTGCCCTGGTAGCGCAGCAGAACCAATACATCAATTCGGACTTCATTAACTTCAATTTGTCGATCTTCATTCTGTTGCTGGTTTTGTTTGGCGGTTCCGGCACGCTTTGCGGGCCTTTGGTCGGTGCCGTTCTGCTGACAGTTATCGACGCACTGCTGTCGCGCTGGCCTGCAGTACAGCATTTTATTTACGGAGCCTTCCTGCTGTTCGCGCTGTACGTCATGCCGGGAGGTGTGGTGGGGCTGATTCGCTCTCTTGGCGGCCGGTGTAGCCGCAAGTTAGATACCGAAACAGCGCTGAATGCCAAACATCCGCTCAACCTATGTGAAGGTGGTCACGGAGATTTGCTTGAGGTAGCGAATGTCTGCAAGGCGTATGGCGGCGTCAGGCCGGCGCAGAACGTGTCGTTCCGACTCCAGCGAGACCACATTCATGCATTGATAGGACCGAATGGCGCGGGCAAGAGCACTTTGATCAATATGCTTACGGGTGTTATCCGCCCCGACTCCGGATCAATCCATTTTATGGGGCGGGAAACCATCGGCATGCCTGCACACGCCATCTGTAAGCTTGGCATGGGGCGAACCTTCCAGAACTTGCGACTCTTTTCCCAGCTATCTGTGTTGGACAACGTACTGCTAGGTCAGCATGCACGAATGCGCAACGGTTTTTGGGCTTCGCTGATGGACTTACCAAGTGCGAGTCGCGCCGAACGTGCAGCGCGCGAGCATGCATGCTCCTTGCTAGATATGCTCGGTCTCGGGCACCTCGCCGCAACCCCAGCTGGCAGCCTTGCATATGGGTTACAGCGCCGTGTCGAATTGGCACGAGCGCTTGCCACTCGACCGCAACTTCTGCTGCTCGACGAGCCAGCCGCCGGACTGAATCCTCAGGAAACCGCTGAACTCGGCCAGTTGCTGGTCCGAATCTGCAAATGTGGCGTCAGTATCTTGATGGTCGAGCATCACATGGATCTGGTGATGTCCGTCTCAGACCATGTGATTGTGCTCGACTACGGCGTCAAGATCGCCGAAGGCAGTCCGGCCGAAGTCCAGTCCGACCCGCGCGTTATTGAGGCCTATCTCGGTGTCAGTGAAGACGATCAGTCCGAAGCGGCATAAGGAAAGAAGGTCGACATGTTGAAAATCCAGTCAGTGCGCATTGCTTATGGTGCGATCGAAGCAGTCAAGGGAGTCGACCTTGAGGTCCGAACTGGCGAAATCGTCACCATTATCGGCGCCAACGGCGCTGGGAAAAGTACGCTGCTCAAAGGTATCGCCGGCCTTGAGGCAGTGACTGCAGGGAAGATATTCATTGATGGTGTGGATTGCACCGATATTCCCGCACACCGTCGTGTTGGTCTAGGTGTGGCGCTTTCCCCGGAAGGACGCGGTGTATTTCCGGACCAGACCGTGCACGACAATCTGCTGCTCGGCGCCTACCTACGCGGCTCCGGTGATAGTCGGACCGAAAACGCATTACAGCGAGAATTTAGGCGATTTCCGCGACTGAAAGAGAGGGAGTATCAGTTTGCCGGGACATTGTCCGGCGGCGAACAGCAGATGCTGGCAATGTCGCGTGCTTTGATGGGTGAGCCGCGCCTGCTGTTACTCGACGAACCGTCGCTGGGCCTTGCGCCGCTGGTCATCGCTGACATTTTTCGCGCGATCCGGCAATTGCGAGATTCCGGACTGACGATCCTTTTGGTCGAGCAGATGGCAAACCAGGCGCTGGCTGTCGCCGATCGCGCCTATGTGCTCGAGGGAGGGCGCATTACTGCCGAGGGTATGGGCAAGGAGTTGCTAAAAGATCCCAAGGTGCGTTCCGCTTACCTTGGCACTCATTGAGAAGGATAAACAGTTGAACAGAAAAATTATCGCGCGACAGAGCGCTGGCGGACTAACGGAATGATTGTTCGCATCGAACTACTACAGAAAGCAGCCGGCCTGAGTGCTGCGGAATTCAGCCAGCGCTGGCTTAAGCAAAATGTTGACTTGGCCGGCAGACTGCCAGGATTGTTGCGGTATGAGCAGAACCATGTCATTGACTACGCCCAGCGCGGGATCGATTACCAGCGCGGTCCTGAACAGCTAGACGGTTTGTCGATGTTTTGGTTTGAAGATGAGTATACGATGAAGGCGGCTATGGGTTCTGCTGAGGCCCGAGCTATGGCCGAGGCGGACAGTTCGCTCGTCGGAAACCAGCGCATCCTCCTAATCGACCAGATCGAAGTCATTCCGCCGGCTGCGGACCGTCAACTGATTAAGCGTATGTCGACGCTGAAACGTCGTGTTGATGTCTCCCCCGATCAATTCCGCCACGAATGGCGAGATGAGCACGCGAGGCTAGTAAAACGAATTAGCAATGTCCACGGCTATAGGCAGAATCATGTGCTGGCGCGTGAGTCTCCGGCCGGGCATTCCGTTGAACATGCAGAGTGGCCCATCGACGGTGTAGTCGAGCTGTGGTTCGATGATGTGGCTAGCCTTGATGCTGCATTCGCTTCGCCGCAAGGAGCGACGCTTATGATGCATGCGCGTGAGTTCATCGCTGAAATCACCACCTTTCTAGTGGAGCCGCACATCATTTTCTGAAAATCCTTGCGCGTTATTCTGAAACATCCCGCTGTTTGTGCATATTAGTGTGCAACCCGCGCAGGTGGGACCCATTTCAAAAATCGGGGGTAGGGGTGCGGTGGGGTCAGGTCAGGTCAGCGGGATATTGGCGGGAGGAGATTAAAGAGTTTGACTTTAGTAGCTCAGACTTGATCTGACAGTTGCCCGGCTTGGTATTGTGTTCATATGTGCAGCCACTTCCAACCAGTTCACGAGCCGCAAAGGCTCAGACGCTATTTCCGCGTAATGAAACTGCCTACAGCTGGTAGGTCTGATATGTGGCCTGACTATGTCAGCTTATTCATATGCCGCACGAATTTGCCGATCCACAGTACAGCGCTAATTTCTTAAAATCTTTTCGGGCCGAGGCACTTAGAAACTATCCCGATAGGGCGTGATGCCAGACGAGCAGACCACAGGCAAAGTGCAGCATGGTGAGGTACATATCAGCGCACTTTTCCTAGCGGGTCAACAAGCAGCGGTAACGATTGAGCCAACTATGCGATCGTTCAACGGCCCAGCGCCGCGCTCGCGCCCCTTCACGCTTGGCCTTGCGTTCGTCCCGAAGACCATGAATCCACGGCACCATACCGACCATGGCAGACATGGTCACAGATGCAGCGTCCAACATAGCCCCGATCCAGGCACAGCCACGAGCATGGCGCGCCCGGTCGGTCGATGACGATGTGCGCAAGCGTTTCCTCGAGCAGCACGCTGTCGTGTCGATGCGCGCCGGCATTCACCACGGGCAGCGGCAGGCCATGGCCATCAGTGAGCAGGCTGCGCTTGATGTCCGCTTTGCCGCGGTCGGTCGGGTTCGGATCGATGCCCCCACCCAACGGGGCCTTGGTCATCGTGCCATCCAGCGCCATCCAGCCCCAGTCGATCTTTTTCAACGCTTCGCACGCCAGCAGCCCTTCATGTCAGAAGCGCTCGAACGCACCGGCATCGGTCCAGTCCCGAAAGCGCCGATGCGCCGACGAGTGCGCGCATAAGCCGGTGGCATCGAGCGCGCCCCACTGCATGCAGGTGCGTAGTACCAGCAGGATCGCATCCATCGCGACCCGGTACGGGATGCGCAGCCGATGGCAGCCCATGGATATGGCTTGGGCGGCGGGATTAACAGTGCCATCCGTGCCCACATCGCATCGCTCACAAGCGCCAGCCATCATCATGTTGCAAACTCATCGACTTGGCCCCCCGAACAGAACATCACGTTCGTTGGACAAACAAGAAAGCAGTCATTTCAACTTACCGAGACAGACTCTTAAAGCCGAGGCGGTCTATGTACCGTTTTGGTGGTGCGCAGGCCCTCGGAATTACCAGATCACGGGTAGTTCATTCCACTGTGTCGTGTATCTTGGAGAACGCTTCTCTACACGCATTGTCCAGCGTTGTGTCACGCCTGCGACAGCAGTCCGAATCACGTCCCGCCCGTAGTCCGCGTTGATTGAATCCATGGCAGCCATCAGCTGTGCCGATTTATATCTTGCAGCGGTATCGTCGAAAAGCACCGCTTGATGTGAACCTTTGTCGGACAGCAAAGTCAGCATCACTCCAGCTTTTTTATACCGGAAGCCCGGGCGATAGATTTTTACCAGCCCTTGCAATGCTGCTGAAGTAAGCACTAGGGTGTTATCAGTTGCTGTTGATAGTGGGATGGTGATTCCTGCACTGTACTGCGGTTCATCTGCCCTGGACCGATTGGTTTGAACGAACACATAAACCGCCGCCGACTCCGATCGCTGCATCCGTAACTTTTCCGCCGCACGGGCCATATAGGTGGCGACGGATTCACGCAATTCCTCCAGCGACTCGACGAGTACGCCAAAACTACGTGAAGCCATGATCTGCTGTTTTCGGGAGGCCACGTCCTCTAATTCCAGACAAGAGATGCCGCGTAACTCCTGGCACGTACGCTCAAGGACGACACCGAAATGGGTGCGGATTTCCTTTGGCGAAGTATTCCGAAGATCGAGTACCGTAAGTATGCCCATCGCCTCCAGGCGCTGCTTGATCCTTGGGCCGACACCCCAGACCTCACCGACGTCAATGCCTTGCATCCACGCCAACCGCTCCGGACGAGTCATGGTGTGCAAATCACACACCCCGTCGAACACAACATTCTTCTTTGCAAGGTGGTTCGCAAGTTTCGCCAAGGTCTTAGTTGGTCCAAAACCCACGCAGACAGGTAGTCCGGTCCACTGCTTGATCCGATGCCGAATCTGCTGCCCCATAGGCGCTGCGCCACCATAGAGCTGGGCTACGGTCTCGGTACGAAGAAACGATTCATCAATGCTGTAGACCTCGATGTCGGGGGTAAAGTCACGCAGGATGCTGGTCACACGGTTGCTCATATCACCGTACAGCGCGTAGTTGGATGAAAACGCCACAACACCATGCCGTCGCGCCAGCCCTTTGAGCTTGAACCAGGGTTCACCCATCTTGATACCGAGTGACTTGGCCTCATTGCTACGGGCAACTGCGCAACCATCATTGTTCGACAGCACCACTACCGGAATGCCTTCGAGTTTGGGCTGGAATACGCGTTCGCATGAAACGTAGAAATTGTTGACGTCCACTAACGCAAACTGCGTTGCCATATCCATGGCTATACCCGGCTCGAATACCGCCGCACGACACCTACGACCACGCCCCAGACAAGCAATTCACTGCCATCCTGAAACGTGATCGGTGCGTAGGCTGGATTCTCGGCTCGCAGCTCGACGCGACCTTTATGTTTGAACAGGCGTTTGAGCGTGTATTCACCTTCGACGACCGCCACGACGATATCTCGGTGCTTCGGAGTTAATGCACGGTCCACAACGACCTTATCGTCTTCTTCAATGCTGGCACCGACCATGGAGTCGCCCTTGACAGTGAAAAGGAAGGTGGCAGGTTTGTTCCGAACGAGATATTCATTCAGATCGAGCCCCTCTTCAGCGTAGTCGGTGGCTGGCGACGGAAAACCCGCGCTAATTCGGTGCAGGATAAGGCGCAACTCGTTCCCTGGCTGCTCATGCAACAGAGCTGCCGGGACTTGGTTCAGGGTTTGTGGATCGTGAGACGGGAACATGGTGGGACAATAGGATACTGTGGTTTTGTACAGTATCTATCCATAACCCCATCCAGGCAAGTAGTAAGCACGCTGGTTCGGCCCAGCAGAACCAAGGATGCTTATCCAGAGAAGAAAACTACGGCATCGTTTGCGCAGATTAGTGTGCGCCCGGAGTTACGGAGCATTACTGATGAAGAAAAAAGCCCACCGAAGTGGGCTTAAATTACATCGCAGGAATATCTATCCGGTCACTGGGTTTTAGCAAATCTCTGCGATACGCAAACTCCCACAAATCACCGACAACCTCCAGCACATTGTGGTGTTCGTCGATGAGTAGGTATCCTGATGAATCCTTCATTTTACTGCCAGCCATAACAAGCCTGAGACGCTGCTTGCAAGTGCTACGGCGAATGCGTTTTAACAATGCATTTTTGTTCATAATCAAATGCTCCTCTATAAATTCAGACAAAAGGAGCCGACACAGCAACGCATAGATCGGGCGTCGTTCTGTGTCAGCGGTAACCTCACCGCACCGCAAGTCACAGCTGAGCAATATCAGCTGAGCCGATCTACGTTTAAATAATAGCCTTCATTTGTTAGTTGATCAAACGTACTCTGTTTGAATTTGACTGCAGACGTTCAAAGATGCAGTGGCGCGATGACGCATATATTTTCAATTTAATGCGCCGCACAGACTGTTTGAATTGCTAATCGTTTGCGCAGATTAGTGTGCAACCTGCGCTGGGGGGACCCATTTCAAAAATGGGGGGGTAGGGGTACGGTGGGGTCTGGCTGGAAGGAATTTGAAGGGGGGGTACGGGCCTGCATTGGACACCCATCGCACTGAGAGTACGCACCGAATAGTTGGATTCGTTGATCTTGGTGGCTGCGTGTTGACCGGAAATGTCTACATGCTGTCTACACGCCACCTTGAAATGAAAAAGGGATCAGACGATTTATCATCTAACCCCTTGAATTTCTTGGCTCCCCGACCTGGACTCGAACCAGGGACCTGCGGATTAACAGTCCGTCGCTCTACCGACTGAGCTATCAGGGAATTGTCTGCGTTGTTTGGAACGCGACGAGAGCGAAATTATGTCTTAACGAATCAGGGCTGTCAACGGCTTAGCTGACAAAAATCAAACTTCGCGTCTGCATCAAAAGACCCTGCCATCGGGCAGGGTCTGTGCGCTGAGGCGGACCTTACAGCACCTTCGCGATCGCATCGACCACACGGTCGAGGTTGCGCGAGTTCAGTGCCGCGACGCAGATACGGCCGGTGTCGACCGCATAGATCGAGAACTCATCCTTCAGGCGGCCGACCTGTTCTTTGGTCAGGCCCGAGTACGAGAACATGCCGCGCTGCTGCACGACGAAGTCGAAGTTGTGCAACGGTGCCTTTGCCTTCAGCTTGTCCACCATCTGCTGACGCATCTGCTTGATGCGCACACGCATGCCGGCCAGCTCTTCTTCCCACAGCTTGCGCAGTTCTGGCGTTGCCAGAACGGTGGCGACCACCTGACCGCCGTGCATCGGCGGGTTCGAGTAATTAGTGCGGATCACGCGCTTGAGTTGCGACATCAGTCGCGATGCTTCTTCAGCGTTCGCAGCCACGATCGACAGCGCGCCAACGCGCTCGCCGTACAGCGAGAACGATTTCGAGAATGAGTTCGACACGAACAGCGGGCCGCCGGCCTTTGCGAACATGCCGACCACTTTACCGTCTTCAGCGATACCATCGCCAAAGCCCTGATACGCCATGTCGAGGAAGGGAATCAGGCCGCGCTGCGTCACCACCTCGATCACTTGCGACCACTGTGCGTCCGACAGATCGGCGCCGGTTGGGTTGTGGCAGCACGCATGCAGCACAATGACGGAGCCGGCCGGGATGCTCTTGAGCGTGTCGAGCATCGCCGCGAAATTCACGCCCTTGGTGGATGTGTCGTAGTACGGATAGTTGTTAACAACGAAGCCGGCCGACTCGAACAGCGCGCGGTGATTTTCCCAGCTGGGGTCGCTGATATAGACCTGCGAGTCCGGCGAGAAGCGCTTCAGGAAATCTGCGCCGAGCTTCAGTGCGCCGGTACCGCCGACGGCCTGTGCCGTGATCGCGCGCTTGGAGGCGATGACTTCGCTGTCCGCGCCAAACACCAGCTCCTGCACCGCCTTGTCATACGCCGCCAGACCTTCGATCGGCAGGTAGGTGCGCGGAGCCTGTTTTTCCATCAGCAGCGCTTCGGCTTTCTGTACGCAGGCCAGCAGCGGTACCTTGCCGTTGTCGTCGTAATAAACGCCCACGCCGAGGTTGGTTTTCTCGGGATTCTGGTCGGCGTTGAAGGCTTCGGTGATGCCAAGGATCGGGTCGCGCGGCGCCATTTGAATGGCGGCGAACAGGGGGGCGGAGAGCGGAGCGTTCATCGTGATAGTATGAAAAGTTACTAACGTTTGCTGCTGAGGTTGACGGTTTCGCGAGGCGCGCAACGCGGCCCGGAGAACCAGCGAAAAGTTCGCTGAATACAGCAATTTAGCGAAACCTCGCATTTTACCAAAGGTCAAAACCGATGGCTGAGTTATCCGAAGCTCCATCCCCGCTGGACGAAACCAAGTTCGTGACCTTTCCCGATTCACCTTTCCGCCTGTACCAGCCGTTTTCGCCGGCCGGTGACCAGCCCGCAGCCATTGCCAAGCTGGTCGAAGGCATTGATGATGGGCTGTCCTTTCAGACCTTGCTCGGCGTGACCGGCTCGGGCAAGACCTTCACGATGGCGAATGTGATCGCGCGGCTCGGACGTCTGGCGATCGTGTTCGCTCCGAACAAGACGCTGGCCGCACAGCTGTACAGTGAATTCCGCGATTTCTTTCCGCAAAACGCGGTCGAGTACTTCGTTAGCTACTACGATTACTACCAGCCGGAAGCGTATGTGCCGCAGCGCGACCTCTTCATCGAGAAGGATTCTGCGATCAATGAGCACATCGAACAGATGCGCCTGTCGTGCACGAAGTCCCTGATGGAACGGCGCGACGTGGTCATCGTCGCCACGGTATCCGCGATCTACGGTATCGGTAATCCGAGCGAGTATCACCAGATGATCCTGACCCTGCGTGCAAAGGATCGGGTGTCCCAGCGTGACATCATCGCGCGGTTGATCCAGATGCAGTACACGCGTAACGAGATCGACTTCGATCGTGGCACCTTCCGCGTGCGCGGTGACACGATTGATATCTTTCCGGCCGAGCATGCGGAGCTGGCCGTGCGTGTCGATATGTTCGACGACGAAATCGATTCCATCCAGCTGTTCGACCCGCTGACCGGACGTGTGCGGCAGAAGATTCCCCGCTTTACCGTCTATCCGGGCTCACACTATGTGACGCCGCGCTCGACGGTGCTGCGCGCGATCGAGACGATCAAGGAAGAGCTTCGTGATCGCCTTGAGTGGTTCCGGCAGCAGGGCAAGTTGGTTGAGGAGCAGCGGCTCGAGCAGCGTACCCGTTTCGATCTGGAGATGATGGCTGAAATCGGCTTCACCAAGGGCATCGAGAATTACTCGCGGCACCTGTCCGGCGCGAAACCGGGTGAGCCACCGCCGACGCTGGTCGACTATCTGCCGCAAGACGCCATCATGTTCCTCGACGAGTCGCATGTGCTGACCGGTCAGCTTAGCGGCATGTACAACGGTGACCGTGCACGCAAGACTAATCTGGTTGATTACGGATTCCGCTTGCCCTCAGCCCTGGACAATCGGCCGTTGCGCTTCGATGAATTCGAATCAAAGATGCGGCAGACCATCTTCGTTTCGGCCACACCGGCCGACTATGAAAAACAACATTCCGGGCAGGTGGTCGAGCAGGTGGTGCGTCCGACGGGTCTGGTCGATCCGGTCATCATCATCCGGCCGGCAACGACGCAGGTCGATGATTTGATGCAGGAAATCCGGCTGCGCGTCGAGAAGAATGAGCGCGTACTGGTTACCACGCTGACCAAACGGATGGCGGAGCAGCTGACGGAATTCCTCAGTGATAACGGTGCCGCGGTTCGCTACCTGCATAGCGATATCGATACGGTCGAGCGCGTGGAGATCATCCGCGACCTGCGCCTGGGCACCTTTGATGTACTGGTCGGCATCAACCTGCTGCGGGAAGGTCTGGATATTCCCGAGGTATCACTGGTTGCGATTCTCGACGCCGACAAGGAGGGCTTCCTGCGCTCGGAGCGCAGCCTGATTCAGACCATCGGCCGCGCAGCGCGCAACCTGAACGGTACTGCGATTCTGTACGCCGACAAGGTCACCGACTCGATGCGCCGCGCAATCGACGAGACCGAGCGCCGCCGCGCGAAGCAGATCGCCTTCAACGAGGCAAACAACATCGTTCCGGTCGGTGTGAAGAAGCAGATCCGCGAAATGATCGACGGCGTCTACAAGATCGATGAGGCGCGCGAAGAGCTGATGGCCGCACAGGAGCAGGCGAAGTACGAGGCGATGAGCGAGAAGCAGGTGGCGAAGGAGATCAAGCGCCTTGAGAAGCTGATGATGGAGCACTCAAAGAACCTCGAGTTCGAGAAGGCGGCGCAGGTGCGCGATCAGCTGCATTTGTTGAAGGAGCAGTTGTTTGGGGCGCCGGGTGCTGACAGCAGCGTGACCTCGATGCTGGGCAAGTGAGCGTGATACCGGATACGTTTATCGAGGCAGTCCAAGGTGCTCACTCATCATGGCAGTCTGTGCTCGAAAAAGGCTTGCGGGCGATGTCGGAAGCCGATGCGAACTATCTGCCATCGCTCGCGAAGGATGCGTTCCTACCGACAGGTGGCCGTATTTTTGCGGCGTTCGCGCAGCCGCTTGACGCCGTGCGCTACGTGCTGGTCGGCGAGGGACCCTACCCGCGTGAGGAAAGCGCGACCGGCGTCTGCTTCATGGATGGCGCGGTCGGTGCGTTGTGGTCGGACTCGGGCCTGTCGAAGCCCGTGAATCGCGCGACCTCACTGCGCAATTTCATGAAGATGCTGATGGTGGCCGATGGCCTGCTGATGCCGGACGCAACCGGCGGCGACGCCGTGGCTGCCGTCGCTCACAGAGCGCTCGCTGCCGAATCCACCTTCATCCAGACCCTGCCCGAGCTGCAAGACAAGCTGCATTCACAGGGCTTCCTGCTGCTGAATGCGGCGCTGGTGTTCCGCCCGCAGGTGCCGCCGCTGAAAGAGGCGAGGGCATGGCGCCCGATGCTGGAGGTCGTGCTGGAGACGCTGGCCAGCCGGCCTGTGCAAGCGGCACCGACGCTGGTGCTTTGGGGGAAAATCGCCGGCTGGCTCGATGGCTTGCCAGCATTCGCCCATTTCCCGAAGGTCAGTGCTGAACATCCGTACAACCTGTCCTTCATCAAGAACCAGAACATGCAGGCGCTGTTCGGCCCGATGCATCTGCTGCGGGCCGCCTGATATTTTCAATGCCGCAACCCAGCAGAAAGTTCCGAGTAACCTGAATACCTGACAATTCCAGTAGGCTTTGGTATACTCGACCAAAATGTTCGGGAATCCCGGGCATCGAGCACCACAGCTCATCGTTCACTGGAGTCTGCCCATGCGTCTCACTACAAAAGGCCGTTTTGCCGTGACCGCCATGATTGATCTGGCGATGCGTCAGCATCACGGTCCTGTCACGTTGGCCGGCATCAGCCAGCGGCAGGAAATTTCGCTGTCGTATCTGGAGCAACTCTTCGGTAAGCTGCGCCGCCACGAGATCGTGGAGTCGGTACGCGGCCCGGGCGGCGGCTACAACCTGGCGCGTCGCGCGGAAGACATTACGGTGGCGGACATCATCATCGCTGTCGACGAACCGCTCGATGCGACCCAGTGCGGTGGCAAGCAAAACTGCCATACCGACGGTGAGTCGCACGGCGCGCGTTGCATGACGCATGACCTGTGGGCGACGCTGAATGCAAAGATGGTCGATTACCTTGATTCGGTTTCGCTGAAAGACCTGGTCGATCAGCAGAAAGAAAAAATAACGGAGCAGAAGCCGGTTGTGATGGTGCAGCAGCGCCCGCAGCAGGTGGCTTGAGAAACAACTGGAGTCCTGACACATGAACGCACCTTTGGCCAAGTCCGTGATCGATACCCTGCGGGCACCGCACTTTCCGATCTATCTCGACTATTCGGCAACCACCCCGGTCGACCCGCGCGTCGCCGACAAGATGATTCCTTACCTGCGCGAGCAGTTCGGCAACCCCGCATCGCGTAGCCATATGTATGGCTGGGAAGCGGAGAAGGCAGTCGAAGAAGCGCGCGCGCATGTCGCCGCGCTGGTGAATGCTGATCCGCGCGAAATTATCTGGACCTCCGGCGCTACCGAGGGCAACAACCTCGCGCTGAAGGGTGCCGCGCATTTCTACAAGACCAAGGGCAAGCACATCATCACGGTGAAGACCGAGCACAAGGCTGTGCTGGATACCGTGCGTGAATTAGAGCGCCAGGGTTTTGAGGCGACTTATCTTGATCCGGGTGCGGATGGCCTGATCACGATCGAACAGCTGCAGGCGGCGATCCGTCCGGACACCATTCTGGTGTCGGTCATGTGGGTCAACAATGAGATCGGCGTGATCCAGCCGATCGAGCAGATCGGCGAGCTGTGCCGCAGCAAGGGCATCATTTTCCATTCGGATGCTGCGCAGGCGACCGGCAAGACGCCGATTGATCTTGAGAAAGTGAAGGTCGATCTGGTCACTTTCACTGCACACAAGACCTATGGTCCGAAGGGCGTCGGTGCGCTGTACGTGCGCCGCAAGCCGCGCGTGCGCCTCGAAGCGCAGATGCACGGTGGCGGCCATGAGCGCGGGCTGCGCTCGGGCACGCTGGCGACGCACCAGATCGTTGGCATGGGTGAAGCCTTCCGCATCGCGAAGGAAGAAATGGCCACCGAGATCCCGCGCATCAAGGCATTGCGTGACCGCCTCGTGAAGGGCCTGTCGGAGATAGAAGAGGTGTACGTCAACGGCGACCTCGATCATCGCGTGCCGCACAACCTGAACGTCAGCTTCAACTTCGTCGAAGGTGAGTCGCTGATCATGGCGATCAAGGACATCGCAGTGTCGTCCGGCTCGGCCTGTACGTCGGCCAGCCTTGAACCGTCGTATGTGCTGCGCGCGCTAGGCCGCAGCGACGAGCTGGCGCACAGCTCGATCCGTTTTACCTTCGGTCGCTTCACCACCGAAGAAGACGTGGACTTCGCCATCAATCTGCTCAAGCAGAAAGTCGGCAAGCTGCGCGAACTCTCGCCGCTGTGGGAAATGTACAAGGACGGCGTCGACCTGAATTCCATTCAGTGGGCTGCCCACTGATTGAGCAGATCAGAGCAGAACAGACCGAGCATCACGAGACAGATTAAAGGAGCACAGACATGGCTTACTCAGAAAAAGTACTCGACCACTACGAAAACCCGCGCAACGTCGGCTCGTTCGACAAGGGCGATGGCACTGTCGGTACCGGCATGGTCGGCGCACCGGCTTGCGGCGACGTGATGAAGCTGCAGATCAAGGTCGGCGCCGATGGCGTGATCGAGGATGCGAAATTCAAGACCTATGGCTGCGGCTCGGCGATCGCATCGTCGTCGCTGGTGACCGAGTGGGTCAAAGGCAAGACGCTGGACGAGGCGCTGTCGATCAAGAATACGCAGATCGCCGAAGAGCTGGCGCTGCCGCCGGTCAAGATTCACTGCTCGATTCTCGCGGAAGACGCGATCAAGGCAGCCGTTGCCGATTACAAGGCGCGGCATGACGCGGAGCAGAAGGCGGCCTGACATTTGCGCTGACGGTTTCCGGTGAAAGCGACGTTTCGCTAAAGCCGGGAGCCATCGCCCACATACCGGAAGACCTACCTATGGCAATCACCCTCACCGAAAAAGCGGCAAAGCACGTATCCCGCTACATCGAAAGGCGCGGCAAGGGCATCGGCCTGCGCTTCGGCGTGCGTACCACCGGCTGCTCGGGCATGGCCTACAAGCTCGAGTACGTGGATGAGTCGTCGGGCGACGATCAGGTATTCGAATCGCACGGCATCAAGGTCTTTGTTGATCCGAAGAGCTTGCCGTATATCGACGGTACCGAACTCGACTTTGCGCGCGAAGGCTTGAATGAAGGCTTCAAGTTCCGCAATCCGAACGTGAAGGATGAGTGCGGCTGTGGAGAAAGCTTCCGCATCTGACGCCGGCCGTTGCCGACTTCACAGGCCTGTTGGTTGACGACAGGCTTTTGTTTTTAGAGAACGATGGAAAACCATTTCGCGCTGTTCCAGTTGTCGCCGACCTTCGCGATCGATACCGCGCAGCTCGATGCCGCGTATCGCGAGCTGCAGTCGCGCGTACATCCGGACAAGTTCGCCGCCGCCACCGATACCGAGAAGCGGATCGCGATGCAGTGGGCAACCCGCGCGAATGAGGCTTACCAGACGCTGAAACATCCGCTCAAGCGCGCGAGCTATCTGTGTGAACTGAACGGCGTCGATCTTGGTATCGAGTCGAACACAGCGATGCCACCGGCCTTCCTGATGCAGCAAATGGAGTGGCGCGAAGCGCTCGATGACGCGCGCCATGCGAAGGATTTCGCTGCGCTGGAGTCGCTGGACGCCGAGCTGCGCGCAGCGCGACGGCAGCAGCTGGACGACATCGGCGCGCTGCTCGACGGCGGCCGCTACGACGAGGCCGGTGCACGCGTGCGCCAGCTGATGTTCGTCGAAAAATTCGGCGAAGAAATCGAGCGCGCGTTCGAGGCGCTCGAAGCATAGACGACAGAAGAACACCATGGCCCTGCTGCAGATTTCCGAACCCGGGATGTCGACCGCACCGCACCAGCACCGGCTGGCGGTGGGCATCGACCTCGGCACCACCAATTCGCTGGTCGCTACCGTACGGCATGGCATTCCCGAAGTGCTGGACGACGAGGAAGGGCGCTCGCTGCTCCCGTCCATCGTGCGTTACCGCGCCGATGGTTATGCCAGCATCGGCTATAGCGCGCAGGCGGCGCAGACCACTGACCCGAAGAACACCATCGTTTCGGTGAAGCGTTTCATGGGCCGCGGGTTGAAGGATATCGCCTATGTCGAGAACCTGCCGTATGACTTTGTCGACGCTCCCGGTATGGTGCAGCTGCGCACCGTGGCGGGCGTGAAGAGCCCGGTCGAGGTATCCGCCGAGATCCTCGCCACGTTGCGCCAGCGAGCTGAAGATGCGCTGGGCGATGAACTGGTCGGCGCCGTCATTACCGTGCCCGCGTATTTCGATGATGCGCAGCGGCAGGCGACCAAGGATGCTGCGAAGCTCGCTGGCTTGAACGTGCTGCGTTTGCTGAACGAGCCGACCGCGGCAGCGATTGCCTATGGCCTCGATAACGGCTCCGAAGGCATCTACGCCGTCTATGACCTTGGCGGCGGTACCTTCGATATCTCCATCCTGAAGCTGTCGCGCGGCGTATTCGAAGTGCTGTCGACCGGTGGCGATTCTGCGCTCGGTGGTGATGACTTTGACCACCGCCTGTTCTGCTGGATCATCGAGCAGGCGAACCTCGCGCCGCTGTCCGACGAGGACACCCGGGTGCTGATGGTGAAGGCGCGTGAAGCAAAAGAGACCCTGTCCACACATAGCGAAACCCACATCGACGCAACGCTGAGCTCCGGCGAGCAGGTGCGGCTGACTGTCAGTGCTGCCGAGTTTACCGCGATGACGCAGACCCTGGTGGCCAAGACGCTTGCACCCTGCCGTAAGGCGGTGCGCGATGCCGGTCTCTCGATCGAGGATATCGATGGCGTGGTACTGGTCGGCGGTGCAACCCGCATGCCGCATGTGCGCAAGTCTGTCGGTGATTATTTCCAGACCACGCCGCTGGCCAACATCGATCCCGACAAGGTGGTTGCGCTCGGTGCAGCGGTGCAGGCCAATCTGCTGGCAGGCAACCGCGCAAGCGGTGACGACTGGCTCTTGCTCGACGTGATTCCACTCTCGCTCGGCATCGAGACGATGGGCGGGCTGGTCGAGAAGGTCATTCCGCGAAACTCCACGATACCGTGCGCACGCGCGCAGGAATTCACGACTTTCAAGGACGGCCAGACGGCGATGGCGGTTCATGTGGTGCAGGGCGAACGCGAGCTGGTCTCCGACTGCCGCTCACTGGCGCGCTTCGAGCTGCGCGGCATACCGCCGATGGCCGCCGGTGCGGCGCGTATCCGCGTGACCTATCAGGTCGATGCCGATGGCCTGCTGTCCGTGTCAGCGCGCGAGATGCACTCGGGCGTGGAAGCCTCGATCGAGGTGAAGCCGTCCTATGGACTGGGCGACGACGACATCGCGCGGATGCTGCAGGATTCGTTCACCTCCGCTGAAGAGGACATGAAGCAGCGCGCATTGCGCGAAGAACAGGTCGAGGCCGAACGCGTTCTGCTGGCTACGCAGGCGGCGCTGGATCAGGATCCGGAGCTGCTCACGGTCGCGGAGCGCAGCGCCATCGATATGCTGATTGCGGCTCTGCGTGAAGCAGCGCAAGGCGACGATCACCTGAAGATCAAGTCAGCCGCCGATGCGCTGGCCAAAGGAACCGAGGAATTCGCTGCCCGTCGCATGGACCGCAGCGTTCGCGCCGCGCTGAAGGGCAAGAAGCTGGACGAAGTCGCCTGAATGGTGTGACCGGAATTTGAACTAAGGATAGAACGTGCCCCAGATCGTCGTACTCCCCCATGAAACCTTGTGCCCGGAAGGCGCCGTGCTCGAAGTGCCGAAAGGCACGTCGGTCTGCGAGGCGCTGCTGGACAACGACATCGAGATCGAGCATGCGTGCGAGATGTCCTGCGCGTGCACGACCTGTCACGTCGTGGTCCGCGAGGGCTATGGCTCGATGGAAGAGCCCGAAGAACGCGAAGAAGATCTGCTCGACATGGCCTGGGGACTCGAAGCCACGTCGCGGCTGTCGTGCCAGGCGAGGGTCGGTGACGAGGATCTGGTGATCGAGATTCCGAAGTACACGATCAACCACGCACGCGAGAACCACTGAGCAGGGGAGTGATCATGAAGTGGACCGATACGCTGCGCATCGCCGAGGCGCTGTACGACAAACATCCCGACATTGACCCGCTGACCGTGCGTTTTACCGACCTGCGCCAATGGGTGATGGAGCTCGACGAATTTGACGACGACCCGAATCACTCGGGCGAGAAGATCCTCGAGGCGATACAGATGGCTTGGATTGACGAGGCGAAATAACTGGATCAGCCGCTTGATACGGTACCGTCAGGTGATATAACATATCCAAGTGTTATATCGACGTGGCGGGAGGTGGTCATGCACTTCAACATTTACCTTGATGACGAAACAGGCAAACGCCTCAATGCGCTCGCTGAAAAAGCTGGAGAGAGCCGTAACGCATTGATCCGGCGGGCAGTGACGACGCTGCTGGAGTCACAAGAGCGACCGAAATGGCCAAAGATTGTGCAGGAATTTCGGGGAATGCCTGATTTTCCTGCCTTCGAAGAAAACCGGAACGAACTGCTGGCACCATCGGCCGACCCTCTCGCATGAGGTACCTGCTCGATACCTGTACGGTGTCTGATTTTGTAAAGGGACAGTCTGGCGTAATGGAGCGGATCACCCATACCGCTCCGGAGTTGTTAGCCGTGTCGGCGATCACTCGAATGGAAATCGACTACGGACTGGCGCTACGTCCCGAAAGTGCACGCAAGCTGGCTCCGATGCTCAATGCATTCTTCTCAGCAGTCGGGACACTCGCGTTCGAAGTTCCCGACGCGGAGGCTGCTGCGTCGATTCGGGCCAGTCTTCGTCTGCAAGGTCGGCCGGTCGGCGCGTACGATGCCTTGATTGCCGGCGTCGCGCTTTCTCGTGGACTGATCGTTGTCACGTCAAATGTCGGTGAGTTTGGACGAATCACTGGCCTCAGAACAGAGAACTGGCGTTAATCAGCGCGCCGCCAGCGCACCATCCACCACCTTCACCCGGTCGCCCGTCTTCCACGCCGGCGGAGCCTCATAGCGGAAACTGCGACGAGCGCCGTCTTCAAACTGCACATCGACTTCCCAGGCGGCGGCCTTGCGGGTGCGCTTCTCGATCTCATTGCCGGCATAGCCACCACCGACCGCACCGGCCACGGTGGCCAGTGTCTTGCCGGTACCGCCACCGACCTGATTACCCAGTAGTCCGCCAACGACAGCGCCGGCGACTACGCCGACGCCGCTGGGCTTCGCCTCCACTTCGACGGTGCGTACGCCGAGCACCTTGCCGCAGACGGCGCACACCGTCGCTGCCTGGCTGACAGGCGGCATCGGCGGTGCGGATTGCGGCGGCATGCCGGCCACCGCCGGTGCAGCTGACTGGGTCGGTGCATGGGCTGGCGCATGCGTCGCTGTGCCTTGCGGTTTGTGCTGCGGCGGATTAGCTTGCGCAAGCCGACGCTCAGACGACTCAGGTACCAGCTTGGCGGACTTTGTCGCAGCCTCTGAAGATGCTTCGGCGGCTTTCTCCGCAGTCGGCATGGCGCTCGTCACAGCAGGCGGTGCCTTGTCGGTATCGCCATGCGAACCGGGCAGCCAGTCCAGCAGCGCCGCCGTGCCGACCAGGCTGACAACGATCACGGCGCCGGCTGCGGCGGCGACCAGCGGATGGATTTTCATCGGGGTTGCGCTCATTGTGTTCTCCTTAGTGCGCTGGAAAAAATGTCCGACCATGGGAGCAGTTATTGGTTTCATGAAAGTTCTGGATCGATTGAAACTTTCATCGCGGACATCGGTCCGCAGCAGACTGCCACGCATTGCATGCACCGATGATGAACTGAATCAAACCTGTTGATGCTTTACCATGCAAATCCTTACAAAATGAATTAATCATTTTCCATAAGGAAATCGCGCGACACTCGACGCAGTACCAAGGAAAACAAAGGTCATAAAAGACAAAAGCCCCTGCCGGTCAGGGCAGGGGCTCAGAGGTTCGATTGAGCGCTGCGCGACTCAGTCTTCGCGACGCAGATGCGGGAAGAGGATCACGTCGCGGATGTTCGGCGAATCCGTAATCAGCATCATCAGGCGGTCGATGCCGATGCCGCAGCCACCGGTCGGCGGCAGGCCGTATTCGAGCGCACGGATGTAATCAGCGTCGTAATACATCGCTTCATCATCACCCGCCTGCTTCGCGGCGACCTGCGCATGGAAGCGTGCGGCCTGATCTTCGGCATCGTTCAGCTCGGAGAAGCCGTTCGCGATTTCACGGCCGGTGATGAACAGCTCGAAGCGCTCGGTAATGCCCGGCACCGTGTCCGATGCGCGCGCCAGCGGCGACACCTCGACCGGATAGTCGATGATGTAGGTCGGCTCCCACAGCTGCGCTTCAGCGGTCTCTTCAAACAGCGATAGCTGCAGCGCGCCCAGCCCCGAAATCACATGCGGCGTAACGCCGAACTTCTTCAGCTCTGCCTTCAGGAAGGCTTCGTCGTGCAGCTGCTCGTTCGTGTAATGTGGTGCGAACTTGTTGATGGCCTGGACGATGGTCATCCGGTGGAAGGGCTTCGACAGGTCCAGTTCGCGGCCCTGATAAGTCAGCTGCGCGGTGCCGTGGGCATCGATCGCAGCCTGACGGATCAGCGCCTCGGTGAAGTCCATCAGCCACTTGTAATCCACATACGCTGCGTAGAACTCCATCATCGTGAACTCGGGATTGTGCCGCGGCGACACGCCTTCGTTACGGAAGTTGCGGTTCACTTCAAACACACGCTCGAAACCGCCAACCACCAGCCGCTTCAGGTACAGCTCCGGCGCGATGCGCAGGAACATCTCCATGTCCAGCGCATTGTGGTGGGTAATGAAAGGCTTGGCCGCCGCGCCGCCGGGAATCACATGCAGCATCGGCGTCTCGACTTCCATGAAGCCTTCCTTGTCCATGAAGCGGCGGATCGACGACAGGGCTGCCGTGCGCGCCTTGAACGTGCGGCGCGTGTCTTCGCTCATGATCAGGTCGACATAGCGCTGGCGGTACTTGGTCTCCTGGTCAGCCAGACCATGAAACTTGTCCGGCAGCGGACGCAGCGACTTGGTCAGCAGGCGCAGCTTCGTGACCTTCACAGTCAGCTCGCCGGTCTTGGTCTTGAACAGCGTGCCTTCGGCGCCGAGGATATCGCCAATGTCCCAGTGCTTAAATGCGTTGTGGACTTCCTCGCCGACGCCATCGTTCGAGATGTACAGCTGGATGCGGCCATCGGCGCGCACGCCCGACGCATCCTGTACAGTCGCAAACGACGCCTTGCCCATCACGCGCTTCAACATCATGCGGCCGGCGACGACCACCGATATGTTCTGTGCTTCGAGCGCTTCACGCTCAGTGTCGTTATGCTGCGTATGCAGGTCCGCGGCCTTCTGCTGCGGACGGAAATCATTCGGGAATGCGACGCCTTGTTCGCGGATCGCGCCCAGCTTGGCACGGCGCTCCGCGATGATCGAGTTCTCGTCCTGGACTTCCTGCTGAACGCCTTCGTATTTGTCGGTCATCATTTTTTTCTCTGGGGATCGCGGCGGTCAGACGCCCTGTTTCAGCGACGCGGCGATGAAGTCATCAATGTCGCCATCGAGCACCGCCTTGGTATTGCCGGTTTCGAAGTTCGTGCGCAAGTCCTTGATGCGCGACTGATCGAGCACGTATGAACGGATCTGGTGACCCCAGCCGATGTCGGTCTTCGCATCTTCCAGCTTCTGCTGCTCGCTCATACGCTTGCGCAGTTCGAGTTCATACAGCCTGGACTTCAGCATCGCCCACGCCTCGGCGCGGTTGCGGTGCTGCGAGCGGTCGTTCTGGCACTGCACGACGATACCGCTGGGGATGTGGGTCAGGCGCACCGCGGAGTCGGTCTTGTTGATGTGCTGTCCGCCCGCGCCGGAGGCGCGATAGGTATCGACGCGCACATCGGCCGGATTGACATCGATCTCGATCGAATCATCGACTTCCGGGTACACGAACAGGCTCGAGAACGAGGTATGACGTCCGCCGGCCGAGTCGAACGGCGATTTACGTACCAGCCGGTGCACGCCGGTCTCGGTGCGCAGGAAGCCGTACGCATAGTCGCCCTCGACCTTGATGGTTGCGGTCTTGATGCCGGCGACTTCGCCGTCAGACTGTTCGAGGATCTCGGTCTTGAAACCCTTGCGCTCGCAGTAGCGCAGGTACTGGCGCAGCAGCATCGACGCCCAGTCCTGTGCTTCCGTACCGCCTGCACCAGCCTGGATGTCGATGAAGCAGGCGTTCTTGTCCAGCGGGTTGGAGAACATCCGGCGGAATTCCAGGCCTTCGACCTGCTTCTGCAGTTCGGCTGCGTCCGCCTCGACGGCGATCAGGGTGTCGTCGTCATTTTCTTCGCGCGCCATCTCGACGAGATCGGTCGCGTCCTGCAGTCCGTTGCGGATGTTCGTCAGCGATTCGACCACCGCTTCGAGCGATTTCTTTTCGCGGCCGAGATCCTGCGCGCGCTTGGGATCGTCCCAGACGGCCGGGTCTTCGAGCTCGCCGTTGACTTGTTCGAGTTTCTCTGACTTCAGATCGAAGTCAAAGATACCTCCGTAGATCTTGCTCGCGACCGGTCAGGTCGGCGAGCAGGGAGGTGAGGGCGTTCAGGCGTTCGGCTTCCATGGATCTCAGGCTTCCTGCAAAAACCTGAGATTATACCGGAGGCAGGCCGGGCCGAAGGCCTGATACGGCTCCCGTTGCTGCTCATGACGCGACCTCCCCCGAGCGGCCGGTAAATTCGCTGCCGGCATGGTCGGCATCCGTATTGGCTGTCAGGAAGCTGTCGTAGAGCGCCTTCCAGTAATTCAGCTTCGAGCCTTCGACCCCGGTGTTATAGCGCTGCATCACTGTCCGGCTCACATCCTGGAAGATGAAAGACTGCAGCTGATACCGGTCCAGGTCGGTACGACCCTCATAGGGCGGGAGTACCGTCTGCGTTGTGGACGCACCGCCGATATCTACATGGCGGGGATTCCCGCGGCGGCTCTCGCACTGGAACGCAAGCAACTTGATTTCAAGGTCGAGCTGCGCGGTGCGGTCCTTGCCGCTCTTGCAGTTAAAGGCCGTACCGGCGCCAAGCCGAAACGACAGCAGCGCGAGCCTGGCCGCAAACTTGTACGGCTGGTCGCCTGCATGTCGGTAGCTGCCGTCTTGCCACATCGCGGCCAGCTGGCGGCCCAGCTGCTCAAGTTCATCTTTCGCGTTTTGTGCTTTGCGCCGGGTTTCCTGAGCTTTCAGCAGTCTTCGGGTTGTCAGGTCCTGAAACCCACGCAAAGTGTTCAGCAACGCTTGTTGTTCGTTTGATCGGCGGGCAGGGTCGGAGGGAAGGCTGGCGATATCTTTGAGGGTCTGGTCCAGATCGCGCTTGAAGCGATCAATTTCCTTGTCCTGCTCATTGATGGTTTTCTCCAGCTGCGTGACGCGCCGCCCGAGCTGGCCGCCATACGTCCCCTGCTCCACCAGGCTTGGATCCCCCATCATGTTCTTGATGGCTTTTCCATTCTCGTCGGCTACCGTATTCCAGCCGCTGGTCAGTGCGCGCACCAGCCAGTTGCCGATACCGAGGGACAAGCGATTGACCCCTACGCTGAAGGTGACGATATTGGCCTTTACCGGCATGCCGTTGATCTCCAGCTTGTCGGCGGCGAGTTCCTCTCGCAGGTCCTGCCACCCCTGCATTTCTTCGCGTCGCATCGTCAGTTCGTCATGTCGCCTGAACTTTGATGGCATCAGCCGCGCCAGAAAATTTCGGAACAGATCGGGCGTAATCAGCGAGATCGAATTGAAGTCTACTGTCTCGCCCGTTCTGATTTTTTCCTGCATCTTCGGATTGCGCAGTACCTCGGCGAGAAATACCTCGCGCGCCCGATTCAATGCGGCGCGCCTGCGCAGCAGTTCGCAGAATTTTTCATCCGTTTGTGCTTTCTTGACGAAGTCTTCGGCTGTCTTTACCGGTTCCATCGCCTCAGCCCATTCCTTATCCAGCACAGTTGTCTTTGTTGCCGTGTTCGCTTGGGTAGGGTCGTAGCTGCCCGCGGCATCCCAGCTCGTATAGATTCGGCTGACGTCAGTGCCCTGGCTCATAAAGCCCTTCGCCATCTGCTCAAGGCTGTCCTTGCTTTTATTTTTCAGGCTATCGGGGTAGATGTCGTACGCAGACAGTGTTCCATGGCGTGTGCCTGCGAAAAGCTGTGTCGTGCCAACACTGGATTCCGTCACCGCCACGTTCACACCGTGCGCGTGCTCTGTCGTCGCATGCGAATTGCGGCCCGTTGTGATGATCGTGCCAGGGTTGTCAGGATCGGAGCGCTGGTAATCCCCGAGGGTCTGCTCTGTCACTGGCGATTTGTCGCTTACAATTTGTATCTCACCGTTATTAAATATATGACCTACCGGTGTGGTCACGGTTTTCACGGTCGCCAGCGTCACGGGTGACGTTGCATCGCCGCTGCCCGGTGAGGACGGCAAGGCCTCAGGCTGGAGTCCTACCGGAACCAGCACCTCGCTCTCGATGACGGCCCAGTCCCTTTGCTCGTTCAGCACCCAGCTCTTCGCATTCGCCAGCAGGACCATGCCGCTACGGGTATCTGCATTCGGATACTCCTGAAGAAAGGCATCGATGATCCTGGCCATGAGTTTTTTCTCATTAATCTCCTGGTCAGGATCAATGCTCCCCAGTGCCTGGCCATACTTGTCCAGGATACGGTTCATCAGTGGCGACGAATAGATCGTCTTGTCCAGCGTCTTGGGCGATGGCAGTTTCGATCCGTTTCGCGGCGCCGACGCCATTGTTTTACTGCGCGCAGTTAGCATCTCGACCAGCATCTTCGCATCGTCGTCAAAGTTTGCCTGCTGTTTTGCTGTGCGCCCCTTTTTCGCAGGGGGAACCTGATCGGTCACCCGGCTGAATATGGCCACAGCCGCATCCGTGTACACGCGATTTTCCGCGATTCGTTTCGGGATCGAATGGGGGCTGCCATAGCGATAAAGTTGCTGTCGAATGGCTTTCAGCATGTATAGCTGCGATGTCAGTTGAGCCACTACTTCGGCTTTCATGGAGGCACTCAGCGCAGACTGCTTTTGTATGCTCGTCAACAGCGTCTGGTGTGTGTCGATGAGGTCACTCAGCTGCTTACGATTCTCCTCGGTTGGCAGCTTGTAATGCAATAGTGCTTCGTGCGCGCTCTTCATTCCGGAAATCGTCTGCTGGATATGAAGAATAGTCGTGCCCTGCGCTGAGTTTTTCTGGAGCGTTGGCGACTTAGGTGATGGCGCTGCCAGCTGTGCCTTTTCCTCGTCTTTCAGCCGGAGCAGCAAGTTGGCTGTTTGTTGAAGGGATTGCCGGAGCTCGGGTAATCCGACCGCAGTTAGCGGCGGCACATCGAGCTGTTCTGCGACATCCGTCAACACCTTGTCGGTCGCGTCACACATTTCCACCAGTTCGTCCCGGCCGGGTACGCCCGGCGGAATTTTCTGTACAGCTTGCCGAAGCTTTTGCAGCAAGGCGGTGGCTGGCTGCACAACATCCTGTGGCCCGTTGTCCTGATCTTCCGGTGTCTCCTCGGTGCTATCGTCGGCAACTCTGCTTGACTGCTTGCTGATGATCTCGTCACTGTCTCGATCGTCGTCCGAATCCGGCGTGCCGTCGGGACTCATCGTCGGCTTCGCTATCCGCTCTTTCACCGAATAATCGGAATCCTTTAAATCATCCAGCAGCTGCTTAACACGCGGATCATGCGCGGTATCGATCATATGAAGAAGTATGTCGCTCGCTTCACTGCTATCCGGATCTATCGACGACTCGCTTTTCGCTCCCTCGGCTTCATTCAGGCTGTGAAATGTATCGTCGATGGAAGGAGTCCTCGTTGGCGTGGGTGCAAGGAATTGGCCGGACAATATTGTCGATTCGCGAATGCTCATGGATTACTCTCCTCCTTACTAGCGGCGTGCTGCAGATGGCCTCGGTACGACACGCTGATAGGCGGCCTCGAAGCCATCTGTCCGGTGTCGTCTCCCCAGTGAACCCTGCGGATAGTGATCTGATCCGCGCCGGATCTCGTGTACGGTTCCCAGAAGCTGAGGTATGCGTGAGCGGAAAAGCAGACCGCCGTTGGCAAGCGCCGATAGCCACCGGCTGACTCCGCGGCTGGTGACCGCGTCACCCTCGATCCGGACCTGCTGCAGTTTCGACAGCCGCTCGGGTGTCAGCGCGCCCGCGTCTCGCAGGGCCTTCATGCAGGCCGGGCCGAGCGGTGCCGAATTGAATCCGACCGCAGGGATGCCCAGGTGTAGGCCAACGTAACTGGCGATGCCGCCACCGAGCGAGTGACCGCTCAGCTCGAGCGTGACGCCATCAGGAAGATTGTCGCGGATGAGCGTCGCGAGTTCGACTGCGTCCTGATAGGCCTTCGGCACGCCGCCAATGCCGAGGAACTGACGCACGTTGATCTTCCATTGGGCTCCTGCAGTATCGACCATACCGGTCCCGGGGAAAGTGAGGAAATAGCGCTTCGGAGGTCCGTCGCGCGAGATCAGGTCGGCATTGAGTCCGGACTTTACGTCGCGGATCGCACCGGTGGCCGGATCCAGCAATGAACGAAATGGCGGTTTGTCCAGTGGCGGCTCTTTGGGTAGCAGCTGTTCCAGCAGTGATTTGCCATCCGATTCATTGTCGAGTGCGATTGCGGCGTTTTTCCGTGGCTGGCTGATGGTGGCATAGGCTTCGCCAACTGATGCATCAGTGCCTTGTTGCCGAGCCAGTTTGCGCTCGGTGCGGAAATTCGCATGGTGCTCTGCAGTGACCTGGTAGGAGTTGTAACTGCGAAGGCGATAGAAATAGCTCCGCGCGTTGTGCTCGCACTGTTGGACCGCACTGAAATGGTCACGAGTGATTCGCTTGCTGTGATCGTCGAAATTCCTGCGGACTGTAAGCGAGGGCGTGCTTGATTTGTGCTCTGCGCTAGCTTCAGCTTCAGCCAGGGTGGCGGGCTGCATTGAACCCGCGAGCACGGCTGCCGCCATCGGATGTTCTGCGTGCATGAGCGCCGGCACGCCGGCGGCTGTGGTTCCAAGCGGGTTGACCGGGGTCGGTTTCGAGGAGGCAGCCGCTGCGGCGGCGGACACCTTCATCGTCACCGTCGTGGTTATCGTTGGTTTGGCCGTAGTGCGCTGCATCGCTCAGCCTCGCAGTGCGCTGAAAAAAGCTTCCTGATTTCGGTAGCCGGCGGCTCCGGACGGATCACCGCGTTCAGCGTCCGTGTCGCTACCGGTATCGCCGCCGCCCATGGTGGCTGGCGTCAGCAGCAACGCGCGCGCATGGTCGAGTGCAATCAGGAAGTTATCCAGCGTATTACCGAAAGCGATGGCATCAGCACCAGGCACATGTAGGTTGTGGCATAGCGTCAGCATTTGCACATCGTCTTCCCATGCAAGCCAGCATCCGCCCAGCGGGCGTCCAAAGCGATTAAGTTCAAGAGCAGCAAGCAACGCAGCCTCGCGGGCCACCTCCGGCAACGGGGCGACCAGTGCGCACAGATGGCACAGCTCGCTGTTGGCCGGGACTTCAATCACGACGACACTGTCGTCGTCTCGGCGTATCGCAGCCACACCGGCTTCATCCAGCTGCGCGCCGGGTATCCGCTGGGCCAACCAGTGATTGATGCTGGCCCTTGATGGAGTCATGGGTCCGTCATCCATTGCGTTATCTCGTGCCGCCTCAGTCCATGGCCTTACCTGTTACTGGTGTAGCCCGCATTACCGATAAATTCCCGCTTCGCCATTTTCAGCGCGACCTTGAAGGACGTAGCCTCTTTCTCGATGGCCGGCACCAGGTTCCTGAACACCGCAGGTACGCCGTCCGGCTTCGATCCCACATAGCCGGTGCTGTACTGCTGCATCCGCGTGATTGCACGGTCAAAATAGTCGATGGCAACCAGTGGCCTTTCTTCCAGCGAGGTCTCTTCTGCGTCCGGCACCGGTATCTCGCCGGTGGTCGCGATCTGTATCGCGAGGAATTTCGCTTCGGTGTCCAGTTGTCCGGTGCGGTCTTTACCGATCCTGCAGTTGAAGGTCACACTGCCGATTTCGTGGAGTTCGGCGGAGATCCCAGCATGTTCGTCCTTTGCTTTGCCAGACCGTACTGATTTGCCGGAGGCTTTTGACCGGATGTTCGACAGTGGCTCACGCAGGCCTTGTCCCAGCGTAGCGATCGCCTTTCTCAGATGATCGGGCTCACCCGCACCTGGTGACAGATAAAGCGCCCCTGCCGTGGTCGTCATAGCAGCAGTCTCGGTGGTCAACGGCGGTTTAGCACCGGCACTGACCCTGCCGGGTGGCTTCGGCACAGGTTTGGGTGCCGGGCCGCGCACAGCCGAATTCATGATTTGCCTTGTTATACCCATTCTTCCTGCTCGACGAGGTATCGGTGCTTGCGAGGGACGGGCCTGTGGTCAACATCGCCGCTGGCAGCGAACCTGCATCTTCGTCAATTGGCTGGGCCTTGCAAAGTAATCTGATGCACTAGAAAAAATCGCAACGCGCGATAGTGCATGAGGAGTACCGGCGCTGGTATCAGGCGAGCTAGGAAGATGAGGCCGCATCCTCGGCAAACTCGATCATTAGCTGAACCGACGTGCGGCCGTTGAATTCATTGGCGTCGAGCCGGTACGCAGCGCGAATGCGATCGGGCAGGCCGTCGGCATGATTGAACCAGATCGCATCAAAGCGACGACCATCCTTCTCCAGCTGCAGCTTCAGGTGGCGCTCCTTCAGTATCCGCTGGTTGAGCACGCGGAATTCGTCGCAGAACAGCGGCGGCGCGAAGCCCTGGCCCCAGACCTGCGTGTCGAGCATCGCGATGAAATCGAGACTGAAGTACTCCGGTTCGAGCGGGCCATCGGTCTCCAGCACATGCTCCAGTTCGGCCGGCGTCAGCCATTCGCGACCGACTTGTTCGAATGCCTGCGCGAACATATCGAAGTCAGCTTCTCGCAGCGACAATCCGGCTGCCATCGCATGGCCGCCGAACTTGTCGATCAGGTGCGGATGACGTTTGTAGACCAGATCAAGCGCGTCGCGCAGATGAAAGCCCGGAATCGAACGGCCGGAGCCTTTAATCATGCCGTCGCTGGCCGGCGCGAAGGTGATCGTCGGACGATAAAACTTTTCTTTCAGTCGTGACGCGACAATGCCGATCACGCCCTGATGCCAGTCAGGGTTGAACAAGCTGAGCGTGGCGTTGTCACGCGGATCGATGTTCTCCAGCGACGTCAGCGCGGCTTCCTGCATGCCGGCCTCGATCTCACGGCGTTCGCGGTTGATCGTATCCAGCTGGCGTGCAATGTCCCATGCGCGTGTGCTGTCATCAGTCAGCAGGCATTCAATGCCGAGCGACATGTCGCTCAGACGACCGGCCGCGTTCAGCCGCGGGCCGGCAGCAAAGCCGAGGTCGAATGGCGTTGCACGGTGCACGTCGCGCGCAGCTACCGAGAACAGCGCCGCCACGCCGGGATGTGCGCGGCCGGCGCGGATGCGTTTCAGGCCTTGGGCGACCAGCACGCGATTATTTGTGTCCAGTTTCACTACATCGGCCACCGTGCCGAGCGCGACTAGATCGAGCAGATGATCCAGGCGCGGCTGCGTATCGGCATCGAAGCGGCCGCGCCGGCGCAGTTCGGCACGCAGCGCGAGCAGCGTGTAGAACATCACGCCAACCCCGGCCAGATGCTTGCTCGGAAAGCCGCAGCCCGGCTGGTTCGGATTGACGATTACGGCCGCATCCGGCAGCTCGGCTGCAGGCAAGTGATGGTCGGTAACCACCACGGGGATGCCGCGCCGGTTTGCCTCGGCGACGCCGGCGATGCTGGCAATGCCGTTGTCGACGGTGATGATGACGTCCGGCGATTTTTCGCGCGCGGTCAGCTCGACGATTTCCGGCGTCAGTCCGTAGCCGTATTCGAAGCGGTTCGGCACGATGTAGTCGACCACGGCGCCGAGCGCGCGCAGCCCGCGAATCGCTACCGCGCAGGCAGTGGCACCGTCGCAGTCATAGTCGGCAACGATAACCAGCCGCTTGCCGGCGTCGATCGCATCCGCAAGGAAAATGGCGGCGCGATCCACATGCGTGAGCACATCAGGGCGAATCAGTGCGTCCAGACCGGTCGCAAGCTCTGCCGGTTCACGCAGGCCGCGCGCCACCATCAGCCGGGCCATGACCGGATGCAGTCCTTGCTGCGTCAGCAGTTCGGCATGACGGATCGAATACGGGCGGGTGGCGAGGCGGGTCATTGGTGTGAGCGTGCAGAAAATCAGTCGGCGAGGCGGGACAGCGAGGGCTTGCGCCAGAATTTTCTCATGTCGTTGCGGCTGGCGTGCCATTCGCGCGTACGCTGTGCATCGGTCAGTTGCAGGGTTACCCGCGAGAGGGTGCCGGATTTCAGGGCAGCCAGCAGCGGCACGCCGTAGCGAGCGTCGATCGCCCGTAGCGCGGACAGCCAGCCACCCCAGTCGCCGGCCAGAGCGATGCCGGTCAGCGAACCGTCAACCAGGACATTGTCGACCAGCGTATCGTCAACCAGCGAGTCGCCTGCGGTGACTGCGCCGGCTCGTTGGGTGAGGGCGCGTAGGTAGTGGTGTGGCGAAGTATCGCCGGCTGACGCGCCTCCCCACAGCCAGAGCGCATTCACACGGCGCTGGCCGCGTGCTTCGCGCTGCTCGTTGATCGGGTGCATATGCCACAGCATTTGCACTTCATTGTGCAGTCGCCGCCAGCCGCGTTCTTCCTCGCCGCGCGGCATCCAGACATCAATGTTGTGACCGGTCGCTGCGTCCGGCGTGCAGGTACGCAGTGTTTGCCATGTGTCGGCGCGCAGGAACCAATAGCGTGCATTGCCATAGCGAACGTCGTGCCCGAGCTCGTCGAACAGCGACTTGGTCGCGTCGAATAGCGTGCGAGATGATGCCTCGTCGATGGCGAGCTGACGCAAATCGGTCAGTACAAGATGGTCGCGGGCGATATGGAAATGCGCGGGTTGCAGCACGAACCAGTAACCGTCCTCGGCGGGTAACCCCAATGCCTGCATCAGCGCATGTGCGAGCGGCGGACTGTTGGTGGCACCCGCATCGGCAACCGGACCGGCATTCATGCCGGCCAGCAGCGTTTCATGCGGCAATGCGGCCGCGAACGGATCGCCGTCGATATGACGGCCTGCCTGCGCACGCGCCAGCAGCATTGCCAGTGCCGGTGCATCGAGTGCGCCCAGCAGGTCTTTCGCGTGTTCGGCAGGGGGCAGAGCAAAGGGCAAAAGGAGAGTTGTATGACGCATGGGCGGCATTGTAGGCGATGGGGGCGGCTGGAAAGCGGATCGGCCGGATTGGGCGGGGTGTCGGTCGCCCTCCTGGCAAGTCTGTGTTTTGTTCTGCCGCTTTGACTATGGCAAACTGCCGCCTTGTCAAATCAAAGGGAGCCTCATTTGGCCCTGTTCAATAACTTGCCTTTCGAATGGACGATCGGCCTGCGTTACACTCGCGCCGGCCGGCGCAGCGGACGCAACAGCTTCATTTCCTTTATTTCCCTGATCTCGATGGCCGGTATCGCGCTCGGTGTTGCGGCACTGATCGTGGTGCTGTCGGTGATGAACGGTTTCCAGAAGGAAGTGCGCGACCGGATGCTTTCCGTACTATCGCATGTCGAGCTGTTCGACGGCTCGGGCAGCCTGCCGGACTGGCCGTCGCTGGCGGCACAGGTGAAGCAGCATCCGGAGGTACGCGGTGCCGCGCCTTTTGTCGATGGTCAGGCAATGATTACCCGCAATGATGTGGTGCGCGGCATCATCGTGCGCGGCATTTTGCCGTCGGAGGAACCGAAAGTCTCGGCGGTCGCATCGCAGGTGATGCAGGGCAGCCTGGACGCCTTGCGTTCCGGCGAGTTCAATATCGTGATCGGTCGCGAACTCGCACGCAGCTTCCGGCTGCGCGTTGGCGACAAGCTGACGCTGATTGCGCCGCAAGGGCAGGTGACGCCGGCCGGCGTGCTGCCGCGGCTGAAGCAGTTCAATGTGGTCGGCATCTTCGAGGCAGGGCATTACGAATTCGATTCGTCGCTGGCCTTCATTCATCTGGAAGACGGCGAGCGTTTGTTCCGTCTGGCCGGCCCGAGCGGTCTGCGTCTGAAGGTGGCCGACATGCAGCGTGCACCAGAGGTGGCTTCCGAGCTGGGCGCAATGCTGAAGGGGGACTTGTATCTGCGCGACTGGTCGCAGCAGAACCGTAACTGGTTCGCTGCGGTGCAGACCGAGAAGCGGATGATGTTTATCATCCTGACGCTGATCATTGCGGTCGCCGCATTCAATCTGGTGTCCACACTGGTGATGACGGTGACGGACAAGCAGGCCGATATTGCGATCCTGCGCACACTGGGCGCCTCGCCGGGCTCGATCATGAAAATCTTCATCTTGCAGGGCGGGCTGGTGGGCCTGCTCGGTACCGTCATCGGTGTGACGCTCGGCGTCATGGTGGCGCTGAACATCGATGTCATCGTGCCCTTCATCGAGGGCTTGTTCGGTGTGCAGTTTCTGCCGCGGGATGTGTACCTGATCTCGGCATTGCCGTCCGATCTGCGCTGGCCGGACGTGGGTCGCATCGGCGGCATGGCCGTGGTGCTCGCTTTCCTGGCGACGCTGTACCCAAGCTGGCGCGCAGCGCGCGTTCGTCCTGCGGAGGCACTGCGTTATGAATAATGAAACCATGGACGCTGCGATGAACACCGTGCTGTCCTGCCGGCAGCTCGGCAAGAGCTTTGCGCAGGGGCGCGACGCGCTGACCGTGCTCGATAATGTGAACCTCGACGTGCAGCGCGGTGAGCGCGTGGCGATCGTCGGCGTATCCGGCTCAGGCTAGTCGACGCTGCTGCACCTGCTCGGCGGGCTCGATCTGCCGACCCGTGGCGAAGTCATGCTGGCCGGCCAGAACTTTGCCAAACTCTCCGAGACCGAGCGCGGCGCGCTGCGTAACCGCTCGCTGGGCTTCGTCTACCAGTTTCATCATCTGCTGCCGGAATTCTCGGCGCTCGACAATGTTGCGATGCCGCTGCTGATCCGGCGTGTCAGCCAGAATGATGCGCGCGCGGTGGCGGCGAAGCTGCTCGAGCGCGTCGGCCTGGAGGCGCGTATGTCGCACCTGCCGGGCGAGCTGTCCGGCGGCGAGCGACAGCGCGTGGCACTGGCGCGCGCGTTGGTGACTGAGCCTGCCTGCGTACTGGCTGATGAGCCCACCGGCAACCTTGACCGCAGCACCGCGCATCAGGTATTTGATCTGATGCTCGAACTGTCGCAGACACTCGGCACGGCCTTTGTAATCGTCACGCATGATCCCGAACTGGCAAAGCGCTGCGACCGCGTGCTGCGTCTGTCGGCGCAGGGGCTGAACTAAGCCTGCAGGCGCGCGATGCTGATCGATAGCCACTGTCATCTTGATGCTGCCGAGTTCGGCGGCGCGGCAGCGGCAGTCGCACAGCAGGCGGCACATGTCGGTGTGCGCTGGATCGTGGTACCGGCTGTCGAGGCGGCGAACTTCGATGCGGTGATGACGCTGGCAGCGACACTGCCGCAGTGTGTGTATGCACTCGGTATCCATCCGATGTACGCAGAGCAGGCCGCCGATGAAGATCTGCGCCTGCTGCGCGAGTACGTTGCCGCTGCGCTACCTGATCCGCGCTTCGTGGCTATTGGCGAGATCGGTCTCGACTTTTTTGTCCCCGAACTGAAGGACGGTCCGCTGCGCGAGCGGCAGGAGTTCTTTTACGTCGAACAGCTGAAGATGGCGCGTGACTTTAAGCTGCCTGTGATCCTGCATGTGCGCCGCTCGCAGGACGTATTGCTGAAGCATTTGCGCCGTATCCGCGTGACCGGTGGTATCGCACATGCATTCAATGGCAGCGAGCAGCAGGCGAAGGCATTCATCGAGCTTGGGTTTGTACTTGGCTTCGGCGGCGCGATGAGCTTTCCGCGTGCGCTGCAGATACGGCGACTGGCAGCGGACCTGCCCGACAGCGCGATCGTGCTCGAGACCGACGCCCCCGATATTTCTCCCGTATGGCTGCACCCCGGTGTGAATACACCGGCGCAGCTTCCTCGTATTGCTGCGGTGCTGGCCGAGTTGCGCGGCCAGCCTCTGGCAGACATTGCGCGCCAGACGTCGGACAACGTCGCTCGCGTGCTGCCCCGCCTTGGCAACCTGATGATGGCCTAGTGCGCGCGCTTGCGTCCGGCTGGCTGGCCGGCACGCTATGGCTGCAGTCGCAAGCCGCGCTTTCGCCCGCCTGGGCTGCGTGGCTGCTTCTGGCATCCGGTATCGCGCTGATTGTTGGCGTCCCTCTCTACCGATCTTTGAGCTTGCCACCTTTGCGCTGGCTGCGGGTGCTCTCCGGTACCGGCGCTGCTGCAGTACTGACGCTTGCGTTGGCTGGTATTTGTGCTGGCTTTTTCGCTGGTTTTTTTGCCGGTGCCGGCTGGGCCACGCTGCGCGCGCAGCACCGCCTGGCCGAGTCGCTGCCTGCGACGCTCGAAGGCCGTAACTTGCAACTGACCGGCGTGGTGTCCGACTTGCCGGATGCGGTGCCAGACGGACTGCGCTTTCGCTTTGATGTCGAGCAGGCGACCGATCAAGGTCAGCCGGTCAGCGTGCCGCGTTCGGTTTCGCTCGGCTGGTATGCAGAGGATGGCGTGGTGCCGGCGCTATTGCCCGGTGAACGCTGGCGGCTCGACGTACGGCTGAAGCAGCCGCATGGCCTGGCTAATCCGTACGGCTTCGATGCCGAGGCCTGGTGGCTCACCGAGGGCATCCGCGCCACAGGGCATGTGCGAACGGGTCATGCCGAACGGTTCGACCGCTTAGTGTTCAGCCTGCGCGATGCCACCGGCCGTACCCGCGCGTGGCTACGCGATCGCATCGAGCAAGCTTTGGCAGGCCAGCCTTATGCCGGCGTGATCGTTGCGCTCGTGATCGGCGACCAGCGCGGTATTACGCCTTCGGATCGGGAGTTGTTCAACCGGTCCGGTATCGGGCATCTGGTGTCGATCTCGGGCCTGCACATCACGATGATCGCCGCGCTGGCCGCCGCCCTTGCGCAATCGCTGTGGCGGCAGCCGTGGCTGATGCGCGGCACACTGCCCTTGATCTTGCCCGCACAGAAGCTTGGTGCCGCGGCTGGCCTGTTGACTGCGCTGGTCTACGTCGCGCTGGCCGGCTTTGGCATACCGGCCCAGCGAACGCTGCTGATGCTGGCGGTTGCCACAGCAGCGCTGTGGAGCGCGCGCATCGTGCCGCCCTCGCAAGTGCTGGCGTGCGCACTGCTGGCGGTGCTGCTGGCTGACCCGTGGGCGGTACTGTGGCCGGGCTTCTGGCTGTCGTTCTGCGCGATTGGCTGCATCCTGTTCGCGTCGGCCGGCCGCGCTGTCGATGCGCGGGCCGATGCCGGCGCTGATGTCCGCGTCGATGCATCACCTGTCTCCGGATGGCGGCGCGCACTGGTATCAGCCACGCGCACGCAGTTTGCCGTCACTGTCGGACTGCTGCCGCTGACGATGCTGATGTTCTCGCAGGTGTCGCTGGTCAGTCCGCTGGCCAATGCGCTGGCGATACCGGTCGTGAGTTTCATCGTCACACCGCTGGCTTTGCTAGGCAGTGTGTCACCAGCACCGCTGTGCGACTGGCTGCTGCTGGCAGCGCATGTGACGTTCGAATGGCTTGCTTCTGCGCTGGCGTGGCTGGCCGCGTTGCCGATGGCCGTCTGGCAGGCGCCGCAGCCGGGCTTGATGGCGACAGTGATTGCGCTGTCCGGTACGCTGTGGATGCTGCTGCCGCGCGGCTGGCCGATGCGCTGGGCCGGACTGCTCGCGTGGCTGCCGTTGCTCGCGGCGACGCCGGCCGCGCCCTCGACGGGATTGTGGCTGACCGCATTCGATGTCGGGCAGGGCAATGCGCTGCTGGTCGAGACGCCGCACTTCCGGCTACTGTACGACACTGGTCCGGTCTATTCTGCGGAGTCGGATAGTGGCAGCCGCGTGATCCTGCCGTATCTGCGTGCGCGCGGTATCAGCCGGCTGGATGCACTGGTCATTTCGCACAGCGACAGCGACCACGCCGGCGGCGCGAGTTCGCTGCTTCAGGCGATCGATATCGGCTGGATCGCGTCATCGTTATCCGTGGTTCATCCGCTGGCAGACCAGCACCGTGCACGCCACGTGCGCTGCGTCGCCGGTCAGCATTGGCAGCGTGACGGCGTGCGCTTCGAATTTCTGCATCCGCTCATCAGCGATGACGGGAATAAGCGACCCAATGCCCTCAGCTGTACGCTGAAAATCACTGTCGGCACGCAGGCGATTCTGCTCGCCGGGGATATCGAAGCGCCTCAGGAGCGCGCGCTGCTCGAACGTGCGGCCGAACGTTTGCATGCGGACGTGCTGCTTGCACCGCATCATGGCAGCGGTACGTCATCGACGCCGGCATTCCTCGATGCAGTAAAGCCGCGCGTCGCACTCTTCCAGCTCGGCTATGGCAACCGCTATCGCCATCCGAAAGCTGAGGTGGTCGCGCGCTACAACGAGCGCGGCATCCGGGTCTTGCGTAGCGACAGCGCGGGTGCGGTGACCGTAAAAATGGACGGCCGAACGATGCGGATCGAACCCGAGTGCGCAGCGCCGCATTACTGGTCGAGCCGATATTGCAGGGATGCGCAGATGTCATTTGCGAATGATCGACCGGACTGAATGCGCGGCATGGCAGCATCCGCCGGATTTGTGTCCGGAGCCTGACGATGCGCGCTCTCACTCTCTTTCTTTTGCTGTTGGCCATGGGCGCACCGCTGCCCGCGTGCGCGGCCGCCGATGAATTTCTCGACCTGTTCGCCCGAGGGCGTCCGACCTGGACGCTCGATATCGACAATGATTCGCTGCTGCTGACCGGCGCTGACGGCTTATATACGAGTGGCGTGCGTGTCAGTGGCAATTACCGGCTGCGCGAACGCGACGGCGATGGCTGGCGCTCGGCCGGCTGGCGCGTCGGTCAGCAGCTCTATACGCCAAAGGACACGCAGCTGCAGCCGGCGCAGCTGGGCGCGCTCGACCATCCGTATACCGGCTGGCTGTATGGCGGCCTCTATTACCGGATCGAGCATATCGATGGCAGCGAACTCGCGTTCGGTCTCGACCTCGGTTGCATGGGCCGTTGTGCCGGCGGCCGCCAGACGCAGGAGTTCCTGCATCATGCGCTGCGGCAGCGACAGCCTTGGGGCTGGGATGCGCAGCTGGACAATGAATGGGGCGTGGTTGCGCAGGCGGGTGGTCGCGGACCGTTCCTCCGCCTGGGCCGCTGGCTGGACTTGCGCACCGGCGTGGCTGCGCGGATCGGCAATATCTTCGCCGATGTGGCGGCCGATCTCACGCTGCGTGCCGGCGCGTCGCGCGCGGCGGCCGATGGCAGCAGGCTGTACGGATTTCTGCGCGGCGGTGTGCGCGCAGTAGCCTGGGATGCGACGCTGCAGGGCGGGCTGTTTGCAAACGATCCGGGCCGCACCGTCGAACCAAAGCGCCTCACGCATGAGCTGGAACTGGGGCTGCAATGGCAGTCCGGACGCTGGGCGCTGCGTGCCTCAGTGGTCGGGCGGGGCAGCGAGATCCGTGGGTTGTCGGAGGGGGCCGGTGGCCAGGAATTTGCCAGGCTGTCAATCAGTTATTCCCCATGAACGGCGGCGGGAACGCAGGTTCTTTGCGGTATAATTCGAATTTCACGCTAGTGCCCTGCGGCACATCCTGCAATGACCAAGTTTGTATTCGTCACTGGCGGCGTCGTGTCTTCCCTCGGCAAGGGGATAGCGGCAGCATCCCTGGCTGCGATTCTTGAATCGCGTGGCCTCAAAGTCACCCTTCTTAAGCTCGATCCCTACATCAACGTCGATCCCGGAACGATGAGCCCGTTCCAGCACGGCGAAGTGTTCGTCACGGATGACGGCGCCGAGACCGACCTCGACCTCGGCCATTACGAGCGCTTCATCAGCGCGAAGATGAAGAAGGTGAACAATTTCACCACCGGCCAGATCTATGAATCCGTGATTCGCAAGGAGCGTCGCGGCGAGTACCTCGGCAAGACCGTGCAGGTGATACCGCACATCACCAATGAAATTCAGGAATTCATTCATCGCGGTGCCGAAGGGTTCGAGGTCGCGATTGTCGAAATCGGCGGAACCGTCGGTGACATCGAATCGTTGCCGTTCCTCGAGGCGGCGCGTCAGCTGTCGCTGCGCAGCGGCCGCAACAGCGCGGCCTTTGTGCATCTGACGCTGGTACCTTACCTGCAATCGGCCGGCGAACTGAAGACCAAGCCCACCCAGCACAGTGTGCAGAAACTGCGCGAGATCGGTATCTCGCCGGACGCGCTGCTGTGCCGTGCCGACCGCCGCATTCCGGACGACGAGCGCGCGAAGATTTCGCTCTTTTCCAACGTGCAGGAAGATGCGGTGATCTCGGTGTGGGATGCCGACACCATCTACAAGATTCCGCAGATGCTGCATGACCAGGGACTGGATCGCATCATCTGCGACAAGCTCGACCTGCATCCGAAGAATGCAGACCTGTCGATGTGGTCGCGGCTGGTGTCGGTACTCGAAAACCCGAAGCGCGAAGTCAACATCGCTATGGTCGGCAAGTACGTCGACCTGACCGAGTCGTACAAGTCACTGACCGAGGCGCTGCGTCACGCGGGTATTCATACCGAATCGCGCGTGAACATCGAGTATGTGGACTCCGAAGACATTGAAGCTAATGGCCCGACCAGCCTAGCCAAGTATGACGCGATCCTGGTGCCGGGCGGCTTCGGCAAGCGCGGCGTCGAGGGCAAGATCGCTGCAGTGCGCTATGCGCGTGAACAGAAAGTGCCTTACCTCGGCATTTGCCTGGGCATGCAAGTCGCGCTGATCGAATATGCGCGTGACGTCGCCGGCCTGAAGGATGCCAACTCGACCGAGTTCGAGCCCGATACCGAGAACCCGGTGGTCGCGCTGATCACCGAGTGGCAAAACCATGACGGCCATATCGAGCGCCGCGACGTGACTTCCGACCTCGGCGGCACCATGCGTCTGGGCGCGCAGACTTGCGACGTGAAGCCCGGCACGCTGGCGGCTGAAATTTACGGTGAGTCCGTCACCGAGCGTCATCGCCATCGTTACGAAGCGAATAACCATTATCTCGACCGTATCGAACAGGCCGGGCTGGTGGTGTCCGCACGCACGCCGACCGAGTCGCTGTGCGAGATCATGGAACTACCGCGCAGCGGCGAGCATGCGCATCCGTGGTTCATGGGTGTGCAGTTCCACCCGGAATTCAAGTCCACGCCGCGCGACGGCCATCCGCTGTTCATTTCTTTCATCAAGGCCGCGCTCGGCCATAAGGAAAACACTGCGCAAAGGAAGGCTGCATGAAGCTCTGCGATTTCGACGTCGGGCTCGATCGCCCGTTCTTCCTGATCGCGGGTACCTGCGTGATCGAATCCGAGCAAATGGCGCTCGATACAGCGGGGCAGCTGAAGGAAATCACCGGCGCGCTCGGCATTCCGTTTATCTACAAGTCATCGTTCGACAAGGCGAACCGCTCGTCCGGTTCGTCGTTCCGCGGGCTCGGCATGGACAAGGGCCTGGAGATTCTCGCGAAAGTAAAGCGCGAGATCGGCGTACCTGTGCTGACCGACATCCATGAAGTCGACGAAATCGCGCCGGTTGCCGCGGTGGTTGATGTGCTGCAGACGCCGGCCTTCCTGTGCCGTCAGACGGATTTCATCCGTGCGTGCGCACAGTCGGGTAAGCCGGTGAATATCAAGAAGGGCCAGTTCCTGGCGCCGCATGACATGCAGCATGTGATTGCGAAGGCGCGTGAAGCCGCACGTGAGGCCGGCCTGTCGGCCGACCGTTTCATGGCGTGCGAGCGCGGTGCTTCGTTCGGCTATAACAACCTGGTATCCGACATGCGTTCGCTGGCGATCATGCGCGAGACACTGTGCCCGGTGGTGTTCGACGCCACCCATTCGGTGCAGCTGCCGGGCGGGCAGGGGTCGTCGTCCGGCGGGCAGCGCGAGTTTGTGCCGGTGCTGGCGCGCGCGGCCGTTGCGGTCGGCGTGGCCGGCCTGTTCATGGAGACGCATCCGGATCCGGCGCAGGCCAAATCCGACGGCCCGAACGCAGTGCCGTTGTCGCGCATGCGCGAATTGCTCGAGAGCCTGGTCGCGATTGATCGCGTGGTGAAGAGCCAGCCTTTCCTCGAGGACGACTTCCACTGAGAAGTCCTCCTGACGCAATAGAATACAAACACTATCCGTGGAGATTTGAATGAGTGCAATCGTTGACATCGTAGGCCGTGAGATTCTGGACTCGCGCGGTAACCCCACCGTCGAATGTGACGTGCTGCTCGAGTCGGGCGTGATGGGCCGTGCGGCGGTACCGTCGGGCGCGTCGACCGGCTCGCGCGAAGCGATCGAGCTGCGCGACGGCGACAAGAGCCGTTACCTCGGCAAGGGCGTGCTGAAAGCCTGCGAGAACATCAACACCGAGATCTCGGAAGCGATCATGGGTCTGGATGCATCAGAGCAGGCCTTTCTCGACCAGACCCTGATTGACCTCGACGGTACCGATAACAAGTCGCACCTTGGTGCGAATGCCACGCTGGCCGTGTCGATGGCAGTGGCGAAGGCGGCCGCGGAAGAAGCAGGCCTGCCGCTATACCGCTACTTCGGTGGTTCGGGTGCAATGCAGATGCCGGTGCCGATGATGAACGTCATCAACGGTGGCGCACACGCGGATAACAACCTCGACATTCAGGAGTTCATGATCATCCCGGTCGGCGCGCCGAGCTTCCGCGAAGCGATGCGCTACGGTGCCGAGGTCTTCCACATGCTGAAGAAGATCCTGCATGACAAGGGCCTGACCACGGCAGTCGGTGACGAAGGCGGTTTTGCACCGTCGGTGAAGAGCCATGAAGAAGCGATTCAGCTGATCCTGCAGGCGATTGAGAAAGCTGGCTACGAGCCAGGAACGCAGATCGCACTGGGCCTCGACTGCGCTGCCTCCGAGTTTTATAAAGATGGTCTATACCATCTGGACGGCGAAGGCCTGAAGTTGTCGGCCGATGATTTCACCAACCTGTTGTCGACCTGGTGCGACAAGTATCCGATCAGCGCGATCGAAGACGGCATGCATGAAGGCGACTGGAAGGGCTGGGCGACGCTGACCCAGGCGCTGAGCAAGAAGGTGCAGCTGGTCGGTGACGACCTCTTCGTCACCAACACCAAGATCCTGCGCCACGGTATCGACGAGGGCATCGCCAACTCGATCCTGATCAAGATCAACCAGATCGGCACGCTGACCGAGACTTTTGCGGCGATCGAAATGGCCAAACGCGCCGGCTATACTGCGGTGATTTCGCACCGCTCTGGCGAGACGGAAGATTCGACGATTGCCGACATTGCTGTCGGCACCAACGCGCTGCAGATCAAGACCGGCTCGATGTCGCGTTCGGACCGGATGGCCAAGTACAACCAGCTGCTGCGTATCGAGGAAGACCTCGGCGACATCGCCAGCTATCCGGGTCGTCAGGCTTTCTACAATCTCAAGTAAGCGTCGATAGCGGCCGCCGCGAGGCCGGTCGCTGTCTCGCCAAGCGATCGTGCGCCTGATCCTCATTTGCCTGACCGCGCTGCTCGTACTGATCCAGATTCCGCTCTGGTTCGGTAAGGGCGGCTGGCTTCGGGTGTGGGAGTTGTCACATCAGTTCGACAGTGCGATGGCGAAGGAGCAGGAGCTCAGGGCGCGTAACGCGCAGCTGGCTTCCGAGGTGCAGGACCTGAAAGAAGGAACCGGCGCGATCGAGGAGCGGGCGCGTAACGAGCTGGGCCTGATCAAGGACAACGAGATCTTTGTGCAGGTGGTCGAACCCGGCTCGAAGGTGCCGCCGCCGGCACCGCCGAAGGCGGCAACAAAGCCTGTTACTAAGCCTGCTCCTAAGCCGCCTGCCAAACCGGCGACCCAGCCCGCCGCAAAGACAGCGGAGAAGGCCGCAACCAAGCTGCCCGCCAAGGCGCCATTGGCCACTCAGGCCAAAGCACCTGCCGCATCACCTGCTGCTGCCCTGGCCACTTCACCAGCCAAGCCCGCGGGCAAGAACTGAGGCTTCCGGTCCACACTGGACCCGTCTGATCGCATCACTATCGGCACTCATGCTAGTATCTACATCGTAGATACACATTAGCTGCAGGAGGGATGATGGAAGGCGTGATCAGGAAGTGGGGAAATAGCCCGGCGTTGCGACTGAGTGCCGCGCTGATGAAAGAGGCGCAACTTTCGGTTGATCAGAAAGTATCGGTTCGCGTCCAGCGAAACAAAATCATCATCGAGCCGATGGTGGCACCCGAGTATCGAATCGAAGATCTCGTTGCCGGAATCACTGAATCCAATTTGCATCAGGAAACCGACTTCGGTCAACCGGTTGGCAAGGAAGTCTGGTAATGGTTCGCCGCTATGTTCCTGATGTCGGGGACATTGTCTGGCTGGAGTTTGATCCGCAAGCCGGGCACGAGCAGGCAGGGCGCCGCCCGGCGCTGGTGCTGAGCCCTCAGGCCTACAACGCCAAAACCAGCCTGATGGTTTGCTGTCCTCTCACCACCAAAGTGAAGAAAAATCCGTTCGAGGTGCTGACAGAGATCGATGGCGTCAGCTGCGCCGTATTAACCGACCACGTCAAATCGCTGGATTGGAAGATACGCAAGGCCCGTCACAAGGCCAGGCTGGATGGCGAGGTTATGCTCGAAGTGAAGGCTAGGCTGAAGGCGTTGCTGGCCCTGGGCTGAGCCTGTGAGCGTTTTTCTCAGAGCCTATCTCGTTAGGCCGCTGGCGGCGTTGGCCCCCTTGCAGGGCGCGCACTGGCGAATACGCCAGTGCCGCTGCGCGGGCAGGCAGCATGCTGCCTGAATTCCCCGCTTCGCCCCTTGCCGTACGTCCGTACTGTCTGCGGTACTACCGCCTTGCCACCGACCTAACGAGATAGGCTCTCAAAGCGATCTTTACGCCTTCTTCACAAACTCCGTCTTAAGCCCCATCGCGCCAAATCCGTCGATCTTGCAGTCGATATCGTGATCGCCGTCGACCAGACGGATGTTCTTCACCTTGATGCCCACCTTCACCACCGACGACGAACCTTTCACCTTCAGGTCCTTGATCAGCGTGACGGTATCGCCGTCCTGTAGCACCGTGCCGTAGGCGTCTTTCCACACGCGCTGCGTGTCGTCTTCAGCAACCGCGGCTGCCTGCCATTCATGTCCGCACTCCGGGCAGGTGAACAAGCTGCCGACTTCATAGGTATAGGTGGAATGGCAGGCGGGGCAGGGCGGCAGTGTGCTCATTAGTTTTGGCTGCGGATTGATATTGCGGATTAATGATTCGGATTAATGCTGCTGACTGCCGGGCGGCTGCACCGCTTCCGACAGGGTCGGCGTTGAGAACAGCTGTGTGCAGTCGACGGTATCAAACGTGTAGTGCTGACCGCAGAAATCGCAGTTGATTTCAAGCTTGCCGAGGTCAGCGAGGGCATCGTCGATTTCTTCCTGCCCCAGCATCTTCAGCATATTGCCCACCTTCTCCCGCGAGCAGCTGCAATGGAAGGCCGGATGACGCGGCTCGAACACGCGAATGGTTTCTTCCCAGTAGAGCCGCTGCAGCAGCGTCATGATCTCGGTTGATAGTAGTTCTTCTCGGCTGAGCGTTTCGGCCAGCATCACGCTGCGATTCCAGGCGTCGGCATCGGCTTCGCTGCCACCCACGGCCTTGCCGCCTTCGTCCGGCAGCTTCTGTAGCAGCAGGCCGCGAGCGAACTGCAGGTCGGCAGCCAGCCAGAGTTTGGTGTCGAGCTGCTCGGAGCGCATCATGTAATTTTCGATCAGGGTCGCTACCGAATTGCCGTCGAGCGGGACGATGCCCTGGTAGGGCTGCTGGCCCGGTACTTTGTCGGCCGGGTCGAGCGTGATTGCGAAGCGCCCCTCTCCGTGCTGATTCACCAGCTGCTGCAGCGTGATGTCGTCTGTAATGTGCGCACCCTCGGACAGCTTGGCCGTGGCGCGCAGCTTCAGTGACGCATCGCATTCGACCACCATCAGCTTCACCGGGCCGTCGCCGTGGATCTGCATGATCAGGGTGCCGTTGAACTTCAGATTAGCCGACAGCAGCGCGGCGGCCGCCATCATCTCGCCGAGCATCGCGCTGACGGCGGGCGGGTAGGCGCGCAGCAGCTGCACTTGCCGCCAGGCTTCGGAGATATCGACCAGCTCGCCGCGGACCAGCGAGTTGTCGAACATGAATTTTTGCAGGGTATCGCTCATCAGGGGTGTGGCTTCAGCCGATTTTCTTCAGGTTCTGCCGGTAGTTCTTTGCACGCTTCACGTAGATGTCCGCGCTCATCGCGAGGCCGGCGATTTGCTCGTCAGTCAGCGTGCGCACCGCCTTGGCTGGCGATCCGATGATCAGTGAGTTGTCTGGGAATTCCTTGCCTTCGGTGACCAGCGCGCCGGCACCGACGAGGCAGTTGCGACCAATTTTTGCGCCATTGAGCACGACCGCCTGAATGCCGATCAGGCTGCCATCGCCGATGGTGCAGCCGTGCAGCATCGCCTGATGGCCGACTGTGACATTCGCCCCCACGGTCAGCGGATAGCCCTTGTCGGCATGCAGCGTGGTGCCCTCCTGGATGTTGCTGTTCTCGCCGATCACGATGGGCTCCGTGTCACCGCGCAGGGTGACGCCGTACCAGAGGCTGGAATTGGCTTTCAGGGTCACGTCGCCGATCACGACGGCAGAGTCGGTGATATAGGCGGATTCATCGATTTGAGGGCGGACGTCGCCAAGCTGGTAGATCGGCATGGGAATTAAAATAAGCGTTGTTTGCCAAGCCGGCATTTTACCTTCGACCGCATGAACCCATCCCCGATCTCTGAAGCGCGTGAGCTGCGCACGGTTGCGCTGCAACTGCTGTGCGAGACCGATTCCGAGCGCAAGGCTCGTCAAACGCGCACGCTGCACGAGCAGTGGCTGGCCGGCGCCATCGATGTGGATCCGAGCGCCATGCCGGCCATCCGCTCGCCCTTGCCCGGACGGCCCGATCGGCCGCCGCTGGTCGCGCCGCGCGAGGTGGGACGGCGCGCAATGAATACGCCGGAGGGACGCGCGGCACTGATCCATGCGCTGGCGCATATCGAATTCAATGCGATCAATCTGGCCCTCGACGCGGTCTGGCGCTTTGCCGGCATGCCGAGAGAGTTTTATGGCGACTGGCTGCAGGTCGCGGCCGAAGAAGCGCTGCATTTCTCGCTGCTCGATGCGCACCTGCGCACGCTCGGCCATGCGTATGGCGACTTTAATGCGCACAACAGCCTGTGGGAGATGGCGCAGAAGACAGTCGGTGATATCACTGCGCGCATGGCGCTGGTACCGCGCACGCTGGAGGCGAGGGGGCTCGATGCGACGCCGGCAGTGCGCGCGAAGCTGGCGCAGGTGGGCGATCATGATGCCGCCGCGATCCTCGACATCATCTTGCGCGACGAGGTCGGCCATGTCGCGATCGGCAACTGCTGGTACCGGTGGCTGTGCCAGCGCGACAGTCTGGATCCGGTGGCAACCTATGCGGAATTGTCGGTGCGCTTCAAGGCACCGGTGCTACGCGGGCCGTTCAATCTCGATGCCCGCCGGGCCGCGGGTTTCAGTGACGAAGAAATCGCGGTGCTGGAAGCCGCGGGGCTCTGAGTCAGTCCGCCTACACGAATTACGCGTGAGCGATGTTCATTGCGGTGAAGTGGCCATCGGTTGTCAGCTTGAGCCATCCTCCGCGCACCATATCGCTGTCGCTGTCGCAGTCCCAGTCGGGTAGTACATAGCGAACGCCTGCGTCCGAGCGGTGTACTGCGGGACGGTGCGTATGCCCGTGGATCATCAGGCCGACGCGATGCTCGGCAAACAGCCGCGCTATCGCCTGCAGATTCACGTCCATGATGGCCATCGACTTTTCACGCTGCGCATCGCGGCTGCCTTCGCGCATGCCGGCAATGATCGCCTTGCGTTCGGCGAGTGGTCGCGCAAGAAATGCGCGCTGCCAGGCGGGATCGCGTACTTGCCTCCGGAAAGCCATGTAGCCGCTGTCGTCGGTGCACTGCGCATCGCCGTGCAGCAGCAGCACGCGCTGGCCGGCGCTCTCCGCGATGAACGGATCCGGCAGCAGAGTGACACCGCTGGCACGGGCGAAACCATCCCCGGCGAGGAAATCGCGATTGCCTGCGATCCAGTACAGCTGCACGCCGCGTTCATGCAGGCGCTGCAGCGCCTCGATAACCTGTCGGTTGAATGGATCGTCGAGATCATCATCACCGGCCCAGTACTCGAAAATGTCGCCAAGCAGGTAGAGCTGCTTGGCGCCTGACGCCTGTTTCTCGAGAAAGCGGAAGAAGGCCGAAGCCGTTTTCGGCATCTGCGGCGACAGGTGAATGTCCGAAACAAAAAGCGCAACCGTTGCCGGTTGCGCCTTGTTGCTGTCGTGCTGCGGAACGCTCACGGGCAATCCGGTCAGACGATTTCGGCCTTCTCGATGATCACGTCCTCGACCGGCACGTCAGCGTGGAAGCCCTTGCTGCCGGTGCGGACCTTGCGGATCGCATCGACGACGTCGGTGCCGTCAGTGACCTTGCCGAACACGCAATAGCCCCAGTTGTTCGGGCCCGAGTAGTTCAGGAAATCATTGTCCTTCACGTTGATGAAGAACTGCGCGCTCGCCGAATGCGGGTCGTTGGTACGCGCCATCGCGATCGTGTAGCTGTCATTGGTCAGGCCGTTGGCGGCTTCGTTCTCGATCGGCGCGCCGGTTTCCTTTTGCTTCATGCCCGGCTCGAAGCCGCCGCCCTGGATCATGAAGCCATTGATCACGCGATGGAAAATGGTGCCGTCGTAGTGGCCCGATTTCACATAGTTGAGGAAGTTCTCAACCGTCTTCGGCGCTTTCGCTGCGTCGAGTTCGATGGTGATCTTGCCGTGGTTGGTAGTGAGTACGACTGCCATGATGTTCCTTTGCTTGATTGATGAATTAATCGATGAGGGTAGCCGACTCGATCACGATGTCCTGCAGCGGCTTGTCGCGGCGGCCGGTCTGCACGGACTCGATCTTGTCAACCACGTCGCCACCCTTGATGACTTTGCCGAATACTGCGTAACCCCAGCCATCCTGCCCCGGATAATCGAGGAAGCGGTTGTCATTTGTGTTGATGAAGAATTGCGAGTTGGCCGAATTCGGATCCGACGTGCGCGCCATCGCGATCGTGTATTCCCGATTACGTAGGCCGTTCTTAGCCTCGTTCTCGATCGGGTCGCGCGTCGGTTTCAGGTTGCCCTGGGTATCGTAGCCGCCGCCCTGGATCATGAAATTCGGAATCACGCGGTGAAAGGTGGTGCCGTTATAGAAACCGGACTTGACGTACTGCACAAAATTCTCGACCGACTTCGGCGCCTTCTCCGGGTTCAGTTCCAGCACGATCTCGCCGAGGTTAGTCTTCATCGACACCTTCGGCGCACCTTCTGCTTCAGCGTGGCCTGCGAGCGAAGTGAGGGACAGGGCGGTGACGACAGCGAGAAATTGGCGGCGCAGCATGCGGATCCTTTGGTCAGTGAATAGTGGATGAAACTGCGGCGGGTATGCACGCAGAGTGGGCGGGCTTCGATGATATACTCTGGCGACATTCGCGGCAAAACTCGCAACAAAGCTTGCAATAAAACGCGCATTTTATCAAAAGACGACTTGCCGAATTCTGCATCACAGCGGCCTGCAAGTTGGCCAGCGGGGCGCAGCGCACGGCGCGCCCGTAATCGCTTCCAATCCATTCATGAGTGTTCTGAAGATTTACAACACGCTGGCGCGTGACAAAGAAGTGTTTGCGCCGATCGAGCCGGGCAAAGTCCGCATGTATGTCTGCGGCATGACCGTCTATGATTACTGCCACCTCGGCCACGCGCGGGTGATGGTGGTGTTCGACATGGTGCAGCGCTGGCTGCGTGCCAGCGGCTACGACGTCACCTATGTGCGCAACATCACCGACATCGACGACAAGATCATCAAGCGGGCGGTCGAGAATGGCGAATCGATTTCTGCATTGACCGGTCGCTTCATCGCCGCGATGAACGAAGATGCGGCCGCGCTGGGCGTGCAGCCGCCCGATCATGAGCCCCGTGCGACAGCGTATGTGCCGCAGATGCTGTCACTGATCGGCAAGCTCGAGGCCAACGGCCTTGCGTATCAGGCCACCGATGGCGACGTCAATTACTCGGTGCGTGACTTTCCCGGCTACGGCAAGCTGTCCGGCAAATCGCTCGACGACTTGCGCGCCGGTGAGCGCGTCGAGGTCGCCAGTGCGAAGCGCGATCCGCTGGATTTCGTGCTGTGGAAGTCCTCGCGCGAATCCGAGCCGGACGAAGTGAAGTGGGCATCGAAGTGGGGCAGCGGTCGGCCCGGCTGGCATATCGAATGCTCAGCCATGGCTTGCGACCTGCTGGGCGAACAGTTCGACATTCACGGCGGCGGTCAGGATCTGCAATTCCCTCACCATGAGAACGAGATCGCGCAATCTGAGGGGGCGAACGGTCGCCGTTTCGTCAACACCTGGATGCACAACGGCTTCGTGCGCGTCGACGACGAAAAGATGTCCAAGTCGCTCGGCAACTTCTTCACGATTCGCGAAGTGCTTCAGCAGTATGACGCCGAAGTGGTGCGCTTCTTCATCCTGCGCGCGCATTACCGCAGTCCGCTGAATTACTCCGATGCGCACCTCGAAGATGCACGTACTGCATTGTCTCGCCTATACACCGCGCTGAAAGAAACGACACCGGATGCGCAGCCGCTGGACCGCAGTGACGCGTATGCGCAGCGTTTCGCCGAGGCGATGAATGATGACTTCAACACGCCCATTGCGCTCGCGGTGCTGTTCGATCTCGTAACTGAGATTAACCGCTCGCGTTCGCCGGCGCTGGCGCGGCAGCTGCAGGGACTGGCGCAGCTGCTCGGCCTGCTCGGCCGCGAGCCGCAGGCTTTCCTGCAGGGCGGCGCGCCGGACGGCATGACGGATGACGATGTCGCGGCGCAGATCAGCGATCGCGCGCAAGCGAAGAAAGATAAGAATTTCGCCGAGGCCGACCGCATCCGCGCCGAGCTGCTCGAGAAAGGCATCGTGCTCGAAGACAAACCGGGCGGCGTCACCGAGTGGCGCCGGGCGTAACGACATGGCAAAACAGCCTTCACCCCTGATTCCGGACTATTGGGAAGACGCCAAGGCCGAGCTGATGAAGCGCGACCGCATCCTGCGTCGCCTGATTCCGCAATTCGGCGACCTGCAGCTGGTCGGACGCGGAGATCCTTTCGTCACGTTGGCGCGCTCCATCGTTGGCCAGCAGATCTCGGTGAAGGCTGCACAATCGGTGTGGGAGCGGCTGCTCGCCGCCTGTCCGCGCATGACGCCAGTAGCGGTACACAAGCTCGGCCCTGAAAAACTGGCTGGCTGCGGCCTGTCCAAGCGCAAGGCCGAGTACATCGGCGACCTTGCGCTGCACTTCCGGGATGGCAGCGTCAACGAACGCGACTGGTCTTCGATGGACGATGAGGACGTGATTGCCGAGCTGGTGCAGATCCGCGGCATTGGGCGCTGGACCGCCGAGATGTTCCTGATTTTTAATTTGTTAAGACCCAACGTGCTGCCGCTGGACGACCTCGGCCTGCTGCGCGGCATCAGCATCAACTATTTCTCCGGTGAGCCGGTATCCCGCAGCGATGCGCGCGAGGTTTCCGCCAATTGGGAGCCGTGGCGCACCGTGGCCACCTGGTACCTTTGGCGCTCGCTGGACCCGGTGCCTGTAGAATACTGATTTGCCTGATGCAAGTTTGATAGCAAACCGGCATGCGTGCCTGTCCGGATTGCCGGAATCATAAGGAGTTACCGTGAGCAAAACCACTTTTCTCAACTTCGAGCAACCGATTGCAGAACTCGAGGCGAAAATCGAGGAACTGCGCTTCGTGCAGGAAGACTCCGCCGTCGACATCAGTGAAGAGATCGACCGGCTGTCGCAGAAGAGCCAGCAACTCACGAAGGATATCTACGCGAAGCTGACGCCCTGGCAGGTGTCGCAGATCGCGCGTCATCCGCAGCGTCCTTACACGCTGGACTACGTCAGCGAAATCTTCACCGATTTTCATGAGCTGCATGGCGACCGCGCCTACGCGGACGACCAGTCGATCGTTGGCGGCCTCGCACGTTTCAATGGCCAGGCCTGCATGGTGATTGGCCATCAGAAGGGCCGCGACACCAAGGAGCGCGCCATGCGCAACTTCGGCATGTGCAAGCCCGAGGGTTATCGCAAGGCACTGCGACTGATGAAGCTGGCCGAGAAATTCAATCTGCCGGTATTCACCTTCGTCGATACGCCGGGTGCTTTCCCCGGTATCGATGCAGAAGAGCGCGGCCAGTCCGAGGCGATCGGCCACAACCTGTATGCCATGGCCGAACTGAAGGTGCCGATCATCTCGACTATCATCGGTGAGGGCGGCTCCGGCGGTGCACTGGCGATTGCGGTGGGCGACGTCGTGCTGATGCTGCAGTACTCGACCTACTCGGTGATTTCACCGGAAGGCTGCGCATCGATTCTGTGGAAGACTGCAGAGCGTGCGTCCGATGCTGCCGAAGCTCTCGGACTGACTGCGCATCGGCTAAAGGCGATGAACCTGATCGACAAGATTGTCAACGAGCCGCTTGGCGGCGCGCATCGTGACACGAAGCAGATGGCGATGCTGCTCAAGCGTGCACTGGCCGACACGTTGCGCCAGTTCCAGGGCGTAAAGACCAAGGACTTGCTCGCCGCTCGCCACGAGAAGCTGATGAGCTATGGGAAATTCAAGGAAATCTCCCCGTCCGAATAAGGGCGTCCTTCACGTCGCTGAACGATTCGAACGCGCGCTGGAAGCAATTCCGGCGCGCGTTGTCGTTTCTGGTGGCGCGATTGCTATCGCATACAGTGGCGGTCTCGACTCTGGGCTGCTGCTGCGCCTGCTGGCCGACCATGGTCGGCGCAACGCTCTCGATTGCTATGCATTTCATATTCATCATGGACTGAGTCCGAATGCAGACGACTGGCTAGCGCATTGCGCGCAGCAGGCAGAGAGCGTTGGTGTGCAATTCGATGCGGTGCGCGTCGTGTTGCCGGATGTGGCGGAGCATGGCATCGAGCAGGCTGCGCGGATTGCACGCTACCAGGCACTCGGCGAGCTTTGTCGCCGTCACGGCGTGTCGCTGCTGCTGACCGCGCATCATCAGGATGACCAGACCGAGACCGTGCTGCTGCAGCTGTTTCGCGGTGCCGGCTTGCGCGGGCTGTCCGGGATGGCTGATGCGGACGATGCCCATGCGCTGCTCGGTGGCGATATTCTCCTTTGCAGACCATTGCTCGGCTGCCGTCGCAGCGAGCTCGAGCAGGCAGCGGCTGAGCTGGGACTCTCCCACATCGTTGATGAATCGAATGCCGATGTGCGCTATCGCCGTAATGCGATTCGCCATGACATCCTGCCGCAGATCGACGGGCATTTTCCGGGTGCAGCCGCGGCGATTGCGCGCAGCAGCCGGCACTGGCAGGCGGCGCAGCGGCTGCTGGATGAGCTTGCCGAGATCGACGAAACGCATTGCGCGGAGGGCGATGCACTCAGGCTCGACCTGCTCGCGCAACTGTCGGTCGAGCGCATCGACAATCTGCTGCGCTACTGGCTGGTCGGGCAGGGCGCTTGGCAGCCGCCGAGCGCCGCGCAGCTGACGCAATTGCGAATGCAGCTGCTGCACGCGCAGGATAGCGCGCACCCTTCGCTGAATCTTTGCGGCTTGCTGCTGCAGCGACATGGCCGACTGCTGGTGGCAGATCGGCGGATGGCCGGCGAGCCGCCGCAGCGGGAGATCAGCATCCAGTGGCGAGGCGAGCGCGAGATCACGGTGCCGGAATGGCAGGGCAAGTTGCTGTTTGAGCCGCAATCGGGCAAGGGCGTGTGCCCTCTGCGGCTGCAGGTTTGGCCCATTCTGCTGCGTCCGCGCAGCGGTGGCGAGCGGCTGAAGCTCGATCTGCAGCGGCCATCGCGTACGCTTAAAAACCTGTTCCAGGAGTCCGCGTTGCCGGCGCAGCAGCGTCCCTGGCTGCCGCTGGCCTATGTCAGCGGTTCGCTGGTATTCGCGGCCGGGCTGGGGATGGATGCGCGGGAGGCGGATGTGGATGGCGGCGTGCGACTGGGCTGGCGACCATCCACAAGCTGATGTTCGATGTGACTCCGCAAGACCCGTCACGAGCCGAGTATCGGCTTGGCGCGGCTTTGGGCGGGAATCACAAGCACTGGTTCAGGGTCAAGTTTTCCAGCAGTACTGCTTGTTTTTTCGTTATCACCCGGCGAGTCGGGTGATCATTTTCTGCTGGTTCAACGACGAGGAAACGAAGCGATCCTTTGAAAGCGACGACCATGAGTAACGGACGTTTCTACGAATGATCGCGAGTGGGAATCCGCCAGATACATGGGATCAGCAGCTGGCCATGTCAACGACCTTGGCTCAAAGCGACCAAGCTTAAGTTCATCACTATAGTGGCAGAACGTTGGCTTTCCGCGTTGCAGCATGTAAAATCGCGAGTTTGTTTCGAAGCGAAGTCCCGTCCAACATGGCCTTGATTGTTCACAAGTATGGCGGCACCTCGATGGGCTCCACCGAGCGCATCAAGAACGTCGCCCGCCGCGTCGCCAAATGGCACGACGCCGGCCACCAGATCGTCGTCGTGCC
>JACCDS012198167.1_pt1 | contig 68516 bp, 58 predicted proteins | sample 7446441 | NCBI WGS metagenome assembly JACCDS01 (sample SAMN15323445, study PRJNA562643) | freshwater metagenome | isolation source: river surface water | place: USA:Blue River Watershed | collected 2017-08-17
GCATTTACCGCGCGGTGATCTACGGTAAGGACGGTCAAGTGACCTTGCCGGTGTACGTCAGGTACTAAGCGTCATTTGAATCACACTTGACCCAGTGAAAGCCCCCGGAAACGGGGGCTTTTTTTATTAAAATCATGAAATTCACCAATTTGAGCTAACTTTCAAACGATGAAATTTCGCGCCGCACTTTTAGCCCTCATTCTCGTTTTCAGCACCCATTCAGCTACGGCCACCCACGCATATGGTGGGCAGATAACGTGGAAGTGCTTCTCAACTGGCCCCTTCGCAGGCAGATATAAATTTTATTTAACCTTGTACCGCGATTGCGGAACGGGTACAGCGACGCTCCCCAATTCGGTTGCTATTTCGAGCAATTCGTCGGTTGGCAGCATTTCGTTGTTTAAAGTCGGAATCAATTCAGACGTTTCACCGAGCTGCTACCTTTCTCCTTCGCCCGTGCGCTGCAACCAAGTGGCGACCGGACTCGGGGCGTTAGAAGAGGCGCGTTATGAATCAGGCTATATTTTGCTGTCGGGAAGCCCTCCTCCCACCGGTTGGACCTTTAGCTATTCGTTATGTTGCCGTCCGGCAAGCCTTTCAAACATTCAAAATCCAGCGTCCGCAAACCTGCATCTTCAGGCGGTAATGTACCCGTATTCGGTGAATGGCGCTCCCCAAAGTGCGGGATCGTGCTACGATTCATCGCCAGAATTCCTCGAATATCCAAAGTCCGCAACGTGTACGGGATCAAAATTTTCCTACAGCCAATCAGCATTTGATTCAGATTTTGATTCACTTCACTACGAGTGGACCGATTTACTCACCTTTAATGCCGTCCCAATTCCGTTTGTTACGCCCTATTCGGTAACCAATCAATTGCCCAACGGCACGACCCCTGCGACGTTGGATCCGAATACAGGTACGATTCAATTTACGCCTCAGGCCGGTGGAGCTTTTGCTACAGCCATTAAAGTTTCTTCCTACCGCTGCGGCCAGCTCATTTCTCAGATTTTTAGGGATATCCCCATTGTGGTGCGCTCCGACTGCCCCAATGTGCCCACGGGGGCTGTGAACGCGGCCCCGTCGGTTACGGTGGGCGCGCTACCGGGATTTCCGCCAATTACTCCCGTCATCGTGGGCAACGACACATTGAGGTACGTTATTACGGTGAATGCGGGGGAACAGGTGAAGTTCAATTTTACAGGGAATGACGGGCAGATATTGGCAAATTTTCAACCGCAGTCTATTACGTTTACTGGTTTAGGAGGCAATTTTGGTTCTCCAATAGGTTCTGCTGTGGGCTGCGGACTTCCGCCCTGCGCAACGGTGACGCCGGTGGTGCCCCAATCCAGCCTGACTTCGGCAGTGCAAAATGAGGTCCAATTCAACTGGCAAACCTTGTGCGACCATTTGGTCGTAAATTCTAGTTGCCCGAGAGAAATGGTCCCGTATTCGTTCGTGCTTCGGATGAGCGACAACCATTGTCCAATTCCCGCGACTAGGCTGATCAACGTCATTGTGAACGTAAAAGTGCCGATGATTGATCCGCCCGTGGTTAACGCTTCGTCAGTTACCGTTCTTTCTAACGGGAATGTGCAGCTAAATTGGTTGAGTCCGGCAGATACTGGAATTTCATTTGACGGGTATGTGGTGATGCACTCGCCCGTGGCAAATGGGCCATTTGTGGCACTTGATACGCTTACCTCGTACAGCGCACAGTCCTACCTTCATACTTCGCCGATCCAAGGGATCAATTACTACCTGCTAAGGACCCTATCCAAATGTGGTCAGATTTCTGAGCCCGTGGACACCTTAAAAACCATATGGCTTGCGGCCTCAAGCCCGAGCGCTGTGGATACGAGTACGGTTGATTTATCGTGGAATTCCCCGGTTTCAAATTACAATGGCTACTACCAGATTATGCGACGAAAAGGTGCGGGAAGTGCCTGGGTCAACGTGGATTCCACACTTGGATTATCCTACCGAGACAGTGTTTACAATTGTGGTTCAAACTATACCTACCGCGTTTTGACCAATCTTGGCTCCGCAAGTTCGAGCGTGAGCACGTGGTTCGCAGACAAGCTTAATACGGAACTTCACGACATCGACAGTAGCTACTTGACCTTCAACTCCATTTGGTTTTCGTGGAATCCTGGTTTGGCCTCAGATCTGGCTCAGTATCAAGTCTTCCGGAGCGATTCTACCTTGGTATGGCAAGTGGTTACGTCGGTGCCCAGCTCGGTGACTTCCTACGTTATTCCGTCCAGGTCCTTGTATGCTAATGAGTTCCGAGTCGTTTCGGTAGACTCCTGCGGAAATGTGAGTTCTCTGGCAAATACGCAAGGACTTATCGTTCAAGGGACGCTCGGTACGGAAGTACAATCGACGAGTTGGGCGTTAGTTCCAAATCCTACGCGCGGCATTCTCCACACCACTGTGCCCGTTGACGGGACTTATGAGGTGCGAACCACCGAAGGCAAAGTGGTCCGTCGAGGGACGTTGCCTGGGCCTGTTGATTTAAAAGACCTGCCCTCAGGAATACTGCTCGTTCAGATTCAAACTGACCGTGAAACGCGCAGGTTCCAGGTAGTTAAAACGGACTAAGCTTAAAATCCCTTCACCACCGCGTCAATCGCCAGCAGGCGCTCGATCATCGGCTCCAACGCTTCGAGCGGAAGCTGGCTGGCCGCATCACACAGCGCCTCAGACGGGCAGGGGTGGGCTTCGAGGAAGAGGCCGTCGATTCCGGTGGCCACGGCCGCGCGGGCAAGGGTTTCGAGGTACTGGCGCGCACCGCCGCTGGGGTCGGCCGAGGGAATTCCGTACTTGCGAATGGAGTGGGTGGCGTCAAACACGACGGGGTAGCCGGTTTGCTTGAGCTCATAAAAGGCCCGCGGATCGACCACGAGGTCGTTGTAGCCGAAGGTGTATCCGCGCTCAGTCAAAATAATGTCGCGGTTGCCGGTCGACTCGACCTTGGCGCAAACTTTAGCCATGGTGCTCGGGGCCACCATTTGCCCGTGCTTGAGGTTGATCGTGCGTCCGGTGCGCGCCGCCTCGACCACCAGCGTGGTCTGCATGCAGAGGTAGGCCGGAATCTGCAGGATGTCCACCACTTCGGCCACCGGCTGCGCCTGGTCGGGGTAGTGGATGTCGGTCAGCAGGCGGAATCCGTACTGGCGCTTGACCTCCGCTAAGATGCGTAGGCCCTCGTCGAGCCCCGGCCCCATGTAGTAGTCGACGGAGCTCCGGTTGTCCTTCTGAAAGCTCGATTTGTAAATTACTTCGCTGAGCGGAAGGCGTTCGCGCACCCCCGCCAAATGGTCGGCCACCCGCAGGGCCGTGTCGAGGGATTCAATGACGCAGGGTCCGGAGATTAAAAACATGTAGCAAAGGTCCGGTGAAAAATTTTGAAATCCGCCAACTGAGGCGGTTAGGGATTTGGGTATATTTCAAAATGTAAGCAAATTTGCTTATCTTTGAAAGATGACTGAAGAACTGCTAAAGTTCCGTGGATCCCATCCGGGAATCGCGCTCGAGCGCGTGCTGCGCGAGCGTGGAATAACGAAGCGCAGTTTGGCGTTGGCAGTAGGAACCCATCCGCAAACGTTAAATGCGGTCGTAAAGGCGCGCAGGCCCTTGAGTGTTGCACTTGCCTTGCAAATCGAGTCCTACTTAGCCCTAAAAGAGGGGGCGTTAGCTGAGCTTCAGTTATGGTACGACATCCGAAAGGCCAAAGAGGCACAAGGACATATTCCGCCCAAGTTAAAAATATTGAGGCGTTCACTATTTTGGGATGCCGACTACGACACGTTGGATATGGATGCGAAATCCGCCGCGGTCATTCGGCGAGTTAACGAACGCGGAACGCCAGAAGAGCGAAAGGCTGTTCGAGAATACTACGGAGAGGAACAAGTCAACACCGCGTTGGCAGCTGAGCCAGGGCCTTCATACTCTAGATTAAGGCCATGAAACTCCACTACGAGACAGTCAACCTAATGCTCTGAACAATCCGATGATCCGGAACTAACCGGATTTTACTTTTTTCAACCTCGTCCCAAACGGCACGAGAAACTAGGAATCCAAAAACCAGAAACCAGTAGCTAGCGACTAAAAGAGCCCGTTCAGCTCCGCGTCGATTTTTTCAATCACTTTGCCGAGGTCCTCGGGTTTGCTGTCGAATTCGAGTTGGTCGACGTCGATGACGAGCAGGCGGCCCTTGTCGTAGCCCTTGACCCAGTCGTTGTAGCGCTCGTTGAGGTTTTGCAGGTAGTCGAGGCGGATGCTGTTTTCGTAGGGGCGTCCGCGCTTTTGGATTTGGCGCACGAGGGTCGGAACGCTCGCGTTGAGGTAGATGAGCAGGTCGGGCGCTTTGATGAACTCTTCCATGAGGCCGAAGAGTTCTTGGTAGGTGTTGAAGTCCCGCGACGACATGAGGCCCATGTCGTGGAGGTTGGGGGCAAAGATGTGGGCGTCTTCGTAGATGGTGCGGTCCTGGATGACGTTTTTGTTTTGGCTCCGAAAGCTATGGATCTGGCGGAAGCGGCTGTGCAAGAAGTAGATCTGGAGGTTGAACGACCACCGCATCATGTCGTCGTAAAACTCGTTGAGGTAGGGGTTTTCGTCCACTTCTTCAAAGTGGGGCTGCCAGCTGTAGTGCTTGGCGAGTTGGGTGGTGAGGGTGGTCTTCCCTGATCCGATGTTCCCGGCGATTGCGACGTGCATAAGCCCAAAAATAAGGCATTCCGGCGCGCTAAACCATAATAAACGACTAAGTACGCTTAAGGGACGGCTAGCTTTCTGATCCGCACCAAATTGCGGTCATGAATCAAGCACGACCACCAACTACGTATAATTTTTGTAATTTCGTACGTATGGCAAAACAAAAACTCACTTTGGCGCTGGAACCCGATCTGATCGCCTACGGAAAATCCTATGCGGCGGAACGCGGAACCAGTGTTTCAGAGCTCCTCGAAACCTATTTGGCACAGCTGCGCGCTACTCCCGCGCTGCCTGATGGAGATGGGGCTTCGGCGCTCGTGCGGCGCATTCGCAGCGAGTTGGAGCAAGGGCAGCCGCAGGCTCCGCAGCAAGTTGACCAGAAGGCGGTTCGCTTGGACCACCTTAGAACAAAGTACGCATGAGGATCGCGGTGGATACCGACGTGCTGCTCGACCTGCTCGTGCTGCGGGCGGGGCACGTGGAGCCGGCGTTGCGCGCGGTGCACGCGGCCCAAAGCCAAGGGGTGGAGCTGGTAACGACGGCCTGCGTCCTGCAGAACGCCTACTTTGTGGGCCAGCGGCATTATGCGGAGTACTGGAGCCTCGAGCGCTGGCTCGACCTGCTGGATTCGGTGGAGCTTATTGCGGTTCCGAAGGCTGCTTTGGAGCGGGCGGTGGACTACACCGACTACGAAGATGCGGTGCTTGCGCTTTCAATGCAGCACGCAGCGGTGCGCATGCTTTGGACGCGGAACGCAAAGGACTTTAAGGAGTTTGCGAGCATCACCGCACGCTCGCCGGAGGCCTACCTCGCGGGAACAAGTAGCTAGTAACTAGCTGCTAGTAGCTCGTTTATTAAGCTGCGGTCGTTCATCAGGCGCGGAACTTTGTTTTGTCCGCCGAGTTTGCCTTTGGATTTGAGCCAATTGTGGAAGGTTCCGAGGGGGGCGGAATGGATGCGCGGCGGCCTGAGGACCAGGTCTTTGTAGCGCTTGGCTTCGTAGTCGGAATTGGCTGCCTTGAGGGCCGTGTCGAGGGCGGCTCCGAAGGCGTCGAGGGAATAGGGCGGAGTCTGGAATTCGATGAGCCAATCGTGGGCGCCGCCGGCTTCGCCGGCCGGCGCCAACCACGGCGCAGCGGTGTATTCGTCGACGAGGGCTCCGGTTTTGCGGCAGGCTTCGGCGATGGCGCGCTCGGCGTTGTCGATCATGAGTTCTTCGCCAAAGGCGTTGATGAACAGGCGTGTACGGCCGGTGATGCGAATGCGGTAGGGTGCGACTGACGTGAATTCGACGGTGTCGCCGACAATGGTCCGCCAGAGTCCGCCGTTGGTGTTGAGAACCACAGCGTAGTTGGTGCCCAGCTGAACCTCAGAAAGGGGGATGGCGCGGGAGTCCGAGCCGTTAAAGGCGGATACGGGGATGAATTCGTAGAAGATTCCGTGTTCGAGCATCAGGAGCATGCCGTCGGCGTCGAGGGCGTCCTGCACGGCAAAGAAGCCTTCAGAGGCGTTGTAGGTTTCGAGGCGGCGCGTGGCGGCGGGCAAGATGGCGGCGAACGAGGCCTCGTAGGGGGTGTAAGCGACGCCGCCGTGCACAAAGAGTTCGAGGTTGGGCCATACGGCCTCGAGGGTGGTTTCGCCCCGGATTTCGAGGACACGGCGCAGCAGAACCAGCATCCAGCTCGGAACACCGAAGAGGGAGGTAACGTTTTGGCGGGCCACCTGCTGGGCGATTTTCTCGATTTTGGCTTCCCACTCGTCCATAAGGGCGACGTCGTGGGAGGGGGTGGAGCGCCAGCTCGCCCACATCGGTAGGTTGTCGATCATGATGGCGCTCAGGTCGCCGTAGTACGAGTGCTCGTTGAGCTCGTTGATCTTGGAGGATCCGCCCAGGCGCAGGCTGAGGCCGTCGTAGAGTTGGGAGTCCGGCACCTGTTCCGCGTAGAAGGCGAGGAGGTCGCGGCCGACTTTGAAGTGGTTTTCTTCGAGGGATTCGCGCGAAACGGGTATGAATTTGGACTTGGCCGCGGTAGTTCCGGAGCTTTTGGCGAACCATTTGGTGACGCCCGGCCAGAGGACGTTGGCTTCGCCACGCATGCTCCGCTCGATCCAAGGGTAGAGCTTGTCGTAGTTGACGATGGGCACGCGCGCCGCGTATTCGGCATAGGTCGTGGCGACGGTGAGCCCGTGGGCCTTACCGTAGTCGGTGAGGGCTGCTGCGACCATGAGTTCGCGAAAGACCTGTTCCTGGGCGGCCACGGGCTGTTCGCGCATGTACTGCAGGCGCGGAATCCGGCTGCTGAGGCGCCAGTTGACGAGGTCGGTGATGGGCGAAAAGGCCATGCGGCAAGGTACCTTTGGTGGGTAAAAGGTAGTTCAGATGTCGTTCACTTGGTCCGCGGCGCCCGTGCGCAAAATGATTTTGTCGGTTTCGGAACCGGCGGTGCGCGCGTGGATTCCGCTCGGACGCCACCTTATCGATGTGAACGCCCTGACTGGCAAGCCGCTTCGCCTGGAGTGGCCCGGGATGGCCGAGTGCCAATCTTGCGGTGGCGTTTTTTCGGAGCTTCACGCCCAGGGGTTTTGCCGCACGTGCTTCTTTGACAGCCCAATGGCCGGCGCCAGCATCGTGCGCCCCGAGCTGTCCACGGCCCACCTCGGCAAGGCGGACCGCAACCTCGAGTTTGAGCGCGCGTACCAGCTTCAGCCGCACACGGTGTACCTGGCCGATTCGGGCGGAATCAAGGTCGGCGTCACCCGAACCCGGCAGCAGGTTACGCGCTGGCTCGACCAAGGGGCAACGCGGGCCCGCGTGATCGCGGTAACCGAAAACCGCTACGAGGCCGGGCTTATAGAAGTGGCGCTGAAGCAGCACTTTAGCGACAAAACCGATTGGCGCAAAATGCTGGCGGGGCTTGAATTCGGGGCGGAATTTGATGCCGCGGTGGGTCGCGCCCTTGCGTCGATTCCTGCGGACCTTCAGCGTTTTGCGGTCGCGGACGGCACGGAGCACCGGGCGCATTGGTCGTTGGCCCCTGGCTTTGCGGCGAAGTCGGTTAAGTTAAGCAAGCCCGGGGATGTGCTCGAGGGGGTCCTCGCCGGCCAGCGGGGCCAGTACGTGGCCTTCGCCGACGGCCGAGTGCTCAACGTCCGTTCGCACGAGGGCCTCTTCTTGGGGATTTCGTCACTAGGAAACTTTTGAATATAACAATTTGGTTATATAACTGAAAAGTTATAATTTTGATTGATGAAGAGCAATTCGTTGATCAAGATGATTGAGAAGGATGGTTGGTTTAAGGTTCGAACGAACGGCAGCCATCATGTGTTCAAGCACCATCAGAAGTCAGGTCTCGTAGTAGTTCCTCATCCGAAAAAGGATTTGCCAGTTGGTACGGCAAATTCCATTTTAAAGCAGGCTGGAATTAAATAGAGAAAAGATGGACAAGAATCAGAATATTGAGGTGCTCGTGGAACGTCATTACGACGGCACGTATTGGGGGACCACCCAAAATGTTCCTGGGGTGGTTTCTGCGTTTGGTGCGTCGTTAGATGAACTTAAGAACAACCTGAAGCAGGCATATGAATCCTACGTAGAGGTGGCTTTGGAGCATGGGGAGGCATGGGCTGAGGAAGCACGCCTTCGCACCGAATGGGTGTTTTCAATGAACATGCAGGCCTTGTTTGATTTAGTGCCCGAAGTCAAAATTTCTGCCATTGCTCGAAGAGCGGGAATTAACGAAAGTTTGATGCGACAGTACGCAACAGGCAAGGCGGTGGTATCTGAAGATCGAGTCCGCTACATTGAGCGGACGATTCACGACTTAGGTCGCGAGTTGCAGTCGGTCAAGCTTTAGGTACGTACGAACCGTCGGTACATCCAAACACCCGCGTACATAAAGGGCGTGTCCAGGGCGGCCATTAGGATTTTGAAGAGCCAGGCGTCGCCGATGTACTGGACAAGGGTGGGGGACGGAAGCACTCCGACAAAAAGTATGAGAATGACCAGGATGCTGTCAACGCCCTGAGAAAGCATGGTGGAGAAGTTGTTGCGGACCCACAGGTGCTTGCCGCGGGTCACGCGCTTCCAGAAGTGAAAGAGGCGCACGTCGACCAGCTGGGCGACCAGGTAGGCGGCCATGGAGGCCACGATGACGCGGACGGAGTTGCCGAAGACCATTCCGTAGGCCTCGTCGTCGACCTTGGAGAAGGGGAGCGCGGGCCAAATTCCGCCCAGCCAGATGACGAGCAGCACGAGGAGGAGGGCTGCGAATCCGCTGTAGACGACGTAGTCGGTGCGGCGCTTTCCGTAGAATTCGCTGAGGAGGTCCGTGACGAGAAAGGTGAGGGGGTACGGAAGAATTCCGACCGAAATGACGAAGGTTTTGAAGCCCAGGTCGATTTCGATGAATTTGTTGGAGACGAGGTTGCAGACAACCAAGGCGGCAATGAACAGGGCCGCCAAGGCCATATAGGTGGCGAGGTTTCGGCCTTCGAGCGGACCTTCGTGGAGTTCGTGGTCGTCCGTCATGATTTAGAAGACGAGGGTTTCGCGCGCCTGAATTCCGCCCATGCGCTGGATTTGGGTTTGAAGTCCGCGGAGCTGGGCCTCAAGGTTCGCGCTGCGCAGGCTGACGCCAACTTCGCGCAGCGCTTGCCGCCACGGCTCCTCGCTTTGGGGAAGCAGTTCGACGCGGTAGGTGGTGATTTTGGCCAGTTTGGCGCAGGACGCAAGGGCATCGTGAAGCCCGCCGAGGCGGTCAACCAGGCCGAGTTCCAGGGCGCGGCGGCCGGTGTACACGCGCCCGCGGGCGATCGAATCGACTACGCTGGCCTCGAGCTTGCGCCCCTGGACCACGACCTCCTTGAAGCGCGCGTAGGTTTGGTCGACCGAGCGCTGAACCACGGCCAGCTCGGCCTCGGTGGGGGTGCGGTCCAGCGAGGGAAAGTTGGCGAAGGGGTGCGTCGCCACCGGCTGGCTCTTGATGCCCAGCTTTTGGTTGAAGAGCTCTTCGCCGCTGAAGAGCAAGCCAAAGACGCCGATGGATCCCGTGATCGTCGTGGGCTGCGCCCAGATTTCGCGGGCCGGCGCCGCCATGTAGTAGCCGCCGCTGGCGGCAGCTCCGCCCATCGAAACCACGACCGGCATGGCTTCGGCAAGGCGCGTGACGCCGCGGTGAATTTCGTCTGAAGCCAAGGCCGAACCCCCAGGGCTGTTGATGCGCAGCACCACCCCCTCAATGTCGTCGCGCTCAAGCAGGTCGTCTACGGTCTCGTTGAAGTCGAAATCGGCGATGGCGTTGGGGTCGGAACCGTCGACCACGTCGCCCTCGGCAAACACTACGGCAAGCACGGGGGCGCTCGCGTCGTCGCTGAGCGTCGCCAGGTAGTCGGTGGCTGAGATCAGTCCGTCTTCAGCGCCGCCCCAATCGCTGAGCAGAAGCTCGTCGGGGTAGGCCAAGGCGTCGACCAGGCCGAGCTCAAGGGCGCGCGACGCGGTAAGCAGCGGTTCGAGCTGGAGTACGTGGTTCCAGGCGCTGTCGGCGACCGCGGAACGGCTGGCGCGCACCCGGGTTTCGAATTCGGACCAAAGTCCGCCCAGCAATTCGGTGTACTGCAGGCGGTTGGCCTCAGACATTTCGTCGGCAATGAAGGGTTCGCCAGCGCTTTTAAATGCGTTGCCGCTGCCGCGCACCAGGTGGGCCTTGACCCCGAGCTTGTCGAGGGCGCCTTTGTAGTACATCGGGCTGGCGCTGAGGCCGTTGAGCACGAGCATTCCCGCGGGGGCGAGGTAGATTTTGGTTGCCACACTGGCCAAAAAGTAGGCTTTGGGGTCGTAGGCCTTGCTGGTGGCGACGACGGTTACGCCGGCCTTTTTCGCCTTGGCGAGTTCCGCCCGCAGCTCGGTCAGGGCTGCCCAGCTCGCGTCGACCATGCCGAGGTCGAGCCAAATGGCCTTGACTTGGCCGTTGCTGAGGCGGGCGCCGCGCACGGCCTCGGTGAGTTCGTACAGCGACAGCGGAGCGGGCTCGTCGAGAAGTTCCGCCCAAAGCTGATCGACCTCGTTGGGGCGCTCGGCGATTCCGCCTTCGAGCTGCACGTGGAGAACGGCCCCCTCAGGCACCCCGATAACGGGGTCGCTTGCGTTGGCCGCCGCCCCGATGGCAAAGCCCACAAGGATCGCGATTAAAAGAAAAAACCCAACTACCGAGCCCACGAGGGCACCAAAAAACTGCTTCATGTGTTTCTTTGCCGCGGGCAAACGCCCTTAATGTTTATGAATGCCAAGGTACTAAAGGTCCTGCTCCTGCTCGGAAGCAACAGCGAAGACGCCGTGAAGGTTTTGGCGGAGGCCCGCGGTGCCTTGGCGGAGCGGGCCAACGTTGCGCGAAGCGGAAGCCTATGGCGCACCGCGGCCTGGGGCTTTGACGGACCGGACTTTGTCAATCAAGTTCTTGAAATGGAGTGGCTCGGCGAACCTGAAGCGCTGCTTGAGCTCTGCCTCGAGGTGGAGCGGGAGCTCGGGCGGGTTCGCGACGCGGCCGGTCCGCGGTATGCCAGCCGACGCATCGATATTGACCTACTGCTGACGTCGCCGTTTCGGAGCATTTCTGGGCCGGAGCTGGAGCTTCCGCATCCTCGGATGCCCTTGCGACGCTTTGTATTACAGCCACTTGCGGAGCACTGGGGCGACTGGGTTGCCGCGAGTTCAGGGGGGCGCGTTGATGATCTTTTGGGGCAATGTTCCGACGAGAATGCCGTATATTTGCTCAAATTCTAAACAAAACGATTTATGAAGTACGTAGCTCTTGCCGCCAGCGCCTTGATGCTGGCTTCGTGCGGTGTGAAAGACCTCGAAACCGAAGTAGCCTCGCTCAAAGGCGAATTGGCTAAAGTTCAAAAAGACGGCGACGGCGACGGCGTTTCAGACGCGTTCGACCTCGAGCCCAATACGCCGAAGGGCGCTTTGGTGGACGGTTCAGGCCGTGCACTCGACCTCGACGGCGATGGAGTGCGTCATGAATTGGACGTGGATCCGTTTAGCCAGCGCGGCGTGCGCGTAGACGCCAGCGGTGCCGAGCTCGACAGCGACGGCGACGGCGTTTCAGACAGCAAGGACAAAGAGCCCAACACCCCCGCGGGTTCGTTGGTGAACTTCCAAGGCAAGCGCATCGAGGCCAACGGCCTGAGTGCGTCGGTTGCCAGCGCGTTCATTCCCGAGATCATTTTTGCGACCAACAGCGTAACGGTTTCGGCCGAAGAGGAAGCCAAGTTGGCCGTAGTTGCCAAGATGCTTAAGGCGAATCCGAGCCTGCGCCTGCAGATCATCGGCCACGCCGACAAGACGGGTTCAGAGAAGACCAACCTCAAGGTGGGCGAGCGCCGCGCCAAGGCCGTTCTTCGCGTGCTGACGACGACCTTCAGCCTTCCGGAGTCGCGCTTCGACGTAGTGAGTAAGGGCGAGAACGACCCGATCTCTAAGAAGAACCAGCACAACCGCCGCGTTGAGTTCGTGGTGATCAAGTAAGCGAGCAACGCTCGTGAGCGAAGGGCCCGGCCGTTAGGTCGGGCTTTTTTTTGTTACTAGTAACTAGTTACTTGTTTCTGGTTACTTGCCTGAGAATTCCTTTTTCCATCGGTGGAGCAGCATGAGGGCGTCCATGGGCGTAATGCCGTTCGGGTCGAGTCCCTCGAGTTCGGCGCGCCAGGCCTGTGCGGCGGGGTCCTCCCACTGAATGAAGGAAAGTTGGGCTGCGGGCGTCCCAGGATTTCGTTCGGATTTTTCCGGATTTGAATTTTTTTCAAGCTCGCGCAAAACGGAACGGGCCCGAAGCACCACGCTCGGCGGCATTCCGGCCATGCGGGCGACTTCGATGCCGAAGGAGTGTGAGGATCCGCCCTCAGCGAGGGTGCGCAAGAAGATCATGCGGCCATCGATTTCTTGAATGCGCACGTGCCGGTTGGCAATGCCCGGTAGGCGGTCGGCCAGCTCGTTGAGCTCGTGGTAGTGGGTGGCAAACAGCACCAACGGCTTGAAGGGGTGGTCGTGAAGGTATTCGGCGATGGCCTGGGCGATGCTGAGGCCGTCGTAGGTGGCGGTTCCGCGCCCGATTTCGTCCAGCAGTACCAAGCTGCGGTTGGTAAGGCCGTTGAGGATGGAGGCGGTTTCAGCCATTTCGACCATGAAGGTCGATTCGCCGGCGCTGAGGTTGTCGCTGGCGCCCACGCGCACAAAGACCCGATCCAAAAGCGGAAGTTCGGCGCGGTCGGCGGCCACAAAACTTCCGATTTGCGCCATCACCGCCTGCAGGGCGGTTTGGCGAAGCAGCGCGGATTTACCCGACATGTTGGGCCCGGTAATCATCCATATGTGCTCGCCGGTGGCGTCCAGGCACACGTCGTTGGGAATGTAGGGCTGGTCGCTCGGCAGCCGCTGCTCGATGACGGGATGGCGGCCGGCCTTTACATGCCAGTAGCTAGTTGCTGGCAACTGGTTGCTAGTGGCTAGTGGCTCGCCGGCCGGCGTAGCCCGCGGCGACGCGAACTGTGGACGGGTCCAGCGGTGGCGTCGCGCCAGGGTCGCGAAGTTCAGAAGCACGTCGAGCTCGGCCAGGGCCCGCGCGTTGCGCAGGAGGGCGGGGAGCGCGCGCTGCGCGCGCGCGACCAGGTCGGCGAAAAGCTGGGCTTCGAGGTCGGCAATGCGCGAATCAGCTTGGAGGATGCCCTCTTCTTGCTCTTTGAGCTCGGGCGTAATGTAGCGCTCCGCGTTGACCAGGGTTTGCTTGCGGATCCAGTCGGCGGGAACGCGGTCCTTGTGGGAGTTGCGCACCTCGAGGTAGTAGCCAAAGACGTTGTTGAAGTCGAGCTTGAGCGAGGGGATTCCGCTGCGGTCGGACTCGGCCTGCAGAATGCCTTCGAGCACGGAGCGGGCGTCGCGCTTGAGCAGGCGGTAGCGGTCGAGCTCGGGGTCTACGCCCGGGGCGATGGCGCCGCCCTTGGCGAGGAGCACGGGCGGCTCAGGCGAAAGGGTGCCGAAGATGTCGGAACTCCAGGCCTCGAGGGGGTCGAGGGCGGCCAGCAGATGCTCGAGGGGTTCGGACCCGTTGAGTTCCGAGGCAAGTTCGTTGATCCGGGCGACGGCGTGGGCCAGGGCGCGCAGGTCGCGAGGGCCCATGCGGCCCGTAGCGAGCCGGGTGGCCATGCGCTCGAGGTCGGGGAGCTCAGCGAGGACGGCCGCGGAGCGGGCGGCGGGCTCAGGGTGGTCGAGGGCCCAGGCGACGGCGTCGTGCCGGCGGCCGAGGGCCTGGGGGTCGAGGAGCGGCATGGCCAGCCAGCGACGAAGGAGCCGCGCGCCCATGGGGTTGGCGGTCGCGTCGAGCACGTCGATGAGGCCGACTCCGCCCGGGTGGGCCGAGCCAAAGAGTTCAAGGTTCCGCACCGTGAAGCGGTCCATCCACAGGTGGGTGGCGGGGCGCAGGCGCTGGATGCGCTCGATGTGCGCCCAGTTGGCGTACTGGGCCTGGCGCAGGTAGTGCAGCAGGGCGCCGCAGGTAATGGTGGCCAGCGGGGCGTCGTCGAGGCCAAAGCCCTTGAGGGAGGCGGTTCCGAAGTGGTCCGCCAGCGTGCGCGCGGCAAACTCAGGGGCAAACACCCAGTCTTCGAGGCCGCTGGGCACGGCGGTTCCAAACAGGGCACGGTCGACACCCGCACGGCGGTTGAACACCACTTCGCTGGGCTTAAACGACTGCATCCACGGGTCGATTTCGCCAAGCGGTCCTTCGGCGGCAAAAAACTCGCCCGTGGACACGTCGACCAGGGCGAGGCCGAGCAGCGGGCCGTCGACGTGGAGGGCGGCCAGAAAGTTGTTGGTGCGCGCGCTCAGCAGGGTTTCGTGGTGGGCGATTCCGGGAGTGACGACTTCGGTGACGCCGCGCTTGACGATGCCTTTGACCGACTTGGGGTCTTCGAGCTGCTCGCAGATGGCGACCTTGAACCCGGCCTTGACGAGGCGGGGCATGTAGGCGTCGAGGGCGTGGTGCGGAAAACCCGCCAGCGGCATGTCGGCCGCGGCCCCGTTGGAGCGCTTGGTGAGCACGATGTCGAGGGCTTTGGCGGTGGCCACCGCGTCGTCGCCAAAGGTTTCATAAAAGTCGCCTACGCGGAACAGCAGCAGGGCCTCCGGGTACTCCGCCTTGAGGGCGTTGTACTGCGTCATTAGCGGAGTTTCTGCGGGTTTCTTAGCCATAGCGCGACCTACCTTTGCGGCGGAATGGCGAAGATAACCATGCGCAAACGGCTAACCGAGGAAATTCGTGCGGAACGCTTCGCGTCCCCTTCTGAACGGATTCCGGTGGTGGCGCTGCTCGAAAACCTGCGAAGTGCCCACAACGTTGGTTCGTTTTTTCGCACCGCCGACGCCTTCGGGTTGGCCGAGCTTTGGTTGAGCGGTTATTCGTGCCGTCCGCCCCACGTGCAGCTCGACAAGGTAGCGTTGGGTGCGACCGAAACAGTTCCCTGGCGCGGATTTTCAGATGCTGCCGAGGCGATCGCCGCCGCTCGGGCCGCGGGCATGGCCGTCTACGCCGTGGAGCAGACCGATGCGTCGGTATCGCTGGCTTCGATGCCCACCCCGGCCGCTGGGATCGTGCTGGTCTTTGGCAACGAGGTGAGCGGCGTGGAGCCTGGTACGCTGTCGCGGTGCGACGGGGCGCTGGAGGTTCCGCAGTTCGGCCTCAAACACTCGCTGAATGTGAGCGTGTGCGGCGGAGCGGTGCTCTGGGAGGCCTGCCGCCGCTACCGCGGGCTTTGAGTACGCACACTACATGTAACTGGTAACTAGTTACTAGTGGCTAATATTTCTAAATGAAAAAACCCGCCGGTTGGGGCGGGTTTTGGTCTGGAGCGAAAGACGGGATTCGAACCCGCGACCCCGACCTTGGCAAGGTCGTGCTCTACCAACTGAGCTACTTTCGCATTGGGGAGTGCAAATATACAACCCGCTCCAGATTTTGCAATAGCCGTCGGCCCAAAAAAAGAGCCGCCCCCAAGGTGGGAGCGGCTCAGAGCAATTGGGATTTCGAAGTCCGCCTTACTGCAGAACGACGCGTAGGGTGGTTCGGCCGGCTTCGCTTACTACCTCTACAAGGTACATGCCACGAGCGAGAGAATTTAGGTTGATTTCGGCCCGGTCCGCACTAACCTGCTGGTTGGCAAGAATTTGACCGTTTAGATTTCGCACCGCGATGCGGTAGGTCGATACGCCCGGAAGCTGGAGGTGCACCGTGCCCATGGTGGGGTTGGGGTGCAGCCCAATCAAGAGCTGGCCTTCGCCCAGACCAACGCTTTGGTTGCCGGGTGAGCCGACGTCGTTGCCGGTAGAGGCGTAGGCTCCGCGCACACCCACGGCCGCATTGCCGAGGTAGGTGCAGGCGGTGTCAAACTCGACGCTGTAGCCAGCGAGGGCGTTGGTGTATTCGGCGCGGCACACTTCGATAGCCGTGGCTGACGTGTCAAAGAGGACGACGCCGTCGCCGCTGGCGCTAAAGCTGGGCTGCGACGAGGCAAAGTCCTGGTTGACGAGCACCTGAACCCAGGGTCCGAGGTTCCACGCGGCGCGGAAGGCGGCTTCGTTGGCCGAATCAATTTGGGCAACCACGATGGCTTCGCCGGGGTTGATGGTTATGCTCGGGAAGACCACCGTGCCGGGGTTCCACGAGTTGTCGTCCCAGCTGAATCCGGCAAGGTCAACAGCCGTCGTGCCGTAGTTGGTGAGTTCAAACCAGTCCTCGTTGATGGCGCTGTTGGCGTCGTTGGAGCTCGGCATCACCTCGGTAATGGCCAGGTCGTAGGTCACGGGGACGGGGTAAAGGAAGTCGGCCAGGTAGCGCGGCAGGAACTGGTATCCGCTGGTGTGCGGTGCGCTGTTGTCAAACTGACCGCCGATTCCAACCACGTCGAAGGTTCCGACGGGGCAGGGGGCGTTGTAGACGTCGGACACGTCGGCGTCAATGCGCAGCTGAATGGTGTCGGTGCCGTCGGTTACGTTTACCGAGAATCCAGAACCTGCGTTGGTCCATTGGGCCGGGTTGATGACGTACACGTCGTTCATGCGGATCAGCTGGCTTTCGGTCACCTCGCCAAGCTCCGTGATGACGACGGGGGTCGGGAGGGTCGCGTTGGTGCTCACCACGACGATGGAGTCCGCGTTGATTTGAGCAAGGCCGTTGAAGTGGCCAATGACGCCGATGATGCGCACGACGTCGCCTTCGTTAATGGTGTAGCCGAGGTTTTTGGTGCCCGCCCCAAAGACGCCGAAGCCCACGCTGCCGTCGTGGATGGTAAAGCCCAGGTTGCCGGTGGTGGCAAAAGTTTGGGTGTTCACGCCGAGCACGGTTCCAACCAGCTTGCACATTTTGTTGTTGGAGTCGGGAATGCCCTGGGCATTGATTCCTTTTACCTGCGGAAGGGTGCGGGTCGGAATGTAGACGTCGTTGTCGGCGATGGTGAAGGTGAACGTTGAGGGCGCACCAATGCTGAGTCCGGTGCTGGCGGACGTCATCGTGAAGAGCAGGTTTTCATTGCCTTCAATGTTGCTGTCGTCGATCACGTTGACGCTAAAGCTCACGGTGTCGGCCATGCTCGGTACGGGCAGTGTCAAGGTGGTTCCGCTAAGGGCTGGCGTCGTGGTGGCGTCGGTGCCCAACACAAATCCAGTGCCCGGAGTGGCGGTCAGGGTAACGCTGCCGGCGGCCATCAGGTGCGGCTGCACGTGAAGCTTGATCGTTTGGCTGACGTTGCCTTCGAGCTTGGTGGCGCTGCCGCCCACGAATCGAATCGTCGGGGTAGTGGCAACTACCGGAATGATGTCGTTGGTGTCGCGGGGGAAGATTTGGTATCCGCTCGTGTAGGGAAGCGAGTTGTCGAACTGCTGGAGTCCGCCAATCACGTCAATCATGCCCACAGGCTGCGGACGGTTCCAGACGCCCGAAAGGGGAACGACGCGCAGGGTGTAGCTGTTGGTTCCGTCGGACAGCGTGATGTTTTGGCCCGAACCGGTCCACGTGGCCGGCCAGGTCGTCACGCTCAGGCTGTTCATGCGCACGAGCTTGCCTTCGTTGCCTTCGGCCAGGGTAGTCACCACCACCGGGGCGGGAAGCGGACGGTTTTGGGCGCGAACGTGGATCGTGTCGGGAATAATCTGCAGAAGACCGTTGTACTGGTTAAGGGTTCCGTAGACTTCGAGGGAATCTCCGCGCAAGGGCGACGCGTAGTTGGTCAAGTCCGCGCTTCGGAAGACCACGATGCCACCCGTAGCGTCCTGAAGGTGGAAGGTGTAGCCCGAGGCACGGAAGTCGTTGGTCGTCACCACCCCGCGGAGGCGCACCACCACGTTGTTGGAGTCGGCCACGCCGTCGTTGTTCACGCCGCGAATCGTGCCAATGGCGCGAACGGCCGGCCCCGTGGTCGTTCCGCCGCCACCTCCGCCGCCGCCACCTGATCCAGATGTGGTAACGAAGAATTCAAGGGCTGTTTGTAGGCCTCCGGTTCCGGTAGCAGCTTCTGCATTGTATCCGTATAAACGGAAGGTTACCGAGGTTAGGTTACTTTGGGTAAGCTGAAAAACATTATCGGCGTAGGTCTGAGCTACGTCGGTCAAGGTCATTTCGCCGTTTGCCGCAGTTACGCCTGTGCCCAGAGAGTCAAGGGAGATATTGGTGGCGTAGTTATTTAGCGAAGACCGCCATGCGTATTGGCGTGGGCCCGTTGAGCTGCGGTAGAGGTCAAAACGAACCTTGGGGTTTGAAAACGTTTGACCTGTGGCGGCCGTGATCGTGAATTCAATGTACTTTGTTGGGTCTAGGCTTCCCGTGAAGGTGTTACTTCCATTCGTCGCGCCCAGAGGCCAGTCATTGCCTCGAAATGCGTTGGCGCCACTCGTTGACGTGAATCCGTTTTTGGTCAATGCACTCGCCGTAACACCAGTGAGGACGGGACCGTTGTAAGCAAAACTCGTTACGTTACCATTGGATCCAAACGTGTAGCTACCGGCTTGGACTGAGGTTCCGCCCGAGGTTACGGTTACGGTTCCGACCATAGCTGGAATGTGGGGGTCGCATTGGTAGTTGTACACCCCGGCCACGGTGAATTGATGGCTAAAGGTCCAGGTTCCACCAGCAACGGCACCACTCGTAAAACCAGCAGGATTGCTTGGGAAGGTAGCCAAGCTTCCATTGACGTTGTGGGCACCACTTACCTGGGTCCAAGTGACGGTATCACCCAAGGCAACGGTGAGGCTTGCCGGATTAAAAAAGTTCGAGCCAACCTGAACCTGGTGGTTGGTGGCCGAGGCCGCGAGCGCAAGCAGGGCGGCAAAAAGGGCGTAAACGTGCTTCATGTTTAGATCAAAATGGATGCTTTGGCAAAGGTACCCCCAAAGCGCGGGCGAAGGGTTAGTTAAACGTTAATCGAAGTCTAAGGTGTTCTTAAATCGGCTGACTCGACCGTTGCCGGCGTCGACCACGTAGAGGATGCTGCGCCAGTAGCCCACGGCGACGGGACCGTTGAACTGCATGGGGCCGGTTCCGCGTCCGCCAAACGAAACTTTGGCGTAGCGCGTTTCGCCGCTCGCGGGGGGCGGCGGAATTCCCTCTAGGCCGTTGGCGGTGAACTGATAGACCGAATCTTTGGCCTCGTCAACCACAAAGAGGTAGCGCGTTTGGTCGCCGGCCATCGCCATGCCTACCGGGCGCTCAAACAGTCCGGGTTGACCGATCCAGCGGTCGGTGCGGTCGGGGTTGGGCAAGGCCACGCCTGGCTTGTAGTCGGCGCCGTAGGGCGTCTCGACCAGGTTGATTTGCTGCACGCGAATTTCTTGGTTGGCGTCGAGCGAGGTGTACCAAAAATCATCGCCAGCCCGAGCGGTAAGCTGGGGCGGCTGCGCAAAGCTGACGATGCCCTGCGGCGCCTTGAAGTAGTTTGCAAAAAGTCCAGCCGAGGTGGTTACGCTCAGCGGCGAAACGTACTGGTCTTGAGCGTCAAACAGCACCACGGCCTGGTCGGGACCTTGGTTGGCGTTGTTGGTAATCGTTCCGCGACGGGTCACGTAGTAGCGGTTGTTGAGGGTGGGATCGGCGCTTGCCAAAATGGCGATTTGGCCAAATTCCGCGTTGGCGTCGCCCGTTGAAAACGTGGATTTGAAGTAAAACGGGTGCACCGTTTTGTGGACGATTCGGGCGTAGTCCAGTCCGTAGCCGTTTGGCGCCGTTTGGTTAATGCGGTAAATGGCGGGAAGCGTGTAGGCAACCCCATTAATGCTGGTATCGTGCGTGCCAATCGCCAGCAGGTCGAGCCGGCGGTCTTGGCGGACCGTTTTCACGCCCGGAACGCTAAACCGTCCCTGTTCAGCGCCCGACTCGTCGAGGCACACGATTTCTTCAGTCCCCGCATCGACGACGTAAATGAGTTCGTCAAAGCCGATGCACAGGTCGGTCGGGTGCACAAATCCGTCAAATGCCGGCTGAATGGGCACGTAGGCGATCTCCCGGATTCCGTAGTTCGGAACCTCAATAAAGTCGAGGTCGGTCTTGGAACCGAAGTAGTCTTCGCAGCCGGTCAGGCCAAGGGCGACGGCTATAAGGGCCAGCAACTTCTTCATTTCGTGGATTTTGAGTGCGGAATCAGCGTAAGCCCAATCGAAGACCAGGTGCCCATGCCCGAGGTGGGCTGCACGGCGAGGTCAAGGAGGGCCTTGGTTTGGCCCAGCTGCTGCGCGACGCCGAGGCCCATGGTTGGGTAGGGCTGTCCGGCTTGGTTGAGCATGATTCCGCTGCGCACAAAAAGCTGGTCGGCAAAGCGGTACTCGAGGCCGGCGCGGTAGTTTTCGGCGTTGTCGCTGGGGTGCACGAGCTGCGCCGCCACGTCGAGGTGGTGCTTGCCGCGCTCGAGGGCCCGGTAGTGGATTCCGATGGCGAATTCGGTCGGAAGGTTGGCCGATTCCAGCGACGACAGGGAGTCGCGGTTGTAGGACACGGCCCACGCGGTTCCGTTCAGCGAAACCGGCGCGCCAAAGTTGCGCAGCACGACCGCGAAGCGCAGGCCCTCTTCGCGCAGGTGGTACTGAAATCCCACGTCGGCCGCCGCACCCCAGCCAGCGTAGCCCGAGCTGTAGCTTTCGTTGAGGGCTTTGAGGGTTACGCCCATCTGAAACTGCTCGGTGAGCTGCTGCGAATAGGTGACCAGAACGGCCGTTTGGGCGTCGTAGAGCAGGCGCCCGGTGCCCTGGGGGCGGAATTCGGTGCGCTCTTCGTAGGCGCCCGTCTGCAGCCGTTCAATGCCGAAGCCCCAGGCCGCGCTGCGCCCGCGAATTTTGGAGGCGACAAAGGCCGAGCCCTGCTCGAGGCCGCTGCCGTTGCCCACGCTCGCAAAGGCCGCGCTGAGGCCCGAGGTCCGCGCGAGGCCGGCAGGGTTGTAGCCCAGGCTGCGGGCGTCTCCGCCCAAAATGCTGCCCACCGAGCCCATTCCGGCCGAGGCGATGTGGTAGTCGGACTTCAAAAAGCTGTAGGACGCCTGGCCCGCGCGTTCGCCGCCGTAGCTGGGCAGCCACTGGCCGTGTGCCTGGAGGCCAAGGGCCACCGCGAGGAGGGTCAAGGTCGTCTTCATAGCTTGAACTGTAGGCCAAAGAGGATTTGACGGGGCGGACTGTAGCGCGACGGATCGCGCGGGTCGAGTCCGCGCTCCTGCGGGCCGTTGTACTCAGGGCGCGGATCGCGCCAGGTGTTGGGCACGTCGTCGCCGTACTCGTAGGCTCGGCCGGTGACCGGGTTAATGAGCTGAGCGTTGCGGCGGTTAAGCAAGTTCAGTACGTCGACCGAGAACTGCACGCCGCGGCCTTTGGGCGTAGCGAGGTCGTAGGTCAGGCGGGCGTCCCAAGTGTGCCAGGGGGTGCCCAGTTTGGCCAAAAATTCGTTGACCTGAATGGCGTACTGCGGACGGCCTAAGTCGTTGACGCCTACCAGGGTTTGCGGCGTGTAGCGGTAGCCGGCCGAGCCGCGGTACTGCAGGAATCCGCCGAGTCCGCGCAAGGGAATGCCCCAAACGCGAAGCGAGGTGTCGGCCTGAAAAAACCAGCTGGAGTTGAGGTTCCACGGGCGGTCCCAGGCCAAAAACTGCTCGCGGCTGAGCGGAACCTCACCGTTTTGCTCAATTTGCAGCGACGACTCGCGGGCGCTGTTGGATTTTCCGCGCGCCGACTGAAGCGACGTGTTGGCAACCCAACGCAGCCATTTGGACAGCTGCCATTCGAGGCCCAGTTCGACGCCCTGAATGCGGGCGTAGTCCTGGTTGATGTACATGGTCTTGGTGACCGGGCGACCGGTGGCGTCGAGCACAAACACGCGGCGCGACACGATGTAGTCAAAGCGGTTGGAATTGTAGGCGCTCAGGGTCACGCCAAAGCTGCGGCTGAACGCGGCCTTGTAGCCGACTTCGTAGGCCACATTGACCTCGGGGTCGAGGTTGGGGTTGCCCAAAAAGCTCAAGAAGCTGCGGTCTTGGTAAATGGGGTCGAGTCCGGCATACAAAAACCGCGGGTGGGGCAGGCGCATGCTGTGGCCGTAGTTGAAGTAGAGCACGTGGTTGGGCGTAACCGGGAAGGTTACGTCGAGGCGCGGAAGCAGGCGGGCCTTCCAGCGCAGCCCCGCAAGGCCGATGGTTTTGTCGAGGTAGTCCGCGCGCACGGCGTCGACCACCGGTGAGTTGGGGTTGGCGATGGCTTCGTCGGCAAAGGTTCCCGGCGCCCACATGTTCAGGCGCAGCCCGAGGGTTGCCTGCAGGCCTTTGTAGGTGATGCGGTCTTCGGCGAAGGCGCCAAATTCGCGCGGCCGGGCCTTCCAAATGTCGTTTGACGATCCGATCGAAATCGACTCGGTGAAGGTGCTGTCGTTGAGTTTGATCGGCGCCCCCACCCACGGAGCGGTCACGTCGACCCACTGGTACTCGTTCCACTGGTTTTCGGTGCCAAAGGCCACTTTGTGCACCCCTCCTGCCGGGTAGTGGTTGACTTTGAGGCGCAGGGTGTATTCTTCGACGTAGTGGTCGTGCCAGGTGGGCGCAATTCCGCCGTTGTTGTACAGCCCGTCGCCAGGGCGAATGTACACGGTTCCCGACGGGTCAGCCGGGTTAAACACACTAACCGGGTACGAAATAATGTTGGCCTCGTCGAGAATTTCGTCGACGGTCTCTTGGCGGAACGGCCGTCCGTTGGCGTCAGCCCGAAGGTTGGTAAACAGCCGTCCAACGTTTACGCTCATGCCCCACTTCGGACCAAAAACCTGCTGAAATCCGAGCGCCGTCAGGTTGGAGTGGTGGGTGTAGGTAGTGGCGCGATCCAGGTCCTTGCTGCGGATGTACTGGTAGCCCGGCGTCAGCAGCGCGTCGAGTCCAACGATTTGAAGGCTGCGCGTGTTTTGGTTGATGTTCAGCGAGTGCTGGTTGCTGAGCGTGAATTTTCCGCCCTTCCAAACCTTGAGGCCGAGCTTGAGGGAGTGCGACCACTGGTTGTCTTGGCGCGGAGCCCACAGCGAGTCGTTGGACTTGAACAGCGACGAGTGCAGCTGCTTGGCCACCGTCGGAAAGTAGGTGTCGCTGAGGTCAAACGACGCGCTGGTAAACAGCGTTAGCCGTTTGTTAGTCAACGGAACGGGGGTCGCCAGCGTGGCCTCGCCGCGGTCCGTAAAAAAGCTGCTGGCCGAGGTGGGACGTGCGAGGTAGTCCCGCTGCATGCGGCCCGAAACCTCGAGCCGATCGCCGCCCTCGCGAATTTGGGTGCTCACGACGCCGCTGGAACCGCCACCGAACTCGGCGCTCGCGCCGCTAGTAGTCACCTGAATGCTTTGAATGGCCGACGACTGCACGTTGACGCCAAATCCGGTGCCCGCCAGCGGGTCTTGGGCGCTGATTCCGTCGACGAGGTACTCGGTTTCGTACACCCGCGCTCCGCGAATTTGCAGTCCGTCGGTGGTTTTGACGACGCCCGCTTGGGTGGCTACTGCGTCTTCGACGTTGCGCACGTTCATTTGGCGCAGTTCGTCGGTGCCGATGAGGCGTTCGCTTCCGGCCCGCTCGAGGTCAACTGCGGTTTTTTTGCCCACGACGGTAACCGTTTGGAGCTCGTTAATGTCGCTTGAAAGCTTTACGTTCAGCGTAGTCGTTTGGCCGAGGGTCACGCGGACGCCGTTGATCTGCTTGGTTCCGTAGCCCATCATCTGCACCTTGACGCTGAATTCGCCCACCGTAACCTTGGGCAGGCTGAAGTTGCCGTTGACGTCGGTGACCGCGGTGAGGTAGGTGCCCACGAGGCTCACGCCGGCTCCAGGGAGCTCCTCGCCGGTTTCGGCGTCGCGCACGGTTCCGCGCAAGGCGCCCAACTTTTGGGCCGAAGCCCCAAAGCTCGCCAGCATCGCCAGCACGATCGCGATTTTAGAGACCAAATTCATCGATCAGAATTTTTTGAAGCGCGTCGCGGCGCATTTGGCCGTTTTGGCCGTCGAGTCGGTGAAGGTCAAACGACAAAAACACGCTCTGCACGGCGCCCTGCTTGCGTCGAAGCACCCCCATAAGGTTGTCGCCCTGCCAGCCCGAAAGTTTGCTCAGCTGGCCGCGGTACAGCACTTCGGCGTCGGCGCTCGCCACCATCGGAGTGAGGCCGATGAGCACGTTGGTCGACTTAAGGCTGGGGTATCCGCTTTGCTGGGCCACGAGTGCGGAATCGGTCACCAACCGAACCTGACCGGTGCTGGTCACGAGTCCGTCGATGGGGAAGGTGCCGACGAGGTCGGTAAGGTCTGAGGTCGCGCTGAACGACGCGCTCACCAGCACCCGTCCGCCCCCCTCGCCAAAGCGCTGAATGGCCGGCCCCATGTGGGCCAGGGGGAGTTTGGTCAGCCCCGTCTGGGGGTCGAGCATGACCGACGAGGCGGTGTACACGACCACGGCGTCGTAGCCCCGCAGGGTATGGCGAAAGCCGGGGTTCCACGACCGCGGACGCGCGGCGCCGCTGCTGCTGAGCAGGTCGAGCAGGTCGTAGTCGACGCCCAAGGCCGCGAGGTCGCTGGACCAGGCGGCGTCGGCGGCGGCGCTGTGGCTTGCCACCACCAGCAGCCTAGACTGGGGCATCTTCACCGTGACCGTCGGGGCCGTGTCGGGGGCGGACCATGCCCCGGCAAGGTCGCGGGCACGAATTTCGAGCACACTAGGGCCGGCGGTATCGAGGGCGTAGCCCCAATTGGCCGCCGAAGCCTCCTGGTTGCCGTAGTACAGCGTGGTGGCTCCGTTCGCCGCGAGCACGAGGCTAACCAACTTTTGGTTGGGGTCGATTGGGCGCCAGGCACCGCCGTTCACCCGAAGCTCGACGTCGGTAATGCTGCCGTCGCCGTCGGGGTCTTCGGCAAACCACTGAAACGTTACCGCATTCCACACCGGCACGTCGGGAAAGCTCGAGGTCGTGAATTCCGCCGACGGGGGCGTGTTTTTGATGGGTACCACGAGGCGGGCGGGGCTGGGGTCGGTTCCACCTTCGTGGTCAATGGCGCGTACTTCGACCACCAAGTCTGCGGTGTCCTGACCCGCCGGAATGCCCAGCACCAGCGTGCTGTCGGTCTGCGTCGTGCGCACCCACGGACCGTCGCTAACGCGCAGTTCGTAGGCCACGACGTAGCCGTCGGCGTCGCTGCCGAACCACGCCAGCTTAACGACCGAATTCAGGCGGTCGGGCCCGCTCAAGTCGATGCGGTCGACCGACATGCGCGTTTCGGGCAGCTGGTTCTCCACCGGAACCCCCGGCTCACATCCCAACGCCAGCCCGAGGAACAGGCTGAGCGCCGCGAGGCGCAAGGCACGGCGGGGGCGGGTGAACAAAGGGAGGCGGCGCACGGCGGTTGGGTAATTACTGCTTGACGACGCGGTAGGTTAGGCGGCGGCCTTCGGAATCGAGGGTCAGCACGTAGGTTCCTGCGGCGAGTCCGCTAAGGTCCAGTTCCGTGGGCGCCGAGGTGCGGCGGCCGCGAAGCACGGCTCGGCCGGTGAGGTCGCTGAGTACCCAAGTGCCCGCGGGCCCCTCGACCACGATCACGTCGGCCGTCGGGTTGGGGAAGCTGCGAAGCGCGGCAGCATCGCCCTCGTGCAGACCAATCGTAGACTTGGGCAGCGCCGTCGAGTCGAGGGCGACATTAATGCCGATAAAGTCGTCGTTGTTGCGCGGAAGCACACGGAAGTTGCTGAATCCGTAGAACAGGATGCCCTCTACCGCGTCCATGGTCATGGTATCGGCGACCAAAATGGGGTCGACCATCATTTCGCCGTCAATGGTGTCGTACTGAAGGTCGCTGACCAGCTGCACGTAGAGCGAGCCAAAGGCCGTGGCCGATTGGCGCCCCGCCATGACCAGGGTGCGGCGCCAGTAGCCCGCGCCCGGGGTCTGCGAAACCGCGAAATCACCAAAGCCGAGGTTCGGGTTCGTCACGCGAAGCTTGGCTTGGTTGGGGTCCGCCAGGCGCACGTAGCAACCCTCGTAGGCTTCCCAGCCCCAGTTCCACTTGCTGGCGCTGTCGCTCGGATTCAAGACCGAAGCCGAGAGCGCGCGGCGTTGGCCGGTGCGCGAAACGCTTGATACGTTGAGGCGGGTCATGCCGTAGTATTCCTCCACGAGGCCGGTAACCTGAACTTCTTCTTCGCGGAAGAACTGAGTAATGCCTGATCCGACGCACCAGATTCCGCTCCACGGACCGCCGTCGGCGTCTTGGATGTACAGGTAGCCGAGGTCGTAGGGCTTGGTCGAGGCCGTTACAAATCCTTTGAGGGTCACGGTTTTACCAAGGTAGGGCGAGTTGCCGTTGGACGCTTGGGTGTACTGCACGTCGTATACCTTCATGCCGCCGGTGCGCACCGTGTAGTAGTCGACGTTGGGCTGGGCTTGGCCGACGGGGGTGGTCGGGTAGTACGATACGTTGCCGTCGTCGTCTTTGGCGCGAACGTAGTAGCGCATCAGCGTTCCGTTGGGCGCGCTCGGGAGGCTGAATTCGTATTCGTCGGTGGACCCCGCCACGAGCGGCATCACCACTTTGGTGAACTGCGTGGGCTGCAGGCTTGCGTTGGTCGAGTAGAATACGTGAACCGAGTCCACGCTGCCGTCAAAATCGGTGATGTTGCAGGTCAAGTCGGGGCTTTGGTTGGGCGTCGGTATCATCGGGTCGCGCTCAAAATTGCTGATGTAGGGCGGCGCGTAGGCGATTTGGTAGTGCGCGGCCGAAAAGGGGTTGAGCTCGTAGCCGCGGGTTCCGCCAGCGGTAAAGCAGCCGTTGCCGTCGTGGCGAATCATGCCCTTGAGGCTGCTGTAAAACGTACCGGGCACGGGCGGAACAAACTGCCCCGTGGTCTGGGGCGATGCGGGGTTAACCGTCTGGTAGCTGGCGAGCTTTTGGGCCAAAAAGCGGTCGGAGACGTTGATTTTGTTGCCGTTGCCGTCGACTACGTTGAAGCTTACGCGGTTTCCGCCAAACAAAATCACCTCGGTAACGGTCACGTTTTGCAGGTCGACAAATGCGTTTTCCCACTGCTCACCCGTCGTAGGAATGTTGATGCGCTGAGGGTCGTTCAGGGCGCCCACAGGCACCACGGCCGGAGTCGGAACGGGGCGCGTGCCCAAAATCGTCATGCTGCTGGCGCTGGTGGCCTCAAGCTGGGTGCCGTTGTTGAAGGTCGACACCTTGCCGATGAACTGAATCAGGTCGCCGGGCATCAAGTACTCGACGTTGGGTAGGGTAACCAGTTGGTTCTGCGCGTTGGTGTAGACGCCCATCACTTCCATTCCGCGGAACGGGCCGGCCGCCCCCTGGGCCGCCGTATCGACGATGAAGAAGAAGGGACGGTGTCCGCCCTGAACCGATCCCGACGGAACCTCGGAGACGTTGCCGGGCGTCACCACAATGCCAACGGTCTTAACAATCTGGCCTTCAAAGCCTGAGGAGTCCTTGCAGGCCGCCAGTTGGGAGGGCGAAACGTACTGCAGCGTGGTAATCGGGTAGTAGGTTTGGGCCGCAGCAGTGAAACCGAGCGCCGTCGCGAGAAGGGTGAAAATGTGCTTCATGGTTATTTAATCAGCGTAAAATGACCGGAATAGGACGCTCCGGTTTCGAGGTTGAGCACGGTGTAGCGGTACAGGCCGTGCGAAATCATTTGGCGGTCTTTCGACAAAATGTCCCAAGCGTACTCGCCGCCAGCTAGAACGACGCGCTGCTCTTCGGGGTTGGCAAACGTGCGGAACCAACGCTGGCTCAGCTGGTCCGTTCCTTGGGCGTTGTGGTGCAGTACGTCGAGCAGGTCGCCGGCGGGCGAATGAATGCGGATTTCTGCCTGGGCGGGCAAATTGGCAAACATGAGGCGGCGGCTCTCGTCCTGAAAGGCGCTTTGGCCTTCCCAGGCGGCGCCGGCGTAGTAGGGGTTGGGGTAGACGTAGGGCGGATTTTCTGCCATCGTCGCACGGGCGGGGGTGCCTGCAAAAACCCGCGCGGAGCTCTGGGCAAAACTGGATTCCAGCGATTCGAGCTGGGTGTCGGGGTCTCCTTGGTCAAAGGCCGTCACCGCGACGGCTCGCTGCCAACCGTTGGGTACGTTTTCGAGGCGCACGTGGTAGCGGTAGGTCAGGCTGTCGCCCTGAAACTGCATGGGCTCCATGAGCTTAATCGATTCGAGTCCGGTTTCGTAAAACACGCCGTCGCCGCGCTGGTCCCATTCGCCGTAGAGGCGAAAGGTTTCGGCGGTGCGTTGGCTCGCGTCGACGTCAAAGCCGAGCTGGCTCACGTAGGCCCGGTAGCCCGCAAAGTCCTCGCGCTGGCTGATGGGGTCTACGCTGCGCTCGCTGCGGTCGGTCCAAAATAGGTCGATGAAGCCGTCGCCCGGCACGGCGCGCACCTGAGGGGCGTCGGGCGGACTGGGCAAAATGTAGCGCGTAATCTCGCCGTTCCCGTCGCGGTCTTCGCCGGCGTCGAGCAGTCCGTTAAAGTTCTGGTCCTCGCCGTTGTAGCAGGTTTGGGCCCACTGGGCGTTGGCGCGGAGCCGGCTGCGCTGAATTTTGTTATTCACCGTGTTGGGTTGGCCGTCGTCGACCTTTTTGGCCAGCACAAACGCAAAAGCGAGCTTGATCTCGTCTCCGGGCGCAAAGTTCTGGAACGGCCCCACGCTCAGCAGGTCGCTGCGGTTGCCGGCGGCATTGAGCTGAGCCTGGATGTTGGCGCCGGTTCCGGCCGCGCAGGGCGCACCACTGGGATTGCTCCAGCAGGGGTCTTGGTTGAGCCCCTGGGTCATCTTCACGTAGCGTTGGTCGTCGGTTGTCGGAAAAAAGTACAGGGCCTGCCCCGAATTGTTAAAGATCCACGCTTGGTAGTGGTCGTCGAGGCCGTTCACGAGCGGGTGGTGAAATCCGGTTTTGTCTTCGGCACCCAAAAACTTTTGGCCAATGTAGGAATCCGTCCATCCCGGATCGCCCGTCGCGTCAAAACGGTAGGCAAGCTGCAGGCTGTCGTCGTAGCCGTTGCCACCCTGCTGGTAAAACACCGCGCCGCCGGCCCCAGCGGGGGTGCGGTTGATGTTGCGCACCACCTTGTTGGCCCAAAGGGCCGCGTAAACGTCGTTGTAGGTTTCGATTCCCACATTTTTAAGCGTAACGTCCACAACCACAAAGAAGTCGCTAAACCGGTAGTTCCAGTTGTAGGTTGACATGTGCATCGAAATCCCCATCGGGGTCAGGTGGTTGCTGATGGGAATCGTCGTTCCCGGAACCAAAATGTTGGTGTCGACGCAGGTCGCGCTGAAGTCCTGGTGCGAAACCGCGTTGGTGCGGTAGTTAGGGTGGTCCTTGAGCGACGAAGTCTCGCTGAGGCCGCTGGATGGGGTAAACTCAAATCCTCCTCGACCCGGCGCGTAGCCTTGCGGGGCGTCGTAGGCTGAAGTACTGACTCGGATTCCGCCGCCGGCGTCGATTCCGCCCACCCAAATACCCGACTCAAACAGGTGCTCGGTACCCGAGCCTGCGGGGAACTCGCACGAGGGCGTTCCGGTGCCGTCGCGGTAGCCCCGAAACGCGTTGCCAAAGGTGCCCACGTTGGTGACGCTCAAGCGAACTTGGCCCGCCGAGGTGCTGCGCTCCTGAAAACTCTGCGCCGCACCTGCAAAGGTCAGGGTGCTGAAAATCAGGAGAAAAACGAGTAACCGGTTCATCGAGGGACGGCAAATTTACGGCTTCCCGAGGGCGTGAGCACGTTGATGAGGGTCCATCCGCGCGATTCGGTAGTCAACGCCCATTCCGCTTGGCCAGCCGGCCAAACGGAGCGTTCGAGCACGCGCCCGGTGGCGTCAAAAACCTCGACGGCCCAGTCGCCTCCGAGTTCGATGCGCTTTAGGGTCCAGGCGCCCGAAGGCAAGCGCTGGAGTACGGCCGATTCGCGGTGTTCCGGCAACCCGATGCCCAAGCGCGCCACCTCAAAATCGGCGACTACGGGCAGGTGGTCCGACAGTTCATACAGGGCGGTGAGCACGTTGGACGGAACGGAATTGTTGGTGCCCGAATTGAGCGCTACGTTAAAATGGAGGCCGTCGTTGCCCAGCGGACGCAACGTGGCCGGCAGGTAGCGCAAGCGGGCCGACGAACTCAGCATCGCCTGGTTGGTCAAAATGTGGTCGTAGCGGTCGTCGAGGCCCCCGCCCGAAAAGCAGCCGCTGTTGGTTTGCGCGTCGCGGGTGGATTGCGTGTGCATCGACGCAAAACTCCCGTTCGAGCTCCAGTTGCCGAGCTGATTTTCAGGATCAAAAAAGCGGACCGTTGCGTTGCTGTAGTTGAGCAGCTGCTGAAAGCCGGCCTCTTGGCTCTTGGGCATGTTCAGGTCGCCGCAGAGCACGTAGTGCGGGTCGCGCGGCTTAGTTGCCAAGTAGTTCATGATGGCCTCGGCCGTTTTTTGGCGGTCGGTGAGGTCCGTGGCCGTGTTGCCCGCTTTGAAATGCCCCGCAAACAGCGTAAAAAACACCGTGTCGGGATTCCAGGCGAGCAAGGAGTCTTTGTAGTAAAAGCGTATGACGTCAATTCCGCGCACCAAACTGTTGTTTTGCAGGTCGTTGCTAATAATTCCTTGTGCCTTTATGCCCAATTTGTTCTGGTCGTAGTACACCGCGTTGATGAGCGAGCTTCCGTTGGTGTAGAGGTCTGCGGCGGCCCATCGAGTTTCGCCGTTGGTGTTTAGGCACTGGCTGAGGATTCGGCTGTGGGCCGTGGAATTGCTGCCGTCTACCTCGTTGCACACCAGCACGTCGGGCTGGGCATGGGCGACCACCGTCTGCAGCCAGCCTTCTTTAGCTCCGGGCGGGTTGTTGCTCGAAGTGCAAAACGACGTAAACGCCCTAAAGTAGGTGAGGTTGTAGGTCATGATGCGCAGGTTTTCGGGACTCTGCGCCGCTAACGTGCTGCTAATCAGTAGACCAATAAAAAGTGCGGACCAGGGTTTCATCAACCCAAAGTTAGGTCGCGAAGGCCCGCCGCGATCGTGTTGCGAAAAGGTTAAATCCGCGATAAAAAATAGTAAACGGTGGAGCAGGCGACCCGAAAGCATGTACTTTTGAAGCAATCACGCGCACCATGGCTAAAAAACCAACCGTTCTCCTCGTGGACGACGACCCGGACATCCGGGAATTTGTGACCTTCAACCTCGAAAAAGAAGGATACGCGGTGGTTACCGCTAAAGACGGAGCCGAGGGCGTCGAAGCTGCCAAAAAGCACCGCCCCGACCTCATTTTGCTCGACGTGATGATGCCCGGAATGGACGGAATTGAGGCCTGCGAAGCCATTCGCTCCAACCCCGACATCGCGTCGACGCTCATTGCTTTTTTGAGTGCGCGCGGAGAGGACTACAGCCAAGTGGCCGGATTTGACGCGGGTGCCGACGACTACATCACCAAACCGATCCGTCCCAAAGTGCTGGTTAGCCGGGTCAAGGCCCTGCTGCGCCGCAACGGAAAAGACAGCGAGCCGGTCGGCAGCCTCGACCGCGGCGACTTGTCCATCAACCTCGAGAAGTACCAAGTCTACCTCAAGGGCAACCTCATCGAGATGCCCCGCAAGGAGTTTGAACTGCTTCACCTGCTGGCGAGTAAGCCCGGAAAAGTTTTTTCGCGCGACTCCATTATGGACCGCGTGTGGGGATCTGAAGTCATCGTGGGCGGCCGCACGATTGACGTGCACATTCGCAAAATCCGCGAAAAAATCGGCGACGAAACCATCAAGACCATCAAGGGCGTCGGCTACAAATTCGAAGAGTAACTTCGGGGCGTGCTAGACCGTCCAGAACGCATTGCTTTTTTCATCGGAATCCTGCTCGGGCCGGTGGTGTGGTTTGTCATGTTTGCCATGTTCGAGCTCGTGCACACCGACGACGGCGCCCTGCCGCTTCCCGTCACCGAGGTTCCCTACCTCGAAATCACGCTGCTGAGCACGTTCATCGCCAGCGCTACGGCATTTTTGGCAGAATACCTGATCCGCAAGTTTCTGTATTCGAGACTGTTGAAAATTTATAAGGTCATCTCCAACCCCGACCGCTACCAGACGTCGCTGATGGCTGACGCCGAAGAAATCGGTAAAGTAGAAATGGAAGTGGCCTCTTGGGCCCAAAAGAAAACCACCGAGCTCAGCAACCTTCAGGTGCGCGACGACGTGCGGCGCGAGTTTATTGCCAACCTGTCGCACGAGCTGCGCACCCCCATTTTCAACATTCAGGGCTACGTGCTGACGCTTTTGGACGGAATTAAGGACCAAAAAGTCCGCAAGGAATACCTCAAAAAAGCGTCGCGCAACGTGGAGCGCATGATTCGCCTTGTGCAAGACATGGACGTGCTCGCCCGGCTCGAAGGCGACCAGCTCGTGCTGCAAAAAGAGCGCTACAGCCTCACCGAGCAGATCGAAGATGCCCTCGAGCAAATGTCGGACCGCATCGCCCAGCAAGGCCTGACGGTGGTGCGCGACTACGATCCCGACGAGGACTGCGCCGTGTTTGCCGACCCCGAGCGCATGGATCAGGTGGTGCTCAACCTGATTTCGAACGCGATTAAGTACTCGCGCGACGAACCGGGCGGATTTTTGCGCGTCGCCATCGAAGACGCCGGCGAAAAGTCCTACAACGTGCAGGTCCAAGACAACGGCATCGGCATCGCCAAAGATGAACTCGGCCGCGTGTTTGAGCGCTTTTTTCGCGGAGACCGCAGCCGCACCCGCACCAAAAAAATCGGGGGCACCGGTCTGGGGCTCGCCATTGTCAAGCACATTGTCGAGGCCCACGGCCACGCGATCAAGGTGAACTCGACGTCGGGCGAGGGAACGACGTTTTCGTTCACGATTTCCAAGGGTTGAGGCCCCGGCATTGGCCGTTAGCTAATAGCTTTGCGGCATGACTACCCTTGATTCTTCGCTTTTGGAACGCCTCGAAGCCCTGCGCAGCAAGTATGCAGCCTCGGGCCAGGAGCTGGTTGATTTTTTGGACGGACTCCTCGAAGCCGACTACCTCACGTACTGGGACTACATACGCCTTGACAGCCTGCTCAGCCTGCAGCAGCCGCGCACGCCGCACCACGACGAGCCGATTTTCATCATGTACCACCAGATCACTGAGCTGTACTTCAAGCTGGTGCTCCACGAGCTCGACGCGGCCCTTGACGCTCCGATGCCCGGCACGCCGGAATGGACGCCGGCGCACGCCGAGGCGCTTGCCGAGCACGTGCGCCGCTGCACCCGCTATTTTGGGGCGCTCGAGCAGTCGTTTGCGGTCATGACCGACGGAATGGACCGCGCGCAGTTTTTGCGCTTTCGCATGGCCCTGATTCCGGCCAGCGGGTTTCAGTCGGGCCAGTACCGCATGATCGAGATGGCCCTCGCCCGCCTGAATGAGTTGGTTCACCTCGACGTGCGCGCAGATTTTGCCGGCGAAACCGATCCGCTGGTTCTGCTCGATAAGATTTACTGGCGCGGAGGCGCCACGATCGCCGCCACCGGCGAGAAGACGCTGACGCTCAAGCAGTTTGAAGAAAAGTACGCGAAGGCGTTCGCCGAGCGGGCCCAGCGGGTGCACGGCCGCACGCTGTCGGACCGAGCCCGGGCCCTGGAGGCCCGCGGCGAGTTGAGCGATTCGCTTCGCGAGGCGTTGCGGGAGCTCGACCAGCAGGTGAACGTGCGTTGGCCGATGCAGCATTTGAAGACGGCCGGTCGCTACCTCGCGAAGCAGCCAACCGACGCCCGCGCCACGGGCGGCACCAACTGGCCCAAGTATCTTCCGCCGAAGTTCCAGCTCCGCATTGCTTTTCCGTTTTTGTGGAGCGACGCCGAGCGCGAAGCATGGGGCACCGGCAGCTAGCTGCTGGCCACCAACTTTTGCGGAACGTAGCGCAGCAGTTCGCGAACCAATTCCTCGCTGTAGTCGGGCCACATGGGTTTCGGCGGCGGCGGACTCTTTAACCATTTGAGCAGTTTAAAGCGCGACAAACTCCGGGCGTGCCATGCACCGGCTTGGCGCAGCGCTGCCGCGTTGCAGGCCTGTTCGTACTGCCCTGCGATCGGAATCACGGCCAAGCGTTTGCCGTGAAAAAGTGCCTCCGTGGGCAACTCAAAGCCTGCGCTGCACAGCACCGAGTCCGACGTACAAAAGGCCTCGAGAAATCGCTGCGCGTCGACCGGCTCGAGCTGCAGCGCACCGTGAACTTCAGGCTTCAAAATCCGTGGGGAGAAGGCGCGCACCGGCACCGGACAGTCGCTAAAGGTCGCGGCGAGCTCGGCGCACCCGTAGGCGGGCAAGTAGACCAGCAGCTGAGGCTGGGGCCGCTGCTCTGCGATGCGCACTTCGCGCCGAATTAGCGGGGGGCGCACATTGGGCGCCAACGCATGCACGTGGAAACCAATGGCGTACTTCGACGGTGCGTAGTACCGCAAAATCAATTCGCCCACGGCGTTGGGCCGCTTGGGCTTGGGGGCAAGCGGATGGCGAACGCCCGCTTGGTGGCTGAGCTCGACCAAGGTTCCGCCTCGCAGCACGGCGGCCCAGGCGCTTACGGGCTCGAAGTCGTTGATGATCAAGTCGAATTCGTGTATCGGAGCCCGCAGCACGTCGCGCACAAAGCGCAGCCACGAATTGCCGGTTAGGCAACGCACGTAGCTCAGGCCTCCGCGCTCGTTGTATTTGAGCGAAATTCCCGCAAAGCGCCGCGCCGGAACCACCGGCAGGTCGACTTGGCTCTCGGTCCCGGACAACCAAACGGTGACGTCCGCATAAGCTGACAGCACCGGAATCAGGTGGCGAGCGCGCGCCACGTGTCCGTTGCCCGTCCCCTGAACTGCATAAAGCAGCCTCATTGCGTAGCCGATGTTTCTGCCAGAACCCAGGTGAGCAGTTCCCGCGCCGAGGCGTCGACCTTTTGGTCCTCTTCTTCGGGCTCCCTCAGGTCGGGGTGCTGGTACAAGGTCCACTGCTGCCCGTCCCACTCGAGGGCCGTCAGGTTTTCGATCCAGTCGCCCGAATTCAGGTAGTCAATTCGGCGGTCGCCCAGGGTGACCTGGCGCAGCTGGGGCTGGTGTATGTGTCCGCAGACCACGCGACCGTAACCTTGGCGCACGGCCATTTCGGCTGCGGCTTGCTCAAAATCGCCCACATACTTGACTGCTTTTTTGACGGAATCTTTGATGGTCTTGCTCAGCGAGTACTTCTCGCGCCCCATGCGTTCGAGCAGTACGTTGAGCCCTCGGTTTACCCAAATCAGTAGGTCGTAGGACCATCCGCCCAACTTGGCCAGCCAGCGGGCATTTTGAATGCTGGCGTCAAAAATATCGCCGTGAAAAAACCAGGTGCGCACCCCGCCAACGGTCAGTACCAGCGAGTTTCTCAAGTGAATTCGGCCCAGGTCGGCGTCGGCAAACCGCCGCAGCAGTTCGTCGTGGTTTCCCGTGATGTAGTAAATCTCGGTTCCTTTTTGCGCCATCGAAATCAAGCGCTTGACCACTTTGAAGTGGCTCTTGGGAAAGTAGGATTTTTTAAAATTCCAGATGTCGATAATATCACCGTTGAGGATCAGGACCTCAGGCTGAATGCCTTTGAGGTAGGCGAGAAGCTCTCGGGCGTGGCACCCGAAGGTTCCGAGGTGAAGGTCGCTAAGGACCACAATAGGCAGGGGGCGGCGGGAACTCATTGAATTGCAAATACCTGACTTCTGCGTAACCCCTGCGTTACCCCCATTTTAGCCAATTTGTACTTATCAACAGGGTTTTCCCCCGTCGTTTGGCCGTATTTTAGAGCCCTCGATGACCAAAAAATCCGCAAAAAAGCGCAACTTACCGGTTTGGCTGGCTGTAGCCATCGGCTTGGGCCTGATTCTCAGCCTTTGGCTTTTGGCGCGCATTCTTCCGGGCTCGGTTGGCGGTTCAGAAGCCGAGGGCGAAGCGGTCGATCCTGGCTTTCTATTTGGCTATTCCCTGCGCGAATTCGACGCCAAGCGCTACGAAGTTGGCGATGGCGAAACCTTTGGCGGACTCATGGATACCTGGGGCATTGATGCCGTAAAGGTTGACGAACTGCTTCAAAAAGGTTCCGAGGACTTTAATCCGCGCAAGTGGCGCGCGGGCGACGCCTACTGGTTGCTGCGCAGCAAAGACAGCACCCGCCAAGTGACCTACTTCATCTACGAGCCCTCGGTGGCGGAATACGTGGTGTTTGGCCTTCGCGACAGCCTCTTTGTGCGCAAAGTTGAGCGCCCCAAAGTGACCAAAGAGCGCGCGGTCGGAGGTGAAATTAACGGTTCGCTCTATGCTACCCTCGAGAAGCAAGGAGTGTCGCCGGCCGTCGCCGTAAAGCTTTCTGAGGTGTACGCGTGGACCATCGACTTCTTTCGCATTCAGGCCGGAGACCGTTTTGAGGTGATTTATGAGGAGTCCTACGTCGACGATACGGTATTTGTCGGCACAGGCAAAATTTTAGCCGCACGCTTTTTCCACAACGGCAAGTCGTTTTATGCGTTTCGCTACCAAAACGCGGACGGAAGCGTAGAGGGCTACTACGACCACGAAGGCGAAGGCATGAAGCGCATGTTTTTGAAGGCGCCTCTCGAATTCGCCCGCATTACCTCGCGCTACACGATGAACCGCTTTCACCCCGTGCAAAAGCGCTGGAAGGCCCACCTCGGCACCGACTACGCGGCCCCCTCGGGCACGCCGATTTTGGCCACGGCCAACGGAAGCGTGGTTGCGGCGGCTTACAATTCCGCCAACGGCAACTACGTGAAAATCAAGCACAACGGAACCTACACCACCCAGTACCTCCACATGAGCCGCATCGGCAAAGGCATACGAAACGGGGCCCGCGTGGAACAGGGTCAAGTAATTGGTTATGTGGGCTCTACGGGCCTCGCCACGGGTCCGCACGTCTGCTACCGTTTCTGGAAAAACGGCCGCCAGGTCGACCCGCTCAGAGAGCCCATTCAGCGCGCAGATCCGTTGCCGCGCTCGCTTTGGGCCGACTTTGAATCGGGCATGAAACCCCGCAAGGCGGTGCTGGATTCTCTGGCCAAGGGATAAGCGGGGAATTTTTCGTACATTTCCCTGTAAATCAGTGAAATGAATACGATTCTAGCCTGGGCAGAATGGCCCTTTACGCGTGAATTTCGCGCCGTGCTTGGTCGCTACACGTTGATTGCCGCTATTGTGAGCTTCTTGGTTCATTTGCTCGGCTACGCCGTGAAGCCTTGGTTTCCCGAGTTCATCCAGGGCCCGTTGTTTACCCATCCGATTAACGCCATTTACACCCCGTTTTCGGTGCTGCTCTTGTTTGAGACCTACCTGTTGGTCTACTACCTAAGGCGGTCCACGACCATTTACGTCGCCAAGCAGTACGAAATCATGGTACTCATCTTAATTCGGGGCGTTTTTAAAGATTTAACGCACCTTGAGCTGGGCCAAACGGGCATATGGGGACCGGGAATGGCGGAACTCGTCTGGGATTTGCTTTGCGTATTGGTGGTCTACGCCTCCGTGCTGCTCTTTTACCGCATTTCGGGTTACGTGGCGGAACAAGATATGCCCAACCAGCCTGAAGCGCGCAACATTCGGCGGTTTGTGCGCGCCAAAAACCTCCTTGCCTTTGGACTGTTTGCGGTGCTTGCCGGGCTGGCGGTCACCAGCCTGGCTGCCTGGGTTCAGCGCGGATCAGCGCTCGAGCATCCCGTGACCGACCTCAATGCCGTGTTTTTTGATCAGTTTTATACCGTGCTGATTATCAGCGACGTCTTCATTTTGCTTCTTTCGCTGATGTACAGCGACGACTTTCCGACCATCATTCGAAACTCGAGCTTCGTGATATCCACGATTCTGCTGAAAATGAGCTTTTCGGCTGAATCTGGGGTCGCTCAGCTCCTCATCGTGGGGGGCGTCAGCTTTGGGTTAGTGATGCTTTGGATTACCAACGGGTACTACCGCAAAAGCGGCTTGGGAGTGCCCGTTAACCCACGACGTTCGCAATCCGACCCGGAACCACAATAATTTTCTTGGGGCTGCGCCCTTCGAGAAAGTGTGCCGTCTTTTCGTGAGCCAGGACCGCCGCCTCAACCTCGGCCGCCGTGGCCGAAGCCGGCATTTCGAGCTGAAAGCGCGTTTTGCCATTGAACTGCACGGGGTACAGCACGCTGTCCTTGACAAGAAATTCGGGGTTCAGCGCGGGGTAGGAGGCGCGCACGACACTTCCCGTGCCGCCCAGTTCGGCCCATAAGGCTTCGGCGGTGTGCGGCGCAAAAGGTTCGAGCAGCACCGCGAAGTCGCGCAGCGTTTGACGGGCGAGCTGCGGAAGTCCGCCCCAAGCATTCACCGCAATCATCATGGCGCTCACCGAGGTGTTGAACGAAAGCGTTTCAACGTCGCGCTGCAGCTTGTCGATCAGCGTGTGCAGGGCGCGAAGTTCCTCGGTCGAAGCCTCGCCGTCGTGCCCTTTCTCCACCAGGCGCACGGCTTTTTTCAAAAAGCCCACCACGCCCGACATACCTTGGGTGTCCCAGGGCTTGCTCTGCTCGATGGGTCCGAGGAACATTTCAAACAGGCGCACCGCGTCGGCCCCGTGCTGGTCGGCCAGCGCGTCGGGGTTGACGACGTTGTACTTCGATTTTGACATCTTCTCGACTTCGCGCTCGACCTTGATCGGACCCTCAGTTGGAATAAATTCGGTTCCGGCCCAGCTTGGCATCCACGCGCGCAGGGCGTCGCGGTCAACCTCGTTGCGCTCATTCACCAGGCTCACATCAACATGAAGCTTCTGGGTGGCGTACTGGCCGGCCAATTCTGCGCTGACCACGGTTTGCGTGCCCTCGATGCGGTGCACAAACGCACTGATTCCCTGAATCATGCCTTGGTTCACTAAACGCTTAAAGGGTTCGCGGAACCCAATATGGCCCAAGTCATGGAGTGCGTGCGTCCAAAAACGGCTGTAGAGCAGGTGGCCGGTGGCGTGCTCGCTTCCGCCCACGTACAGGTCGACTTGGCCCCAGTAGTCGGCGGTGCCGCGGTCTACCGGTGCGTGGGCGTTGTGCGGATCCATGTACCGCAAAAAGTACCAGGAGCTTCCGGCCCAGCCCGGCATGGTGGTCGTCTCCAGCGGAAGGCCTTCGGCCGACACCCAGCGCTCCGCGCGCGCCAACGGCGGTTCCCCGTCCTCGGTGGGCAAATACTTATCCACCACAGGCAACTTCAGCGGCAACTCATCCAAAGGCAGCGCCTCGGGAACCCCGTTGCGGTACGCAATCGGAATCGGTTCGCCCCAGTAGCGCTGGCGGCCAAACACCGCATCGCGCAAGCGGTACTGCACCGTCCGCTCGCCCAGTCCGCGCGCCTCCAGCTCCGAAATCGCCCGGTCGATCGCCTCAACGGTGGCCAATCCGTTCAAAAACTCCGACGCCATGGCACGCCCCGACTTGGCCTCGAAGGCCTCGGCCTGCACGTCCACGGGCTCGCTTGAAGCCACCACCTGCACAATCGGCAAGCCCATGGCCTTCGCGAGCGCATGGTCGCGGCTGTCGTGCCCCGGAACCGCCATCACCGCACCCGTTCCGTAGCCCATCAGCACGTAGTCGCTGGTCCACACCGGGATCGGTGCTCCGGTAAACGGATGCTCCACGTAGGTCCCGGTGAACACGCCGCTAACCGTCTTGGTGTCGGCTTGGCGGTCGCGCTCGCTCCGGCGTGCCGCCCGCTCGCAGTAGGCCTCCACGTCGGCCCGCTGGGCCTCGGTCGTCCACGCCCCGAGCAGCGGGTGCTCGGGGGCGACCACCATGAACGTGGCGCCAAAAATCGTGTCGGGCCGGGTGGAAAACACGTCAAGCACTTCGGCTCCGCCGGCTGCGCCGGCTTCGCTGGTTTCTAGTTTCTGGTTTCTGGTTGCTCCGCCGGCTCCGCCGGCTCCGCCCGCAACTGGTTGCTGGTTGCTGGTTGCTCCGCCGGCTGCGCCGGCTTCGCTGGTTTCTAGTTTCTGGTTTCTGGTTGCTCCGCCGGCTGCGCCCGCTCCGCCCGCAACTGGTTGCTGGTTGCCAGCAGCCTCGCCGGCGTTGCCAGCAGCCTCGCCGGCGTTGCCGGCGAGCACCTTAAACCGAATCCGTGCGCCTTGGCTGCGGCCGATCCAGTGGCGCTGCGATTCCTTGATGCTGTCGCTCCAGTTCAGCTCGTCGAGGCCGTCGAGCAGGCGCTGGGCAAAGGCGCTGATGCGCATCGACCACTGAAGCATGGGCTTTTGCACCACGGGGTGTCCGCCGCGCTCGCTCAGGCCGTTCACGACTTCGTCGTTGGCCAGTACGGTACCGAGGGCCGGACACCAGTTCACCAGCGACTCGCTGCGGTAGGCGAGGCGGAAGTGCTGCAGCAGGGCTTCGCGCTGCGCCGCGTCCATGGCGGCCCATTCGGCCGCGGTACATTGGGGTTCGCCGTGGCAGGCAGCGTTCAGGACATCGGTGCCCCGCGCGCTCAAGTGGGCTACGAGCGTTTCGATTGGCTCCGCGCGCTCGACCTTTTTATTGTACCAGGCGCCAAACAACTGAAGGAACACCCACTGCGTCCAGCGGTAGTAGTCGGGATCGCAGGTCTGCACCTCGCGGCTCCAGTCAAAACCGAGTCCGAGGCGGTTCAGCTGCTCGCGGTAGCGCTCGATGTTGGTTTCGGTCGTGACGGCGGGGTGCTGGCCGGTCTGGATGGCGTACTGCTCCGCGGGGAGGCCAAAGGCGTCAAAGCCCATCGGATGCAGCACGTTAAAGCCTTGGTGGCGCTTAAAGCGGCTGACAATGTCGCTCGCGATGTAGCCGAGCGGGTGCCCTACGTGGAGTCCGGCGCCCGACGGGTAGGGGAACATGTCGAGCACATAAAACGGCGTCCGATTCGACGGAAATTCCGCGCCGTACACGTTTAAATCGCGCCATAACTGCTGCGCGCGGGCATCCCATTCAATCGGTCGGTATTCCATGCCGGCAAAAGTAGCCCCGTGCCTCGGATTTCGCGTAGATTTGTCCCATGGCCAAAGCACAAGGAGAAGAAGCCTTTAACAAGCGCCGCGTGCGCTTTTCCTACGCCGGGGTGGTGCTCAGCATCGGCCTCGTGCTGTTTTTAACCGGAATCATGGCCACGCTGGCCTACCAGTCGCAGGTTTTGACCGACGACCTCAAAGAGAACTTCACGTTTACGTTGTTTTTGAAGCCCGAAACAAGCCAAGATCAGGCCGACGCCTTCATCAAGCAGTGGTCCGACGAAGCCGAAATTCGCAGCCTCCGCTTTGTGGGCAAAGACGAGGCCGCGGTGCAGTTCCAAAAAGATTTAGGCGAAGACTTTGTGGATTTTCTGGGCTTTAATCCGCTCAGCGACGCCATCGACGTCAAGCTCAAGGCTGACTACGTGAGCCCCGAACAGCTCGCCAAGCTCCAAGAACGCTTTGCCAAGTCGCCAATTATTGACAATATGGCGTACGACCGCGACCTGGTTTCGGTGATCCACCAAAACGTAGGCAAGATCAATTCAGCGATGCTGGGAGCCGTAGCCGTGCTGCTGCTGGTGAGCCTGATGCTAATCAACAACGCCCTGCGGTTGGCGATTTACGCGCGTCGATTTACCCTTAAAACCATGCAGCTCGTGGGGGCCACCAAGGCCTTTATCCACAAGCCCTTTTTGAAAGAAGGCCTCATTCTTGGCGCGCTGGGCGGACTGCTCGCCGCCCTCCTGCTCGCCACGACCTATGCGGTGCTGATCAACGAATGGCCCCGCCTCGGCATTAGCCTCACCTGGTCGCTTTGGGCCGCCCTCGCGGTGGGCCAACTCGCGGTCGGAATTCTGCTGACCACGGCATCCACCGCCTTGTCGGTGCACCGCTACCTTGCGCTTAAAACCCACCAACTCTACGAATAAATGAAAACGACTTTTCTCTTTGAACGCGGCAACTACGTGCTCATGCTCGCCGGATTGGCCTTGATCGTCCTTGGATTTTTGCTCATGTCGGGTGGCGGTTCTGAGGACCCCAACGTCTACAACCCCGAGCTGTTCAGTGCCCGCCGCATTGTGGTGGCGCCGCTGTTTGTCGTGATCGGCTTTGCCCTCGAAGTGTGGGCCATCATGCGCAAGCCCAAGGCTTAAGCGATGGATTGGCTGAGTGCGCTCATTCTGGGCATCATTCAAGGGCTCGCGGAATTTTTACCCGTGAGTTCCTCGGGGCATTTGGAGCTCGGTCGCTCCCTGTTGGGCCTCGAAATGTCGGGCGAGACCGGGTTGCTGTTCACCATAACCGTTCACGCCGGCACGGCGCTGTCGACCGTCGTGGTGTTTTACAAAGACATCGTGTCGATTTTGGGCGGAATTTTCAAGGGACACGAAGAGGACCGCAAGTTCGCTGGGGCGATTTTAGTGTCCATGATTCCGGCGGGTGTTATTGGCTTGCTCTTCGAGGACCAAATCGAGGGACTTTTTGAGGGCTCCACCTTGCTCGTGGGGCTGATGCTGCTGGTAACCGGCTTGCTGCTGCTCATGGCGGACCAAGCCAAGAAAACCCACAAAAAAGTGTCGCTCGGTGACGCTTTTGCGGTGGGCATCGCGCAGGCTATCGCCATTCTGCCGGGCATTTCGCGCAGCGGCGCCACTATTTCAGCCAGCGTTCTGCTGGGAATCGATCGCGAAAAAGCCGCGCGCTTTTCGTTCTTGATGGTGGTGCCCGTGATTTTGGGCAAAATGCTGCTCGACGTGGTCGACATGGCCGCAAACCCCGAATCGGCCTCAGATACCATGCTGCTCCCGCTGATGGTGGGCTTCGTCGCCGCATTCATCACCGGGCTCTGGGCCTGCCGCACCATGATTCAATTGGTCAAGCGCGCCAAACTTAAGTACTTCGCCTACTACTGCTTTGCCGTAGGCGGCCTCGCGAGTTTGTGGACGGCGTTGGCTTAAGGGTACCCGACACCCTCGACGAGGCGCGGGCCGGATTTTGGATCGCCGTCGACAAACCCCTGGGTTGGACTTCGTTTGACGTCGTCGCCAAGGTGCGCAACGCCCTTAAACGCCGCTACGGAACCCGCATCAAGATCGGCCACGCCGGAACCCTGGACCCTTTAGCCACGGGAATGCTGGTGCTCGCGGTGGGCCGCAAGACCAAAGAAATCGAGTCAGTCATGGCCGGAGCCAAAGCCTATGTAGCCACGGTCAAGTGGGGCGCCGTCACAGCCAGCTTTGACGCCGAGACCCCCGAGGTGCCCACGGGCAAACCGCATCCCGTGCTGAGCGACGAATTGATCTCTGAGCTTAGGGCCGCTTTTACCGGGGAGGTTATGCAGGTTCCGCCCCAATACAGCGCGGTGAAAATCGACGGGGCGCGGGCCTACGACCTGGCCCGCACGGGACGGGTCGCCGAGCTGCGGCCCCGACCGGTTCAGATTGATGCCCTGGAGTTCCGCCCGCTCGACGCCCAGCACTGCGAGCTCACGGTGCACTGCGGCAAGGGCACCTACATTCGCTCGCTTGCCCACGACCTCGGTCAGCATTTGGGTTGCGGAGCCTACCTGACGGCGCTGCGGCGCACCAGCGTGGTTCCGTTCGCCGCCATGCACACCGTCGACGAGGTGCTCACGGCGATTCAGTCGTCGTAGCGCGACGTCCAGAGGTTTTCGCTGAAGTTTTTGGCGCGCGAAAATCCGTAAAGCGCCGTCATAGCCGACGTCGCAAACAGCAGGTAGAAAAAGAAAATAATGCGCACAAACCCCGCGTGCTCGCCGAGCCAGGCTTCGGGAACCAGGGCCGCTACCAGCGCGCAGCAGCCCACGACGCTCCGCAGCATGCTGGGAAACGACCGCAAGGGATACATCAGCAGCCGGCGCAGCGGATTGACTTCACCGCCCCATTTGTGCACGAGGTAGTAGTATTTGTTGCCGAGGTCCAGCAGCAGCAGGGGGTCTTTGTCTTGGTAGCTCAAGCGGAACATGGAGGCCGGCGCCACAATTTTGTAGCCGTTGAGGCGCTCGCCTGCGGCCGCGTCGAGGCGCTCCATTGCTGAAACGGCTTCGTAGGGTATGTGGCCAGCAAAGTGGTTGGCATCCAAAAAGCGCAGTCGGTAGTCGACGCATAGCGATTCCAGATGGCGTTCGTGAAGAATTCGGTCCCGATTCATGGCCGAGAGCGGCAGGGCTCCCTGGCGCTGAAAGGGTAATTCGAGTTTGGCCCGCTGCGCCGTGTCTTCGGCCAGCCAAGCTTCCCATGCCGCGCCGTCGCGGGCGCTTCGCTCGAGCAGTATGCGTTCTAAGTCCGTTCCCATAGTTCTTAGGTAACCCCAACGGACCAATTTGGGTTCACACTTGACAAGGCCTAGTTCAAAAGGGTACCTTTGCCCCCTATGAAAATGAAGCTTTCCCATTTTGGCTACGATTTGCCCGAGGCGCAGATCGCGCAGCACCCTGTTGACTTCCGTGACGACGCTCGCCTGATGGTGGTCAACCGCGAAACGGGAAGCATGGAGCACCACTACTTTCGCGACCTGGCTAATTTTTTTGAGCCCCGCGACCTTCTGGTGATCAACAACACCAAGGTTTTTCCGGCCCGCATGTGGGGCAATAAAGAGAAGACCGGTGCCCTAATTGAAGTCTTTTTGCTGCGCGAACTCAACGCCGAAAGCCGCCTGTGGGACGTTTTGGTGGATCCCGCCCGCAAAATTCGCATCGGCAACAAACTCTACTTTGGGGACGACGACAGCTTGGTAGCCGAGGTCATCGACAACACGACGTCGCGCGGACGCACCCTGCGCTTCCTGTTTGACGGAAGCTACGAAGAGTTCCGCCTAAAGCTTAAGGAAATGGGAGAAACCCCGCTCCCCAAGTACATTACCCGCCCGCTGGAGGCCTCTGACGAGGAACGCTACCAGAGCATTTTTGCCAAAGTCGAAGGTGCGGTGGCCGCCCCGGTGGCCTCGCTGCACTTCAGCAAGAACTTGATGAAAAAGCTTGAAATCAAGGGCATTGACACGGTTGAAATGACCATGCACGTGGGGCTGGGCACGTTCCGCCAAGTCGAAGTTGAGGACCTCAGCAAGCACAAAATGGAATCGGAGCAGTTTTGGCTCTACCCTGAAACCGCCGAGCGCGTGAACCAAGCCAAAGCCGAAAAGCGCCGCGTTTGCGCCGTGGGCACGAGCGTGATTCGTTCGCTTGAGTCGTCGACCATTACCGACCACCGCATCAAGGCGGGCAACGGATGGACGTCCAAGTTCATTTTTCCGCCGCACGAGTTCACCGTGGCCAACAGCATGATTACGAATTTTCATGCGCCCCAGTCGACGATGCTCATGCTGACCGCGGCTTTTGCCGGCTACGAACTCACCATGGACGTCTACAACACGGCCGTCAAAGAGGGCTACCGCTTCTTGAGCTACGGCGACGCGTTGCTTTTTGTGTAGCGCGGATTTCGGACCAAAAACAAAGGCCGACCCGAAAGGGCCGGCCTTTTTTGTTGCGCTCCTTCGAGCCTATCGTCCAGCGGCCAGAAGGTAGCCGAGCTTAATACCGATAAAAAATCCGAGGTTCTGGCTGCGGCCATCTTGTGCTTCATCAAGCCGTGCCACGTAGCGCTCTTGGCCGGTTACGGGGTCGATGGTGTAGTCTTCGACGACCACCGGAAAATTAACGTAGCGGTTGGACAGCCCTATGCTTAAATCCACCATGATTCGGTCGCTCGAACGCAGCTGGGTTCCGATCATCAGACCCTGGTCGAAATTCTGCTTGAAGCTAACGAAGTCCTGTTCCGCGCCCGTGAAAAGTTTGCTGTAGCGGCGGTTTTGAATGAAAAATCCGAGGTAGAAACCGTCGTCGTACGAATCCCCGCCCGGAAAAACTTTAATGTTGGCCGATTGGCTCGACCCCGGACGCACCCGGCTGTCGGCACTGTAAAAAGCGTTGTAGTCCCAAAGAACGGCCTCGTTGATGAACGCATCGAGGCTGTTGTGCGTGGTGAGTCCTAGTCCGCCCTCTACGGTAACGTAGGGGCTTAGTCGGTACTCCAGCGAGACAGGGTAGTGCCCGGCAAAGAAGGGAGCGACGTTGAATTTCAGGGCGGTAGGGTAGCGGTCGAGCTGACGCTGGCGCGCGCGTTCAGCATTCCGGCTACCGCTCGAGGAGGTGCTGGTGGTGCCGTCGACGCTGTAGCGTTTCACGGTAACCTGTGCTGTTGCCGTAGTTGCTACGGTCACGGCTAGGAGGGTCCAAAGGAGGCGTGCGTTCATGGAGTAAAGATACTTTGCCGGATTTCGGCAAAATTCTTGCCATTAGAAATGACGTACTTTTGAATTTATGAACCGATTGACCTCTTTTCTACTGCTCCTGATGCTGTTTGGCAGCGCGGGCCTGCACGCCCAAACTCCCCAAAGCCTTGAAGTGCGTTGGAGCCGTGGCTACAAGGACCGCGAAATCAAATTGGACTACGTTACCAGCCTGGATTCGGCCTATTTTATGACCTACGGAAGCTTCTACAAGGTGCTCCGCAAGCCCAAGAACTACTTCGCCCGCTACGATCGCGAAACCATGACGCAGGTTTGGCAAATCGAAGAAGTGATCGACCGGTACCGCGATGCGCCGGTTTCGTTTCACAGCATGGTAACCTTTGGCCCTACTACCTACGTGTTTTATCAGGCCTATTCTAAGGTTGACGATCTTCGGTACGTGCTGATGCGGACGATTGACGCCGACGGCACCATGTCGGACTTCCATGAGCTCGTGCGGATTTCGGCCAAGCGGTGGACCATGGGCAGCTTTCGAATTAGTTGGAACCACCATGCTACGAGCTTTGCCATCGTGAGCTTTCCGGGAGAAGATCGCAAAGAGGACCTGCGCGTCGAGGTCAAGCGTTTTGACCGGGAGGGGAACCCCATTGGCGGCGCTTCTGTTCAAATTGACCACGAAATGCGTCGGGTAGGCTTGGCTGATGTGGATTACGCCATCAACGGCGACGTTTATGTTCTCGCTTCGCGCAGTCCGGACCGCGAAAAGAACGAAAAATTAAAGCTCTTCGCACCCAATCTTGAATACTTCATCTTGCATGCCAACCCCAACGACGAAGAGTTTCAAGAAGTGGACCTCGGCATGAAGGACAAGTTTGTGGTGGGCGGCATCGGCGTCGAGACCGACCAAGTCGCAGGCAAAGTCGCGATCAGCGGTATGTATTCTGACAAGCGCTACGGGTCAACTAGCGGAATGTTCTACATGACGCTTGACCAAAAGACGCTCGAGCGCAGCTCCTCAGATTTTAAGAACCTCAAGGATTTTGAGTACCTCAACGACGGCCGCCGCGACGGCACGGCCCGTGCGCGCCGCAAAGGCCTGGCCAACGAAACCTATGTGTTCCGCGGAATTTTGCCGCGCGAAGGCGGCGGCAGTTTGGTGCTGATGGAAGACTACGACTTAGTCGTGGTAACCAACCAAACGCGCAACGGAACCACCACCACATACTACTACTACTACGATAACATTTGGGCGATGATGGTCGACGCCGAGGGCGGTATCGAGCGCGTTTCGGTGATTCCCAAACGCCAGTACACGGTAAACGACGGGGGGTACCGCTCGGGGTTCCTGGTGGCCCGCGACGGGGAGAACTTCACCTTTTTGTTCAACGACGCCAAGGGCAACGACAAGCGTTGGGCCGAGCACCAGGCTCCGCGCGTCATGAACAAACCAACTGCTGCCGTACTGGCGCACGTTACGTTGAAACCCGATGGAAGCCTCGACTATGCGCCGCTGATCGACAACCGCAAGGAGCGTGCGGTGCTCATTCCGCAGCGCGGCAAGAGCTACATCGGACTCCCCGGCGAGGCGGTGATTCCCGGCCTCAAGCGCCGCAAGTGGGTCTTCATGAGCCTCCGTCCCGAGCGCAACTAATGACCGGCAAGCCCGACTTTCGGAGCCTTCGCCGCGAGGAGGTTCGCGCGCACTTTGCCGCGTGGGGTGAGCCGGCGTACCGTGCAGACCAGGTGTACGATTGGCTGTGGGCCAAGGGCGCACAGAGTTTTGATGACATGTCTAACCTGCCCAAGGCATTGCGTGCCAAGCTGGCCGAATCGTTTGAATTCCGCCCGCAGCGCATCGAGTCGGTGCAGCGGTCCAGCGACGGCACGTTAAAAAACGCGGTGCGCCTTCACGACGGCCTGGTGGTCGAGAGCGTGCTGATTCCGACCGAAAAGCGCATCACCGCCTGCGTTTCGAGCCAGGTGGGCTGTGCCATGGGCTGCGCGTTTTGCGCCACGGCCCGCCTCAAGCGCATGCGCAACCTCGAGCCCGACGAGATCTACGACCAGGTGCGGGCCATTCACGACCAGGGGCAGACGGAGTTTGGGCGTCCGCTCACCAACATCGTGTTTATGGGCATGGGCGAACCGCTGATGAACTACAAAAACACCCTCGAGGCCATCGACCGCATTACCTCGCCCAAAGGGCTGGGGCTGTCGCCGAAGCGCATCACGCTGAGTACGGTGGGCTTGCCGAAAATGATCCGCAAGCTGGCCGACGACGGGGTCAAATTCAACCTTGCGGTGTCGCTTCATTCGGCGCGCGACGAGGTGCGCGCGCAAATCATGCCGGTGAACGACGTAGCCCCGATTGAGGAACTTCGGTCCAGTCTGGAGTACTGGTATTCCGTCACCAAACGCAAGGTGACGTTTGAGTACGTGGTTTGGCGCGAGGTGAACGACCAACCCGAAGACGTGCGGGCCCTCGTTGAACTCGCCAAACGGGTTCCGTGCAAGGTTAACTTGATTGAGTACAACGCCATTGGCGACGAGCGCTTTCGCCAGGCGGCGCCCGAAGCGCTTCAAGCCTACGTTGACGGACTGGCGCGCATTGGCGTCGTGGCCAAGGTCCGCCACTCGCGGGGCAAAGACATCGATGCGGCCTGCGGTCAGCTAGCGAACAAAAAGCTCCCGGCGGAACTTACGTCTAGTGACTAACGTCATCTGCGGCGCCGAGCTGTAGATGCTACCTTTGCCGCTATGACCAAATCCACCGTAATGGATGCGCTTAAGCAGGTTGCCAATGCTAGCGGCAACGGAACGCTTGTAGAATCCGGCCACGTTAAAAACGTTCAGATTTTTGGCCACGAAGTCGAGCTCGACGTCGTGAGCGACAGTGCGGCGCTCGCCCAAAAGAAGCGCCTCGAGGTCGACTTGCTCAAAGCGGTGCACCGCATTGACCCCAAAGTCGCGGTCAAAGTGAACCTTGAAGTGCGCACGCCGGCTCCGGCCGAGAACGCTAATGTGCTGCGCGGCAAGCCCATTCCCGGCGTCGAGCACGTGATAGCCGTCGCGTCGGGCAAGGGTGGGGTGGGAAAGTCTACGGTCACTGCCAACCTCGCCGTTTCGCTGGCCGAAATGGGCTTTAGCGTTGGGGTTGTCGACGCCGACATCTACGGGCCGAGCATGCCCATCATGTTTGACGTGCAGCGCGCCAATCCGGGCGGAATCGAGGTCAACGGCGTGCGCAAGATGGACCCGGTCGAGGCCTACGGCGTGAAAATTATGTCGATTGGCTTTTTTGCCGGAACCGACCAGGCCGTCGTGTGGCGCGGACCAATGGCGACTAAGGCCCTCAACCAAATGCTCCAAGAAACCCACTGGGGCGAGCTGGATTTTTTGCTGGTCGACTTGCCTCCGGGCACGGGCGACATCCATCTGAGCCTCGTTCAGGCGCTTCCCGTCACGGGTGCCGTGGTGGTGAGTACGCCCCAGGCCGTGGCCTTGGCTGATGCCCGCAAGGGGGTGGGAATGTTCCGAATGGACGCCATTCAGATTCCGGTCCTCGGAATTGCTGAGAACATGGCCTACTTCACGCCGCCGGCGCACCCCGACGAGCAGTACCACATTTTTGGCCGCCACGGCGCCCGCAACCTCGCGGAGCAGCTCGAGGTGCCCTTTCTCGGCGAGCTCCCGCTGGTCCAAAGCATTCGCGAGGCCGGAGACGTGGGTCGCCCCGCCGCCCTGCAGCAAGACGGAGTCGTTCGCGAGGCCTTTGTAGAACTGGCTCGAAACGTAGTTTCGGCTTTGGCGGACCGCGTAACCAACCTTCCGCCCACAGAGGCCGTGCGCATCACTACGATGGCCGGCTGCAAAACCACCAAGCGCGACGTATGAACCTCGAAGCACGCGTAGAAAAGGCACTCGCCGAAGTGCGCCCCTTCCTCGAGAGCGACGGCGGAGGTATCGAGCTGGTGAAAATTGAGGTTCCGCGCGTGTTTGTGCGGTTGTTGGGCGCTTGCCACGGCTGCAGTGTGAACCAAACGACCTTGAAGCTGGGCGTCGAGAACAGTGTGCGAAGTCACGCACCCGAAATCGAAGAGGTCGTTGCTTTGGATCATGGAGCCTAGCGTCGTTGTACTTCTCGCGGGCGATTCCGGCGACGGAATTCAGTTGCTCGGAGGCCAGATCGTGCGCGCCGCAGCCCAATCGGGCCGGGACGTGCGCACCCTTTCGGACTTTCCGGCCGAGATCCGTGCCCCGCAGGGTACGGTTAGTGGTGTTTCAGGTTTTCAGTTCCGCATTGCGGGCCACGCCATTCAGGACCCCGGTGCCCTCGCGGACTGCTTTGTTGCGTTTAATGCAGCCGCGTACACGAAGTACGCGAGCCAGCTGAAGCCCGGAGGCCTTTTGTTGGCCGCCACAGAAGGTTTTGATGCGCGCAGCCTAGCGCTTGCCAAGCTTCCTGCCGACGCCGACCTCTTGGCTGCTGCCCGATCGCGCTTTCGCGTGCTCGAGGTTCCGGTTAAAGACCTAACCCTAGGGGCCTTGTCGGAGGTCGCCCTAGGACAGCGCGACAAAATGCGCGCCCGCAACATGCTGGTTCTGGGTGTGCTAACCTGGATGTACAGCATGCCGATCGAGGTGGTCGAGGCCGAGCTTAACGCCCTATTTCGCGGAGACGAAACCAATGTTCGCGCCTTCAGGGCGGGCCTTCACTTTGCCGAGACGCTCGAAATTCAGGACTACCGTGTGGTGCTGGATCGGCACGATTCCGAGCGCGGCACGTTTCGCACGATCAACGGTTCGCAGGCGGTTGCCTTAGGATTGGCCGCAGCAGCCCACCAATTGGGACGCCCTATGCTCTACTCGAGCTACCCGATTACGCCGGCATCCGATATTTTGCATGAGCTTGCGAAGCTGCAGCCCGAACACGTCACGGTGCTCCAGGCCGAAGACGAAATTGCCGCGGTGACATCAGCGCTCGGCGCCTCGTTCGCGGGCGGACTGGGCGTGACCGCATCTTCGGGACCTGGCCTCAGCCTCAAGGCCGAGGGCTTGGGCTTGGCGGTGATGACGGAACTGCCGCTCGTTCTCATTGACGTGCAGCGCGGCGGACCCTCCACCGGGCTACCCACCAAGACGGAACAAAGCGACTTGTCGCAAGCACTGCATGGTCGCCATGGCGAAGCTCCGCTGCCCGTGCTCGCCGCACGAACGGCGGCCGATGCCTTTGATGCCGTGCTCTTGGCAGCTAAAATCGCCGTGGAATGCATGACGCCGGTCATCGTCCTTTCGGACGCCTACATCGCCGGTAGCGCCCAGCCCTGGCGCATTCCAGAACTAGATGCGCTGCCGAGCATCACCCCGCCGCGCGGTACCGCTGGAGAAGAAGCCTACGCCCGCGACGCCCACGGCGTGCGTCCCTGGGTTGCGCCCGGAACCCCTGGTGGTGCCCACCGCATCGGCGGTTTGGAGGGCGAGGAGGGGAGCGGCCGCATCAGCTACGACCCCGCCAACCACCAGGCCATGGTCCGCGCACGTGCCGCCAAAGTCGATGCCGCCGCCCGACTGTACGGTCCCCTTGAAATCGTGCAGTGCTGCCCCGAAGCCGATACGTTGGTCCTCGCTTGGGGCTCGACCTACGGTGCCGTGCGCAGCGACGTGGAACGCCGAGCTGCCCAAGGACAGAATGTGGACTACATCCACCTTCGCCACCTGCACCCGCTGCACCCCGACCTCAAGCCCACGGTGGACCGCTACCGCCGCGTCGTGGTTATTGAAATGAACGAGGGCCAGCTCGCACACCACCTTCAGGGGCTTTGGGCGCGCCCGGTGGAGTCGGTGTGCAAAACCACGGGCCAGCCCTTTACCTCAGACGAACTTTCGACGCTATGGAACTGACCGCCAAGAATTTCCAAAGCGCTGAAGAGGTGCGCTGGTGCCCGGGTTGCGGCGACTACAGCATCCTCAAGCAGTTCACCGAAGTGCTCGCAAGCACCGGCGCCGATCCCGACCGCACGGTGGTGGTGAGCGGAATCGGTTGCAGCAGCCGCTTGCCCTACTACGTCGACAGCTACGGAATCCACTCGCTGCACGGGCGCGCCCCCGCGGTGGCCACCGGCATTAAGTTGGCCAATCCCGACCTCGACGTGTGGATCATTACCGGCGACGGCGACGCCCTCAGCATCGGGGGCAACCACCTCATTCACGCGCTTCGGCGCAACCTGAACGTGCCCATCTTGCTGTTCAACAACGAGATCTACGGGCTGACCAAGGGCCAGTTTTCGCCCACCAGCCGCGAGGGGCAAGTCACCAAGTCCACCCCCCGCGGAAGCGTCGATCACCCGCTAAATCCGCTTACGCTCGCCCTCGGCGCCGGTGCCACTTGGGTCGCCCGAAGCATGGACCGCAGTCCGGCCCATCTGCGCGACCTGCTCGCCCAAAGCCAAGCGCACCAGGGATCAGCCCTGCTTGAAATCTACCAGAACTGCAACGTTTTTCACGACGGAGCCTTTGAGGCTTGGACCGACAAATCCACCCAGGCCCTGCACGCGGTATTTCTCGAAGAAGACAAGCCTATTGCCTGGGGCGGAACCGAGCCCACCCATGCCCTCGCGTGGAACGCCGGCCAACCCGAAGTCCGCGCCCTCAGCAGTGACTTTAGCCTTGCGGACGCCTGGATTCACGACCCGAGCGACCGCCTCAAAGCCTTTGCACTGGCCGAGCTCGAAGGCGAACTTCGGCCATTTGGTGTCCTGTACGTCGCCGAGCGACCGGTTTTTGCAGCTAGCCACCCGGCCGGCACCCGTCCGCTTCGCGAAGTGCTGCACTCCGGCCGCACCTGGACGGTAGAATAGGCACCCGCTGCCGTAGGTTTGCAGACCAAATACCACGAACGAACAAAAATTCCGCATGGGACGCGCATTTGAATACCGCAAGGCTCGCAAAATGAAGCGTTGGTCCTCGATGGCCAAAGTCTTCACCCGCATCAGCAAAGACATCATCATGGCCGTCAAAGAAAGCGGCCCCAATCCCGAGGCCAACTCGCGCCTCAAGGCCTTGATGCAGAACGCCCGCGACGCCAACATGCCCAAAGACAACGTGGAACGCGCCATCAAGCGCGCCACGAGCAAGGACCAGGCCGACTACAAGGAAATGGTTTATGAGGGCTACGGTCCGCACGGAATCGCGATTCTCGTCGAGACCGCGACCGACAACGCTACCCGCACCGTCGGCAACGTGCGCTCGTACTTCAACAAGTACAACGGAAGCTTGGGCACCAGCGGTTCGGTTGAGTTCATGTTTGAGCGCAAGTGCAACTTTAAAATCCCCAAAGGCACGATTGACCTCGAAGAATTTGAGTTCGAAATGATCGACTTCGGCGTCGAAGAGCTCTTTATCGAGCACGACGAAGACAAGAACGTGGACACCATCTTCATGTACGCCCCCTTCAGCGAGTACGGGGCCATTACGAAAGCCCTTGAAGAGCGCGGACTTGAGATCTTGACCTCGGGCTTTGAGCGCATTCCGATGGACACCAAGACCGTGACGGCCGAGCAGCAGGCTGACGTCGAAAAACTCCTCGAGAAGATCGAAGAAGACGAGGATGTGCAGGCGGTCTACCACACGATGGCGGGTTAAGCACCCAATGGTGACTGCGGTCACGTGCCGATTTTTCGGGTTGGCGGAATTTTGCCGCGATAAAATCAAGCCATGACCATCAACGAAGCCATAAATCACCCCAACGCCACCATTATTGACGTGCGCAGCGAAGGCGAATTCGCCGGAGGCCACGTACAGGGTTCAGTAAACATTCCGCTCCAAACGGTTCCGGACGAAGTCGAAGCCATTAAAGTCATGCCGCGGCCCATCGTGCTGTGCTGTGCCTCAGGCAACCGCAGCGGCCAGGCTCTGATGTACCTCCAAGCCCAAGGTCTCGATGACGTGTTCAACGGCGGCGGTTGGGGACAAGTCCAAATTCACAAAATGTAGAAGGGGCCATGTTTGGATTGCTGAAAAAACTCTTTGCTCCGGCCGAGGACCCCAAGACTTGGGTGGCCTGCGGCGCCAAAATCATTGACGTGCGGAGCCCAGGCGAGTTTGCCTCAGGCCACGCGAACGGGGCGGTCAACATTTCGCTGGACCAGTTCGCGGCCCAGGTACCGAAAAACTTCAAGGACAAAAACCAAGAATTTGTACTTTGCTGCGCCTCGGGCAACCGCTCGGGAATGGCCAAATCGATTATGGAACAAAAGGGATACACGCATGTACTGAACGGCGGACCATGGACGCGCCTTCGCGCATGGATCCTTGGACTGCTCGTCTTCGCCTCGAGCGGAATCCTATCTGCCCAAAACCTCGACGTCGCGTCGTTTGAGCGCGAGTCCAAAAAGGGCATCCTTGTGGACATCCGCACTCCGGGCGAAGTCGCCGAGGGCATGATCGCCGGCGCGAAGCATATTGACTACTACGACGCGGCCTTCATGACCAAGATGGCTGCACTGGGCAAGGACAAGCCCATTTACATGTACTGCCGTTCCGGTGGGCGAAGCGGCCAAGCCATTGCCAAGCTCAAGGCGGCCGGCTTCACCAAAGTCTACCACCTCGAGGGCGGAATCGGTGCATGGACCTCCGCCCGAAAACCCGTGGTTAAAAAATGAACGCCAAGTTCAACGAACTCGTAGGCGGCGACGCCCCCGTGCTCGTCGATTTTTTTGCGGAATGGTGCGGGCCCTGCAAGAGTATGGCTCCCATTCTGGTGGAACTTCACCGACGTATGGAAGGGAGGCTTCGCATCGTCAAAATTGATGTCGACCGCAATCCCGCAGTGGCCCAAACGTACCGGGTGCAGGGGGTTCCTACGCTTGCCCTTTTTCGGAACGGTGAAATTTTGTGGCGTCAGTCGGGCGTCCTGCCTGCTGCGGAGCTTCAGCGGGTGCTTGAGCCTTTTTTGAACCGCTGATTGGGCGCCAAAACAGCAAACGCCGTGGGGTAGCGTCCGCGCCATTTGCGCAGCGCATATTCCGCCTCGAGGCGGCTTCCGTAGATTCCGACAAAGACCTTAAACTGTGGCTCGTCAAAGTGAATGACCACCGGCATGCTGCTGCCAATCGAATCAGAAAGCTGCACAAACACCGCGTTGGCGTCGTGTCGGCGCCCGGCGTACACCTGGACCGTGTAGCGCTCGGCTCCGGGATCAACGCTCTGCTTTGCTTGGTGCGCACTCGAACCGACGGTGGCGCGCACCGCTTCGTCAATGGAGGCCCCAGCACCTACGACCACCGTGTCTGCCGGCGAGCAAAGGTTCAGGGCAAGAAGTACCGCGAGCATGGCGCAAAGGTAGCTGCATTTTTTGGGCCATGATCCACGGGTGCCGAAACCTTCTTTAGAATGGTTTTAAATTAAAAATGCCTGGGTCGGTATGAAATATGCCCGAGGCGGTTCTGTTGTACTTTTGCGAGGCCTTGAAAAGCACTAGTTCACCTCTCAGTATGCGTATGCGTTTGTCACCCTATGCCTCGCTGTTCCGACGTACGTTTTTAACGTTCCTGTCTGTCAGCGTTTTAAGCATCTCGGCCTCTGCAGAGGTCAGCGCCGAAGCCGGCAAAAAGCTCTTTAAAGCGAATTGTGCGAGCTGCCACAAACTCGATAAAAAACTCGTTGGACCGGCGCTTGGCGACGTTACCCAACGCCGTTCTGAAGAGTGGCTGCTCCAGTGGATTCGCAACAATGCGGAATTCCGCGCTTCTGGCGATAAAGACGCCAACGCCATTTTTGAGGAATACGGCGGTTCGGTGATGCAGGCGTTTCCGGCACTTACCGACGACGACATTAAGAGCATTTTGGCCTACACGGCCGAGGGCGACAAGAAGGCGGCGCCTGCAGCAGGTGATGCGGCGACAGCTCCGGCAGCCGCACCAGCCGAGTCGGCGAGCTCTCCCTGGTTGATGTACGTGCTGGGCGGCTTCTTGCTGATCAATTTGGTTCTGCTGCTTCGCGTGCGGAACACCCTCAAGCAGCTCAACGGCGAAAACCCAACGAGCCTCCTCGAGGACCTCGACATCGTAACCAAAATCCTGGTAGCGAACAAGCGCTTTATGACCTTCTTAACGGTGGTCCTGGCCCTAGGATTCCTTTACGCCACCTACGCCTACCTTATGAGCGTTGGGGTCGAACAGAACTACCAACCGGTTCAGCCGATCGCGTTCAGCCACAAGATCCACGCGGGCGATAACGGTGTGGACTGTAACTACTGCCACAGCAGCGCGCGCCACAGCAAGCATTCCGGCATTCCTTCGGCTAACGTGTGCATGAACTGCCACATGTACATTGACGGTTCCGAGATCGTCGATGCCGCGGGCAATCCGAAGTACGGCGGCGAGCGTTCGCCCGAAATTCAAAAGATCTACGCCGCCATTGGCTGGGATCCCGAAGCACGCACCTACATCGAAGGCTACGAGCAGAAGCCGATTCAGTGGGTGCGCATCCACAACCTTCCCGACTTGGCCTACTTCAACCACGCCCAGCACGTGACCGCCGGTCAAGTGGAATGCCAGACCTGCCACGGTCCGGTTCAGGAGATGGAGGAAGTCTACCAGTTCAGCGAGCTCACGATGGGATGGTGCATCAACTGCCACCGCGAGACCGAAATCAAGGGCGACAACGGCTACTACGCGGGCAGCATCGACGGTTCCGCCTCGATCAGCGACCGACTCGTCGACCGCTTCCACAACGAAAAAATCACGGCTGCATCAATCGGTGGCCTCGAATGCGGCAAGTGCCACTACTAAGCGAACAATTCTATGGCAAGCAATAAAGTTTACTGGAAGAGCTTCGACCAGCTCGCGAACACCGAGGTGTCGCAGCGTTTGGCCGAAAACGAATTCGCGCAGGACATCCCCGTTGATGTCTTTTTAGCCGACGAGCGCAGCATGGAGGCCCAAACCAGCCGCCGTGACTTCCTCAAGTTTTTGGGATTCAGCACCGCCGCCGCAACCTTGGCCGCCTGCGAACAGCCCATCATCGAGAGCGTACCCTACGTAGTGAAGCCCGACAGCTTGACCCCGGGCGTGCCGTCGTTCTACGCCACGGCCTATACCGACGGTCAAGACTACGCTTCGGTGCTCGTGAAGACGCGCGAAGGCCGCCCCATCAAGGTGGAGCCCGGTGACGCCGGTCGGTTTAACCGCGGAACCAATGCCCGCGCCCAGGCCAGCGTGCTGTCGCTTTATGATTCAGCGCGCCTCCGCGGACCCATTCTGAATGGCAAGGACAGCGACTGGGCCAGCGTCGAGGCTTCGCTCAAAAAGGCGGCCGATGCGGCACTCGCCCAAGGAAGTCAGTTTGTTTTGGTGACCTCGAGCGTGTTCAGTCCGTCGCTGCAGGCCGCCATCGAGCGCCTGCGCCAAGGCTACGCCAACTTCCAGCACGTGGAGTTCGATGCCATTTCGCAGTCCAACACCCTCGATGTTTGGGAAGCCCTCATGGGGGTTCGCGCCCTGCCGTCGATCGATTTGAACACCGCCCAGTTGGTGGTGTCTTTTGGAAGCGACTTTCTTTCGGGGTCGACGGCCCAGCAGCTTTCGAGCGACTACGCCGCACGCCGCAAGCCGGGAACGGGAATGCTTCGCCACGTCGAGCTGGAAAGCAACCTGTCGTTGACGGGTTCCAACGCCGACAAGCGCGTGAAAATCAAGCCCTCAGAGGTTTCTGGAGCGCTGGCCTTCCTGGTTAACGAACTCGGAGGTTCCGCCGCCAAGGTTGCCCTTCGCGACGACCTTACCAAGGTCCTGAAGTCGGTGGCCGGCGAGCTCAAGTCCGCCAACGGCAAAGCCGTAGTATTGGTGGGTGGCGACGACGCCAACGTGGCCAAGCTCGCGGCAGCGCTAAATGCGCTGGTAGGTGCCTTCGGGACTACCCTGCGCACGGACAAGCCGGTCTACCTGCGCCGCGGAAACGAAGCGCGCGTGGCAAACCTGATTGCGGACCTCAACGCCAAGCGCGTCGGTGCCCTGGTGGTAGCGGGCACCAACCCCGTGTACTTCCGACCTGACTTTGAAAAGGCAATCAAGAGCGCGAAGTTCAGCTTGAGCTTGACCGACCGCATGGACGAAACGGCCGTGCTGTGTTCAGCTGCTGCTCCGCTGCCGCACTACCTAGAGGCTTGGGCGGACTTCCGTCCCGTCGCGGGTGAATACACGGTGGCGCAACCGACCATCAAGAACCTGTTCAACAGCAAGTCGCTGCTTGAAGTACTTGGCGGATTGTCGGGCGACCCCCGCAGCGCGAAAGACCAAGTGGCCGCAGTTGCCGGATCGCTGGGCCTGAACTGGAACCAAACGGTTCACGACGGTGGAGCCGCCGTAACCGCCGGGTCTGCAGCAGGTGCTTCAGCAGGTGCCGCCGCGGCCCTGGCCGCAAGCGCCAAAGTGTCCAAGCCAGCAAACGGCATGGAGCTCGCATTCTACGAAAACGCGGTGGGCGCCGGATACCAAGCCAACAACCCATGGTTGCACGAGCTACCGGATCCCGTGACCCGTTTGACCTGGGACAACTACCTCACCATCGCCGCGGCCGACGCCCTGGCCATGGGTTTTGAGAACGAGACCAACAGCGACGGTTCGCTCGACGGCAGCTACGCTACCCTCAAGGTGGGCAAGCGGGTCCTCGAAAACGTTCCCGTCTTCATTCAGCCGGGCCAAACTTCGGGCACCGTTGGCCTTGCCTACGGCTACGGCCGCACTTCTGCAGGTAAAGTTGCGGACGAGCTCGGTGTAAACGCCTACGCATTGGGCGCGGCAACCGGTTCCGCCTCGGTAGAAATCAGCAAGGCTGAAGGCACGCACGAATTCGCGACGGTACAGCTCGGACACACCATGATGGGTCGCCGCATCGTCAACGAGGTTAGCCTCGCGGATTTCATCGCCGACCCCAAGGGTACCAACTGGAACGAGAAGCCGACGTACCACACTATTGACGGCCACAAGACCTCTGAAGAGGCCAACCTGTGGGCGAACCACGACCACGAGACGATGCACATGTGGAACATGAGCATTGACCTCAACAGCTGCACCGGCTGTGGAGCTTGCGTGGTCGCTTGCCACATCGAGAACAACGTTCCGGTGGTGGGCAAGCAGGAGATCCGCAACCTCCGCGACATGCACTGGTTGCGCATCGACCGCTACTACAGCAGCGACATGAGCAAGGAGCGCGCCGAAGAAGAGCGCATCGGTGGAATCGAGATGTACGCCAAAATGGAGGAGCCCTCGGAGTCACCTTCGGTGGTGTTCCAGCCGGTGATGTGCCAGCACTGCAACCACGCACCGTGCGAAACGGTGTGCCCGGTGGGTGCGACCGTTCACTCGCGCGAAGGCCTCAACCACATGGCCTACAACCGCTGCATCGGAACCCGCTACTGCGCCAACAACTGCCCCTACAAGGTTCGCCGCTTCAACTGGTTTAACTACATGGCCAACGAGCAGTTTGCCGACGTTAACCCGTCGCAAGATGACTACGGCCGTATGGTGCTGAACCCCGACGTAACCGTGCGTTCGCGCGGCGTCATGGAAAAGTGTACGATGTGCATCCAGCGCGTGCAGTACGCCAAGCTCGAGGCCAAAAAGGCCGGTCAGCCCCTTGCTGATGGCAGCTTCACGGTCGCCTGCGCCGAAGCCTGCGACACCGGGGCCATCACGTTTGGCGACGTCAACAACGCGAAAAGCGCCGTGCGCGCCGCTAAAGCCGATGCCCGCGCCTACCACCTTCTCGAAGAAGTGGGCACACAGCCTTCGGTATTCTACCTGACTAAAGTTCGCAACGCCTAATCAGTTATGCACTACGAATCACCTGTACGTCAGCCGCTTATCCTAGGAGATAAGAGCTACAACCAGATCACTGAAGACGTTGTACGTCCGATTGAAAACGCCGCCCCCCGCTCGTGGTGGATGGTGTTCAGCATCGCGCTGGTCATGTTCCTTTGGGGCGTGGGCTCGTTGGCCTACACGGTCGGAACCGGTATCGGTGTCTGGGGTCTAAACAAAACTGTGGGCTGGGCCTGGGACATCACCAACTTCGTTTGGTGGGTCGGCATCGGCCACGCTGGTACGCTGATTTCTGCGGTATTGCTGCTGTTCCGCCAGCGCTGGCGCATGGCAATCAACCGCTCTGCTGAGGCCATGACCATTTTCTCGGTAATTCAGGCAGGTTTGTTTCCGGTGTTCCACATGGGCCGCGTTTGGATGGCCTACTGGGTTCTTCCAATCCCCAACCAGTTTGGTTCGCTGTGGGTGAACTTTAACTCACCGCTGCTTTGGGACGTGTTCGCGATTTCGACCTACCTGTCGGTATCGGTCGTGTTCTGGTACGTCGGACTCATTCCGGACTTCGCCATGGTGCGCGACCGTGCGGTTAACCCCGTGCAAAAGCACATCTACAAGGTGCTCTCGTTCGGTTGGGGCGGAAAAGCCAAAGCCTGGCAGCGCTTTGAAGAGGTATCGCTGGTCCTCGCTGGGTTAGCAACTCCGCTGGTACTTTCGGTTCACACCATCGTATCCATGGACTTCGCCACCTCGGTGATTCCGGGATGGCACACTACCATCTTCCCTCCGTACTTCGTTGCGGGCGCCATCTTCTCGGGCTTCGCCATGGTACAAACCCTGCTGCTCATTGTCCGCAAGGTGTTCAAGATGGAGGACTACATCACCGTGCAGCACATTGAGATGATGAACATCATCATCATGGTGACGGGTTCGATCGTGGGTGTGGCCTACATCACCGAGCTCTTCATCGCGTGGTACAGCGGAGTGGAGTACGAGCAGTACGCCTTCTTGAACCGCGCTACCGGTCCTTACTGGTGGGCCTACTGGTCGATGATGACCTGCAACGTATTCAGTCCGCAGTTCATGTGGTTTAAAAAGTTGCGGACCAACCTGGTGTTCACCTTCGTGATTTCGATTGTCGTGAACATCGGAATGTGGTTTGAGCGCTTTGTGATCATTGTGACCTCGCTGCACCGCGACTACCTGCCTTCGAGCTGGTCGATGTTCTCTCCGTCGTTTGTCGACGTAGGCATCTTCGTGGGCACTATTGGATTCTTCTTTGTTCTGTTCTTGCTGTACGCCCGCACCTTCCCGGTAATCGCTCAGGCCGAACTCAAGACCATTTTGAAAACTTCGGGCGAAGCCCAGAAAAAACACCACAGCGACCATGGCGCACACCACTGAGCCTACCCCGGTAGTTCGCGCGTTGTACCACGACGACGACGTGCTCATCTCGGCCGTTAAGGAAATCCGCGCGGCCGGATACAAAATCTCGGAAGTCTACACGCCCTTCCCGGTGCACGGACTCGACAAGGCCATGGGCCTCAAGGAGACGCGCATCGCCATGGCAGCCTTCATGTACGGCCTGCTCGGCTTGACCGTGGCCGTCACCCTGACTTGGTACATGATGATCAGCGACTGGCCGCAAAACATCGGCGGAAAGCCCAACATCAACTGGGGAATGAACATGCCGGCCTTCGTGCCCATTTTGTTTGAGTTGACCGTGTTCTTTGCGGCCCACTTGATGGTCTGGACCTACCTCGTTATCAACGGATTGTATCCTGGCGCCGACGCCCAAAACCCCGATCCCCGCACGACCGACGACTACTTCATGGTCGAACTTCCGGCGGCTGACGGTCTGGTCGACGTGCTCAAGAAGTCGGGTGCTGTAGAAATTGCTGAAGCCTAAGCGATATGCGTATTAAAACCATTCTTTGGGTTGCCGGAAGCGCCGTTGCGCTGTCTGCCTGCAACTGGGACAAATCCACGCCAGGTTACTCCTACATGGACGACATGTACCGTTCCCCGGCCCACCAAACCTATGAGCCAGGCACCGCGAAGGAGCCTGCAGAAGGAAGTGTTCCGCGCGGATACGTGCCCTACACCATTCCGAACACCAACGAAGGCTATGCCGCGTCGCGCGCCAACACCGAGGTGCCCGCGATGTACGAAGCCCTCGATGCGGAATCGGGCAAGCAACTCTACACGCAGTTTTGTTCGCACTGCCACGGCGAGAAGGGCGACGGAAACGGAATCCTGATGCAGCGCGAGAAGATCCTGGGTATTCCGGGGTACGGCGCAGACAAGCTCCCGGACATCACGCCCGGAAGCATTTACCACGTTATCATGTACGGCAAGAACAACATGGGAAGCCATGCGTCGCAGCTGAACTACGAAGAGCGCTGGAAGATCATCAAGTACGTGTGGAAGCTCCGCATGGATCAAGTTCCGGGTGCTGCACCCGCTGCCGCGGATACCGCTGCTGCTCAACCTGCCGCCTAACCTAACTGCCCCAGAAGACATGTTTGTATTCACCTCCAAAATGAAGTTGCTCGCCGGGTCGTTGACCCTGGTGGGATTGGTTTTCTTGCTGATCGGCTTTAATACGGATTATTCGTCGCACGCGGCTGAAGGTCACAGTGATGCCGTGGCCCATGCCGACGACCACGGTGCAGCGGCGCACGTCGAAGAGGCTGCTGCAGCAATACCTGAAGAAGCGCACGCTGAAAATGGCCACGCTGAAGAGGCGGTGGTCGTGGATGCCGTGGACGAGAAAGCTGATGCGCACGAGTCGATGGACCATGCTGCTGCCGATCATGCGGCAGCGACGCACGAAGCGGAACCCCACACGGCGGAAGCGCATGAGGCTGACGCCCATGCGGCCGAAGGGCATGTGGCTGACGCGCACGGAGCGGACGCCCACGAGGGCCACAGTGCAACCCACGACCTCAGCGCCAACCGTCCTTGGGCGGCCTTCCTAGTCAACAGCATTTTCTTTTTGGGCATCGGAATCGGAACCCTGTTCTTCTTGGCCATTCAGTACGCGGCTCAAGTGGGCTGGTCCGCAGGCCTGATCCGCGTGTTTGAGGCCGTAGCCATGTTTGTGGGTATTCCGCTTTTGGGCATCCTCTTCTTGGCGGTAACCGGCGGAATGCACCTGCACCACCTGTGGCATTGGATGGCCGAAGGAATCATGGATCCCGCCAGCGCCAACTACGACCCCATCATTGCGGGCAAGGAGGCCTACTTGAACGTTCCATTCTTCACCATCCGCACCCTGGCCTACCTCGTGATTTGGGCAGGAGCCGCTTACCTGCTTCGCCGCAACAGCCTTCGCGAGGATGCGATGCCCAAGGGCCAAAACATGTTCTTCACGCAGCGCAAGCTGGCAGCTACCTTCATCGTTTTGTATGCGGTGACGTCGTCAACCAGCGCCTGGGATTGGGTGATGTCCATTGACACCCACTGGTTCTCAACCCTCTTCGGTTGGTACACGTTTGCGGGCATGTTCGTGACGGCCATGACGGTCCTCAACTTGCTTGTGATGTACCTGCGCTTGAACAACCACCTTCCGTGGATCAACGCAAACCACCAGCACGACCTGGGCAAATTCATGTTCGCCTTCAGCGTATTCTGGACCTACCTGTGGTTCAGCCAGTACATGCTGATTTGGTACTCCAACATCCCTGAAGAGGTTACGTACTACCTGCCGCGCTTTAAGGGCGAGTACAAGCCCCTGTTTGTGATGATGGTGGCCATGAACTTCATCTTCCCGATTTTGGTTCTGATGTCGCGCGACGCCAAGCGAATCTTCGGGTTCATCGGGCTGGCAGCGGTCTTTGTTTTGGCCGGACACTGGATGGACCACTACATCATGATCATGCCGGGCGCCGTGGGCTACGACTACGGATTTGGCTTTGCCGAGCTCGGAGGAATTTTGTTCTACGCGGGCCTTTTCTTGTGGGTAACCCTGAGCCAGTTGGCCAAGGCTCCGCTCAAGCTCCAAAACCACCCGATGCTCACCGAAAGCGAGCACTTCCATCAGTAATCCGTCGCTTTAATTCGAATCGTCTATGTCTGGAATTATGACTCTTATTGTCCTTGTGCTCGCGGTGCTGACTGCGCTGCAGCTCATCCGAATTTTCGAATTGTCGTCCAAAGCTCGCCAAACGGCGGAATACGAAGTGACGGACCGCGACAACAACAACCAAGGCTGGCTGATGCTGCTTTTTGGCTTCGGTCTTATCGCCTCGTTTTTCTGGATGCTCTATGCGTGGTTGCCGGTTACGCTTCCGAAGCCTGCGTCTGCTCACGGCACCGACTACGACAACCTTATGACCATTTCGATGCTGGTCATTATTGCGATGTTCGTGCTCGTGCAGCCGATTTTGTTCTACTTCGCATGGAAGTACCGCGGAGCTAAGGACCGCAAAGCAACCTACTACGAACACAACAACCGACTGGAGTTCATTTGGACGATTGTTCCGGCCGTGGTGCTCGCCGTGCTCATTATTTACGGTATGACCACGTGGTCGAACGTGATGAACCCCAAGAACGAGCAGGAGCCTTTGGTGATTGAGCTTTATGCGCAGCAGTTCAAATGGACGGCGCGCTACGCCGGCCAAGACAACCAGTTGGGCTACGCCAACGTCCGCCTCATCAAGGACGCCAACGTGATTGGTGTCGACACGCTCGATACCAAAGGCGGCGACGACAAGATCACGACCGAAATTCACCTTCCCGTAGGGCGACCGGTGCTGTTCAAGTTCCGTTCTCAGGACGTGATTCACTCAGCGTACTTTCCGCACTTCCGCGCCCAAATGAACTGCGTTCCGGGCATGACCACTCAGTTCCAGTTTACGCCCACGGTGACGACCGCCGAGATGCGCCAGGATGCCGAGGTTCAAGCAAAGGTGGCCCGCATCAACAAGATCCGCACCGAAAAGGGCTTGGAGGCGTATGCCTACGATTACGTGCTGTTGTGCAACAAGATCTGCGGATCAGCGCACTACAACATGCAGATGAATATTGTTGTTGAGTCTGAAGCTGAGTACGCCAAATGGCTTGCTGAACAAAAGACCGTAGCAGAAACGTTGTAATACTAGTTAAGGATTTTTTATTATGGCTGACCACGCACACGACCACGCGCACGATCACGCTCACGACGAACACCACGATCACGAGCACCATGTAGACAACTTCTGGACGAAGTATGTCTTCTCGATCGATCACAAAATGATCGCGAAGCAGTTTTTGGTAACCGGGATGTTCATGGGCATCATCGGGGTGTTCATGTCGATGATGTTCCGTCTTCAGTTGGCGTGGCCGGGCGAGAGCTTCCCCATTCTCGAGACGTTCTTGGGAAAATGGGCCCCTGACGGGGTGATGGACCCCAACATGTACCTGGCCTTGGTTACGATCCACGGAACCATCATGGTGTTCTTCGTGCTTACGGCTGGCTTGAGCGGAACCTTCTCGAACCTCCTCATTCCGTTGCAAATCGGAGCGCGCGACATGGCTTCAGGCTTTTTGAACATGATTTCGTACTGGCTTTTTGCCGCCTCGTCAGTGGTCATGGTGGTCTCGCTGTTTGTGGAAACGGGTCCCGCATCAGGCGGTTGGACCGTGTACCCGCCGTTGAGCGCGCTACCGCAAGCGATGCCCGGCTCGGGAGCTGGAATGACCCTTTGGCTGGTGTCGATGACGCTGTTCATCGCGGGTTCGCTGATCGGCTCGCTCAACTACATCGTAACGGTGATCAATTTGCGCACGAAGGGCATGTCGATGACGCGCCTTCCGCTAACGATTTGGGCCTTCCTGGTGACGGCGATTCTTGGGGTTCTTTCGTTCCCGGTTCTGCTGAGTGCGGCCTTGCTGCTCGTGTTCGACCGCTCCATGGGAACGTCGTTTTACCTGAGCGACATTATGGTGGCGGGCGAAATGCTCACCAACCAAGGAGGTAGCCCGATCCTGTTTGAGCACCTCTTCTGGTTCCTCGGACACCCTGAGGTGTACATCATCTTGCTGCCGGCGCTTGGAATCACGTCTGAAGTTATCGCGACCAATTCACGTAAGCCCATCTTTGGCTACCGCGCAATGATCGGATCGATTTTAGCCATCGCCTTCTTGTCGTTCATCGTGTGGGGCCACCACATGTTCGTGACGGGAATGAATCCGTTCCTGGGTTCAGTGTTCACGTTCACGACCCTTCTGATTGCCATCCCTTCGGCGGTAAAAGCGTTTAACTACATCACCACGCTGTGGAAGGGCAACATTCGCTTTACTCCGGCGATGCTGTTCTCCATCGGACTCGTGAGCACCTTTGTGGCAGGCGGACTTACCGGCATCATTCTGGGCGACTCCGCCCTCGACATCAACGTGCACGACACCTACTTTGTGGTGGCGCACTTCCACATCGTGATGGGGCTGTCGGCCATCTTCGGCATGTTTGCTGGGGTGTACCACTGGTTCCCTAAGATGTACGGCCGCATGATGAACAAGTCGATGGGCTACCTACACTTCTGGCTCACGTTCGTGAGCGCCTACGGGGTGTTCTTCCCGATGCACTTCACGGGCCTGGCCGGGTTGCCCCGCCGCTACTACAGCAACGCGGAGTTCCCCATTTTTGACGAGCTGCAGGACATCAACGTAATCATCACCATGTTCGCGATTGGTGGCGGAATTGCTCAGCTGATCTTCATCTTCAACTTCTTCTACTCAATGTGGCGCGGACCGAAGGCTCCGCAAAACCCGTGGAACTCCAATACCCTGGAGTGGACTACGCCGGTGGAGCACATCCACGGCAACTGGCCGGGCGCGATTCCCGAGGTTCACCGTTGGGCCTACGACTACAGCAAGCCGGGGCACGATGAGGACTTTGTTCCGCAGACCACTCCGCTCAAGGACGGAGAGCACGCCCACTAGGCGTTTATAAGTTCGTTAAACGGCCGCCCGGAATCCCCGAGCGGCCGTTTACATTTGTGGCATGGTGGATTTTTTGCACGATGCCTCCACGGCGGGCATGGAAGACCGCGAGGCGGAGCAGCGGCTGCGGCCCGCGCGCTTCGACGACTTTGCCGGTCAGGCCAAAGTGCTCGAAAACCTCAAAGTTTTTGTTCAGGCGGCCCGCCAGCGCGACGAAGCCCTCGACCACGTGCTGCTGCACGGACCTCCGGGCTTGGGCAAGACGACTTTGGCCCACATTATCGCGGGGGAACTGGGGTCGTCGCTCAAGTTGACCAGCGGTCCGGTGCTCGACAAGCCGGGCGATCTCGCCGGGTTGCTCACGAGCTTAGAGGCCAACGACGTGCTCTTTATCGACGAAATCCATCGGCTGAGTCCGGTGGTCGAAGAGTACCTCTACAGCGCAATGGAGGACTACCAAATAGACATCATGCTGGAGTCAGGTCCCGCAGCTCGCTCGGTACAAATCCGCCTTAAACCCTTCACGCTCATTGGCGCCACTACGCGAAGCGGACTGCTGACGTCCCCTCTGCGCGCACGCTTCGGCATCGCGGCCCGCCTAGAATACTACAGCGTCGAGCTGCTCTCAACGATTGTGGAACGCTCCTCAAGCATTTTAAACGTGGGAATCGAACAGGATGCCGCTGTTGAGGTTGCCCGCCGCAGCCGAGGAACGCCCCGCATCGCTAACGCGCTCCTGCGTCGCTTGCGCGACTTCGCCCAAGTAAAGGGCAAGAACATCATAGATGTTGAGGTGGCGCGCTTCGGAATGGACGCCCTCGATGTGGATACCCACGGCCTGGACGACATGGATAACCGCATTCTGACGACCTTGATTGACAAGTTTCGCGGGGGTCCCGTGGGGCTAAGCACCCTCGCGACTGCCGTGGGCGAGCAGGCCGAGACGCTCGAAGAGGTGTACGAGCCCTACCTAATTCAGGAAGGGTACCTGGCGCGCACGCCCCGTGGCCGCACGGCCATGGACAAGGCATACAAGCATTTAGGACGTACCCCTTCGGGTGGCCCCGATTTGTTTTCATGACTCCGGGCGAAGCAACGTCCCTTCTCAAGTCGGAGGCCCAACGCTTGGGCTTCATGGACGCGCGCGTTGCCCGTGCCGAATTTTTGGCCGATCAGGCGCCCAAGCTCGAGGCCTGGCTGAACCAAGGTTTCCAGGGCAGTATGCGCTACC